>Ga0208905_1000516_pt1 | contig 19385 bp, 13 predicted proteins | sample AntAceMetag02UKS_FD_184776 | JGI IMG/M metagenome (GOLD analysis project Ga0208905, IMG submission 184776) | Saline lake microbial communities from Ace Lake, Antarctica - Antarctic Ace Lake Metagenome 02UKS (SPAdes) (version 2) | ecosystem: Environmental > Aquatic > Non-marine Saline and... | reverse complement strand
AATAGGAAAAGGAATCTTATGGGGAAATATTATAGGTATTACTATTTGTTTATTACAAAAAAAGTTTGAAATATTTACATTAAATCAGGAATCTTATTATGTGTCTGTTATACCTGTTAATATAGACTTACTTAATATTTTGATTATTAACCTTGGAACCATTGTCATTAGTGTGCTGATATTAATTATCCCTTCTTACATAATAAGCCGAATAACACCAATAAAAGCAATAAGATATGATTAAATTTATCTATTTATACCGTTGGATAGGCATCCTACGGTATTTATATTTTCGTAATTAATTCATTTTGGCTCTGTACTAAAAAAAAGTAGATATTCGGTATATCTTTAAGATTCCTCATTCCGAACTGAGTGAGGAATCTACTATTATAAACTCTAATTTCATTTTTAGTCGGACACTAATGTTAAAAAATACATAAAAAAACAATTATTCAAATTCTACTAGTAACTGTCCTTTAGAGACCAGTTCATTTGGTTTAATATTAACAGATTTTATTGTTCCGTCAACTGGTGAAAGAATTTCATTTTTCATTTTCATTGCTTCCAAAGATAGAAGTTTACTTCCTGTATTTACTTTGTCTCCTTTTTTTATATATATTTTTTTTATTTTTCCGGGAATGATAGAAAGAAATTTTTTAGAATCTTTTGGTTTATATGGTTTACGTAATAAAAATTTTCTAGTTAAATATGTTCTGTATTTACCATTTTCTGTTATTAAAGTATGAAAACGGGGCTTATTATTATTTTTTTCCATAATACATATTTTTACTGTTTAAAAAAAAATTATTTTATTTTATATTATATTAATTATACTAAAATAAGTCCACATAAGGCGAATAAATAGGTTAACCTATTGATTACAATATCAGTCAAGCATTATTCTGTGTCTTCCTGATGCTTTTTTTTGTATTTCTGTTGATAATTGGTCTAAAATGGAGGAATAGCATGTTTTTTCTTAGGAAGCACTTCTTCTTTGTTAGCAGATATTTCAAGAGCATGTATTAAAAATTTTCTTGTTTGACTAGGTTCAATAATAGCGTCAATATATCCATAAGCTGCGGCTACATAGGGATTCGCAAATTTTTTCTTATATTCTCTTATTTTTTGTTTCCTGAATTCTTCAGGATTTTTAGCATTTTTTATTTCTTTTCTAAAAATTATATTTGCTGCTCCCTCAGGACCCATAACAGCAATCTCAGCTGTTGGCCATGCAAAAACAAAGTCCGCTCTTAAATGGTGAGAACTCATTGCAATGTATCCTCCGCCATAAGCTTTTCTAAGAATCACAGTTAATTTAGGAACTGTTGCCTCAGAATAAGCATACAAAACTTTAGCACCATGTCTTATAACACCTCCATGCTCCTGATCTACTCCCGGAAGATAACCTGGCATATCTACCAAAGTAACCAAAGGAATATTAAATGCATCGCAGTATCGTATAAAACGGGCAGCTTTATCTGAACAATCTATATCTAATACTCCTGCAAGAAATAATGGCTGGTTAGCAACAATACCTACTGTTTTTCCATCTAATCTGGCAAAACCAATAACTATATTAGGAGCAAAACCTTCCTGAATTTCAAAAAAATCAGAATTATCACAAACAGATCTGATTATATTTTTAACATCATAAGGTTTTTTAGGGTCTGACGGGAAAATATCATCAATTTTATATGTCTTGGTCTTTGGAGATCTTTTAGGAAATTTTTTTGCTTTATGGGAGTTATTCCAAGGGATAAAACTCATTAATTTTTTAATTTGTTCAAGACATTCATGCTCATTATTTGCAAAAAAATGAGCATTACCCGTGATTTCTGACTGAACATGTGCTCCTCCCAAATCTTCCATAGAAATTTCTTCACCAAGGACTGTCTTTATAACCTCAGGACCAGTAATAAACATTTTTGAAATTTTATCAACAACAAAAACAAAATCAGTAAGAGCTGGCGAATAAACAGCCCCACCTGCACAAGGTCCAAGAATAACAGATATTTGAGGTATTACTCCTGAAGCTAATGTGTTATGATAAAATATTTCTCCATAACCTGCCAAAGAATTAACACCTTCCTGAATACGGGCACCACCTGAATCATTAATACCAATAATAGGAATTTTTAATTTCATTGCATGGTCCATTATCTTTGTAATCTTTCTTGCATGCATCAAGCCCAAAGAACCGCCGGCAATAGTAAAGTCCTGTGCATATATACAAACAGGATAACCATTCATAGTTCCTGTGCCAGTAATAACACCATCACCAGGAAGATGCTTCTTGTCCATATTGAAATCTTTAGCATTATGTTCTACAAAAAGATCATATTCCTGAAAAGATTTAGTATCAAGAAGAGAAATAATTCGCTCACGAGCAGTCATCTTACCCATGGATACTTGCTTCTCAATAGCTTTCTTGCCTCCACCCTGCAAAGCATCTTTCATTCGCTTCTTTAAATCAACTGTCTTTTGTTTAATTGTTACCATAATATTTTAAATTTAATTAATAATATCAAATTAAAAAAAATCAAAGTAATAAATTATTTTTTTAATAAAACAAATAAAATCAATTATTTTATTAACATATCATATAACAGTTCAACATAGTTCTTCATTTAAAAGCTTGATATTCTGTTTTTTATGTCAATATTAATAAAAATTTTTAGCTATTTATGAACGTAGTGTAGCAATCAATCGTAAAGGATTTGAAATTAAATTAAGTGCATCAATAATATTATTTGTAATCAAGTCGGCTGATAATAATGATTTAGAAGAACAACCTTCTTTTTGTATTACTGCAATTCCTGTTGCTGCATTTTTTAACATAAGATTATCATTATGTCCATTACCAATTGCTATTACAAATTCTTCACCAAGTTCTTTTATAAAATTTAGCTTTGCTGATGACTGTTCATCTTTTGGAATAATATGTAGATTACAGTTTATTCCTGTCAATTCTTTTTTAACTAGTCCAAAAGTATTAGCAGTTATTATATGAACTTCTATATCTTTAGAAAGTTTATTAATAATTTTCCCTGCTTCTTTTATAAGTTTACCATCAAAAGCAAGTGTGCCATTATAGTCTAATACAAGATATTTGAATGTAATATTTTTGAAATTTGGAATATTAACTTTTATCATTATTATTTATTTCTAAAATTTTACTTCTTAGCTGGCAAATTAAATAATAAAAATACAAATAAAGTAATAATTATTTTTTTTGATTTTGGAACAACGTGATGAAACTTTACTGTAACTAACTTATTTAATGCAAATTTAAGATTTGTATTAAATAAATTTATTAAAAATAATTAATTTTTTATTTTGGAATTAATATAATTTACTAATTTCGTAAATCATTAAAAAAAAATAGTTTTAAAAAAAGTATATATGAAAAATAATAAATTTATTACATGCGATGGTAATATGGCAGCATCTCACATAGCTTATATGTTTAGTGAGGTAGCTTGTATATATCCAATTACACCATCATCAACTATGGCTGAATATATTGACGAATGGGCAGCTCATGATAGGAAAAATATATTCGGAGAAACAGTTAAAGTTGTAGAAATGCAGTCCGAAGGTGGAGCATCAGGCGCTGTTCATGGTTCATTACAATCAGGAGCATTAACTTCTACATTTACAGCATCCCAAGGTCTCTTATTAATGATTCCTAATATGAATAAGATTTCAGGAGAACTATTACCTGGAGTATTCCACGTAAGTGCGAGAAGTGTAGCAGGACACGCTTTGTCTATTTTTGGAGACCATACTGATATTTATCATACCAGAGCTACCGGCTTTGCTTTGCTTGCATCAGGAAGCATTCAGCAAATAATGGACTTGGCAGGAGTTGCTCATCTGTCTGCTATTAAATCAAGAATTCCTTTTGTACATTTTTTTGATGGTTTTAGGTCTTCGCATGAGATTCAGAAGATAGAAGCTCATACAAATGAAGACATGGCAAAAATACTGGACTTTGATGCTGTTCAGCAGTTTAGAGATAATGCTTTAAATCCTGAACATCCTGTAACAAGAGGTACTGCACAAAATCCTGATATCTATTTCCAGGCAAAAGAATCAGCAAATAAATTTTATGACCCTGTTCCTGATATAGTTGAACATTATATGCAGAAAATAACAAAACTGACAGGCAGAGAGTATCATCCTTTTACTTATTATGGAGCAAAAGATGCTGAACATATTATAGTAGCAATGACTACTGTAACAGAAACAATTAAAGAAGTTGTAGATTATTTGAATAATAAAGGTGAAAAGACAGGGCTTATAACTTGTCATCTTTACAGACCTTTTTCTGCAAAATATTTCTTTAAAGTGTTCCCTGAAACAGTAAAGAAAATTTCTGTTTTAGACAGGGCAAAAGAACCGGGAGCTAATGGAGAACCTTTATACCTTGATATAAGAGACATTTTTTATGAAAAAGAAAACAAACCTTTAATTGTTGGTGGCAGGTATGGACTGAGTTCTAAAGATACAACACCGGCACAGATGATTTCAGTATTTGAAAATTTAAAAAAAGATAAACCTAAAAATCATTTTACTGTTGGTATTGTTGATGATGTTACATTTACTTCTTTACCTAAATTACAGGAGATAAGCGTAGCGCCAAAAGGTAACTTTGAAGCTAAATTTTACGGACTTGGTTCTGATGGAACTGTAGGAGCTAATAAAAATTCTATAAAAATTATTGGAAATTCAACTGATAAATATTGTCAGGCATATTTTGCTTATGATTCTAAAAAATCAGGAGGACTTACTGTTTCACATTTAAGATTTGGAGATATTCCCATCAGGTCAACATATCTTGTTAATACTCCTGACTTTGTTGCTTGTCATGTAACACCTTATATATACAAATATGATATGCTTAAAGGTATTAAAAAAGGAGGGTCTTTTTTGTATAATAGTGTTTGGAATATAGAAGAAACAAAAAAACGACTTCCAAATTCCATTAAAAAATATATAGCAGAAAATAAAATAAACTTTTATATCATTAATGCAACAAAAATAGCAGAAGAAATAGGATTAGGTAATAGAACCAATACTATTATGCAATCAGCTTTCTTTAAAATTGCTAATGTTATTCCTTATGATTTAGCTGTTAAAGAAATGAGAAAGGCAATTGTAAAAAGTTTTGCTAAAAAAGGTGAAGATGTTGTAAATATGAACTATTCGGCTGTTGATAGGGGAGGAGAGAATATAGTAAAAGTTGAAGTGCCTGATCAATGGAGCAAATTAGAAGTAAAACCAGATGAACTAAAAATTAGAAGAAATAGAAAAGTACCTGATTTTATTGAAAATGTTTGTGACCCAATAAATTTACAAAAAGGTGATGACTTGCCTGTAAGTGCATTTAAAGGAAGAGAAAACGGCGAATTTCCGGCAGGAACAACACAATATGAAAAAAGAGGTGTTGCAATAAATGTCCCTGAATGGTTATCTGAAAATTGTATCCAGTGTAATCAATGTTCTTATGTATGTCCTCATGCTGCTATAAGACCATTCCTGTTGACTGATAAAGAACTTGAAAATGCTCCGGAAGGAACAATAGTTAAAAAGGCAATAGGTAAAGAATTAAAAGGACTTAATTATAGAATACAGGTAAGTGCTCTTGATTGCACAGGATGTGGATGTTGTGTAGATGTTTGTCCTGCCAGAAACAAAGCCCTTGTTATGAAGCCTATTGGAACACAGATGAAAGAAATTGAAAAATGGGATTATATGACAGAAAAAATAGGATACAAAGATATATTGCCAAAGACAAATGTAAAAAACAGTCAGTTTGCACAACCTTTACTTGAGTTTTCCGGTGCTTGTGCAGGATGTGGAGAAACTCCGTATGTAAAATTATTAACACAACTGTTTGGTGAAAGAATGATGGTGGCTAATGCTACTGGATGCTCGTCTATTTGGGGCGCTGCCGCACCTTCAACACCATATTGTGCAAATAAAAAAACCGGCTATGGTCCGGCATGGGCAAACTCTTTATTTGAAGATAATGCAGAATATGGTTTTGGAATGGCTATAGGTGTTGACAAACTAAGAAACAGAATTGCAAGAATAATGACAGATGCTTTGGAGCATAACAAGATATCATCTGAAACAAAACAAGTGTTTGAGGAATGGATACAAGGAAAAGAAGATGCTGAAAAATCAGAAATAGTTTCTAAAAAAGTAATATCATTGCTCAAAAAAGAAAATAATCCTATATCAAAAGAAATATTAAATTTAAAACAATATTTAGTTAAAAAATCTGTATGGATTATTGGAGGTGATGGATGGGCTTATGATATTGGCTATGGCGGATTAGACCATGTTCTTGCTTCGGGAAAAGATGTAAACGTATTAGTTCTTGATACAGAAGTTTACTCAAATACAGGAGGACAATCATCCAAAGCCACTCCAACAGCTGCAGTAGCTAAATTTGCTGCTTCCGGTAAAAAAGTCAGAAAAAAAGACCTTGGAATGATGGCAATGTCTTATGGATATGTTTATGTTTCGCAAGTTGCTATGGGCGCAAATCAAACTCAGTATTTAAAAGCTGTAAGAGAAGCAGAAGCTTATCACGGACCTTCTATAATTATTGCTTACTGTCCTTGTATAAATCATGGATTAAAGATTGGTATGGATAAATCACAGGAAGAAGAAAAAAGAGCTGTTGAAGCCGGCTACTGGCATCTATACAGATTTAATCCGGAACTTGAAAAACAAGGTAAAAATCCTTTTATCCTTGACTCAAAAGAACCTGATTTTAACAAATTCCAAGATTTCTTAGACGGAGAAGTTAGATATTCTTCACTTAAAAAAGCATTCCCAAAAGAATCAGAAGAATTATATGCTGCTGCTAAAAAAGATGCTAAATGGCGATACAACAGCTATAAAAGATTAACGGTTCTGGATTATTCTAAATAATAGAAAAGGGAAATGTAAATATTGAAAATAGTATAAAATGGGCGAGATAAATACTTGCCCATTTTTAAATTTAGTTGGATAACAGTAAAAAATATCTGTTTAATGTTAAATAATAATAAATACTGTAAAAATGAAAAAATCATTAAAAATATCTGTCTGTTTATTTATTCTAACTTTTGCTTTAAGTTCATGTAACTTTCAACGTGCTGATAAAGTTCAAGATAATGAAAATATTTTAAAAAATGAACATCTGATAATGTCTGCTCTTTATCAACAGAAATCTGCTGAATACAGAGCCCTTTCTTATCAGGCATATAACATTGCAAAATTAAGATTAGATGAATATCTTAAAATCAAAAACGACTCTTTAAAATCTGCTGTTGTTGTTGATATAGATGAAACATTACTTGACAATAGTCCTTGGGAGGCAAAATGTATTTTAGAAAATATTAATTATCCTGAACAATGGAATGAATGGTGTAAATTAGCAAAAGCAAAGCCATTATCTGGTGCTGTTGAATTTTTGAATTATGCTTTTTCAAAAAATGTTGATGTATTTTATATAAGTAACAGAAAAGAAAATTTAAAAGAAGCAACAATACAAAATCTTAAAGCAGCAGGATTTCCTCAAGTTGATAAAGAGCATATATTTACAATGAGAAATAGTGGAAATAAAAAAGAACGCAGGGCATTGGTTACAAAAAATTATTATATTGTTTTATTAATAGGAGATAATCTTAATGACTTTTCTGAAATTTTTGAAAAAAAACCAATTGAAGAACGTTTTGCAATAACTGATAGTTTAAAAAAAGAATTCGGAAATCGTTTTATCATATTACCAAATGCAATGTATGGTGAATGGGAAAATGTAATATATAACTATAATAGAATATCTGAAAAAGAAAAAGCATTAAACAGAATTAAAAATCTGGAGAGTTTTTAGTTTTATATACAAAATTCTAAACTTGATTTATAGTTTTAGGATAATCTAATGAATAATGTAAGCCAATACTTTCTTTACGGTTTATAGCCATCTTTATAATTAAATATGCTACATTAATTATATTTCGTAGTTCACAAATCTTAACAGTAAGCACTGATTTATCATAAAGTTCTTCTGTTTCTCTGTAAATAATTTCCAAACGGTCTAATGCTCGCTGTAGCCGCAAATCAGACCGAACAATGCCAACATAATTACTCATTATAGATTGAAGCTCTTTTAAAGATTGTGTAATCAACACTAATTCTTCATTTAAGATAGTTCCCTCTGAATCCCAATCAGGTATTTTATTACAGATATTAACAGAACTAATTTTTTTAATAGAATCCTGACTTGCTCTGTGTGAAAATACTACTGCTTCAAGCAATGAATTTGAAGCTAAACGGTTGGCTCCATGTAGTCCTGTTGAAGAACATTCTCCTGATGCATAAAGATTTATTATTGAAGTTTGTCCATACTCATCTGTTTTAATACCACCACATATATAATGTGCAGAAGGAACAACAGGTATCATATCTCTGCTAATATCAATTCCTATACTTAAACATTTTGCATATATATTTGGAAAATGATATATCAGCTCTTTTTTGTCAAGGTGCGTGCAGTCAAGATAAACATAGTCGTTCCCACTTATCTTTAATTCTTTATCAATTGCCCGTGCAACGATATCACGTGGAGCTAAAGATAATCTTTTATCATATTTATGCATAAATTTGTTATTATCAATAGTTTTCAAAGCAGCATCAAATCCGCGTATAGCTTCTGTTATTAAAAAAGATGGTTTTTCTTTAGGATTATATAATGAAGTTGGGTGAAACTGAGTAAATTCCATATTCTCTATTTTTCCTTTTGCTCTATACACCATTGCTATGCCATCACCTGTAGCTATACGCGGATTTGTAGTATTCTCATATACATTGCCTGTGCCTCCTGTTGCTATTAATGTTATTTTAGAGAGTATAGTAAATATTTGTTTTGTTTTATTATCAAAAACATACGCACCATAGCAAGTAATATCTTTGGTTCTTCTGTTTACTTCTATACTCAAATGGTGCTGGGTGATAAGGTCTATAGAAAAACAATCTTCAAAAAGTTTAATATTTGGATTATTTTTAACCTGATATAAAAGTCCTCTTTCTATTTCATTTCCTGTATTATCTTTATGATGTAAAACTCTGTATTCTGAATGTCCACCTTCTTTATTCAAATCATATTTCCCATTCTTATCTTTATCAAATTGTATTCCCCATTTTATTAATTCTTTAATTCTTTCTGTTGATTCAGTAATAGTAATTCTTACAATTTTTTTATTAGATAGTCCACAGCCGGCAATCATTGTATCTTTTATATGTTTTTCATAAGTATCAGGTGAATATGTAACAGCTGCTATTCCGCCTTGAGCATATCGTGTATTTGTATCATCAGCTTTGCCTTTTGTTACAATACAAACTTTACCATAAGGAGCAACTTTTAAGGCATAACTTAATCCGGCAATGCCAGAACCTATAACCAAAAAATCTACTTTTTTCTTCATTATAAATTAATTTTTTACAAAGATATTTATATTATATTTAATAATAAAAAAAAAAATTAAAAAAATTTGTTATTTGATTATAAAAAATTAATAATTTTGTCTTTTAAAACTATAAAAAAATGAGAAAAAAAAATTATCCAATAGAAAAAGATGACATAGTTATCTGCTTTTCAGGTGATTCCGGTGATGGTATGCAACTTACAGGAACACTTTTTTCTGATACATCAGTATTAGATGGTAATGATATCATAACTTTTCCCGATTATCCATCAGAAGTTCGCGCCCCACGTGGTACGGTAGGAGGGGTCTCCGGATTTCAGGTACATATTGGAGATTATAAAATAAATACTCCCGGTGACTATGCAGATATAATTGTAGCTATGAATCCTGCTGCTCTGAAAGTAAATACAAAATTAATAAAACCGGACGGAATTATTATTATTGATAAAGATAGTTTTATTGAAAAAAATATTAAAAAAGCAGGATATAAAAAAGATATTATAAAAGAATCCGGATTAGAAAATACTAAAATTATTAAAGTATCGGCAACAGAAATGACAAAAGAAGCATTGAAAAATTTAGGATTAGATAATAAAACAGTATTAATGTGTAGAAACATGTTTGCTCTTGGTATGGTATGCTGGTTACTTAATAAGTCATTAGATGTTTCAATTGATTTTATTAATAAGAAATTTTTGAAAAAACCTCTTATTGCAAAAGCAAACAAAATAGTTTTAAAAGCCGGATATAATTATGCTGAAACCATAGAAGCAGTTAAACCATATCATATAAAACATGCTAAATTAGAAAAAGGAACATATAGAAAAATTGACGGAACTATTGCTGCTTCATGGGGACTTATAGCTGCATCTGAAAAATCAGGGAGAGAATTATTTTTAGGTTCTTATCCTATAACCCCTGCAACAGGTATTTTGCAGGAATTAGCTAAAAGAAAAGATTTGGGAGTAAAAACATTTCAGGCAGAAGATGAAATTGCTGCTGTATGCTCTGTTATTGGAGCTAGCTTTGCCGGCAATTTAGCTGTTACCTCAACATCAGGTCCTGGCTTGGCTTTAAAAACAGAAGGCACAGGTCTTGCAGTAATGGCTGAGCTACCTATTGTTATTATAAATGTTCAAAGAGGCGGACCTTCAACAGGATTGCCAACTAAAACAGAACAAGCAGACCTTATGCAGGCCTTGTATGGAAGAAGCGGGGAAGCACCTCTCGTTGTAATTGCAGCAAGCACTCCTTCTAATTGCTTTAATTTTGCTTTTGAAGCTTGTAAAATAGCACTGGAACGTATGGTGCCTGTTATCTTAATGTTGGATGGATATTTAGTACATGGTTCTGAACCCTGGAAAATACCTGATATGTCTGATTTGCCTGAAATCTATCCACCTATAGTTAAGCAAGGAACAGAAAATTATATGCCTTATAAAAGAGATAAGAAAACTCTTGTTAGAGGTTGGGCTATACCAGGAACCAAAGGATTGGAACATATAATTGGAGGACTGGAAAAAAATGAACAAGGTGATGTATCTTATGATCCTGACAATCATCAAAAAATGTGTGAATTAAGGGCTGAAAAAGTTAAAAGAGTAGAAAACTATATACCTGAATTAAAAATTGAGGGAGATAAATCAGGCGATTTGTTAGTCGTTGGCTGGGGCGGAACTTATGGACATTTATATACCAGTGTTAGAGAACTTAGAGAACAAGGAAAAAGTATAGGACTTGCTCATTTTAACTATATCAATCCTTTGCCTAAAAATACAGAAGATGTTTTTTCTAAATTTAAAAAAATTATTGTCTGCGAATTAAATCTTGGTCAATTTGTTGATTATTTAAAATCAAAATTTCCAAAATTTGATTATAGACAATATAATAAAATACAAGGTTTACCTTTCACTGTTATAGAATTGAAAAATAGTTTTAATAAAATATTGGAGGAATAAGTAATTATGTTAGAAAATAAAAATGAATTAACACCTAAGGATTTTAAGCCAAAAAAAGAAGTAAAATGGTGTCCTGGTTGTGGTAATCATATGATTTTGTTTGCTGTTCAAAAAGCTTTGGCTGAAATAGGATATGAACACGAAACATCTGTTTGTATTTCAGGAATTGGCTGTTCTTCAAGGTTCCCTTATTATATGAACACTTATGGATTTCATACCATACACGGTAGGGCAGGTGTTGTTGCTTCAGGAGTTAAAATTGCTAATCCGGAGTTAAGCGTTTGGCAGTTTACAGGAGACGGTGATGCTCTTGCAATTGGCGGAAATCATTTTATTCATGAGATAAGACGAAATATGGATATTAATATTGTTTTGTTTAATAATCAAATATATGCTTTAACAAAAGGGCAATATTCTCCTACTTCTCCAAAAGGAAAAATTTCTGTTACTTCTCCTTTTGGAACTATTGAAAGACCTTTTAGAATAGGAGGATTGGTCATTGGTGCAAGAGGATCGTTTTTTGCAAGGTCCATAGATAATAATATTAAATTATCTACAGAAGTTTTTAAAGAAGCAGCTGAACATGATGGGGCTTCTCTTGTAGAAGTATTACAAAATTGTATCACTTTTAATGATGGAGCTTATAATGACTTAATAGATAAGGAGCATAAAGCAGACCGCCAGTTGATTCTTCATGATGGAGAACCTATGATTTATGGTAAAGATAATGATAAAGGTATTATTCTTGAAAATGGAAGATTAAAAGTTGTTAAAATAGGAGAAAATGGTATCACAAAAGATGATATATTAATACATAATCCTAACCATGGATATGCAGGACTGCACTTGATGTTAGTTAATATGGGACCACCTGAATATCCTGTATCTTTTGGAGTTATTCGTAATGTAAAAATGGATACTTATGCTAATGATTTAGAAGCACAGATTAAAGATGTTCAATCTAAAAGTAAAATAAAGTGTATGTATGATTTATTGCATAGTGGAAAAACCTGGAAGATATAAAATATTTGGTAAAATTGTAATTGTTAACAAATTGAAGCCGTAAGATATTTGCCCCGTTGGTAAAATTACTTTCGGGGTTAATCCAACGGGATGAACTTAGATGAAAGAGAGAGAGAGCAGCGAAGATAATTTTTAGAACCCACCTTAATAATTACAAAAGTTAAAATTTATATAATTCCTTCATTAAGAATATCATGTAAGTGTACTACTCCAACATATTTTCCTTTATCTGTAATAAGAATTTGTGTGATACTATTCTTTTGCATAATATTTAAAGCATTTATAGCCAAAGTATTTTTATCCAGTGTCTTTGGATTGTGAGACATTATGTCTTTTGCTGTTAAGTTGTCTATTGAAATATTTTTTTCCATCATTCGTCTTAAATCTCCATCAGTGATTATTCCTACAAGTTTTTTGTTTTCCAAAACAGCTGTTGCCCCTAATCTTTTTGAAGATATTTCTAAAATTACTATTTTAATATTATCATCAGTTTTTACTTTAGGCACTTCATTGTTTAAGTATAAATCTGATACTTTCATATATATTTTTTTTCCAATAGACCCTCCCGGATGATATTTTGCAAAATCGTTAGAAGAATACCCATGACATTCTAACAGACAGACTGCTAATGCATCACCTAATACTAATTGAGCACTAGTGCTTGATGTTGGCACTAAATTATTAGGGCAAGCTTCCTCATCAACAGTTGCATTAATAATATAATCAGATTGTTTAGCAAGAAAAGATTCTGTATTCCCAACCATAGCAATTAATTTATTACCTAATAATTTTAACAAAGGGACTAAAACTTTTATTTCAGGTGTATTACCACTTTTAGAAATACAAATAACTATATCTTCTTTTTGTATTATACCTAAATCACCATGAATAGCATCAGCAGCATGCATAAATATTGACGGTGTCCCTGTTGAATTAAGGGTTGCAACGATTTTTTTGCCTATATTAGCACTTTTGCCTATTCCTGTAATAATTACTCTTCCTTTAGAATTATAAATAAGTTTTATGCATTCTGCAAAGTCATTGTTAATATATTTTTTTAAATTTGCAATGGCTATTAATTCTTTATTAATTGTATTTAATGCAATTTTTTTTATTTTTTCTTTTGTTTTCAATATATTATTATTTAAAAAAAAATATTTTTGCAAATAAAATAAAAAATATAGTATATTTACATCATAAAAATATTTAATTTTATTTTTTTTTTTAGAAATATTTAATAATTAGTTTGAAATGAAAATGGGTATAGAAAATAAAAAATCTCTTAAAAGTGTATTAAAAGATTTTTTTGGATTTGATAGATTCAAAGGCAATCAGGAAGCTATAATAAAAAATGTGTTAGCAGGGAATGATGTTTTTGTAATTATGCCAACAGGTGGTGGAAAATCAATGTGTTATCAGTTGCCGGCATTAGTTAGTAAAGGGACAGCAATAGTTGTATCTCCTCTTATAGCTTTAATGAAAAATCAGGTAGATATGATAAGAAATTTTGGCACACAAAAAAATATTGCCCATTTTTATAACTCATCTCTTTCAAAACAAGAAGCATTAGATGTAAAAAAAGACCTTGCAAATGGGAAAACAAAATTATTATATGTTGCACCGGAATCACTTACTAAAAAAGAAAATGCAGAATTTCTTAAAACAATTGATATCCCTTTTTATGCAATAGATGAAGCTCATTGTATATCAGAATGGGGACATGATTTTAGACCTGATTATAGGAACCTGCGTTCTATAATTGATTTTATTGGTAAAAAAGTACCTGTAATAGCACTTACTGCTACAGCTACACCAAAGGTTCAGCATGATATTCAAAAAAATTTGGATATTATGGATGCAAAAATTTTTAAATCTTCATTCAACAGACCAAATCTTTATTATGAAATTCGTCCAAAAACTAAAAGTGTTAATAAAGAAATTATCAAATACATAAAGAAACATTATGGGCAATCAGGTATAATTTATTGTTTGAGCCGAAAGAAAACAGTAGAAATAGCTGAAATTTTAAGAGTAAACGGTATTAAAGCAGAACCCTATAATGCAGGATTAGAATCATCGGTACGTACAGCTACTCAAAATAAATTTTTAATGGAAGATATAGATGTTATTGTAGCTACTATTGCATTTGGAATGGGAATTGATAAACCTGATATACGTTTTGTTATTCATTATGATATACCTAAAAGTATTGAGGGATATTATCAGGAGACCGGGCGTGCAGGACGTGATGGAGGAGAAGGCAATTGTATTGTATTTTATAGTTATAAAGACATACAAAAATTTGAAAAATTTATGAAAGGCAAACCTGTAGCTGAACAGGAAATATCACAACAACTGCTTTTAGAGACTGTTGATTATGCAGAGTCGTCTGTATGCCGTCGTAAACAATTGCTTCATTATTTTGGAGAAAATTATTCTGAAGAAAACTGTCATAATTGTGATAATTGTTTATATCCGAAGCCAAAATTTGAAGGGAAAAATTATGTGTCTATTGTAATTCAGGCAGTAATAGAAGTAAAACAACAGTTTAAAGCAAAACATCTTATTAATGTAATAATTGGAAAAAATACAGCAACAATAAAGACATGTAAACATAATAAACTTAAAATTTTTGGTAGGGGTGCTGATCAAGATGAAAAATTTTGGAATGCTGTAGTTCGTCAATCTTTGATTAAATGGCTTCTTGTTAAAGACATTGATAATTACGGACTCTTAAAGGTAACTAAACAAGGATATGAATTTCTTAAACATCCTTATTCAATAATGCTCACCAAAGACCATGATTATGAAAAAGAAGATGAAGAAGAAGGTTTTTTTGATATGAATGGTCATACTGCAAGAGGTGTTACTGATAAAGAGTTGTTTTTTCTTCTTCAAAATTTAAGAAAAAAAATATCAAAAAAAGAAAATCTTCCGCCTTTTGTCATATTTCAAGATCCTTCATTAGAAGATATGTCCACACAATATCCTATAACAAATGAAGAATTAAGAAAAATAATAGGTGTTGGAGTTGGCAAAGCAAAAAAATATGGAAAACCTTTCATTGAATTAATAAGTGATTATGTTAAAGAAAATGAAATTGAACGACCTGTTGATATGACAGTAAAATCAGTCATTAATAAATCAGAATTTAAAGTATATATTATAAAAAATATAGACCGTAAAATATCTCTTAAAGATATTGCTGATGCCAAAGGAATTTCTTTTGACGAGATATTGACTGAAATAGAAAGAATTGTATCATCAGGAACTAAAATTAACATTGACTATTATATTAACGAACATATTGACATTTTTCACCAGGAAGAAATTTTTGATTACTTTAAAGAAGAAGCTAAATCTGACTCAGTGCAGGAGGCACTTGAAATTTTAGGTGAAGATGAATATACAGAAGAAGAAGTACGGCTTGTGAGAATTAAATTTATTTCAGAAATAGGAAACTAAATAGTGTCTGTTAATAAAGTAAGTGTTTAGTTCAGAATGTTCGAGTTCGAGGCTTGCGCAGTCTTGAAAATCAGGAGTTTACTTTTGTAAATGACTGATTTGAAAGACAAGCATAACGAAGAAATCGGACATTCTGAACAAACACTAAATAGTGCCTGTCTATAAACTAACATTATCTTGATTTAAGAACAAAAAGTATTGATTTATAATTTTTAATTTAAAAAATGAACACTAAATAAATAAAAAAAAATTATGGAAGAAAAAGAAAAAAAAATTATTGATAATAACGTATCAGATAATTTAATGAAAAACAAAAAATTGAACATTGTACTTTTGTTTAATTTAATCCTTTTTATAGGACTTATTATACTTTATGTATTATATTTTTATGGTAAGAGAGAAACAAATCCTAAAGAATTAATCAAAATAAATAAAAATTTAAATTACTCAACAAATTCAATCTCAATAGCTTTTATTAATGCTGATACAATAATGAGTAATTATGAATTAGTTAATAAATTGCAAAAAAATTTGGAAAGCCAAAAAGATAAGATGGAAAATAAATTTTTGGAAGAACAAAAGAAATTAAAAAAAGATGCCGCTAAATTTCAGGAGAAAGTTCAGTATGGGAGCTTTTTGACACAAGAAGATGCAAAAAAAGAGCAGCAACGACTATTACAAAAACAACAAGAACTTTATAATCTTAAAGAAAATTTTACACAACAATTAATGGATAAAGAAACACAGATGAATTTGATAATTCAGGATAGCATCATTAACTTTTTAAAACGATATAACAAAAATTATAATTATAGCTATATATTAGGTTCTTCAAGAGGAAGTGGCATATTATATGCTAACAAAAATTTTGATATTACACAAGAAATTTTAACAGGAATTAACAAAGAATATAAAGATAGCCAGCAAAAATAAGATGATAAATAATTGATACCGACTTGTTAACAAGGTTGTCATCTTAACAAGGTTGTCATCCGCATTAGTATCTTATTTATAATATTCGTGTATTTTTTGGCAGAATATTTTATATAGAACTTTTTTATAATTTCTAATTAATCTAATTGCTCTAATTGACCTAAAAAATGACCAATATCCAATTACCCAGTGTCTAATTGGTCATTGGAAATTGAGATTTGATTAGATCAATTAGAGTAATTAAAAATTAGGTCAATTTAACGTATAACCTGTTTGGCTCTGGCTTGTCCAGGTTAGGTGGAATAGCAATTTGATATAATTTGTATTTTAAGAAACAAATATTATGAAAAAAATATTGGTTACAGGTGCTTCAGGATATTTAGGTAGTCATATATCTTTGTATTTAGCTAAAAATAATTATAAAGTTACTGCTCTTTGTTATCCAAAGCCATCAGAACAAAATAAATGGCAAAAAACAATAGATAATATAATTGTTGGAGATATAAGAGATAAAAAAGTAATTGACAAATTAACAAAACAAGATTATGATATTATTATTCATTTAATATCTCTTGACCATAAAAGCTCTGAAAATAGTCCGTCTGTAATAAGTCAGATAAATGTTATGCCTGCATGGCAATTGCTTGATATTTTTACAAAAAAGAGAATAGAAAAATTTATTTATTTTTCAACGCAACAGGTCTTTGGCAAAATACCACAAAAAAATATAGATGAAAATTTCCTGCCAAAACCATTAAATAATTATGGACTGACACATTTGTTATGCGAAAAAATAGTGAACTTTTATAATAATACTGCTGATACTAAATGTATTAATATTCGGCTTTCAAATGGATATGGTTCGCCTGTATTTAAAGATAATAATTGTTGGTGGCTCGTAGTCAATGACCTTTGTAAAACAGCATTTTTTGATAAAAAAATAAAATTATTGTCTGACGGCTCTCCGCAAAGGGACTTTATTTATGTTAAAGATATAGCAAAAGCTGTTAAAACATTAATTGAAACAAAAAACAGTGATTTGCAAAATAATATATTCCATATATCATCAGGAAATACATTGACAATATTAGAGTTAGCTTATATTGTAAAAGATGTTTATCAAACACGTTATAACAAAAAAATATCTGTTTATCTGCCTGACGGCTCAATATCTGATAATGCTAACAAATTTAAAAATATTAAAAGATATACTATTGACAATTCAAAAATTAAAAATCTTGGATTTAAAGCAGAAACAAACTTATTTGAAGGAATAAATGAATTATTTGAATATTTAGAAAAAAATGAAAACACAGGAATACAACTATAATAAATATAAAGATATAATAGAAAATGGATATGAATTTAATACTAATAAATACATAACCAAAGGATATTATTTGTTTATGCAAAACATAAAAGGTTTTGTACAATTTTCTTTACTAATATTATTATTACAAATATTTATAGGTCTTATACATAATCCTGGTATAGAAGTTGTTATGAATTTTATTGTTTTTGTTCCTTTAACAGCAGGATTTTATTTTATAGCTGACAGGATTTATAAACATGAGAAATATGAATTTAAAGATTTCTTTTTAGGTTTTAATTATTTTAAAGAACTGCTTATATATTCTTTGGTTACCAGTGCTTTTATTTTGGCAGGTTCTTTCTTATTAATTATTCCCGGCATTTATCTTGCTGTTGCATATACTTTTGGCATTTTTTTTGTTATTTTTAAAAAAATTGACTTTTGGCAAGCTATGGAGATAAGCAGAAAAATAATTACAAAAAATTGGTTTGCTGTCTTCGGATTTATATTAATATTGATATTAATAAATATTTTAGGTATTATTTTGTTTGGAATAGGTCTCTTAGTATCAATCCCTCTTACATATTGTTCTATTTATATTGCATTTCAGGATGTTGTTGAAACAGAACAAAATAAAGTGACAGATAATTATGATTATTTTAAATGATTGACAAGGAAAGTTTGGAATATTAAAAAAAATATTAGTGTCCGATTAAAAATAAAATTAGAATTTATAATAGTAGATTCCCCACTTCGCTTCCGCCTGAGGCAGAGAAGAATCTCATCGGTCAGGCGCCCGACTGATAATATTTAGAAACGACTTTATCTGAATTTTTAAATTTAGTCGGATACTAGTGTAAAAAAATGTGAGTAGAAATGCATCATAAGGTTCAAAGAAAATATTAGGGGGAGTGAGATTTAATTTAGTATATTTGTACTATTGAAAAAGAAACGATATTAAAATATTTTGTAACCATTCATCACCCAGTATTGCAGAACTGAAAGATAAAAGATATTTATTTTAAAAGACAAAAGACAAAAGACAAAAAAATAAAATCAAAAATAAAGGGACTAATAAATGAAACAAGATTTGTCAGTCCGCCTTAGGCTCTTAGGTTTGCAAATTAAATTTTAATAAATAATTATGATGATGTAAATTTTCTTTTTTGGGTTCTTTTTTTCTTTGTTAATTAGCAGTAATTTTGTTAATAA
>Ga0208905_1000513_pt1 | contig 19412 bp, 10 predicted proteins | sample AntAceMetag02UKS_FD_184776 | JGI IMG/M metagenome (GOLD analysis project Ga0208905, IMG submission 184776) | Saline lake microbial communities from Ace Lake, Antarctica - Antarctic Ace Lake Metagenome 02UKS (SPAdes) (version 2) | ecosystem: Environmental > Aquatic > Non-marine Saline and... | reverse complement strand
AACAGAACTCCCCTCTTCCGCAACAATAAGTGTACGCTCAAACTGTCCCGTATTAGCAGCATTTATCCGAAAATAGGTTGATAGTTCCATCGGAGCTTTAACTCCTTTGGGTAAATAGCAAAATGAACCGTCGCTGAATATTGCCGAATTGAGTGATGCAAAATAGTTATCAGTATATGGAACAACCGATCCCAGGTACTTTTTAATAAGATCGGGATGCTCCATAATAGCTTCGCTCATTGAACAAAAAATAATTCCATGTTCAGCCAGAGTTTCCTGAAAAGTGGTCTTAACTGATACACTGTCTATTACAGCATCGACAGCCACCCCTGTAAGCCGCTTCTGTTCATCAAGAGATATACCAAGTTTATCAAAGGTTTTTTTAAGTTCAGGATCTACCTCATCCAGACTTTCATGTCCTTTTTGACTCTTTGGAGCCGAGTAATAACTGATATCCTGGAAATTAATTTCAGGAATTTTCAGATGTGCCCAATCCGGCATTTTCATTTTCAGCCAGTGACGATAAGCTTTCAAACGAAATTCAAGCATAAATTCCGGCTCATTTTTCTTTGCTGATATAGCACGTACAACATCTTCATTCAACCCTGGTGGAAAGGTATCCGTATCTATATCAGTATAAAATCCGTATTTATAATCACTTCCTGTAACTTCGCTTAATATCTTGTCTTGCTCCTTCTTCATATTTTCTCAATTGCCTGATAATGTAAAACGCTTATTTTCAGAACAGTATTGTTTATTGATAGAATTATTCCAAATAAGTGCAAATATAGTAATTCACATAAGAATATGGCTTTGCAAATTAATACAAAAATCTCCTAACTTTGACGAAGAAAAAGTCGGCAATCGAAAGTCAACAGTCGGCATTAAAGTTAAGATAAACATTAAACCCATAACGCGCAACCCGTAACAATTTACTCATTTAAGCATTTAAGCATTTAAGCATTTAAGCATTCCAAATTTATGACACTAAAAGAAAAAAGAACGCCAATATCAGAATTGGGAGAGTTCGGTTTGATCGATCACCTGACAGAAAAAGTCAGAATAAAAAACAAAAGTACAAAAAAAGGTATAGGAGATGATGCTGCTGTAATCGATCATGGTAAAGATCAGACAGTTATCACTTCAGACATCCTGCTTGAGGGGATTCATTTTAACCTTATTTACACACCTCTTAAGCATCTTGGATATAAGGCGGCAGTTATTAACTTTTCCGATATATATGCTATGAATGCCGACCCTACCCAAATGATTATTTCCTTAGGAATATCAAATAAATTTGCTGTTGAAGACATTGATCTTTTATATGAAGGGATAAATTTAGCTTGCGACAACTACGGGGTTGACCTTGTTGGGGGCGACACCTCGTCTTCGCTTACTGGTCTGACTATCAGTATTACAGCTATTGGACATGCACCTAAAAAAGACATTGTTTACAGGAATGCTGCCGTGATAAATGATATTATATGTGTTACCGGGGATCTTGGGGCAGCCTACCTGGGCTTGCAGCTACTAGAAAGAGAGAAAAAGATTTTCGTGGAAGTTCCAGGTGCCCAGCCCGATCTTGGTAATTACGAATATGTTCTGCGACGGCAGTTAAAACCCGAACCCAGGGTTGATGTAATTAAAAAACTAAAAGAAAAAAAAGTAAGACCTTCATCAATGATTGATATTTCAGACGGACTCTCTTCCGAGATCCTTCATATTTGCAAAAGTTCAGGTATAGGTTGTAATATCTACCAGGAGAAAATACCTGTTGATAAAGAAACCACAAAACTTGCAGAGGAATTTAAGCTTGATCCTATAACAGCTACTCTTAACGGAGGTGAAGATTACGAATTGGTTTTCACTGTATCGATGGATGATTTTGAAAAAATAAAAGAAACACCATTTATTCATCCTATAGGCCACATTACTGAAAAGAGCCAGGGATGTAATCTTATTACCCCGGATGGGGTATCGATTAAAATACAAGCACAAGGCTGGAACGGATTGCAGGATAAGTGATGAGGAGATGATGTGTTCTATCGTTTTCCCCGTATTATGCCTCTTTTCGATTTTTTTATAAAGGAAAGTATATAATCCCGCTCAGAAGTTGCGGGCATCTCATTTTCAATTTTCTCCATTGCCTGCTTGAAATTCAATCCCTTCTGGTAAATCAATCTGTAAATTTCATGTATCTCCTCTATTTTTTCATTACTGAAATTTCTCCTTGTAAGACCAATAGAGTTAATTCCGAAATATGTCAGGGGTTCGTGGTCGACTTTAACATAGGGCGGGATATCTTTTCTAACTTTCGATCCTCCTCCTATCATAACATGTCCGCCAATATTAACAAACTGGTGCACGGAAGTACCCCCTCCAAGAATAGCCCAGTCGTCAATAATCACCTCACCGGCAAGTCCGACACTATTTACCAAAACACAATTATTCCCCACAACACAATCATGTGCAATATGAACATAAGCCATTAACAGGGTATTGTTCCCCACTACGGTTTTATGAGAAGCTTTTGTGCCACGGTTCACTGTCACACATTCCCTGATAGTAACATTGTCTCCAATCTCTGCGGTACTTTCTTCTCCCGCAAATTTCATATCCTGGGGAATAGCTGAGATTACGGCATCGGGAAATATACGGCATTTTCTGCCAATCCTGGCACCATTCATTATAGTAACATTCGGACCAATCCATGTGCCATCGCCAATTTCCACATCGCCCGCTATATATGAAAATGGTTCGATCACAACATCTTTCCCAATACGGGCATCAGGATGGATATATGCTAATTCTGATCTCATTTCCCTTTTGTTTTTTTTACCTGTGCCATAAACTCGCCTTCAGCAACAAGATTATCACCCACATAAGCTCTTCCATACATGGTGGCAATACCACGCCGGATGGGGTCTTGCAATTCGAGTTTAAGGATCAGGGTATCGCCTGGAACAACCATTTGTTTGAATTTTACTTTATCAATTTTCAGGAAGTAGGTAGAATAATTTTCCGGATCGGGAACAGAGCTAAGCACAAGTATTCCCCCAACCTGGGCCATAGCCTCAACTTGCAGCACTCCGGGCATAATTGGTTCATCCGGAAAATGTCCCTGGAAAAAAAGTTCATTATATGTTAAGTTCTTAACGCCCACAACAGAATTATTATCCATGTATATAATCTTGTCAACCATCAGAAACGGGTAACGATGTGGTAGCCTTGAACGGACCTCTTTAACATCCATTAAAGGAACCTGATTGGGGTCATAGACGGGAACAGATTTTTTTGAAGTTTCTTTTTTTATCTCCTGTTTAATCCGTTTTGCCAGTTCGGTATTGGCAAAGTGACCCGGGCGTGTAGCTACTATTCTTCCTTTAATCGGCTTCCCGACTAAAGCCAGATCGCCCATGATATCCAACAATTTATGACGGGCAGGTTCATTACTGAAATGAAGATTTATATTATTTAAAATCCCTTCAGAATTAGCTTTGATATGAGGTTTATCAAACAGATCAGCAATTCTGTCAATTTCCGATTGCTTCACTTTCCGGTCAAGAATAACAATTGCATTATCAAGATCACCACCTTTTATCAGACCCATTTTTGCAAGACCTTCCAGCTCATGAAAAAACACGAAGGTTCTGCACATAGATATTTCTTTTTCAAAATCAGAAATCCTGTCAAGAATCGCATACTGATTACCCAGAACTTTTGAATTATAGTCTATCAAAACATTGACACTCAGATGGTCGTCAGGATAAACTATCATATCCACTCCATTTTCCTCGTTTGAGTAGACAATTTTTTCTTTAACAACAAAGTAATCCCTTTCGGCATCCTGTTCAATAATTCCGGCTTTTTCTATCGCTTCAAGAAACATATGAGAACTCCCCCCCATAATCGGCGCTTCAGGACCATCAATTTCAATCAGAGCATTATCCACCTGTTTTCCATGAAAAGCTGCAAGAACATGTTCAATTGTCGCAATTTTATGACCATTTTCCTGAAGCGTTGTCCCTCTTGACGTATCTACAACATTTTCAGGCATTGCTCTTATTATTGGTTTATCGGGCAGGTCACAGCGACAAAATTTATATCCATGGTTTTCAGGAGCCGGTTTAAAAGTAACAGAAACATCAACCCCCGAATGAAGCCCTTTACCTCTTAGGGTAACAGGTTTTTTAAGTGTTCTTTGTTTTTCGCACATATAAAGAGTAAAAGTTAATTACCTCATTAACGGTGCGCAAGATACTAAAAATGATTAATACACTATTGCATTGTTACTATTCAGTTGCTTAAATTTGAAATACCTAAAATGGCTAAATCTTATTATACTTTGCGTTTCTAAGTCGGCAATCTTCAGTCGGCAGTCAACAATCTGAAGACCGGACTATTTAGTGTTTGTCTATAAAGTAAAGCATTCTCGAAATAAAGCACCAAAAAACAAACAATATCCAAATATCAATTTAAAAATGACCGAAACAGCTTTGAGTATTGAGATTTTGGTAATTTATTATTATTTGATATTTGGTGCCTGTCATTTGTGGTTTTTTACATTTATTATTGTGTTATAATTGTTTGATTGTTATTTCTTTCTTGCCGACTGTGGACTGCCGACTGCTGACTGATTAGTTGCTGCTTTATTAATTACTTTGCAAAATTATTTTCTTTCTTTCAATTCATCCAGTTCCTTCCTGAGGGCATCAATTTCTGCCTTAAGTGCCGGAAGTTTCCTGAAATAAACATATGATTTCATATAATCAGAAAAACCGAATGCGGGAGAGCCCAGTAACACTGTTCCTTTATCCTTAACATCTGCCATCAGTCCTGCCTGAGCTCCAATTTTCACACCATCAGAGATAGAAATATGACCTGTAAATCCAACCTGTCCACCAACCATACACTCACTTCCCAGTTTTGTTGATCCTGAAATTCCTGTCTGAGCAGCTATTACGGTGTTTTTACCAATTTCTACATTATGGGCAATTTGTATTAGATTATCAAGCTTAACACCTTTCCTTATTATTGTCGAACCCATAGTTGCTCTGTCAATTGAACAATTCGCGCCAATTTCAACATCATCTTCCAGAATCACATTACCCACCTGGGGAATTTTCTTATAATCCTTGCTGGATTTCGGAGCGAATCCAAAACCATCAGATCCGATAATTGTCCCGCCATGAATTATGCATTCTGCTCCAACCCGGCAATCATAGTATATCTTTACTCCCGGATAAATAACCGTCCCGTTCCCAATAATAGCCTGATCACCTATATAAACATGCGGATATATTTTAGCGTTATCTTCTACAACGGCATTTTCGCCAATATAAACAAATGGTCCGATATAAACATCCTTACCAATAGTTGCCGATTCTTCAATTACTGCCATTTCGTGAATACCTTTTTTCACAGGCTTCTGTTGCTCGTACAATTCCAGCAATGAGGCAAGTGACTGGTAAGAATCTTTGACTCTTATTAATGTACAATTCACTTTTTCCTCAACATTAAAATCTTTATTTATCAACACAATAGATGCTTTTGTTGTATATAAATACTTAGCATATTTTAGATTAGCAAGAAATGCTATTGTGCCTTCTTTCCCATTTTCAATTCCCGAAACAATATTTACTGAAACATCAGGATTCCCTTCAATTTCTCCATTCAGAAACTGTGCGATAATTTTTGCTGTAAATTCCATCGGTAAAGAATTAAAAGTTATAAAGTTATAAAGTTAAAAGTAAGCGTTGAACTTTGCAAACTTCCATTATTCCATTATTCCATCTACTCCCTCAAATAGCATAAAATATGCTTTTTTTCCGTTTTTTTCAATGCTGATATTTTCAGCATTTCAGAAACATCAGACAGATCTTTTAACCGGCCCGATTTGTTCAATATTCTTATCTCCTTCTCTTCCGGGCTGTAGGTATTGGCACTAATTGTAAGCGTAAAAACAAAGTAACTCATTACATCTTCAGAAAGGGAATAACGCAATTTTATTCTCTTTCTCATTTCTTCTATCCTCTGTTCGGGAAAAGGATTATTATTAATTTCGACTTTATACAACTGCCTGTTAATTATTCCTTTACATAAATATGATAATGTGAAATCTGGATGATCCGCCCACACCCTGGCACAAGATATTATATCATTGTCATCAAGCTTAGAAAAATGATCAAGAACTTCCTCTTTAGCGAATCGGGGATTTGCAGAAAAAAGAGCTTCCCTGTTCACATGATTATACAAGAAAAACTTCAGGGAAGGAGTTGCAAACAATTCTACACCCTTATCAGCCAAAGTTTTAGCCCTTTTCAAAATATTAACTAATAGTTGCTCACCTGCTATAACAGTTTTATGCATGTAAACCTGCCAGTACATGAATCTCCTTGCAATAAGAAATTTCTCTATTGAGTAGATACCTTTGGCTTCAACTACCAGATCACCCTCTGCCACATTCAGCATTTTTATTATTCTGTCAAAACTCACAGAACCTTCAACGACACCACTAAAAAAGCTATCCCGTCGAAGATAATCAAGACGATCCATATCTATCTGTCCTGAAATAAGTTGATGTAGAAATTTTTTCTTGTAATCCCCTTTGAATATTTCAATTGCCATGTTCAATTTCCCATTGAACAATTTATTAAGGTATTCCATATAAATACCTGAAATATCTTCATGTGTAATATGCTCAATAATACTATATTCAAGAGCATGGGAGAACGGGCCATGTCCGATATCATGCAGAAGTATTGCTGCAGATACAGCTTTAGCTTCTTCCTGTGTAATTTCATGACCTTTTTCCCTAATAGTCTGTATTGCAAGACTCATAAGATGTAATGACCCCAGTGCATGTTGAAAACGGGTATGCGTAGCTCCGGGATAAACATAATTTGTCAACCCAAGTTGTTTAATCCTTCTTAATCTCTGAAAATAGGGATGCTCAACTAATTCATAAATCAGATCTGACGGGATACTAATAAACCCATAGACCGGATCGTTAATGATTTTATGTTTATTCTTACCTGACACTTCTGGTGTAATTGATCATATATAACGTAGAGTACATCTATAAAGTTAAAAGTCTAAATAAACATATAAATCACAAATAACAAGCACCAAAATACAAATAAATCTCAATGACCCAAATTACAATACTCAAAGTAGTTTTGTTCATTTGGTAATTGATATTTGGATATTATTTACTCACAAAATGATTAATTTTAAAGGTGTTCCCCGAAAAAAATCGGGGCAGGCTGTGAAATCACTTCGTTAAGTTGTTATTTGTTTTTTGAGATTTGTTATTTATCATTTGGTTCTTTCTTCAATCTTTAACCTTAAACCTGCCTCCCTCTTCGACTTTTAGACCTTTTGACTCTTCGACTTCTTCACTCTTCCCAATATTCCATTATTCCATCTTTCCATTATTCCATTCTTCTAAATACTGCATAAATATAGCACTACAAAGTTGTTATAACTATTGGAAATTTCAAAAATCCTGTTATATTTCTTGTTTTGTTATTTTAATGATAATAATTACCTTTGTGCACAGAAAAGTGAAGAATTGTATTAAGGGGGACGGAAAGTCCCCTATTTTTATATCATTTTTATGATTAATACAGAAAGGATTGAAAAAATTGTAAAAGACTGGATAGAAGATAAAGATATCTTCTTTGTTGCTCTTTCAATAGGTTCCGGGAATACTATTAAAGTTTTACTTGATAAGCCTGAAGGGATTACTATTGATGAATGTGTAGTAATAAGCAGAATAATTGAGGATGGGCTCAATCGCGATGAAGAAGATTATGAATTACAAGTTTCCTCTCCGGGCCTTAGCATGCCATTTAAGGTTATTGAGCAATATTACAAAAACAGGGGTAACAAAATTGAAGTAATAACACAGGATGGGTTAAAAATGAAAGGGATATTAAACAAAGTAACCGATAAAGGAATTGAACTTGGCATTAAAACACGGATTAAAAAGGAAAAGAAAAAAAAGGTAATTCCTGAAAATATTTCTTTAGATTTTAACCAAATAAAAACAGCTAAAACAGTAATAGCTTTTAAATAAGAGAACAAATGGAAAACATGAAATTAATCGATACATTTTCTGAGTTCAAAGAATTGAAAAACATTGATCGTACAACTATGATGAGTGTTCTGGAAGATGTTTTCCGGAGTGTTTTACAGAAGCAGTTCGGTACAGATGAAAATTTCGACATTATCATCAACATTGACAAAGGCGACTTTGAGATTTGGAGAAACAGGGAAGTTGTTGAAGATGATAAAATTGAAGACAAAAATTTACAGATAACTCTTTCTGAAGCTACTAAAATTGACGAAGACTATGAAGTTGGAGAAGAGGTAACTGATGAAGTAAAACTCGTTGATTTTGGCAGAAGGACCATCTTATCATTAAGACAAAACCTGACTTCCAGAATACTTGATCTGGAGAAGAATTATGTTTTCAACAAATACAAAGACCGTGTTGGTGACATTATTACCGGGGAGGTTTACCAGGTCTGGAAACGAGAGATGCTTATCCTGGATGATGAGGGAAATGAATTGATAATGCCAAAGGAAGAGCAAATCCCGTCAGACTTTTTCAGGAAAGGAGATACTTTACGGGCAGTTGTTGTAAGAGTTGAGATGAGAAATAACAATCCACTTATTATCATTTCCCGGACATCACCTGTTTTTCTCGAAAGATTGTTCGAACTTGAAGTTCCTGAAATTTTCGATGGATTGATAACCATTAAAAAAATAGTTAGGATCCCCGGAGAAAGAGCAAAAGTTGCAGTTGAGTCCTACGATGAGAGAATTGACCCTGTAGGTGCATGCGTTGGGATGAAAGGCTCCAGAATTCATGGTATCGTAAGAGAGTTAAAGAATGAAAACATTGACGTTATTAATTACACCACAAATATAAAATTGTTTATCTCCAGATCTCTCAGTCCTGCAAAAGTAGAATCAATCAAGATACTGGATGAAGATGAGCGTGCAGAAGTATTCCTGCAACCCGAAGAGGTTTCACTGGCAATAGGTAAAGGCGGATTAAATATCAGGCTTGCCAGTCAACTTACCGGTTACGAGATAGATGTTTACAGAGAAACAGATACTGAAGACACAGAAGATGTTAATCTTGAAGAATTTACAGATGAAATTGAAAGCTGGGTTCTTGATGAACTAAAGGCAATTGGATGCGATACAGCTAAAAGTGTCCTGGAATTATCTTTAAGCGACCTGGTTAAAAGAACTGATCTCGAAGAAGAAACCATAAAAGATGTTTTGAAAATTTTACATGAAGAATTTGAGTGATTTATTTAATATATTATATATTAGCGGATTACTTATAAATATTATGCACATAGGAAGATATTAATGACACAAGGGAAAAAAGGAATACGACTTAGCAAAGCTGCAAGAGAGTTTAATGTAGGAATCAACACTATTGTTGAATTCCTGCATAAAAAAGATTTTACTATTGAATCTAACCCAAATACAAAAATTTCTCCTGAAGCGTACGAATTTCTCGCTATTGAATATAGTTCTGACTCAACTGCAAAAAAAGAATCGGAAAAATTAAGTATGCGGAACCTCCAGGGGACTCCGGAGTATGCCACAACAGATGAAACAGAAAACGATATTGAATCCCCGGATGCAACTGAAACTACTGAAGAAGTATTAATCACTGACGTAAGCGGGGCTGCCACAGAAATAGAAAAACCAAAAGAAGAACCTGTTTCTGAAGAAAAACCGGTTGAGGAAAAAAAATCTGAAAAAGGCAAAGAAATTAAGATTGTAGGTAAAATTGATCTTGATTCAGTCAAGAGTAAAACCAAAGCTGAAACCAAACCTGATAAGAAACCTGAAAAGAAGAAAGAAGAAACGCCTCCCAAAAAAGAAACTCCAAAGAGAGAAGAAGAACCGGTTTCAGATATTGAAGCAAAAGAGATAAGCCTTACCGAAGAAGAAATTGAAAAAGTTTATAAATCAGATTTTAAAAAATTATCAGGACCTACCGTTGTTGGTAAAATAGATCTTCCTGCAAAAGAGGAAAAGAAAAAACCTGTTGCTTCATCCGACAAACATCCCAAAAAGAAAAAGAAAAGAAAGAGAATTATAAAGGATACTGATAAAGTTGATTTTAAGGAAAAGAAAAGAAGTAAACCGAAAGCTACAAAAGGAAAAGCAAAACAGCTCCATCCTGAAGTAGATGAAGAAGATGTGCAAAAGCAAATTAAAGAAACACTTGCCAAACTTACTTCAAAAGGGAAATCTAAGGGGTCGAAATTCAGACGTGAAAAGCGTGATGCACAAAGCAAAAAACAGGAAGAAGAAGATATAAAACAAGAGCAGGAAAAAAATACTATTAAAGTTACTGAGTTTGTGTCTGTAAGCGAATTGGCTGCTATGATGAATGTTGAAAGCACTGAAATTATTTCAACATGCATGAGCATAGGACTTCTGGTTTCAATAAATCAGAGACTTGATGCTGAAACCATTGTTCTTGTAGCTAATGAATTTAATTATGAAGTTGAGTTTATTAGTGTTGATGTCCAGGAGGCAATTTTGAAAGAGGAAGATCGTGAAGAAGATATGAAATCTCGTCCGCCTATTGTAACAGTTATGGGGCACGTCGACCATGGAAAAACCAAGTTGCTTGACCATATCCGAAAATCCAATGTAATTGCAGGGGAAGCAGGTGGAATAACCCAGCATATTGGGGCTTACAGTGTAAATCTTAGTGACAACCGGAAGATAACATTCCTGGATACTCCCGGACATGAAGCTTTTACCGCCATGCGTGCCAGAGGTGCTCAAATCACTGATATTGCTATTATCGTTGTAGCTGCCGATGATGGTGTTAAACCTCAAACAGTTGAAGCTATTAATCACGCACATGCCGCAGGTGTACCAATGGTTTTTGCAATTAACAAAATTGACAAACCATCAGCAAATGTTGAAAAAGTGAAAGAAGAGTTGGCAAATATGAATTTCCTTGTTGAAGATTGGGGTGGGAAATATCAATCTCAGGATATCTCAGCTAAAAATGGGATTAATATTGATGAACTTCTGGAAAAAGTTCTGCTTGAAGCAGAAATGCTCGAGCTAAAAGCAAACCCTGACAGAAAAGCAAATGGAACAATTATAGAATCATCTTTGGATAAGGGAAGGGGTTATGTTGCAACCTTACTTGTAGAAGGCGGAGTTCTGGAGATTGGTGATATTATGCTTGCAGGAAGTTACTTTGGTCATATTAAAGCAATGTTCAACGAAAGAGATAAAAATATTGAGAAAGCCGGTCCGGCTACTCCTGCCCTAATCCTCGGATTAAACGGAGCTCCACAAGCCGGAGATACTTTCAATATAATGAGCAGTACCCGTGAAGCCAGGGAGATTGCAACCAGAAGAAATCAGCTACAACGTGAACAAGGTATCCGTACACAAAAACATATCACCCTGGATGAAATAGGACGGCGAATTGCTATCGGCAACTTCCAGGAGCTAAACATTATTATTAAGGGAGATGTAGATGGCTCGGTTGAAGCTCTAAGTGACTCCCTTATAAAACTATCTACTGATGAGATACATGTAAATATTATCCATAAAGCGGTTGGACAAATATCAGAATCAGATATTCTGCTTGCCGCAGCTTCAAATGCCTTAATTATTGGATTCCAGGTTCGCCCATCTTTGGCAGCAAGAAAATTAGCTGAAAAAGAGAAAATTGAGATCAGACTGTATTCCATAATCTATGACGCTATTGAGGAAATAAAATCAGCTATGGAAGGCATGCTCTCTCCGGAAATAAAAGAAAAGATCGTTGCTACTCTTGAGATCCTTGAAACATTCAAAATTACTAATACAGGAACAATTGCAGGGTGTATGGTGAAAGAAGGGAAAATTATTCGTGACTCGAAAGTCAGGGTAATAAGGGATGGCATTGTTGTGTATTCCGGGGAACTTGGATCACTGAAACGATTCAAAGATGATGTAAAAGAGGCAGTTTCAGGTCTGGAATGCGGACTTAATGTGACGAACTTTAATGACATCAAAGTTGGTGATACTATTGAAGCTTACACTGAATTTGAAGTGAAGAAAACACTTTAGTATCGTTCCCGGTTGCCAATACGATGCAGAAAAAATGTTCCGAAAAGAGTTTCAACTGAATCAACAGGTTCATATTCATATCCAGTAAAAAAATAATCATCTTCACCGGTATCAATAACCCCTTGCCGCGACAATATTCCGGGATATTCAACACAATCAGTATAAATTTGGTTTCCCCGGGCAATTAATGTGTCCAGTTTACTATACAGACCGGTTATATTTATGCCTCGCCGGATAAGTGAAGAAGGAGATTTAATTATTTGTGGATAAACCTAACCACCAGAACACACCTATTTGATGGTAAAGAACAGCAATTGAGGCAAGTAACCCGCTTATCAGGAGACTTGTCAAACTTCTGTTATTTAAATAATCCTGGTAAATAACAGATGCACCCAGCGAAAAAGCAAGAGGGAAAAGATATACTTCATTTTCTGACGAATAACGCATCACAACAAAAGAAGATCCTGTAAGTAATATTATCCTGAAAATTTCTTTTATTGATCGTCCTGTTCTTTTCAGAAGTACAGAAAACAAATAGAGGCAAATTCCTCCAATAAATGAATTAGCCACTTTCATCCCCTGGAGGATATTAATTTCTTCATTATTGAAAAACGGTAAATTAAAAAACAGACGGAATGTAATATTGTAAAGCAGGTGGTGAGGATGGAATAATTCGCCACTATATTTAACCGATGCAGCATAATAATATGCATCAACAGAAGAATTGTTTGTAGGAAATATTAGGTAAAGAATAGTAAAAGCAACCGTTAATAAAGGTATCCAATAACTTTTTGGTATTTGCTTTTGTCTTTTAATAAAAATAACTATTTAGGTATTTATCAGGTCGTTATACTGTTCCGGAGTCAGGAGTTCATCCAGTTCTGAAGAATCGGTAATTGAGATATTAATCAGCCAGCCCTCACCATATGGATCTTTATTGACCAGCTCGGGTTCGTCTTCAATCTTCGGATTTATCTCAATAACTTCACCTGATACAGGCATAAACATATCTGAGACTGTTTTAACAGCTTCAATAGTACCAAAAACTTCTTCTTTGTCAAGATTTTCACCTTTTGTTTCAATTTCTACAAAAACCACATCTCCCAGTTCTCCCTGTGCAAAATCTGTAACACCTATATAAGCAAAACTTTCTTCAACCCTTATCCATTCATGGTCTTTTGTATATTTCAAGTTTTCAGGAATTTTCATATTTTTCGTTTTTTATAATTAATATTTTAAAGCACTCAAAATTAAACAAAAAAAGTTAAAAGTTAAAAGTAAACGTTGAACCAAACAAACTTTCCATTATTCCCTCTATTCCCTTTACTCCCTTTACTCCCTTTATTGCGTTAGCGTAAACCTGATGCTAAACCCAAAATTAGTATTAGCTGTTGGATAGGATGACGCAACAAAAGGATTATTTACCACCCTGTCAAAGAAAAGCCTAAGGTTAAACCGGTCGCTGAGGACATAATCAGCAGTTGTTTTTATACTTACAATACGCTGTCCTGCAGTTGGTTGATCAACGTCCTCAATCAACTTTCTGATAATTGTTTTATTATCACGAATAGACAGATCGGTTCTGAGCTTCAAGTCACTTTTTAATTCTCTTTCACTACCACCAAGCCGGATAATAAGTTGAACTTCATCAAAGCGATATCCCAGCCCTATGGTAAATTCATCACTTTTAACCTCTGTAATTTGATTGTTTGATAAGCTTAGAGCCAGTGTTCTGTTTTTCTTAAGCTCAAAACGTGTAGTAAAGCTATTTCTGAAATTAAAATCTATATTAATCAATGGGCTAAACTGCTCATTTATTGTAGCTGTTGCCACTTCATTTCTGGCTATAAAATTATTCTGTACATCTCTTATATAGTTCAATCCGCTTCCATCCTCAAGATAAAACAGGTTAGTACTGTAGGTGCCAATATTAAATGAAGAACGGTAAGCATGGTTAATAGTTATGGAACGAAGATATTTTTGCACAAACCCAAGTTTTGATAACCCATCATATGTTATTCTCCAGTTTGGCATTATTCCCCATATAGAAGGAAATGGGGTAAGAGCTATTTTCTCAGGATCCCGTCCGGAGTAGGCAGCAAGAAAAGCAGGTATTAATACCTCCTGTGATGTAATCTCATAGCCATCTTTATATTCTCCATCACCGGGAGTATAGCTATTATCAGCATCCCTTCTCTTGTTTGCCAATCGTCTTGATATAATCTCTGTATATTCTTTAAACCGTTTGAAATTTTCTGATTTATACTGGTTACTACTTTTAATTTTTTCAAATGCAGTACTCCATGTTAATGTTGACATACTAAAATTCCCGGTAGTCATCATATTTCTTGTACTATCAGGGAAATTTCCATATCTGTTTGCAATAAAATAGGCATTCTCATTCTGGGAAAACCTTCTGTTTCCTGTCAGATCGATCCTAAGTCCGCTAATTGGTTCAATTGTACTGCGAATATTTAAATTATCTGTATGAGTAAGCACGAATGGAGTATTCAGCAAGGTATCAGTTGTTAACCAACCATTTCTGACCGCTTTTTCAGCAAAATCCCGGTCCTGATATCCCATAATAAACAGCCAGCCTGGTGCTAATTGACCATTATACTGGTTCATCCCCACGTATTCTGCATGTGGCATGAATCCGGGCAATAATGTGCCCTGATTCCCTGAATATGATATTGACACATTTCTCACCCCCATTAAAGCCCTCGTTAAATTCTCGGTAATAATCACAACAGGACTTTCCGATTTCTCAATTTTACCTTCAATTACAAACCTTACATCATCATAATTATCATCTGCAGTAAATGTTATCTTCCGGTTATTTTCCACCTCTACTTTACCTGTAATTTCCTGGTTAGCGTTATCATAAACTTTCACATTTACATCTTCTGTCATTAGCTTATGATAAATCGACCTGGGTTCATCAGCTTTTAATTTTACACCTTCTCTCTTATATGTAACAGTCTTATACTCAACCTCTTTTCTTGCACGGCTCCTGCCACCGTACTTCTGGTTAATTTTTTTAAGGAATCCAACCTTATTATACAGGTTAAGCATATTTAACTGACCATTAAGCTGAGTAGTATTAGAATTACGAATTGTATTACCCAGTTTAATATTTGTTGAATCCGGAAATACCGGTCCGATATCCCAATTGTAATTAGCACTATATCTTGCAGTTGCTGACACCCAATCTAAAAAAGGCAACTTGTTTATCGGAATCCGGTAACTTGCATTGATAACATGATGATACTGTGTTGTTCTCCCAAAATCCTTCAGGTTGGTAAGTACTGAATCTTTCCAGATTTCGTAATGATCTTTGTATCTGTCTCTATCCACTCCACCTTCAGGCTCATCTATTCTTGCTATGGCATTAGCCGAAAAGTCAACTTTAAGAGATTTCGTTATATCATATTTAACATCATAAAAACGATTCCACTCAAAATCCTTCCTGAATGTGGGTTTAATCCTAAGCATAGGATTATTTATATTTCTTGTTTTTACTTCGTCATAATGCCGGTACAGGTCGGTTCTGAAGGATATATGATTGGGGAAAAGATTAAAATTAAAATCTTTGATTAGTCTAAACGCCGGATATCTTAGAAACTTAACTTTTTTGAAAGGTGCAATATTTTTTTGGTTTTTGTTGTATACATAACTTATTCCGCCACGATAATTACGTTCCATGTCAATTTCAGTATTTATATTACTGGAATAATACTCGTTGAATGAATAATTAACCGACCAGTTGGAAATATTCCACAAATGGGGTTTCCCTCCTAACCCACCTACACTTACATTGGTAAGATTAATGCTTTTTCGTCGTGTATAATCCTGAGAGATATTAATAATTGAATCTCTTTCTCTTTGGGTTTCAGCATTATCAACAGCATCTTTTAATGGTATATCCGGATCGAGCGGGTTGTATTGCGGATTTATCATCCCTTCAGAATATCCAACATAGAGCGGTATCCTGATATTAGCTTTCTTGGGGAAAAATTTGCCTAACTCAAGATTTGATGATACATCATACCTGAGTTCTTCTTCTTTACTCCGTTCATTCACTTTTTTATCAATACTACCCCAACCGGGCTTGCTGGTTGATCCTGCCAGATCAATTGTTCCAAAATCAGCAAGTTTAGCCTGTAGGCGGGCATTAGCTGCCCATCCCCCCTCTTCATTGAAATCCGATAAACGTAATTCGTTCAACCACACCTCACCCGATTTAGGTTGCCCATCATCATTTTGAAGATCTCTGCTACGTTTTGGATTCCTTACGCCTATCATTATAGTCCGGATATTACTCATATTTGGATTCCCTGACACTTTCACCCTGTTGTTACCATCGTAATATTCAAACACATCAGAGGCGTTTAGATTGGAGCCCTCACGTTTCAACTCCCTGTTTCTTGCCTGCTTTGCCTCCTGGAATATTTCAAGAGGAATATCAAACATATTTTCATCAGGCCAGACAATTTGCCTGTCAGATTCCAAATCATTATTATACCTTCCGCTTGCCGGAGGTGTAAGTTTCAATGATACTTCATATTCATAAAAATTATTTTTATAATCAGAACCAAGTCTCATAAAAACAGTTAGTTCGCCATCGTATAAAGGATTATCAATAAGAGATTCGCCATGGACAAACATCTGAATTCTCCGATACTGCCTGATGTCAAGACTCACATTCTTAAAAGCTGCTTTTGCATCCCCATCTTCAAGATCATGGACTTTTAGCACAATTGATTGCTCATTTAATTGCCTGAGTTGCGGATTAGTAGGATCAATTACCCTGCTTATTCCCGGTGGTAATACATAATTAACAGGTTTTTTATGAGCATTCTCTTCAATGTTTACTGATGATATTTCAAATCTTGCCTCTGCCGGTTCAGGTATTGTAATTCTTTCTCCACCACCAAGAAGAGATAAATTATACTTTCTCCATTCGCCTCTTACAAGATCAAGTTTAGCAAATCGCAGATTAATCTTCTCCTGAAATCCACTGAGAAACATTCTCAGAAATCTTATCGATTTGAAACCCTGAATATTCCCAACAACATTTTGATAATCATTTAATGGTATCCTGAATTGATACCAGTTCACTTCAGATTGTTTTCCATTGGCAAAAGTAATTGTAGCAGGCACAACATCAATAATATGGTTTTTCCCAATCTCAAGGTCCTGTGGTCTGAGACTAACATGATACTGATAGTAACTCTCAGACTCACTAAGAGTATTGTCACGGTTAATATCTTCAACATTAGGCAATGTAGAACCAGTTGTCGGATAGGATTCAATTGACTGTTCTGAGGTTGGAGAATTCCCTTCAAGTCCGTTATAGTTTTTATATCTTTCAAGAATACCTAATCCTGCTGCATCGTAATCACTTCCCCTGAAATAATGAAAATCGTCGCTCGAAGGATCTTTTAAAACTTCAGTAAATACTTCAGGATTAACTATTGTTTGCAACGAATCAAGGTAAGTACTAAAAAAACCGGATTCATCCTCATCTCTGAGCCCGTCAAGTCCCACATCCTGATACCGTCGCGAATCAGGATCATTATCAAAAGCATTAACCAGGGACTGTGTAACAGGAACACGACCCCAGATTGTTGTATCCACCAGAGTGGCAAGCGGAGTTGTTGGTAATCCGTTTTCAAAACTTTTCCGTGAATCTTTCAAAATATCTTCCGAAATATTACCAAGATTGAAATATAACTCACCCCCTGAATGTCCCTCATTCTCTACGTATGGATCCATCAGCCAGAATTCAATAAACTGGATATTGGCAGCTTCAAAATCATTAGTAGGAACTTCTCTCATTATCCCACCCCATCGTGATCCGGGAGAATTAAGTTTACCATTGTTATTAATTCCTGAAGATACACCTGACACTCCAAGATCATAATTATAGGGTCCCTTCTCGTCAGGGTAAAATGCAAGATTCAACACTGCCAAATTGGTTGGGATACCGGTAATGCTCTCTTTGTAGGGAAAAATCTCTTTTTCAAACACCTCTCTAACATAGTGACTTGATTGCAGATCAGGATTACTCTTTATATGGTTAGGAGTGATAGATGTGTTTCTTAAAAACAGGGGGTCGATTATATACCAGGCAAATTTAGCCCTGTTATACCCATATGCCAGATTATTATTCAATACTGCTTCAGGGAATAATGCACTCTGTCCCTGCGGTGTACTTGCAAGCACCCATGCATTCATTGATTTTATATCAAGCGGTATTTCACTGCCTTCAAAATCATCAATATATGAAATACCCTGTTTTTCTATTGCCTTTGAATGACCCGGAATAAGGTGTGCAAACTCACCGGTAAAAGTGATACTGGACGGAACTTTTGTTTCGAGAAAAGGAATTTTATCAATTATACTTGTAAGAAATTGTGATTCCGTATGATAAGAAGTATTAACTCCCAGAATTGTGTTAGATATTGGCTCATCACCTATACTAACCTTCTGTGTTAAAGGTCTTTCGGTAAGATTTAACATAGTTGCACCGATATTAAAATCTTCAGAAAAGCGATAATCCAAATGTGTTCCCAGTAAAGTTTTGGTTTGAATACTAAAAAGTTGATTACTTTCAAGCGAGACTCTTATGGGAGTTTGTGATTCCAAAAGTCCGTTATTAATTATATTCACTCTTCCAAGATTATAATCCACTGTATAATCCACATTTTCCTGTAATTGTATTCCTCCTGCAGTAACATTTACCGACCCCTGGGGAACATTCAGGGCATTAAGCTGGATCTCTGAACTTGAAGAGGAAGAATATGTACCTGCAATCATGAACTTATTCTTCTCCGCCATCTGCCTCGCTTTTACCTGGGTAGAATCATACAGTTCTTCAAAAACATATTTATCAGCAATAGCATCATCCCCAATCCGTTGCCGCAGATCCCGCCCAAACGGCTCCAGAACAGGGAAAATAATCCTTCCTGTTTCAGGCAGGATGGTTATTCCGGAAATAAAGTCAAATTTCCCGTCGGGCGATGGTTCAAGTTGTGAATTCAGGTTATCAAGATTTAGAACATGTAATAAAATCTGGTCGCTTAACTTGCCTTCAGGAAGATAATTTATTGCATTACCTGTTTTATCGTCCTGATAAAGAACATTCAGCTCAAAGTCCTTCTTTTCTACCTGGTATGCACCAAGGGCATAAACATTTTTCATCATCAAATCCCATGTAGGCAGTCTTGGAGTTAAATTTGTTCCTTTTATCAATTTCAATATCAGCGAGTTAGGAGCCCCAATTT
>Ga0208905_1000511_pt1 | contig 19428 bp, 16 predicted proteins | sample AntAceMetag02UKS_FD_184776 | JGI IMG/M metagenome (GOLD analysis project Ga0208905, IMG submission 184776) | Saline lake microbial communities from Ace Lake, Antarctica - Antarctic Ace Lake Metagenome 02UKS (SPAdes) (version 2) | ecosystem: Environmental > Aquatic > Non-marine Saline and... | reverse complement strand
GCCACTGGCATCAGACACAACATTTCCATTAATATCACGTGCATTTATTTCAAGTGTGTTTTGCGGAGCAGGTGTAACACCCGACAAACCAATGCCTACTTTTACATTAACATCCCCCAGTATCATAGTATTGTCTGCTGTAACTATTGTATTGGCACCTATAGCAGTTGTATTTGTAAAATCAGAAGGAAGGTTTTGTGCTCTATGACCAATATAAGTATTGTTATCCCCATTGGTATGTTCCACTCCCACAAAATTACCTAAAAATATATTACCTGTTCCCTCATTTACCAGGCCTGCATAACTTCCAATAAAAATGTTTGTGTCACCTGTGTTCAGTTCCCCCGTAAAATTTCCTGAAAATATATTTATGTTAGTTGATGTAGTATTAATACCACTATGAAAACCTATGAATATATTCCCAATTCCATCAGCATTATCTTCGCCACTGTGACTACCAATGAACACATTTCCTTCTCCAGTAGTGTTCTCGCTACCGCTGTGATTACCAACGAATACATTTCCTGATGCAGTAGTGTTCTCGCGACCACTGTGAGTGCCAATGAATACATTTCCTGATGCAGTAGTATTGGAGGCACCTGCATGTTTTCCATAAAAACAATTTGAATTTCCTGTAGTATTTTGCAAGCCTGTTAAGTTTCCGACAAAAGTATTATAATCCCCTATAGTATTATTAGATCCTGTTTCAACACCCACGAAAATATTACCTTCTCCTGTAGTATTGTGAAAACCTGTGTTTACTCCTACAAAAGTGTTTCCGGGACCCGAAATTGTATTGTAACCTGAATTGAACCCAATAAATGTATTATCAGATTCAATTTCGTTTGAAAATCCTGCATTATTCCCAAGGTAAGTATTTCTTTGCCCTTCAGTATTATTATTTCCGGCATCTACACCTACAAAAATATTAGTTGTAGAAGGTATTGCAAGAGGATTTCCACGATATTTTAATACTGCATTCCCATCAATAAAATATGCACTTGTTGCCTGTGATATATCAATATCACCGTTTACATCAAGCAAAAACATTGGTGTTGTTAAGCCAATGCCTACATTACCATTTCCTGAAATATATAAATCGGTAGTAAAAATAGTAGGAATACCTGGCAAAGAGGGAACATTTAACCGTCCGATTTCAAAATCCTGATTAATGACTCTCCATATACCTGCCTCATGGCCATAATATTTCATCAATCCTACCCTTTTATGTCCTCCTTCATTTACAATTATTCCCTGTCCTTCTCCCTCAACATATATGGAACCATCTTTAATATGAAGTTTTTCAGTGGGATTTGTAGTGCCGATACCGACTTTGATGTTGGAATTGAAAGTCGTATTATCTCCCGCCATTAAAGCAATGCGTCCATTATCGGAACGAATATGATCGACACCAGCAATATCAGGAACAAAATAAAAAGTATTGTCTCCAAGTTGCAGCCAGCGGTGAATGTGTAAGATGTCTGTTGTAACCTTGTCCCGGACCGATAAAGAGTTATTGATTTTAACATACCTGTTGGTAAATACAGTATTTGATCCGGCTGCCTGCCACAGACCATTACCGTTGTTGTTTTGGTTACCTTGTCCAAAAACATTGCCTGTAAATATTGCTATTGCTACAAAAGCAAATATTACGGGACTTTTTCTGATTTTTAAAATTTGTTTTTTCATTTTTTTAATTTTATTTATTAATAATTAATTTTTTGTAAAAATATTTATTTTTTGTTGAAATGCCCAGCAGATAAAACCCCGCCGGATATTGAGATATATTTATTTGTTCCTTGTTTTTATTTAATGGATATTTATCTTTCACTATGCCTAAAAGGTCATAAATTTTAAGCTGTGCATTATTCAAAGATTTGCCGTTTATTTCAATGGTAATAAAATTTTGTGCAGGATTAGGATAAACCTTAATTTTATTTTGTAGTTCTATATTATTTATTCCAGTCATTGTATCTTCTGTAACAACAACATTATCTACAAAATAATAGGAAGCACATTCACTATATCCGTTATCATAAAATTTGATGTGAGATGTTAAGGTATCATCAAAGAAATTGCCTATTACTATATATTGATAAGCAGAATCGGCTACGAATGAGCCGGAAATAGTTGTCCAATTTGTTGTATCAGTGATAATTTGAGTTGTATAGATATGAGCATAGTTTTTTACTATAGCTGGACTCATTCCTGAATAATAAAAAGGAATAGTAGAAAACAAAGCACCTATATTATTTGTAGCACAATTAATACCGAGGTTGCCGCCATAAGCCAAACTTACTTTAAATGATACATCATAGGCTTTTCCTATTATCAAAGTATCCAATAATTTTATCCCAATATATTCTCTGACATTAATAGTGGGAGGTTGTTTAGTAAATAATCCAGCATAAGCATTGGTACCATCTGGCTCTGGCAATTGATAACCAGTCCAGTGATTAGGGATAGAACACTGAAAATAAGTTGCACAAGTGTTATAATAATCTGGTGACATTCCAAATTCAAGCCATCCCACAGCATAGTATATTTGATTTTGATCAGTTGGGCATTGAACCGTATCCTCAAAGCTCGGATTAGGCACCAGGTTTTGTGCAAAAACAGAAATATTAAATCCAAAAAGTAAAATAAAAAACGCAAATGATATTTTGTAGAATTTTTTCATTTTTTTTAAGTTTTAATTTGTTAACAAACAGAATTTTAAAGTTTAATTATTTTTTTTGTGAGCACCTCCTTTCTTGTTAAATGATTATTAATTTATTTACAAGAAAAAATGAATTAGTTTGAACTTTAATAAAATATACACCTTTGTTTAAGTAGCTTAAATCTATTTTATATGGATTATTAAAAATTCCTAAAAGCGTTTTTTTTAATACTAAATTGCCTAAAATATTATAAATAAAAATTTTTACTTCTTTGTTATTAGAATTAGTAGATTTTACAAATAAATAATTTTGTGCAGGATTAGGATATATTGTAAAATTATTGTTTATACCTGTATTATTATTTATATATGTTTCTTCCTCTATAACATCTCCACGTATTTTAATATTACCAAGCAGGTCAATTTTTTCAACAGGATTTTGTACACCTATACCTACATTTCCTATTGTAGGATTTTTAATAATATTATTAGTACCATGTATCTTTTTCCATAACAAACCCTGACCTTGCCCCGCCCAGTTTTGAGTAAAAGCATTATTATTAATAAATAATAATACAAAAAAAGCAAACAGAATATTTTTTGATTTTTTTAGTTTTAGATTTTTCATAATAACCTCCTTTTTTAAGTTTATGATTAAAATAATTTTGAAATAATTAGTTTTTTTGTAAATAATTGTTCACCAATTTTAATATTTATAAAATATAAACCTGCAAATTTATCAGTAAAATTAATTTTATAACTATATTCATTAATATTTTCATTTTTATATATCAATTCACCAAGTATATTAAAAATTTTAACTTCTTTTATTTTTTTATTATTTATTGATTTAATTAAAATGATTTTATTATCATTAAAAGAAAAAAATTTTATTTGATCTTTTTGATTTTGTAAAGTATTAATATCATTAACTTGTTCTACTGTAATATAATCCGTTTTAATAATAGTATCACCACAACCGCTACTGTTAGAAGCAATAAGGGTTACAGAATATGTCCCTGAAGAATCATAACAGATATTTGTTGGATTACTAACATTAGAATTATTTGGTATAGCACCTGTAAATTGCCACAGATATGAATCATAGTTAACTACTGTATTCATACTAAAATTAATACAATCACCCTCTTGAATAGTTGTGCTATCTGCACTGAAATCTACAATATCACGAGTAATATCAACACAAGTGATTGAGTCGGTGGAAACACATATATCATCAACATAATAATAACTAACACATTTATCACCACTTAAAATAAGTGTATCTGTATTAGCATCATTAAAAAAATTCCCTATAAGTATATATTTATAAGCAGAGTCACTTGTAAATGAACCTGATATATTAGTCCATATAGCCGTATCGTTAATAATATTAGAAATATATACATGTGAAAAATTATTAGTGACTGGTGCTGGTAAAACACTTGTATCGCCATAAAAAACATTTGTGAATAAAACTCCTATTTTGTTTATCGCACATTTTGACCATTCTGCCATACTTACTTTAATACTTACGTAATATAGTTGTTCAGGTATCAATGGATTAGATAATTCCCTGCCTAAATATTCTCTATATTCAGGTTGAGTTTCACGATAAGGGTGAAAAGCACAATAAGCATTACCTGTAGCAGCGCATTGATATCCTGCAAAATTATTTGGTACCGTTAATTGAGCAGCAGGTGGAGGTGGTCCATTAAAGCAAGAATGAAAATAATCACAGGAATTGAAATCAATATTCCAACCACTTGCTTTATAAACTTCATCATAAGAATCTGGGCAAGAACTATAGTCCTCAAAGCTCGGGTTAGGCACGAGGTTTTGAGCAAAAGCAGAAATACAGACTGCAAATTGCAAAACTAAAAGTGTAAAAAATATTTTTAGTGAAGTTTTCATAATTTTATAATTTAATATGCAAAATTAAATAAAAAAAATATTAATATCAAAATTTTTTATAAGTTTTTTTTAGGCACAGGTTACAAACTTACGCCAGCAGGGAATATATAAATCAATAGTAAAAATAGTAGGAATACCTGGCAAAGAGGGAACATTTAACCGTCCGATTTCAAAATCCTGATTAATGACTCTCCATATACCTGCCTCACGTCCATAATATTTCATCAATCCTACCCTTTTATGTCCTCCTTCATTTACAATTATTCCCTGTCCTTCTCCCTCAACATATATGGAACCATCTTTAATATGAAGTTTTTCAGTAGGATTTGTCGTGCCGATGCCTATTCTTATGTCGGAGGTAAAGGTCGTACCTGTGATATCAGTGCCGCCAAAGGCAATTTGACCGCTGGTGGTTTTGATTTCTTCAGGACCACCAATTGCTGGATCATTGCCCAAATACATAGAACTATTACCAATTTTTAATTGATTTAAAATGTGCATATTATCTGCGGCAGCATTGCCTTGCACATTGAGATTTTTATTGATTAGTACTTCCCTGTTTGTACTAACAGTATCCGCACCTTTAGCATGCCAAAGAGCATTGTTATTATTTTGACTATTGCCTTGTGCAAATAGTGCGCTGCTTGCTGTCAATACTGTGATTGCAGTAAGGAACATTTTTCTAATTGTTGTTTTTTTGTTTTTCATTTTTTTTTGATTTTAAAGTTAAACAATAGTGAATTTTATTTGATTAAAGTAATAATTTTATTAAAGAATTTGTTGTCTTGTTGTGCTTGTATTAAATAGATTCCATCGGGTAAAGAGGATAAATCAATAGTAATATTTTTTTCTGAAAAAGTGTTATCACAAAGTAATAACCCGAATAAGTTGTAGATTTTGATGGTTGTTTTTTGAGAATGTGATAAGTCAATTAGTATTTTATTACTTGTTGGATTTGGGTAAATAGTTATTTTTTCTTTTGTACGATTTGTTTCTAAAACATTTATTGTAGAATCACATACATTTGGACCATTAGGAATTTCACAAGTCAGAGAATCAAGGGATACACATACATCATCAAAGAAATAAAATGGATTACAACCAGTTGTCTGAACAAATTTTAAAGTATCAGTATTATTATCATCCCAATGATTTCCCATGATAATGTATTTGTAATTTGAATCCGCCACGAAAGAACCACTAATTGTAGTCCATACCGATGTGTCAGTGATAATTTGATTAGTATAAATATGAGCAAAATTTTCCAATGGTGCTGTGCTAAAAGTATCTACCAGCCACTCAAATGTAGAAAATAAAGCCCCTAATTTATTACAAGCGCATAGAGATTCATTTGCCAAATTAACCTTAAATGACACATAATACCTTTGACCAATTATTAAAGGATTTGTTAATTCTGTTCCCAAAAATTCCCTTTTATAAGAAGATAATCCCCAAGGCCCATATACAAGAATTCCACAATAAGCATTTCCATTTGCTGGACATTGATAACCATTAGAATTTGAAGGAATAGAAACATGAGATAAATGAGTAGCACAGGAATTGAAATAATCTGGCGTCCCTCTAAGATTTTTCCAACCCACTGCATTTTCAACCTGATTTTGTCCTGTCGGACAAGAAACAGTGTCTTCAAAGGAATTATTAAAAACAAGGTTTTGAGATATTGCAAATTGTAAATTGAAAAAGGCAAATTGAAAAATAAAAAGTATATGTAAAAGTTTTTTCATGGGTGCAAGTTAGGAAATATTATTTAAACCAACAAAAAAATTATTAGTATCGAAATTGCCGGCTGCTTGCTGTCAATACTATGATTGCAGTAAGGAATATTTTTCTAATTGTTGTTTTTTTGTTTTTCATTTTTTTGATTTTAAAGTTAAACAATAGAGAATTTTATTTGATTAAAGTAATAATTTTATTAAAGAATTTGTTATTTTGTTGTACTTGTATTAAATAGATTCCATCGGGTAAAGAGGATAAATCAACAGTAATATTTTTTTCTGAAAACGTGTTATCAAAAAGTAACAGCCCGAATAAGTTATAGAATTTGATGGTTGCTTTTTGAGAATGTGGCAAGTCAATTAGTATTTTATTACTTGTTGGGTTTGGGTAAATAGTTATTTTTTCTTTTGTATGATTTGTTTCTAAAATATTTACTGTAGAATCACATACATTTGGACCATTAGGAATTTCACACGTCAGTGAATCCATTGACACACAAACATCATCAATGAAATAATATGACCATTTAGGATTTGAATTAAAACAATTAAAATTTGTGTTGGATGAATCAAAAAAATGACCAAATAATATAAATTGATAAGCAGAATCCGCTGTAAAAGAACCTCTTATAATTGTCCAGTTCACCGTATCAGTAATAATTTGCGAAGAATAAATATGTGATGCATTAGCAATTAAATTGTTAGGGCTTAATACAATCACCGAATCATAATTCACATTAGTAAATAATGCACCTATTTTATCTATTCCACAATTAATCACAAAAGCGTCTGCCAAACTGACTTTAAGAGAAACATAATACTTCTGACCTATTGTAAGAGGCGTAACTAAAAGAGTTCCTAAAAATTCATTTGCATTAGGATTTTTTGGGCAGTTGGCATAAAAACCAGCATATGCTTTTCCATTAGCAGGACATTGATATCCCCATGCATTTTTAGGAACAGAAACTTGTAAAGTATCTTTACAACAAGAGTTAAAATAATCTACACTGTTAATATTAACAATCCAGCCATTTGCTAAATGTAAAGAGCTATTAAAGCAAGGGCATGCTACAGTATCCTCAAAGCTCGGGTTAGGCACCAGGTTTTGAGAAAAAACAGAAATACAAACTGTAAATTGCAAAATAAAAAGTGTAAAAATTATTTTTAGTAAAGTTTTCATAATTTTATAATTTTAGAATTAATATGCTAAATTAAATAAAAAAAATATTAATATCAAAATTTTTTATAAGTTTTTTTTATTTTTCAGGCACAGGTTACACCGATATGCGTTACGAAAAATAATTTCATTGCACTTTGTTTATGAAATTATTTTTGAACTGCATCGGCATAATACCAATGTATAATGCCGACAGACATTCTACATAATTTTAGAAGCATAGCGAACTAAAATTATATTGTAGAATGCTAATCGGTATTACAAACTTGCGCCATCTGGTATTTATAACTCTATTTATTAGTGTCCGACTAAAAATAGAATTAGAACTTATAATAGTAGATTCCTCACTCCGTTCGGAATGACAACTTCATTATGTTGGGAAGTGGGGGTAAGGACGGGTAAAACGCGTCCTTATCCCCACCCTGAACTCTAAATAACACTGTTATTCCGAGTGATAGCGAGGAATCTCATCGGTCAGGCGCCCGACTGATAATATTTAGAAACGATTTTACCTATCAGGCAACTGCCTGATAAATTTAGTCGGACAATAGTGAACTCTATTATAAAAATGTAAAATAATTTACATGAGTGAGGCAAATTATTTTAAGTTTTTTTATACATTTGCTTTTTTTTTAATAAAAGATAAATAATTATTTGTTTGTAATAAATATAGGATATGAAAGTATATAAATCGGATGAGATTAAAAATATCGCACTCATAGGTGGTGCAAAGTCAGGAAAGACAACGCTTGTAGAGTCAATGTTGTTTGACGGAGGTATAATTAACAGAATGGGAACTATTGAAAACAAAAATACTGTTTCTGATTACAGGGAAATAGAGCTGTATCGTCAAAATTCAGTTAGTTCTTCAATTCTTTATACAGAATTTGAGGACAAGAAGATAAATATAATTGACACACCGGGATTTGTTGATTTTATAGGTGAAGTTATATATGCTTTAAATGTAACAGATACATCTTTTATAGTTGTAAATGCTCAAAATGGTATTGAAGTTGGAACAGAAATTTCATGGCGATATACTAATAAGAATAATAATCCTGTAGTGTTTGTTATCAATCAATTGGATCATGAGAAAGCAAATTTTGAAGAAACAATAAATCAGTTAAAACAACAATTTGGAGGAAAGGTAACATTGGTTCAATATCCTGTTAATTGTGGCGAGAGTTTTAATGAAATAATTGACATTATAAAGATGAAAATGTTAAAGTTTTCTTCTGAACATGGAAAATATGAAGAAACAGACATTCCTGATTCTGAAAAATCTAAAGCAGAAGCACTACGAGCTACGCTTATTGAAGCAGCCGCTGAAAGTTCTGAGGAATTGATGGAGAAATTTTTTGAAAATGATACACTCAGTTTAGAAGAATTGCAACAAGGATTAAAATCAGGACTGGTCAACAGAAGTTTTTGTCCTGTTTTTTGTGTATCAGCAAAGAACAATACAGGAGTTACAAGATTATTGGAATTTATAAGCAATTTTTTGCCTTGTTCGTCAGAAATGCCTGCAAAAAAAACTGTCAAAGGCAAAGAACTTAAATGTAATCCAAAAGATAATGCATCAGCATTAGTTTTTAAGACATCTGTTGAGCAACATTTGGGAGAAGTATCATTTCTTAAAGTATATTCAGGAGAGATAACAGAAGGTATGGACATGATAAATGGCAATACAGGAACAAAGGAAAAAATTTCGCAACTGCTTTTATTGTCAGGCAAAAATCGTAATAAAGTTGAAAAAGCTGTTGCAGGAGATATTGTTGCTACAATAAAATTAAAAGATACAAATACTAATAATACCTTAAATTCTGTCAAAAATTCTTCTGATATTATAGAACCTGTTGTTTATCCCGAACCGGTATTTCGCACAGCAATTAAGCCGGTAAAAACAAGTGATGATGAAAAATTAAATATTGCATTAAATAGTATGCATAAAACAGACCCGACATTAATTGTTGAATATTCAAGAGAACTAAGGCAAATAATTTTACAAGGTCAGGGAGAATTGCATATAAATACTGTTAAATGGTATCTTAATAATATTTATAATATTGACATAGAAGTTTTTACTCCTAAAATTCCATATAGAGAGACAATTACAAAATCTGCCAGAGCAATGTATAGACACAAAAAACAGTCGGGTGGAGCCGGCCAGTTTGGAGAGGTTTTTTTAATGATAGAACCTTATTATGAAGGTAAACCTGACCAAAAAGAATTTTCTATAAGACGTAGAGAAAAGATAAATCTTGACTGGGGCGGAAAATTAATTTTTAACAATTGTATTGTTGGTGGTTCTATTGACCAAAGATTTATGCCTGCTATTTTAAAAGGTATTATGGAAAAAATAGAACAAGGACCTTTAACAGGCTCTTATGCAAGAGATATTATTGTCAATGTTTATGATGGTAAAATGCATCCTGTTGATTCAAATGAAATATCGTTTAGATTGGCAGGAAGAAATGCTTTTAAAGAAGCATTTAAAAAAGCAGGATCAAAAATTCTTGAACCTGTTTATGATATTGAAGTAATAGTTCCTGAAGAAAAAATGGGCGATGTGATGACAGACTTACAATCTAGAAGGTCTATTATTATGGGAATGAATAATGAAGGTAATTATCAGATAATTTTAGCTAAAGTTCCTTTATCTGAAATGAATAAATATTCAATAACACTAAGCTCTTTAACAAATGGCAGAGCAACGTTTTCTTTAAAGTTTGATAAATATGTTCAAGTGCCATCTGATATACAAGTTAAACTTCTTAAAGAATACGAAGAACAAGAAAAAGAGTAATATTTTTGATGAATATTCATAATCTGCATAAGACGAATGCTTATTTTATATTTTTTTTAAAATTTATTCCATAAATGATATTCCCTTTATTATTAAATAGTTACAAAATTAATCTGATGTAACTATGGACTATCTGTATCTCATTAACCAGTAATTATATCATATAACAAAAATTAATAAATTAATATTATTATATTTGATATTAATAGAATATTATTATATTTGCATTTTAATAAACAAAATTTTTTAACTTAAAAATTATAAACAAATGAAAAAAAATTTAATTATTCTAACATTGTCTTTTCTGTATTTGGGTTTATTTGCTCAAACTAATGTTACTAATGAAAATATTCAAGGACAAATTAATAATCTTAATAAAAAGATTTTTGTATTAAAAAAATCAAATGCTGATTTAAAATATCAGTTAAATAAATTAAATACTGATTTGTTGAGTCAGAATGATAAAATTGATAATTTTTCTGAAGCTTTGCAATCAACAAATACAGAGATAAAAACTAATGCCAACTATTTGGTTTCAACAAGCTCATCAGTAATATCATTAAATAAGAAAGTAAAAGATATTGAGAAAAGAAATATTAATTATAAACATTATTTAATTACTGAAGGTATTCTCGGCATACTTGGTATTATTTTGTTGAGTATTGTAATAGTTGTATCATTAAAAAGAAAAATATCAAAAAGTGCTGAAAAAACAAATAAACAAATTAATGAAACCAAAGAAATATATGATAAACAAATAAATAAAATCAAAGAGGCATTAGACAATAAGATAAACAGTATAAAAGATTTACTTGATAATAAAATTGCTGAGGTAAGAAGTCATTTAGATGAAAATATTAATGAAATTAAAATAATATTAAAAAATGAAATAGGCAATGCAAAAGAATTACTTGATAATAAGATTGATGATAATAAGAATGTTCTTAACAAACAGGTTAATAAAAATAAAGATATAGAAGATGAAATTGTTCAGAATAAAAAAATGTCAGATGATAAAATAGGTAGTATAAAGTTAGCTTTTGAATCCCAAATCAAAGAAGCTAAAAAGACATTTGACAAAGAAATAAATGAAATAAAAAAATTGCTAAAATAGCTATTGCTCAATGACTAATAATATAAAAGTTGTTTTATGCAAGATTTATCTTGTCACGTTTATCCTGTATTTAATTTTAATTAAAAGAATATCGGGCTCTGCCTCGGGCTAGTTCATTTTGTTAATAAAGTTAATTAATGCTTCTGCCTGCAAATTATCTGATATATCAAGTATATATTGATTATGCAAAGGAAAAAAATAATTACTTGAAATTATAGGAAATAAAAAATCAAGGATTAAAAGGTATTAGATATCAAACAAATTTGTGCTTAAATATTTTTCACCTCTATCTGGGAAAATAACGACAATATTCCCTGATTCGATTTTTTTAGCAATTTCAATTGCTGCTATCATTGCTGCACCGCTGCTCATTCCCACAAAGATACCTTCATTTTTAACAATTTGTCTTGCCATTTCAAAAGCATCTTCTTTATTTATCATAATTGCCTGATTAATAATTTCAGGATTATATATTTCAGGGATAATTGCTTCTTCCATATTTTTCAGACCTTCAATATAGTGTCCTTTGGCGGGATGTGCACTAATTATTTTTATTTTTGGATTATGTTTTTTTAGCCCTAAGCCCACGCCCATCATAGTTCCTGATGTGCCTAATGCAGATACAAAATAATCTATATCTCCTTTTATATCTCTCCAAATTTCTTCTGCTGTAGTTTTATAGTGTATAAGTTTATTATATTTATTTGTAAATTGATCCGGCATAAAATATTTGTCAGGATATTTTTTTACTAATTCTTTTGCTTTTATTATTGCACCATCTGTGCCATCTTTTGCATTTGTTAAAATGATGTTTGCACCAAATGCTTTAATCATTTTTTTCTTTTCATCAGATACTGCTTGGCTCATCACAATTTCTACATTATATCCTTTTTTTAGGCCTATCATTGCTAAAGCAATGCCAGTATTACCTGAGGTTGGCTCAATAATAGTTTTGCCCTGTGTCAATTTACCTTCTACTTCTGCTTGTTCAATCATTTTTAATGCAATCCTGTCTTTTATACTTCCTGTTGGATTAAATCCCTCTAATTTTGCATAAATATTAACATTTTTGTTAGGATTAAGTTTATTTATTCTGACAAGAGGTGTGTTACCAATTACTTGCAAAATATTATTAAATACTGCCATAGTTTATAGTTTAAGATTTAAGGTATGTAATAATTATTTAACTTACCTATTTTATATTATCTGTTTTATACCGTTGGATAGGCATCCTACGGCATTTATATTGTTATTAGTCATTAATTAAATAGTCATTAAATAGTCACTCAATAGTCACTCAATAGTCATTTATTAGTCATTCAATAGTCATTCAATAGTCATTTATTAGTCATTCAATAGTCATTCAATAGTCATTCAATAGTCATTCAATAGTCATTTATTTGTCATTAACCATATAGCAATTTAGCAATTTAACAATTTAACTATACAGCAATATTTTTCCTTTGGCTGATTTATATATTCATATCTATTTCATCTGTATTTGTATTAGCATAAATATCTAAGTTTTTACGATTAAGAATGCTTTGTATAATTTGTATAGATATTTTTGCAGCTTTATCGTCAGGATTAATTTCCAAGACCTTATTATAATCGTTAATAGCTCCGGCAAAATCTTCTAATTTTCTTTTTGTTTTCCCTCTTTTATAATATGCAACATCATTTTGTGGATTTATTTCAATAACTTTATTAAGTTCCTTAATAGCACCTTTAAAATCATTATCATTAAATTTATTAATGGCTTTATCTATATATAAATTTTCTTTATCTTTCATATAAAAATTATGTAAAAATTTATTTAGTGTCTATCCGTCCAGTAACCGACTGGTAAACCCGTCGGTTTTTACAAAAATTCTGACTTTATAAACGAACTTTATTTAGTTAATATATCAACATCTGTTTCGGTAACAGCGAGTGTATGTTCCCATTGGGCAGATAGAGAGCCGTCTTTTGTAACAGCAGTCCATCCATCTGATAATACTACGGCTTTATATTTTCCTTCGTTAATCATAGGTTCTATTGTAAATACCATGCCAGGAAGCAATAAAACACCTTTATTTCTTTTTTTAAAATGATCTACTTGTGGGTCTGTATGAAATTCCAATCCCACACCATGTCCGCAATAGCTTCGGACAACAGAAAATCCGTTTTTACTGGCATGTTTTTCTATCACTCTTCCAATATCATTAAGGTCGGCAAAGGGCTTTACCTGTTGTATTCCTAAATAAAGACATTCTTTTGCAACACGAACCAGTTTTTTTGCTTTTTGTGATACATCACCTATCTCATACATTCTGCTGGCATCTCCATAATATCCATTAAGGATAGATGTTACATCAACGTTTATTATGTCACCTTGTTTTAATACAGTATTATCAGGTATTCCATGACAAATAACATTGTTTACAGAAGTACAAACACTTTTCGGAAATCCCTCATAATTAAGAGGTGCAGGTATAGCATTATTTTGTATAGTATATTCATGTACCCATTCATTTATTTGATTTGTTGTTATTCCTGCTTTAATACGTTCTCCAACTATATCTAAAATTTTTTTTGTAAGTTGAGAGCTTGCTCTTATACCTTCAATTTCTTTTTTTGTTCTTATAAGATTTGCCGAAGGAATAGTGAATCCTTTTTTCTTGTATGATTTCAATATATTTTTATCTGTTACCATATCATCCTTTATATATTATAAAAAGTTCCCAAAATTTTAAATATTAAGATTCTTTTTTAATTTCCTCACATAAAATTTATTATCTCCATATATAGTTTCTATAATATCACCTTTTTTTATCAATTTATCAATAACAGTCCAATCTGTTTTCGCTTTTTTCAAAAATTCTTTTATAGCATCTTCTCTCATTGGATGAACTGATGTAATACTTAATAAATCTTGTTCTGCATTTCCTGTAAAAGCAAAAGTATTTCCTTCATAACCAACTGTGCATTCTGTGTTTAATCCTTTTTTACAAAAAATATTATATGCTATATTTATATTATGTTCTGATGCCGGCTTTACAGATTTTAATGCAGGTGGTCTTATAGGAGTAGATATGTAACTTTTATTTGGTTTTATTTCTGATATAAAAGTTGCTATTTTATTTAATTCTTTATCATTATCATTAATGCCATCAACGAGCATTGTCTCTGTAACCAGTTCCCCTTTATATTTTTTTGCAAAATCCAGTATTCCTTTTTTTATTGCAGATAAATTTAATTTGCCAAAAGGTCTGTCTATTTTTTTCCATATATTTTCAGTTACAGCATCAACTTTTACAGATACCCAGTCCGCTTTATATAAATCATCTCTAACTTCTTTATCACATATTAAAGAAGAATTTGTAATTACAGCTATTTTTATATTTAAAGGTCTTATCAAATCTATTATCTTTCCTAAATTTTTGTCTAATGTTGGCTCTCCGTCAGGGACAAAAGACAGGTAATCTATTCTTTCATTTCTTGCTTTTAACTCTTTTACTTTATCTTCTATTTCTTGTTTTATTTCTTCGGGTTGATAAAATTTCTCTCTGTTAGTTTGCATCTTTAAAGTATTGCCAAGCTGACAATAGATGCATGAATAAGTACAAATTTTAGGTGGGATATGGTTTATGCCCAAGCTTTTCCCTAATCTTCTTGAAGGGATAGGTCCAAATACTTTCATTGTTTATATTTTTATATTTAGCTTATAATTAAGCTGTTATAAGTTCAATGTTTATAAACTATCACTATTGTCTGACTAAATTTAAAAATTTAGATAAAATCGTTTCTAAATATTATCAGTCGGGCGCCTGACCGATGAGATTCCTCGCTATCACTCGGAATATACTATTATAAATTTTGATTTTATTTTTATTCGGACACTAATAATAAACTATATAAAGTTTCCAGTTTCTAATTTCAGTTCTATAATTTTTTTATCTTTCTCCAAAAATTATTGTTCCCGGTCTTATCATATTAGCTCCTTCTTCTATTGCAATCTTATAAGAATTAGACATACCCATAGACAAATATTTCATATTAACATTTGGTATTTTAAGTAATTTTATTTTATCAAATATCTGTTTTGTCTTTTTAAAATACGGTCTGTTATCTTCAGGGTTACCAAATCTAGGACCAATTGTCATCAGCCCTTCCAACTTCAAATATATAAGTTTTGAAATCTCTGTAGCAACATCTTTAATCATTTCATATTCTGGTGTTAGACCCGATTTTGTAAATTCACTTCCAATATTTATTTCTAACAGAACAGGAATTATTTTTTGCATTATTGCTGCTCTTTTATTGACTGCAACAGCTTTTTTAAAAGAATCAATTGTATGTATGTCATCAAATACAGAGAGTGCTTTGTTTATTTTATTTTTTTGCAAAGTTCCTATCATATGCCATTTAACTTTTGAAGATAATTTAGATAGAGAATTGTACATAACTTCTGCTTCCTGAACATAATTTTCTCCTATATCTGTGGCACCGGCATTTATCACCTCTTTAATCTCTTCCGGAGTTCTTTTTTTGGCTGCTAAAACAATAGTTACATAATCAGGAATTTCGTTTCTAAGTTTTTTATAATTATCTGTAATACTCATATATATATATATAATTTTTAAATCACTAAAATAATCCGTATAAAGCGGATAATACATAAAAATAAAAGTTGCAAATTTATAAAAACTTTATATCTTTTTTTAAGATACCAAACAAATTTATAATTTTATATTTTTTTTATAATATTACAATTGGAGAATTAACAAATTTGGTTGGCATTGCTTATTTAGGATTAAAATTTTTTTTACTGTATAAATTTTTAATAATGACTTTAATTATAATCATAATAACCTCTATTGTCTCTGTTATTGCTTTTAATAACAAACATTTATTTACCAAATTTAGTTTTAGTCCGTATTTTGTAAAATCCAACAAAGAGTGGTATCGTTTTTTTACTTATGGATTATTACATTCCAACTGGATACATCTTATAGTCAATATGTTTGTTTTTTATTCTTTTGGTAATGCAGTAGAACAATATTTCAAATTTATTTTTAAAAACAATGCTAATCTTTACTTTATATTACTTTATGCAGGAGGCATAATATTTTCTGTAATTTATGATTATAAAAAGCATAGAAATGATATATATTATAGTGCTGTAGGAGCATCTGGAGCAGTATCTTCCATTGTTTTTTCAAGTATTTTTTTATATCCAACAGGAGAAATATATATTTTTTTAATACCTTTTGGTATTCCTTCTGTGGTATTTGGAATAATATATTTAGTTTATTCTGCATATATGTCTAAAAGAGCCAGTGATAATATTGGACATAATGCTCATTTTTTAGGAGCTATATTTGGGCTTTTATTTACAATTGCCTTAAAGCCAAATCTTGTTTTGGTCTTTTTAAATCAAATAAAAAATTATTTTTTTTAGAAATTAATTTTGGAGGGAAACTCTAATTTAATATAGGATTATCTGGAGCATTTGCCCATATAGCATAATCTTTTCCAAGAGCTTTTAATATATTATTCCATAATTCTGTTGGAGTATCATTAAAAATCTGTTCTAAACTTGAATCAGTTATAATCCAATTTTTTTTCTTTATTTCACCATCTAATTGTTTTTCCATCCAGACAGAGTATCCAATATAAAAACGAATTTCATCAGAATTTATTTGTTTATTGGAAATCATATTTTTTATTGAATTTATATTACCTCCCCAATACAATCCGTCTATAACTTCAAAACTGTTTTCAATTTTATCGCCTAATGTATGAAGTATAAACAAGTTATTTGTGCTAACAGGACCTCCTATATGAACTTTGGCATCAAATTCGGGAAAATTTTTAATAATTTTATTTAATTTAACATTGGCCGGCTTATTAATAATCAAACCAAAAGAACCTTTGTCATTATGATTAACAAGTAAAATGACAGATTTGTTAAAGAAAAAATTATTTATAATGGGCTCTGATATCAACAATTTGCCCTTGTATGGTTTTTTATTCGATTCCATTTATTTGTTTATTTTTGAAAAATCAATAATAAATTATTACTTTTGGTAAAAAAATTATTCAAATATAAAATACTTTAATCTTTGAGTCCACTCCGAAAAGTCAAAATTGTGTCATTTCGAATAACGTCATCCTGAACTCGTTTCAGGGTTAGTTCGGAATCTCTATTTCAATAATATCAAAAGATGCTGAAACAAATTTACCCCGTTAGATAATTTTAAGTTAGAGTATTGATTATTATTATATAATCTTATATCTAACGGGGTGAAGCATGACAAATAAGTAAATATCTACTTTTCGGAGCGAACTCATATTTTAAATACAAACTTACACCAAAATAAATTATAACAAACAAAAAAAATATTATTATTTAATGAAAATCACTAATAATTCTAATAAATACGATTTATTAAGAAAAAAGTATGATTATTTTATTTATGAAAAATATTCAATAATACGAAATATAAATTCTTTTGCTATTACTTTTGTTTTTAATCTTGCTGATAAATTTTATTTCTATCCAAAGATAGAAATACCTAAAAAAAGTTTTTATTTATTTGACAGTTTATCTGATTATTCTTTAAGAAATATAATTTTTCATATAGGAATGATTGAGTTGATAAGTTATTGGAAGTGTGTGTGTCCTCCAAAAATAATAATCAAGCCCCATTATCTTAATAAAGAACAAATTAATTGGTGGAAAAAATTATATTTTAATGGGTTAGGAGAGTTCTTTTATTTGAATTCCATAAATACAAATATTAATGACTTTACAGAAATAATAGTTAATTCGGATGACAAATTAAAGCCATCAGGCAGTTGCCTGACAGATGATTCAACAATTATTCCGGTAGGCGGAGGAAAGGACTCTGTTGTTACCCTTGAATTGTTGTCAAAAAAAAGTAATAATAATTTATGTTTGATTTTAAATCCAAGAGAAGCAAGTTTACAAACATCTGAAATTGCCGGATATTCTGCAAAAAATACAATAGAGATATGGAGAACAATTGACCCAAAGTTGCTGGAATTAAATGAAAAAGGATTTTTAAACGGACATACGCCTTTTTCTGCTCTTTTGGCTTTTGTTACTGTATTATCTGCAATTATCACTAATAAAAAAAATATTGCATTATCTAATGAGTCAAGTGCAAATGAATCAACAATACGTCTCAGGCAGACAAACATTAATCATCAATATTCCAAATCTTTTACTTTTGAAAAGGACTTTAGATTTTATGTGAACAAATATATATCAAAAGATATTAATTATTATAGTTTTTTAAGACCTTTAAGCGAACTGCAAATAGCAAAGTTGTTTTCAAAATTTCCAAAATATTTTTTCTGTTTCAAAAGTTGTAATAAAGGAAGCAAAACAGATATATGGTGTGGCAAGTGTCCTAAATGCATGTTTACATTTATTATTTTATCTCCTTTTATTTCACAACAAAAGTTAGAACTTATATTTGGTAAAAATTTATTTGATGATGCAGATTTGTTACATTATTTTAATCAATTAATTGGCAAAGAGAACAGGAAACCTTTTGAATGTATAGGTACTGTTGAAGAAGTAAATATAGCTTTGTGTATGACAATAGCCAAAGAAGATAAAAAAAACTTACCTTATTTGCTAAAATATTATACAGGATTAGATAATTATAAGAAGTATAAATATAAAAGTCCGGAAAATCTGCTAAACAGATTTCATTCCAAGCATTTTTTGAGTTCTGATTTGAAAAAATTGCTTATGACTCAAATTTCGTAATAGAAACAAAGCGTATTGGTTCAAAGAAAATATTAGGGGAGTGAGATTTAATTTAGTATATTTGTACTATTGAAAAAGAGACGATATTAAAATATTTTGTAACCATTCATCACCCAGTATTGCAGAACTGAAAGATAAAAGATAAAAGATATTTATTTTAAAAGACAAAAAGCAAAAGACAAAAGAATAAAATCAAAAATAAAGGGACTAATAAATGAAACAAGATTTGTCAGAGC
>Ga0208905_1000510_pt1 | contig 19438 bp, 25 predicted proteins | sample AntAceMetag02UKS_FD_184776 | JGI IMG/M metagenome (GOLD analysis project Ga0208905, IMG submission 184776) | Saline lake microbial communities from Ace Lake, Antarctica - Antarctic Ace Lake Metagenome 02UKS (SPAdes) (version 2) | ecosystem: Environmental > Aquatic > Non-marine Saline and... | reverse complement strand
TTACAATCTTCTGTGTAAGAAGTTGCTGGCTACGATTAAGGTTATTCAACAATGGCTGTATTCCCACCATCGAAGAACTTTGTTGTAGCATTGTAAGATATCCAGACTGTTGACCGCTCTGTTGCTCGCCAAAAGTTGAATCATTAAGGTTCAACGACTTCATAATATAGCTGTCGAAGGTGTCCTTCATAGCAAATATAGACTGTGGAACATCAGGCATCTGTATCGGTGCTATGTCTTGACCTATTACAGCATTCTCTTTTAAAGCTATATTACCATGGTTACCAGCGGTAAATAGATCATCTTCATCGACGACCTTACCAGGCTTGAAATAGTGACCGTTATAAATACGGCTGTCTATCATATCTATTATCTTTGATACACGCTTGTTCAATTCACATTGTGGGTCTCTTGCAGCTCTAACAAAAGACTGCATGTTATAGCTGAAATCGTCGTATTCAGGGTTATGAAATGATATAAATGGTGTAAATGGATAGTCGTCGATATCGTTAGGGTCTCCACCTTCGGTGAACGGTTCTCCATTGATAAGAACATAAAGATTAACGGTAGGCTTATACTTCTGTATCAGCTTTACAGTCTCTTTCTTAAATATTCCATTTATTTCATCAACGACTTTCTGGGCTTCACGCTTAGTAGTCTTCGTAGGAAACTCTATTATGTCATTGGTCTGCATATTGACCATATAGTGGCATACACGAGTATCTCTTAGCCACATCTCATCATACGATAACATTTCACTACCATTGTAGTTCTTTGAATACGGTATGTAGGGGAATTTATCATCAGGCTCTGAGGATAACTTTAGCTTATTTATGTCTTTGGTTCGTTCTGGTAATAACGAGATAGCAGTCTCTTTAGAGATATATTTACGACGTAATATGTCATTGCAATCGCTAAGATCAAAGTTCTGAAAGTATGGATCCCATATTACAGCATTGTAAGGAATACGTAGAAAGGTTATATCTCCATCTTCAAAGTCTGTAGAGTAGTCTGTGTATATCTCACTAAAGTTTATTGCTGTCACAAGATTTCCAAGATAACACTCCGATATATGATTATATCCCTGTCTCTTCTGCATGTTAAACTGCACGCATGAACTGTGTTGGTCGGAAGCTTCAACCTCTTCTGGGATATCATTAACATTAGTGACTATCGAAGACAATCTATTAAGACATTGTTCTCCATGAACGACATTAACAGCACGACGTATCATGTTGTTTGTTATCATAGAACGGTTATTCTCTAGTAGATATTGTTGCTCTTCAAGGGTGTATTGCTTCCCTAGGTAGAACTCCATGTCAATACGAGACTGTTCTTGTAGTTGATTCAACTTCTCGTAGTCTCGTGTATAACGGTCATTAAATGCTGTTAGTATCTCTTTTCCATGGAGCATGGTATTCTCCTATTAGAATTGGCCAAAGTTCATATTAGTAATGCGAGGGTCTATCATAGAACCTGTAGTAGTAGGTACAGATGTAGATGTCTTGTTGTTTTTACCAGAGAACATTCCAGTGGCAGCTCTTGCGGCGGCTCCTCCTGCAGGGCCTCCAACAGCATATCCTGCACCTGTCGCTATCGGGCTTAATAGTGAAGCTAGTGGAGAGGTGTTATTATTCTGGTATGTTGCCATTGTAGGTGTCGTTGATAAGCTCGCTTGCCTGTTCTCTGTACCTTGTTGGGCTTGATATAGCAGTTGTGCTAGCTGTCCACTAAGACCTGATTCCATGTTAGCACCTGCACCATAGGCAGTACGTTGTGCCGCTCCGCTATTAGGAGCACCCTCTGAAATGAAACGCTCTTGTATTCCTGGTAATGTCTGTTGTTGGAATTGTTGGCGTGCAGGAGCTGCCACACTATCTTGGAACATGTTAGTCACCTGAGCAGGATCGAAGTCCTGTAGCAGTTTGCTTAATGTAGTTTGTTGCTCTGGGGTTAAAACTGATTGTTGTTGTATGTCACCACGAGTGCTTCCCATTATTTCTCCTCTCCGCTATATTCTAGCAGAATATTTTTTGATCTTAAAAAACCCATCTTTTCGAATAACGCTGGACGGTCTGATATCCATAAAACCTTGTGTAGCTCTAACTTATCGAATAATTCCTTTAGAAAGTCAACAGTAAATTTTACAGTGTTGCCAACATGCCATAATTCTTTGTTTACACTTAGTATATTAACAAATAAAATCTTTTCTAGCATGTTTATCTCGCACCATAAGAACCCCATTATCTCGTTAGTATCAGATAATAATATGAAAAGCAGTTGGTTAGGGCTTTGTAGTGCTATATCCATGAATGAATAGAAGTTATCAGGAGAAAACTGCTCGTCAGGTAGCTGTTCTAGCAGTCTTCTAGGGACAAAAGAAGCATTTACACACCGTTCAAGCTTCACGGTCTATTACTCCTATGTAGCGGATATGCCCTTTTATTGTCTCAGTACCTGATAATTGGACGATACCACTAGAAATACCATCACCACAAGCCACAATTTCACAATATAGGGTATCATTAATGCCATCAAGAACCAATTTTGTACCTGATGGGTACGTTACATTAGAATCTAGACATTCACCGACCCAAATATCAGCCCCACTACGTATCTTTAGTGGTAGCTTTATACGAATATTACCAGCACCAGTATGTGCCGTCATTGTAATGTTAAACCAACAATCTACAAGTATACCATTACGATAATATACTCCTTCCTGGCTTGAATATGTGCCAGTACCAGTAGTAGTGCTTCCGCTTACAGTTGGCGTCCATGAACTTTGAGAGCCATTTATGCTTTCTGCAATGTCTTCATACATCTGCGTAAGAACATTATTAAGGTCTTCTGTATTAGTCGGAAATAGTATATTTAATGGTAATGTCAAATTATATTGCCCCCTTCCTTAAATCCTAGTTTAAAGGAGTGCAATTCAAAGTTATATGCCTTGTATAGGCTGTGTTCTGGGTGTGATAAATTGAAAGAGATAACATCGTCGATAGCATTGCAATATACCCTCCTCCATACCTTGTTATTTACACCATCACATATGAATGTAGTAGTAAGAGTACCAGTTATGTTATCAGTGAAACCAAGGCAGAAATTAACTTCTATTTCACACTCAGCATTTGATGACACTAAGAAGTCGATATGACCAAGAGAGACCATCTTTCCTGCTTCTGAGTATGGATTATATCGTTTCGTTACTATATCGAAGTTATATTCTATGCCATTGTCACTTGGAGAGTTTTCGTCGTCTAGTATGTAAATACGACCATCATCTCCACCTGATAATGTTATCTGGTCGCCACTCTGGTGTTCTAGCTCTCCATAAGTCATACCAGCATAATCAGAATAATAAGCATTGCGACCCTCTTCGATGAGTATCTTCTTTACTTCTGGGAAGTCCTTTGCCGTATTTATGTCTCTAAAAGTAGTATCATAGGTTCTGTTAAAGTCACATAGACAGTTTATCGGCAATGGGTTTCCATCAGCATCGGAGAAGTCGTAGGAAGATATTATATCGTCATCATAGTTGAAGACCAATATCTTGTCACAATATCCAAGATTAGAACGTGCATTAGAAGGATAAGCAAGCCACGCCTGATGTTTATGTGATATCACATGACCAAAGCATTTTGTTATGTTATCGTAGTCGATATCAAGAGTAAATTGAGGCAACGTGGTATTTGCTTTCTTTGCTGTTACACCATCGCATGCAACCATCTCGTCTCTATTAAGAGATACGACATACTGGTCAAAGTCAAAGAAACCAAAGGTAGAAGCAGTCTTAAATCTACTGTTAAGCATCTGCCAGCGGTACGGCATGTCAGGATTTCCAGTATACAAGAAGAAAGCTATGTCATTCTCAAGGAATACTATAGTACGGTCTTTTAGCTGTATCGTCGTTACTATCTCATCATTAGTAGTAACATCGCTATAATCACCCTGACCATCTACATCAGAACGCCAAGCGTCTACAGTAAATGGGTTCTGTGCAGCACTCCATCTTGCCCTACCAGCATAACGTATGCCGTTCTCTACAGTATTAAATAATACAGGACGTTCACGAAACAATTGCATGGAACGTGCCGACGTTATCATATGTCCAGCAGCGTTATAACGCAATCTAGGGGTTATATCTATTGCATAATCACCGTTATAGATGTTTATGTTGCTGATATTATCAGTAAGCCATAGTACGTCTTTATAAGCTCTAGACCATGTAAGATTAGAAGAATTCCATATATCGTATGTCGGAGTATGATTAGCTCTATATGACACGACTATAGGGTCAGGATTAGCAATAACAGTATTGAATGTTACACTCATAACACCTGTCACATAATCTATAGTACCAGTACCAGGAAGTCCCGCAGGGTCTAGAAGATCATTAGTATAAACGAAGTTACCAAAACCATTATCATACAATACTTGCCCTGTAGCGGCATCACTAACAGATACAGTGAATGGGATTACTGGAAGGTTTGAAGCTGTATGAGCAAAGGCTCCCGTGGAACCATCACCAGTATCATACGCTTCACTTGTTACAGCAGTACCAGCAGATACATTGTTAAAGTATTCATAAGCTGTGTTCCAACGGTTAAGACGTCGCTTGTCAAGTGCTAAAAGCTCAACAGTACCATCGCTTTCATCGAAAACATGAATACCTCGTACATTACGGTCTGTGGTTTCTTCGCTATAGTGATATTCGGCAGTAACGGTACCAATTACAGCTCCAGAAAACGTTATATCTATCTCACCAGTAGCATAGTTTACCGAAGTAGTACCAGTAACACTGCCAGAAAAAGAACCCTCGCCATCATCATATGCAACCATAGTACCACCAACATCGGTGATAAACAGAGAATTAGGTATTATCGGTACTGATGTAGCAGTCTTCGTGTAGTTATTGCCAGCAACATTTACAAAACCAACAAGACCTTCCACGATAAGTCCAAGCCTGCCAAATTCTGATGCACCACCACGTTTCTTTATTATCCCACGGTCTACATATACATTATATAACTCTGTAAAAGCTTTGTCAGGTGTCAGCCAAGGCTCAAAAGATTTGTCCATACCACTAGTAAAAGGTGCTACCATGAAGGGTTTGTAACTCATAATGAAAATACCACCACGTTTTGTGCTGCAGGAAAGTTACCGAAACTACATAGTACATAAAATCGTGTTCTAACACGAAAACCATTAACAGTTTTGTTATCAATTATTATTGATGATCTTTTTCCTAGTGCGTCTACATTGAAAAATTCCGTATTTGCGACTACTGCATAATTAGTATCTAGTGGCTTGTTCCCAGTAAAAGTATATGTGTATATCCCAGTATCGTATGCTACGCTAAGATTGTACCCAGTAAGAGAGCCTTCTTTTGTTACATACGCCCATGCTAATGGCATTATACCATCCCCATAGAGTAATCCGTCCTCAGTCAATTGTATTTCATTAGAATCAGCGTCTGTGTAGAATAATTCAGTGTCAAGAGTATCAGCCTTAGCATAGACAAAACCCTTGTCTGTTACACTTGTAGGAGATGGAGTTATCTCTGTAAGAGTAAGCTTGCGATGTTCACCATCGCTTTCACATGGTAGCTTCGAAGGTGCAAAGTGGTCTTTCGATACGTTAGTCTCTAATATTTTCCAGTCGTCGTGTATCTTATTTATGTTGGCTCTAGCACTATAAGAAAAATATGTTGGTACTGTGGGATCCCATGACATATATAACCTCTATATTAGTGGGTTAGAGTAAACAACAAGATTTAATTCTACATTTTCATTACGATTTGCTACATTAAAGCCTGCCGTTGTCTTTTCATAAGAATATGAAATTGCCTCATCACCAGTGGTAGCGGTGATTACCGCATAATTAGCGTCTTGGGGGGTATAACCAGAAAAAGTAAAGTGTCGTACCCTTGTAGAGACAACAGAAGCAACAAGGTTCTTTCCATGTCCAGTACCGTCAGCTTCTACAAACATCCATGCAACAGGAACAAGAGAATTACCGTATAAAGCGCCTTCTTTGGTTATCTGTATCTCGTTGGCAGAAGCATCTTCATAAAATAGCTCTGTGTTTGTATCGTCATTCTTCGTGTAGAGAAAGCCACGACGACCGTTCACATCAGGCTTAGAACCTAGCTCGTTAAGAGTGACCTGACGATGTTCGCCATCGCTTGTGCTTACAGGGTCTGATACTCCAAAATGATCTACGTCTAAAGTAGTTTCAAGAGCAGCCCAATTATCATGTATCTTATCGTTCTCTGTCTCAATATCGCTTCCATCGTTAAGAGGAGCCGTTGTATCCCACACCATTATTTACCACCTTGGCTGTATCCGTTGTAGTTTCGATGTAACTTTATACCCTTTTCCTGAAATTGTAGCTAGATGTTCCAAATATATCATCTGGACACGAGAAGCGTTATCAAAGTCGCCACGACGATTATATCTGTCAATACTAGTACCGTAAGCAATAGCATCTCCCCATAAAGTATCGGGAATAGCACCGTCAACAGCAAGTAATGTTGGACGCTTCGCTACCTCTATATTGATATCATACGTCCCATCGGGGATCGGACGAAACTTAATGATATTATTGTAGAATAGTGCAGCCTCTGGAGAACCAGCAACATATCGAGCGTATGTCGATACAATAGCACTATCTAGAACAGGGATTGTATTGAATGTTATTGAATATACACCTGTTGCATACACGATAGTACCAGAACCACCAAGAGAACCAGTAAGAATTCCATCACCGTCGATGTCTTTAAAGGTCTCTACATTGTCGGTAGCTATCATACTCTTAGGTAATACTGGATACTGCGTTAGTGTGCCAGTAAATGTCTGCTCAACAGCATCACCAGTACCAACGCTTTCACCTATTATATAACCTTCGTTATATATGGAATCGAATTCCACTTCATCACGATACAAATTGAAAGGGCAACCGTTAATTTCTATGATACTGTTCTTTATAAGACGATACGCTTGCGGAACAGAGTATTCACCAGTATTAGCCAGCGTCTGAAAGTTCCACATCTCAGTTATCGACGACATATTAAGATCAACCCAGAATTTATTTTGATAAAAACTGTTTATAAATGATAATAACACAGTATCGCTAACACCTCTGTCTTGTGTAACGTCTCTTACTAAGTCTAGTACGTCATTAACGGTTTCAGCCATTTTTATGCCTCGTGTAGTGAAAATCTACTGTCATTGAAGTATTTTCCTGTGTGCATGACTTCGCCACGGTCATTCTCTTCAGTAATTGGGCGCTGTCTTCCTTTGCTCTTTACATGATTAGCCATATCTTCTGTAAGATGTACAACAGTACCATGTTCTAGTTCGTAGTTCTTTAATGTGTTTTCTTGAGAACCATTTCCACAAGGGGCGTTACCGGCAAAGAAATTTATATTTGTGCCAGGCTGTTCTCTATTCTCAAAATAATACGCCTTAGTCTCTTCCTTATGCTTGCCAGTTATTATCGAAGGGCATCCGCCAAACAATTCTGACTTTGATTTATTCGCAGGTCTTCCCATATTACATTTCCTTTGTTAAATAAATTAAGAGGAAGGAGTTTTATCCCCTCCCTCTAAAATAGAATTAGGCTTCTATTAACGGCATATCTTGATCATCGAAAGTAACGATGACTTCAATGTAATCCGCACTATTAGCCATGACAATAGAGCCAAGAGTGATACCTTTAAAGCCAGTATCATCTTGCTGTACTGTTACGTCCATTGCTATACCATAGTTGTACGTTGAACTATACGCTGTAAAGTTCGTCGAATTAACGTCGATATAGAATGTGGTTGCGTTGATATACTCGAAAGTATACTTATTTCCGTTCAACTGTGTAGTGGAATCACTTCCAAGGAAGTTAAACGAAATAGCATCTCCGTCGTTAGCAGCAGTAAGCCCATGCCCTGCACCAACAGTTATAATACAACGTGTCGCTAGTGATACACCAGTAACAATCATCTGACGAGCTGCCTTTACTGTAGTGTCGTATGGAGTAAATCCATTGGACGTGTCAGTAACGGGAAGCAATCCGTTAGTTAATGTCGATTGTGTAGCATATCCGTAATATTCAGCATCAGCCATATGAGCGTTCCAGAATAGATGAGTATTCTGACTTACTTGCTTCCACTGTGTTACGTTTCTTGTCTCAACAGAATTAGGCACAAAACCAAGATCGAGGTTGTATGCAGCACCTGCCGATTTTACATATTTTCTTAATTCGTGAATCATATTATATCCTCCTATGATGCGCTTATGCAGCGAAGATCGCAGCAGAAATTATCTTTCTTGATAACACCAGCCCAGTTGCCGTCCCAGCCTATTGTCATAAACATAGAGTGAGGGTCACCTGTACCAGCAGAACCAAAACCATGGCGGTATATGTTATAACCGTTGCCAGCTATATCAACCTCTCCAGCAGCACCATCAGCAGTTATGATTATGCTGTAAGTAGTGCCTACTTTCTTTCCATTAGGAGTTTCAAGTATTCTTACGTTACCAACAGAACCAAGTTCCATGGAGTATGGAGTTTTTTGACTCCCGTAATCTTTAACATCACGGAACATAGGGCCCATATTTCTGATATCATCGCGTAGATCAGTATGAACATACGCAATATACGCAGGAGATACAGAACCAGTGTTAATAAGAGTAGAAGCACCCATCTTGGTTTCAACGTAAGGAGCTTCGTTGGAACGTAGCATCTTAGCAGCTACAGCAAAGTCTTTCGAAGTAACCTCTGTAAGAGTACCAGGAGTTCCATCAACGCCATTAGTAGCATTGATATATGAAACGCCAGTGTAGTATGTATCTCTCATTAGAGTATCAAAAGTCTTGGCAGATTGACGAGCAAACTTCTTAATTTGAATCATTGTGAAATCTTCAAGGTTAGTGTTTATCATCTTCTTAGTGTATTTGCCATAATCACCATACGCCTCTGTGCGTGCTGATATAGTACGTCTTACAGGTCGACGAGCCGCTCCGTAAACACCATCGGTCAACGGCGTAGTAACGTCTGGATAGTCATCGTATGTATACCATACCATGCCATCACCATTTTTCATTGGAATACTCTCTTTGTCAGTATGAAGTCTGTATACTAGAGTTTGAGGGGCATCCTCAATCATAACCCTGTTGTAGACATCTCTCAAATATGGCGTGATTGTATTGAAATCAACAGTACCTTCACTCATTTTAAAATCCTCTTTTTATAGCATTACAATAAAAGCTATGCTGAACCAGTCTTTCGTATCTTATTACATAATTGCGCAAACTGCTCCGAAGACATCGAATTAACATCGACAGTACCGCCAACATTAGGCTGTACGCTTCCCGTACTACCCAAAGTCTTTTGCTTCATGGCGTTTTTAACTACTGTGTCCGCTGTTGCGCCCTGCTCCTTAGCCATCTTATCTTTAAAATACTGATAGCTATGAGTAGCTTCATAATACGCCTTCTTCAACGCATTAGGAGAACGCTTCAACTCTTCGACTAGCTCCGGCTTTTCTTGTAACACCTGTGGTAAATATTTTTGTAAAGTAGCATTGTAGTCCTTGTCTTGTAGCTTTATCTCAAGCTCTTCAAGACGCTGCGACTGGCTCTGGGTCTGTTTATACAACTTATCAGCTTCTGTGCTGAAATGACCCGACAACTTGCTCAACTGTTCCCCGTCTACAGCTTCATCAAAGTTAAGCTGTGTATTATTTTCTGGAACTTGAGACTGTGACTGGTTGTTAAACGCTCCAAACATGCTCTTCATGTTATTTTGCTGTTCTAATTGTGCTTTAATAGCAGCATTTTCAGCTTTAAGAGTGTCTCTCTCAGATGATAGCGTCCTAAAGTTAAACTCTTTATCGCTTACTTGCTCCTCTAAAGTCTCCGAAGTTGCGACCTCTTCTACGCTGTTCGCCTCGACGACTGGCTCTACGTCATATTCTTCTGACATTCTTTTTCCTTTTCTGTTACGAGCAGAATTACGTTGTTAATGTTAGGCGTACGAAAGGCGTACTTAACATAACCATAATCTATTACATATATTATATTTTAGCAACAATAAAGATTTTATTACGTTTTGCAGCAAGAACTGCTATGGACACAAAAAAGGCGCACCACAAGGCACGCCATGTATAAAAGGCACAATTAACGTTAATTCCTCTTATACAATCCTTCTGTTACGATGCTTTAGTGCTTTGTATTCCTTTAGCGACATAGTACCAGAAATACTCTGAAGATACTTGGCGTACTGTATAGAATATATAAAACCCTTGGCACCATCGCTGTACTCATCGTGTACGCTAACAGTCCTATAACAAGCATGCTTTGAATCCCATTCTTTGCGGAACTTGTCAATACACTCTAGGCCTCTAGCACATTTCACCTTGTCGAACCAACAACGATTAAAGGCACTACGTGTTTCATTGATACCGAATATCTCATGCGCATCACGAGGTATTACATATATCTCCCTATTTAGATCATAACGAAAGATATCGGCGGTGCTCTTCGATGCACTAGCAAGCGTTACCGATTCGGAATCGTGAGGAAGACCAAGCGATATGACAGGATACGGCAAAGACCGTAGCCACGTATCATAGAAATGAGGCTCTTCACCGTTGCGCTCTAAGTAGTCTATAAAGTGTATCTCTTTCTGAGCAAACTGAAAAACCCATATGGCCGTTGAATCACTACGTCCTATGTCCATAGCACAATATACTTGCGAATGATTGTCATGAGGTACGTTACATATACGCTTTTCTTGTCGTGCTTTCACAACATACTCACCAAAGAACATGGCATTCGTTGCGACCTCTGTGGCTTCCCTATACGTGGCGGGGTACTCTTGCAGCATTCCCTCTCCTTGAACTTCACGCTCTTTTATATACCAATTCTTTTGTTGTCTATCTAGAGTTATGCCGTCATTATTCTTTAGCTTGTCAAAGTACTCATCCATGTCCGGCGTTATATCAACGTCTTGAGACATACGATACTCTTCGCAATCCCACCACGGAAAAAAGAAAAATTTAAAATCTTTCTCAGTAGGCTCTACGCCTATATCCTCCAATGCCTTGGCTCTCTCTGATAAATCAAACATCAAGCCGAAACGACCTTCCATAGTGCTTTCAATAAATACGGTGCCACGCTCTACCGCTGGAAGCGCTCCGGTCTTTACTTCCTCAGCCTTGGCAGGGAATTGAGCGTACATTTTAGCCAATTCGGATATATGCAATACTTGTAACGTATCAGAACGCACCATCGTATCCGCTGTAATTATACTGCCGTTAGAAAACTCAATGGCCGATGATGTTAGCCTAGTTATTCTTGGGATATACCCAGAATCTATATAAGCTCGCGGAATGTGTTTATAGGGGAATACTATCTTGGAGGCAAACAACTTCAAAGCATCGCTTTCCCTGTGTGCTATGATAGCGCCCTTATAATGTGGGTGGAATAGACATTGGTCGAGGATGAAGATATCGACAACCGTCGATATGCCACGTTGCCTAGCTTTCGGGATAATATTGCGGTTATGATAGTTATCTAATAAATACTGCTGAGCGTTGTTTGCTTGAAACCGTACTATTTTACCATCTTTGTTTTTGATGTTATATAGTGTAGATAGTCTAAAATCGGGATCAGCTAGATATTTAACTATAGAAGGTGTCTTTGCCATATATACTAGTACGCCCTTTGTTCTCTATTACTACCTACAAGCATACCACAACTATTTTTTAATAGCTCTCTTCTTCCCTGTCTTACGCTCAAACTCTTCTACAGCTTTGGCAAGTTCTTTCTCAGCCTCGATAATAACAGCCTTGGACTTCTCCGCCTCAGTATCAGCCTTGACTTTAGCTCTCTGATCTTTGTATTCCGTAAAGCTCATATCCTCGTTATTATTAGCCCTATCATAGAACCCATGATAGAATTGAACGCTACTGGCATTTAAAGCCCCTATACATGCTCCCTGCTCTCTTCTAGAGCGTATTATCTCCCTAGAAAGCTCCAAAGCGTGACAGAAGTTGACGTTTATTCCCGCCATTTTATACAGCGTTTCGCGGATATAAGGAGAGGGGCGCAAGCAACAGAACATTTCTAAAACAAGGCTGTCGGGTCGTTCTGCCCACTCTATCAATGCTTTTGCTTCCACTTCGATACGCTCAGGCGTCCACTCTAAAGGCCTACAAAATATTTCTTTTACTTTCTCTCTTGTCTCTGCTCGTTGCTCCTGCTTGTGCTTTGTCAAATATCTGATATAGCATGAAGTACACAACCCTCTAGATTTATGAGGTTTAGCAGTAGTCCCACATTCCGCGCATTTATCATACTTTTGCGACCACTTTCCACCCTTTACGCCAGCTTTCTTTTTAGCCATCTCAGCCCCATTATTCGGATTATTGTAACTTTCATATATACATAACAAACATTATTTTAACAAGAAATATCTTATATTTAATCAACATAGTGCTTGTAGTATATGTTTGAGTGTTATATAATATATGGTATATCAAGTAAACGATATGCAGACTAAAACAAAACAGGGGAAAACAATGTTAGAAAAAGCAAATTCAATAATGGCAACTATATCATATAATCATATACCGAAAAGATGCAGAAAATCACAATTCAACGTATTAACCGTATACGGCGAAGACAAAGACACGGCAAGAAGCAACGCTATAACAGAAGCAAAAAAGATACTAGAAACATCAAAGAGCGTAAAGTTTGCTAAAACAATCAAATTTCAAAAAGCAGAAGTTAAAGAAATCAACGGGAAAACAACAATAAAATCGTTTATTATGTTCGATATAAACTCAGAAACTGAGGATTTTATTCTATGACATACTTTAACAACTGCAAAAACAGAGAAGATTTAAAAAACGAATACAAGCTACTAGCAAAGAGACATCATCCCGACCTGGGGGGTGATGTTGAAACCATGAAACTGGTTAATACTGAATACGCTGAAGCTCTAAAAAACGTATTAAAAAACGGCGAATTTATATTTAGCGAAACTGAAATTGACGATATAATAAAAAATGATGAAGAGCTACGCAACAAACTTAACTCAATTTTAAGCGTTATCGGTACAAGCATAACAATAGACGTAGAACTATGCGGGACTTGGCTATGGATTTCTGGCGATACAAAGCCCATAAAGGAAGACCTGAAACGGAATGGCTTAAGCTGGGCAAGAAAGAAAGAAGCCTGGTATTTTCACACGGGAACTTTTAGAAGAAGAAGCAAAGGTTCATATAGTCTTGACGATATACGGCTAAGACATGGTAGCCATAGCGTAACTGGAAATAGAAAGATAAAATCTTTGGTTTAACAATTTACAATAGATTAAAAACAACAGGGGAACACAATGATAATATTTATAACGGCCTTTTTCGGCCTAACAACAGGCTTCGTCTCAGGAATGCTGTACAAAGAAACTCAATACGCTCGGAAGAGGGCTAAAGAGCTTAAGTGACTTTTTGCTAATCATCACCCCACGTTATTGTAATCTCAACTCTAGGAGTATCTGAGTAGCGTTTCTCTGCCGTTACCTTCCATACTTGATTATCATCAACATAGGCAGCACCTGTTAATCCGTCAAGATATTTCTTTATAGCATTATCCACATCGGGCTTCTTTATATGTTTAATCTTACCCTCTGCCATGAGCTTATGGTCACGCTTATTGACACTCTTTACTATTGGCATGTAGAATATCATTTCGGCCTCGACAGGCTCGCTTGTCGGATCTATGTGGACTTGAGACTTGATTATAGCTTTTATAGCTTTGTCTAGTTTATGGTCTGGGTTATACACCGACGTAAAGCTACCACGATTTACAAACCTTGGTCTTGGCTGCCCTCTTGGATTTCCTGGTACTGTGATAGTCAGCTCAGACATCTAATCCTCGCAATCGACACAATTCTCGTCTATGACATCACACGCTATATGCTCTAAGAGATCAGCATCAAAGCCTAGGTCTTGTCCGAGATCTGTATAAAGATTGAGCAACGTTCGCAACTTTTGAATATCATTCAAATCTGATTCATAGATACTATCTAGTAGCGTCTCTGCTATAGCATACAACTCACTCATTTTACCTTCTAAACACCTGATATTAACTTGCTTTTCTGCCGGTTCTGCTTGCAAGTCCTTGATTATGTCGATTAAATCTGCTTTTGTGCAATCTGCGTACATTTGACACTCCGTTTTTTCGATATCTTTCTTTTCTTCATATTCGTTGCCATGCACTATTGCGTCGTCAGACACGTTTGCTTTTCCAAAAACGTTTGCTTTGCCATACACCAATGCATTGCCATAAATCCTGGCGCTGCCACAAACCATAGCGTCGTCATAAATCTTTGCGCTGCCATACACTATTGCGTCGTCATACACCAATGCTTTGCCATAAACCATGGCGTCGTCAGACACGTTTGCTTTGCCACAAACCCTGGCGTTATCATATACTACTGCGTCGTCATACACCAATGCTTTGCCATAAACCATGGCGTCGTCATAAATCTTTGCGCTGCCATACACTATTGCGTCGTCATGCACTATTGCGTTGCCATACACATTTGCTTTGTCAGACACCTCTGCTTTGCCATAAACCCTGGCGTTATCATATACTACTGCGTTGCCATACACATCTGCATTGCCACAAACCATGGCGCCGCCATAAATCCTGGCGTTGCCATACACTATTGCTTTGCCACAAACCCTGGCGTTATCATATACTACTGCGTTGCCATACACATTTGCTTTACCATGCACTACTGCGTCGTCATAAACCCAGCAGTCGTCATCATGGCTAAGATTATTCTCGCAATCAACAAAGCCTCCGATGTCGCCCTCTTTTACATTGCCAAATGATCTGAGTGCTTTTATACGACCCTTATTTTCGCCATCTTGTATTATCTCGTACTTATCCATTATGTCCTCTCTAAGTTATTGTTTCAATCAAACCGTCAAACTATATACTGTACGCAATACAAAGCCAGTACAGAGCCTCTGTGTGCGATATACAGCTATCCTAGAATGGAAGATCATCGTTATATGTAGAATATCCAGAGCTAGTCCCCGCCGTTGTCTCTATCTCGTCTTTATGATTTGATATAGATTCATCTTTCGGCAAGGGCACGCTACCATAGTTAGAATAAGCGTCCTTCATCGCTGCTTGGAATTTCCAGTAATCCTCTTTTTCAGGAAAAGCAACGATATTCTTATAAGCTTTCTTGCCATCACGTCCGTCGAATGCTTGTGACGGTAGAGCAAAGAATACTCCAGAATTTCCTTCTATCGCTTTTACTCCAGACACTGCTATGCCGAAGTCTTCAAAGAGGATATCCATAATGCACTTCGTCTTCCCTTCGTGGAAGTCGTGCTTGCGTGTGATTTTAAGTTTCATGCGGCCCTCTTATTTCAAAAATAGTTTTAACAAATACACTTTCGGCGCAAAATACACCAGGAGTGATTCTTTTAGAAACACTAAAGAGCCAGAAAGAAATCCGAGAGTAGCAACCCCAGAACAAACAGCTAAAAGCGCCCATCCTGCTGGATCGCCTCTAGGTTGTTTAGCTTCAAACCTGGCATTTTTATATCCCCACACGAACAAAGAAACACAGATAATACATACAATAGCAAATATCGCAGAGGTTGCTATACCTGAAACAAGCTCATAAGTAATAAACTGCTGAAACACGTCCGGAACTTGCTCGTATACGAAAGCGTCGATGTTGTTTAGATACTCTATTAGTTTTGTCTGTAATGTGTCGTTGATTTTTTAAATTCCACTCTGTAAATAATTCGTTTTTCCGCTATCGAATCGGTGAAGTCTTGTTATCTTTATTTTCATTTGCTATTCCCCCATTTTTATGTAGTCTGGATCAGTAGCGCTACGAAACTTTGGCAAGTCTCTAATCGACGCCTTGCGATAAGTTTTGAATTTATGCTGTAGCAACATCGTCAACACACGAGTACGCTGTGCCGCTGCTCTGTTTGCGATGAGTACTTCTTCGAGATCATGTTTTAGTACTACTAGGTCTGCTAGAAGGTCTTTTGCTAGCTTGTAAGACGCTGAGGATTCGATGTTTAGTGGTTGCATATATGCTCCTCAGTGTTGTTTAAGGACTAAGTATACCATATCGAGACATATATTACAAGCATGTTTACCTAGTTTCTTTCCGCGACGTTGAAAGTCCTAACGTAACGCAATGTAACGGCTTTTAGTCGTTTATATTAAGTATCTTATGTGTACCGCGACGTTGCAACGTTAAAAACCGCTGCACTCAGCAGTGCTTGTTTTTTTAATCTTTTTTTTAATACTACCCCACCACATCTTACCGATATACTTTGTGAATCTTCTCTATTCATAATCTCTGATTTGAGTAGAGAAGATTCACTGTTAATTGCCTAAAAACCTTCATCTGCTTACTAAGCTCTACACTCTTGACCCTTGCTCTTTGAGACGCTCTTGCACTTCCTGCTAGTGTTGATGATAGCTCTTTTTTTAGCTCTTCTATTGAAACAAATACCTCTGCAATATTCTCTTTAAGGTTGTGATCCATTGTGATATTAAGCTTTTCCATGAATTCTTCTAACAGAATCTGTATCTTTTTCATTTTCTCATACCCTTTATGTAAAACTTTGTAGATGAATCTAAACACTCATATATCATATTTTTCCTAGTGTCTTTTGGCAAACGATTGTATAAATCAATACAGGTGAAATTGCTTGGCAACTTCTCCATACATGATAAGATTATGTCATCTTTTGTATCGAATGATACGTTTTTTATGGCATATATTATATTAGACCTCATCTTAGGTTCAGCATTAATTATCTCACCAATTATTTGATGGCACATAATTGTTATACTCCTTTTTTGGAGATGAAACTTGTGATGGAATTATTTTTTCAATCTTTTCAAGCTCTTTATATGTTCCGGGCTCAGAAATACTCCACTCATACTTTAACTTGCGAAGATTTCCGATAAGTCTATTCTTTGCTACTATTAGATGAAGAAAAACATCTGTATTACTCTCGTCGTAATACTTCGGTCTATGTAATAACATACATACGTCAGCATCTTCCTCAATACTACCACTTTCTCTAAAGTCTGCTAATGTAGGACTCTTGTCAGAACGAGAAGTTAGTGCTCTGTTTAGTTGAGCCAAGCATACGATAGGAACATTTAACTCTTTTGCTAAAGATAGCAATGCCTTAGACACCTGATTTACACGCTCATGACTTGAATTGAGATTTTCAGTAGCCTTGATACAAGTAAGATAGTCTATAAATATTATCTTGGCTTTATCGACCTTAACAAGCCTGCGTATCTTCGATGACATGCTACTTACATCAACTGGGCTTCCGTCAAGAATAAGATTATCGCTTAATAGCTTTTGAGATTCATATAGCCTTTCTAATGCTTCTTCTGTAAACCTCATATTAGAGTAATCAGAAAATTGAATAAGAGCTTTCATGCACAATAGCTTTGCAGCAATAGTCTCTTCTCTCATCTCAAGCGATAGAAAAGCTATGTTTGTACCTGGCTCATTTTTCATAATGTTCTGTATCAAATTAAGTAGAAAAGCCGTCTTTCCCATCGAAGTCCTAGCTCCTATATAGTGAAGGCTTCCATCTTGAAATCCTCCAATAGTCTCATCAAGCCTTGGATAATACGACTGCACTCCCTGGTACTGAGAACCGCCGTTCTTTATACGCTCTATTCGTTCTTTGACATAATCATTAAACGATAAACCATTATTGAAATCTGATAGTATATCCTGTACCTTGCGTGGCTTTCGAATGCTATCAGAGACTATCTCTGTATACGAAAGAACATATTTATCTACAAGCCCGTCAGGTGAAACCTCTTTATGTAAAGTCTCATCATTCATCGCTAAACTAGCAAAATATAGCTTTCTTAGACTTGAAAGGTTGCGAACCTTCTCTATATATTCGCCTAGTTTTACATAAGGGTCATGATAATCTCTATACGAAATTATCTCATCAACATCGTTCTTATCTATTATGCTTCCAAGGTCTGATATTATACTATATGCGTCGACTTCCTTGTTCTCAAAGTATCTCTTTTTACAAGCACTAAAGATTAGGCTGTTCTTTCCGTGAAAGAACGAATCTGGTGACATAATGTCTACACACTCATTCAAAGCATCTATCGAGCATAAACATGCCGATAGGATTATCTTTTCAGCGAAAGGGTCTGATGGTAGTTGTAATGTTTTCATGTTGGTATGTTACTGTAGCTCTCAGTTTATGTCAACATAGTTTTGTACGTTATACTTAGCTAAGAACTCATCTAACTCTCCTTGAGCAACATAATAAGCACAAACTTTCTGCATATCCTTTATACACTTCAATAAAAACCCTCGAGGTTTTTTTATTCTGGTGCCTTCTTTCCTTGAGTTGTGGAATTTGTTTATTCCTGCAACTATCTCATAATGCTTATATTTCAATGCTATCTCAACAGCATCCTCTTTCGAGCATTGTAGAATTTCATGGTTAGACTTTATCAAGTCTACAGAAGATTTTACTTCTTTATTCTTGGATTCCTCTTTTGACACATTTGTGTTTCTATTACTACGTAATTCTTTATGATTAGAAGGTTTACTCTTATACCCGTTATTTTTAACGGGTTCATTGTACCCGTTATTTTTAACGGTATCGGTAAAATTATTTGAAAAACCTTTACAGATGTATATTTTTCTGTCTTTAGACCACTCAAACTTCTTAGCCTTAGTAATATCACTATTTTTGTGTGGAGTTGTCGTTGTGTCCCTTGATATATGAGATTTCTTTTCAAGAAGATTAAGCCATCTTTCAATAGTGCTTTCAGATGTATTCATCATTTCAGCGAGTGCTAACGTTGTTCCAAAGACGTAACCATTTTTTATAGCAAGGCCTGAAAGACATCCAAAAAATATCTTCGCAGCAGGCGGTATATCGTTATCAGCTAAAATATTGTATGGAATTGATGCTATGTATGGTAGATGTAATTTTGTGTTCGTCATGTCGCTCTCCTGTTGTATTAAGCTTAATTTTAATCAATTTGTGCTTGTAAACAACATGACAGTAGTCTAAGATAGACGCATAATTTGTTAAGAAAAGCCTGTTTAGGTTCTTTTTAACCTACATTTAGTGATTTTTGAGTATCTTTTCTAAGAAGTGTTCAAACAAAAAAGCTATAATGTGTTATGATTATCCTGTCGTTATGTTGTTGTTGTAAATTCATATTACGACTGTTGATAATTTTCTGTGAAGTGAAAACTTCGATGTAAAAACTTCTGTTTTTTAAGGCCTTTAGCAGTAAAATGTTAAGGGCTTTTTTTTATTATTTTCCGCTTCTCACTACATCAAGAGCGTGCATTACGATGTCTCGAAGCG
>Ga0208905_1000505_pt1 | contig 19529 bp, 17 predicted proteins | sample AntAceMetag02UKS_FD_184776 | JGI IMG/M metagenome (GOLD analysis project Ga0208905, IMG submission 184776) | Saline lake microbial communities from Ace Lake, Antarctica - Antarctic Ace Lake Metagenome 02UKS (SPAdes) (version 2) | ecosystem: Environmental > Aquatic > Non-marine Saline and... | reverse complement strand
CATTGTGTTGTAATCGAGGGCCAGTTTAACCCTTTTGCCCTTCTCATCCTTCGTCTTCTTGTAGAAGCCGCCCTTCGTCTTGTTGCCGAGCCATTTGTTCTCCATCATCTTGTCCATAAACTCAGGCGGTGAGAAGGTTTTGATCATCTCGTCATCGGGCACTGCCGCAACGAGATTCTTCATGACATGGTAGCCCGTGTCGATACCGACCAGGTCGATGGTTCCGCAGATGGCTGAACCGGGCCTGCCGAGAACCTTGGCGATAATAGCGTCCAGCTCCGGTATCGTAAGGTCATGACTTAGCATTGTCTTGACGGCGTTTGATATATCGAAGACGCCGATGCGGTTCGCGATGAAGTTGGGAACGTCTTTACAGATAACCACACCCTTTCCTGTAACATTCTCCAGGAAATAGGTCATGTACTCGACGATCTCCGGTTTCGTCGTCTCGCCGGGGATAACCTCCACGAGTTTCATATAACGTGGAGGATTAAAGAAGTGAACACCAAGGAAACGCTCCTTGAATTTTGCACTCATCGGTGCAGAGATGTCTTTGATCGGAAGACCGGATGTATTTGTTGCGATGATGCACCCCGGTTTTACCGCCTTTTCCAGTTTTGCGAAGAGACCCTGTTTGATCTTCAGATTCTCAACGACGACCTCGAGGAGAAAATCCACATCCTTCAACATATCGAGATTGTCTTCAAGGTTTCCGATGGAGACCATTGACGCATTTTTCTTTGAATAGAAACTTGCGGGTTTAGATTTCACCGCACCGTTCAGCCCGTTTGCCGCGAAACTGTTTCGCCACGCCTTGCTGTCTTTTGTAAGACCCTTTTTCAGATCCGCTTCGCTCGGATCAAAGGGAGGTACAATGTCCAGCATGACGCACTCAATTCCCGCATTGGTCATGTGAGCAGCTATTGTGGCACCCATGACCCCTGCCCCTACAATGGCAGCTTTCTTAATTTCATACGACATATCATTCCTCCTTGCTCAGACACCAAAACTTGAAGTGCCTTAATTTATTTATCCTCATTCCATTACACTGCGAAAGAATCCTCCAGCATCTCAATGGGTGTCTTGTCGCCCAGCGTAATACATTTGCACCTGCCCGCAATCGTCGGAAGGACGTTGCATGCAAAGTACTTCGCCGATGCAAGCTTGCCCTGATAGAAGGCTGCATCACCGTTTTCACGGGCCAGCGCACGCTTCTTGGCTATGGAACCCTCAGCATTGACCTCCGCATACATTACATCCAGTTTTTCGGCTGCAATGACCGCCGCCTGAAGAAGCTGCCAGCCTACCACGAGGTCTCCCAGTACCATCAGGAAAGGTCTCGCGTTCAGGACAGGAAGCAACACGCTTGCGCTCTTGCCCCACGCGGCAAACTGCATCGCCACTCCCACCACGGCATTATAGGCATCTTCGAGATGAGTGACATAATCTTTCATCTCGGCGTTTTCCTTGGCCTTGGCGATGGTCTGATTGATCTCACCGAAGAGGTTCATCACATTCATGCCCCTGTTCGCACCCATCTTCCTGCCGACCAGATCGAGAGCCTGAATGTAGTTTGTCCCCTCATAGAGTGTGGAAATTTTACAGTCTCTGAGATACTGTTCCATCGGATATTCCTGGATGTAGCCGTAACCGCCGTAGACATCGATTCCGAGCGAACATATTTCACAGGCCTTGTCGGAGCAGTATGCCTTGATGACCGGTGTGAGAATCTCGACAAAACCTTTCCATTTCGCTTTCTCCGCAGCATCTGTCGCCGTCTCTTCCATATCGATACAGAAACCTGCAAAGTAGTTCATCGCCCTCATGCCTTCCACATGGGATTTCATCCAGAGGAGTGAACGTCTGATATCGGGATGCTGTATGATCGGAATGGCCGGTGCATCGGGCATGGTCATCTGCATGATATGCCTGCTCTGGATTCTTTCCTTCGCATACTGGACGGCATGCTCCAGTGAGGCCGTTGCATGTCCGAGACCCTGCATTCCCACCTCCAGTCTCGCCTCGTTCATCATGTTGAACATAACCTTCATGCCGGTGCGTTCCTCGCCCAGGAGATAACCAATACATTTTCCATTCTCACCGAAGTTCAGCGTTGCCGTAGCGGATGCCTTAATTCCCATCTTGTGTTCGATACCACCAGTCACCACATCGTTTGACTCGCCAATGCTGCCGTCTTCATTCACCCTGAATTTCGGAATGATGAAAATGGAGATTCCGCCTGTTCCCGGAGGATCTCCTTCGATCCTGGCGAGAACGGGATGGATTATATTGGGATAGAGATCGCTGTCACCGCAAGAGATAAAGGATTTGGTACCCTCGATTTTGAAAGTACCGTCTGGCAATCTCTTCGCAGTCGTTCTCGTGGCCCCCACATCACTGCCCGCACCCGGCTCGGTCAGGCACATGGTGCCGCCCCATTCACCGGAGAACATCTTATACATATAGGTGTTCTTCTGCTCTTCCGTGCCATACTTCTCGATAAGTGCCGCCGCACCAAGGGTAAGTCCCGGGTACATCATGAAGGCGAAATTTGCCGCGTCGAACATCTCTGCGACGGCACTCCATACACAGAGCGGCAGATTCTGTCCTCCAAACTCAGGGTCTTTAATGGCACAGCCCCAGCCTGCCTCGTTAAATGTTTTCAGGGCAGTGTGGAAACAGGCGGGAGTCGTAACCTTCCCGTCTGCAAAAACGGCGGTTTCTTTGTCGCCGACATCGTAGGTGGGAAGTATGACATCAACGGCCATCTTCTCCGCCTCACTCAACATCATGTCAACGACTTCCGCGGAATAATCGGCATACTTTTCAACAGCAAAAAGTTTTTCGATGCCGATTTGTTCGTAAAGAACAAACTTTTGATCTCTGGTATTTACCAGTGTGTTTCCCATAACCGTACTACCTCCTGACTCATGATTTTTTTAAGCCTTCAATAAAAACTCGCAGGCCCCTCTTGACGTTTTTGCGTATCCGCTCCTCCCTCATCGATTCCCTGCCAGTAAATAGGTGAAGAGCCAGAACTCCATTAAGGAGCCCCCAGAGGGCATTTCTCATACTTATTACCTCTTTTTCTTTGATAAAAAATTCACCTCTATCAATACCGTAACGGAATATTCGTTCCGTCACGGAAATCGCCTTATTTGTCTCAAGAATGATTCGTTTGTCAGTTTCATCGGTAAAGTCCATGTTGCCGTTATGGAGCATAAAGTTCATGAGTATTCTGAACAGCTCTCTATCGTTCAGGAAAAAATCTATATATAAGGTGGAAAAATCCGATAAGACCTCGGTGGCGGTCTTTCCGTTATCAAACAGGGGGGATACCTTCTGATGAAACAGTGCGATTTCATCCATAAGTATTTGGGCACATATCTCTTCTTTGCTGCTGAAATAGAGATAAATCGCGCCCTTACTAAGATCTGCTTTCTTGGCAATATTTGCAACCGTGACGGGGGAGCATCCCCTTTTTATGAATAACTTCCTCGCGGCTTTCTGAATTGCCTTCTTTCTTTGTTCCTTTTCCTTTTCCCTTCGGTTCTTGGGTCCCAAGTCAAAATCCTCGCTATCTTATTGCTGCCAAAGTTCTTTTTAAGGAACCATAACCACCGTTCATTTAATAAACATAGGTCATAATATGACTATAAGTCACCCCGTAAGTAATGAAAAAAATGTTCGGTGTCAAGAAAAAAAGAGACCGCTTCAATACTTATTTTTATCAATGATACTAATTAACAAAAACGATTGACATCCTACCCTCCTTATGATAGGCAGAACCGATTTTGTTGCAGGGTGAGATTGATAAACAACCTGCTTTTTTCAATACCTTTTTTATTTAACGGAATGTATTCAAGATATAAAAAAGGGGTAGTTATGACGCTTCATGACATTATGGAAATACTCGATGCCGAAGTTCTCGTTGGTCATGATCATTTGAATACCGATGTAAAGACGGCCTTCAGTGCCGACCTTATGAGTGACGTTTTGGCCTTTGCGAAACCGAGGAGTCTTTTGCTTACCGGCCTTACCAATCCACAGGTTGTAAGAACAGCAAGTATTCTTGATACCGCAGCCATTATAATCGTGAGAGGCAAAACGCCGCCGGAAGAGACACTGAAGCTGGCTGAGGAACTTGATATACCGATTCTTTTAACCAGATACATCCTATTCGAAACTTCCGGTCGCCTCTATGCGAACGGGATAGTTGGTTGTATCAAGAAATTGTAAAATGGCATGGGGAATCAGTAAAAATTTACTAACGTCTTCCTATTGAGAGGCGACAACAGGACAGGAACTATTATTTGAGCCTATGGATCTTACTTTGTCACTATTGGTAGAAAAACTCAACCTGAAGGTAGGTTGCTGCGAAGAGAAACTGAGCAGAAAAGTGCTGGGCGGGTACGTGGGTGATCTCTTGAGCGATGTGATTGCGAACAGCAAAGAGGGTCATGTGTGGATAACCCGCCAATCACATCAGAACATTATCGCGGTGGCTTCGCTTAAGGAGCACGCCGGCATCATTCTTGCTTTGGGAAAGGAACCGGACAGGGAGACCCTTGAAAAGGCATCATCGGAGGGTATCCCGGTAATGATGAGTGAACTTTCCGGATTTGAACTTTCCGGTAGAGTATACGATCTTATGAGCAATTATTGAGTTCCTTGTTTTCGCTCTAAAAGAGGGCCTACAGAAGCCACCTGTTTAGTTCTTGAGGAATAAGGAAATGCTAAAGGGTTATAGGTGTGACCTCCATATTCATACATGCCTGTCACCCTGCGCCGACCTGGGTATGTACCCGTCAGCAATAGTTGAAAAATCGATTGTTGAGAATATCGACATAATAGGCATCTGTGATCACAACTCATCGGAAAACGCCGAGTATGTGATAAAGGCTGCCGAGGGAAGGCCTCTTGTCGTTTTTCCTGGAATGGAGATAACTACGAGAGAAGAGACTCATGTCGTAGCGCTCTTTGAAAAAATTGATGAGTTATACGGTCTTCAGAAACTTATTTATGAATCTCTTTCCGGTATGAATCGTGAAGAGATATTTGGATGTCAAGCGATTGTGAACGAACTTGATGAGGTTGAAGGATTTAACGAGAAACTTCTCATAGGCTCTTCCGGTCTTTCACTTTATGAGACCGTTGAGGCAATCCACCGATTCAACGGCGTGGCTATTGCCGCCCACATAGACAGGGAAAGTTTCAGCGTCCTCGGGCAGCTGGGGTTTATTCCATCGGATTGCCGATTTCACGCCCTTGAGATATCCCGGACGTCAACTGAAGAAGCCCGGAGAAAGTATCCCGAATTGTCATCCTATAGCTTTTTAACGTCATCGGACTCCCATTTCATCACCGATATCGGCACAAAAACATCAACAATATACATGGAGAAACCGACTGTCTCGGAATTAAGGATGGCCCTTCAGGGCCTTGAGGGACGGCACTTAGAGGGTTAGACTTATGATGGAATTGTCTATGCACGTTCTCGATGTCGTCGAAAACTCCACTAGGGCCGGGGCAAAGCGGGTAACAATAGCTATCACCGAGGACAGAGAAAAAGACGATCTTGCGATTGTCGTTACCGACGATGGAGCGGGCATGGCGCCCGAAACCCTCAAAAAGGTGCTTGATCCCTTCTACACCTCAAAGACAGTTCGCAGGATCGGGCTGGGTCTTCCCATGTTTTCCCAGGCGGCAAAAAAGGCTGATGGAAGCTTTTCTGTCGAATCGAAAGCGGGTGAGGGAACAAAGGTTTCGGCCCATTTCAAACACGGTCACATCGACCGGCAACCCCTGGGTGATATGGCCGACACCATAATAACGCTGGTAGCGGGATATCCTGATGTGGACCTCGTTTATACTCATCGAATGGGGAGCAACACGTATATATTGGACACGAGGGAGATAAAACAAGAACTCGAAGATGTGCCCATTAATAATACACGCATTTTACAGTTTATACAGAAAGACATAAAAAGCGGACTAAAGGAGATCGGGGCTGATCATTAGCGTATCCATCTCCTAAATGGTTATAGTAAAAGTAAGGAGCAGACGAATGGATTCTGAATACAATGAACTTTTAAAAAAATTTGAACCGGAACAAATTGAGAAGCTGGACAAGATTATCGAGGAACACAAGGGCCAGGCCGGGGGACTGATCCCCGCACTGGAACAGGCCCAGGAACTACTGGGATTTCTCCCCGTTGTTGTCCAGAAACGAGTTGGGAGAGAGTTAAACATACCCTTCAGCCATGTCTATGGCGTTGTAACCTTCTATTCCTTCTTCACCATGAAGCCACGCGGCAAGCATACGGTCAGAGTTTGTCTCGGAACGGCATGCTACGTGAGGGGAGGCAGGAAAATCGCCGAAAAAGCGGAAAAAATATTCGGCATCAAAGAGGGAGAGACAACACCTGACAAGATGTTTACTTATGAAACCGTGCGTTGTCTCGGTGCCTGCGGTCTCGGTCCGGTGGTTGTCGTCGATGGCAATGTCCACGGAAGGGTAAAACCCGACAAACTCAAAGATATATTAAAGCAATATGATTGATTCGATAGGGGAATAGATATGGCGAAACTAAAGATAGAAGATCTTAAAAAGATTAAGGAAAGGGTTCAGGCCGAAAATGCCCTCAGAGAAGGTGATCGCAGGGTTAAGGTGACCGTACACATGGGAACCTGCGGTATTGCTGCGGGAGCACGGGAGGTCATGAACACCCTGATGAGTGAAATCGAGGAAGCCGGTGTTTCCGACGTAATCGTCACCACTTCAGGCTGCATGGGCCTTTGCAGCAGAGAGCCCGAAGTAACGGTGGAGATACTGGGAAAGGATCCAATTGTTTACGAATACATGAATTCAAATAAGATGAGGCAGGTTTTCAAACGCCACATTATGGAAAACGAGGTTCAGACACCCTTTGTCCTGGCAAAGGGAAAAGAGGAACAGGAATAAATGCTATCACGCACAATGAATAGATACTAAGGAGGTTTATATCCGATGAAGGTTTTTCGGTCTCATATACTGATCTGTGGTGGTACCGCATGTCGCGCTTCAGGGAGCCTAAAGGTAAAACAGGCCCTTGCGACAGAGATAAACAAGCAGGGGCTCGCCGATGAAATAAGGATTGTGGAAACGGGATGTAACGGTTTCTGCGCCATGGGTCCTATCATGGTCGTCTATCCCGATGGAATCATCTACATGATGGTCCAACCCGAAGACGTCCCCGAACTGGTTGAAGAACATCTTCTCAAGGGAAGACCCGTGGAGCGTCTCGTCTATAAGGAGCCCACCACGGAAGAATCAATCATGGAGATGCAGGACATTCCCTTTTTTGCACATCAGAAATACCGCGTTCTCAGAAACAAGGGACTTATCGATCCCGAGATAATTGATGAATATATCGCCAGGGACGGTTATGCAGGTATGGCAAAAGCCCTGACCGAGATGGCACCTGAAGATATCGTTCAGGAAGTTCTCGATTCCGGTCTCCGCGGAAGAGGAGGCGCAGGTTTCCCCACCGGTCTTAAATGGAAATTTGCCGCTCAGTCCAAGGGAGATGTCAAATACGTCCTCTGTAACGCCGACGAGGGTGACCCCGGCGCATTCATGGACAGAAGCGTTCTCGAAGCCGACCCACACGCCGTTTTAGAGGGAATGATAATTGCCGCCAAGGCCATCAACGCCCACAAAGGGTATATATACTGCAGGGCCGAATACCCCCTGGCACTTCGGAGACTGGATATAGCAATCACCCAGGCTAAAGAATACGGAATTCTGGGGGAAAACATCCTTGATACGGGCTTTGACTTCGACCTCGAGGTCTATCAGGGCGCCGGAGCCTTTGTATGCGGTGAAGAAACGGCGCTCATGACCTCTATCGAAGGAAACAGAGGAATGCCAAGACCGAGGCCTCCCTTCCCCGCCGTTGCAGGCCTCTGGCAGAAACCGAGCGTACTGAATAACGTAGAAACGCTTGCCAACATTGGTCAGCTTATCCTCAAAGGAAGCACATGGTTCTCCGACGTCGGTAACGAGGGCAGTAAGGGAACAAAGGTCTTCGCCCTCACCGGAGACGTCAATAATGTTGGTCTTGTCGAAGTGCCCATGGGAACATCTCTGGGAACCATTGTCTATGATATCGGCGGTGGCATACCGAATGGTAAAAAATTCAAGGCCGCTCAGCTCGGCGGTCCTTCGGGCGGCATGATCCCTATTCAGCACCTCAATTCGCCCATCGATTATGAGCATGTGGCAGAACTTGGCGCCATTATGGGATCGGGCGGTCTTATCGTCATGAACGAGGATATGTGTCCCGTTGATATGGCCCGATTCTTCATGGATTTCTGTCAGGACGAATCCTGCGGAAAATGCGCCCCTGGCCGGGAAGGCACAAAGAGGATGCTGGAAATACTGACCAACATCTGCGAGGGACGTGGCAAAGAGGGCGACATAGAGCTTCTCGAAGAAATGGCTTTAGTCATCAAAGACTCGGCGCTCTGTGGTCTCGGCCAGACGGCACCTAATCCCGTTCTCAGTACCATCCGCTATTTCAGGGACGAGTACGAGGCACATATAAGGGACAAACACTGCTCAGCCGGCGTCTGTTCGGCACTTTTCAAATCGCCCTGCCAGAACGCCTGTCCCATCAGTATGGATGTTCCCTCCTATCTTGCACTGGTACGAGCCAAGAGATACGACGATGCTTATAAGGTTCTCCTGAGAACCAACCCCTTCCCCGCCATATGCGGAAGGGTATGCGATCACCAGTGCCAGTCCAAGTGCAGGAGAGGCGACCTTGATGAAGCACTGGCAATCAAATTCGTAAAACGGTTTATTACCGATAACGCTGCGAAGCCGGCGGTTGAAGCCATTCCGGTAACGAGAAACGAGAGTATCGCCGTAATCGGCGCGGGACCTGCGGGCTTAACTGCCGCAAAGGATCTTGCCCTTCGCGGATACAAAGTCACGGTCTTTGAAGAACTTCCCGAACCGGGCGGCATGACCCGCTACGGTATTCCCTCATACCGGCTACCCCGTACTACCCTGGCGGGAGAAATCGATGATATTCGCGCCCTGGGCGTGGAAATCATCTGCAATACCCGTGTGGGACGAGACATTTCCTTCGAGAAGGTGACCGAGGATTACGATTACATTTATCTCGCACCGGGTGCCCACAAAAGCCAGAGAATGAGGGTTGAAGGCGAAGAGCTTGAAGGGGTATACGGCGGTGTAGAATTCCTCCGCGATTTCAATATCAATGAGGCCATCTGGATGGCCGGCGGAAAGGCTCTGGGAAGCAGGGTGGCAGTCATCGGAGGCGGCAATTCTGCAATCGATGCGGCACGGGTGGCAACGAGACTCGGGGCCGATGTCACGATCCTGTACCGTCGTACCAGGGAAGACATGCCCGCCGCCAAAGAAGAAATAGTGGCCGCAGAGCATGAAGGAATAAAGATAGAATATTTCATTGCACCCCAGAAGATTACCGAAACCGACGGAAAGGTGACGGGGATTACCTGCCAGAGAATGAAACCGGGAGATTTCGACAGGAGCGGCAGGAGAAGACCCGTTCCCGTTGAAGGTTCCGAGTTTACCCTAAGCGTTGACGCGGTGATCGCCGCAATAGGCCAAGCACCCGACGTTTCCTTCGTACCAGAAAAGAGTGGCATCTCGATCAATAAATGGGACTACTTTGATCTTTCGGAAGACGCGAAATCACATACCACAAATGAAAAATTCTTTGCCGGTGGCGACGCCGTTACCGGTCCGTGGACTGTGGTGGGAGCCATTGCCGCTGGTCATGAAGGGGCGGAAGAAATCGATAAAGCCATTCGTGAGAAAAATGGCGAGCCTCCCTGGGAAACTCCCGAAGAAGAGAAAATTGATATCCCCTTCGAGCTTGACGAAGATACGGAAGAGCAGCCACAGGCCGCAATGCCCGAGCTCGATGCGGCAGGAAGAAAGGCTAACTTCGATGAGGTTGAACTCGGCTATGATATTGAAACGGCCATCAAGGAGGCAAGCAGATGCCTCAGGTGCGATGCAGAAGTATAGCGAAGACAATCTACCTATATTACATTAACTCAAGAGCCCCCGGAAAAACCGGGGGCTCTTTTATTAAACCATAATCTCTTAACTCCTTGTAAAATTCACCACCCTATCGTTGAATCTCACCAGTTAAAGGCCCGACACAATCACGTCCGGCTCGGCGCTTCCTATCTAAGTCATTAATATATAATAACAAAAGATGACCTACAGGCAACTGGCATATTACTTGCTTACGGTACTATATAATGAAGGGCTAAAATGATGAGGTGGCACATGAGAAAATCACACAATAAAAAAGGTTTTACTCTGGTAGAGCTCATGGTCGTGATTGCCGTCATAGGCGTCCTCGCGGCAATTGCCGTACCGCAGTTCAATACATATAGAATGAGCAGTTATAAATCGGCATGCATATCGGATGGTAAAAATGCATACAATGCAGCGATGAACTGGTTCGCCGGTAATAGATGCGATCATTGACTGCCCACAATCGCCGGCCTGGAGGCATACGGCTTTAGATCATCACCCGATGTTACGACAATAATTACAAATCGTACCCTCGATAATCTCGAAATACAGTCCACACACGATATTGGAGGACAGATAGCAACGTATTACGTTGACGGGTCATATACTCTTCAGTTATAGAGATCATCATACCATAATCAAATATCTCTATGAACGTGGCACATACTACTAGACAAATAAAATTAACAATTATTTCTTTTGTCGTTGTCGCAATGCTTTTTGCATGCGCCAGGCACGTCCCACATCCCTCTCCGACATCCGGAACCATAAAACTGCAACGAATGGCCTTCACTATTCAGGCAGGTGCCTTCTCAAAAGTCGAAAATGCCGCAAAACTCACTGCATATCTGAACAACTACGACCTTAACGCCTACTATTTTGTTTATAAAAAGGGGCTCTATAAGGTCCGTTTCGGCGACTTTTCCACAAAAGAAGGTGCGCTAAGGAAGGCGGAGCACCTTCTTGCCTCAGGAATCATACAGGATTACTACATCGTGCGTCCCGAAGAGTATACCGCCTCAAAAGAGAGACTATACGGCGAGACCTATCTCAGAGACGAACTTGCAAAAACGGCCAGGAGTTTTATCGGCGTTCCATACCAGTGGGGCGGTGCCTCTCCTCAAAGAGGATTCGATTGCAGTGGACTTACCATGGCCGTTTACAGACTGAACGGGTTCAGCCTTCCGAGGACTTCCGGGGCACAGTATGCGACAGGCCTATCCGTAAAGAAAGAAGGCCTTGCGAAAGGTGACCTTGTTTTCTTTGCTATTTCAGGCAAAGGAGCGGTGTCTCATGTCGGTATCTACGTGGGAGAAAACAAATTTATCCATGCACCGGGGAGCGGGAAGAGAGTACGAAGGGATACACTCTCCAATGGCTACTACAAAAAAAGATACAGAGGAGCACGGACCTACCTCTGATTTTTCCATTGACAACACTGTTTTTTTGCCTTAACATCCTTCACCATCAAAGAGGAAACATATTTGTTATGTTAAAGAGAAACCTTATTAGCATTATCATAATTATCGGCACCATAATTATAGGGGGCGCCATATGCGTAACCTGATAATGGTTTAGGCTTCTCGAAGAGAAGATCAACACAATCCGTTATCGGGTGCTCCGATAACGGATTTTTTATTTTCAAGGGGGCTGTATCATCATGGAGAGCTGGGACGTCGTAATCTATGACACCACATTGAGAGATGGCACGCAGGGCGAACAGATAGGCTTTTCGGCAGAGGACAAGCTTCGCATCGCTAAGCGCCTGGACGAGGCGGGCTTTCATTACATAGAGGGCGGGTGGCCGGGGTCGAATCCGAGAGATATACGCTTCTTTAAACTGGCAAAGGAGCTGGAGTTTAAAACCGCCTGCCTCACGGCATTCGGGAGTACGAGAAAGCCGGAGTACAAACCGGATGAATGCCCTCATATCATGGCGCTACTTGACGCAGATACCAAAGCGGTAACCATTGTCGGCAAAAGCTGGGATCTCCATGTCGCCGATATTCTCGAAATATCGGAGGATGAAAATCTATCGATCATTAGTGATTCCATTAAGTATCTGAAATCGAAGGGGAAGAAAGTCTTCTTTGACGCAGAGCACTTCTTCGACGGATACAAGAATAATCCCGTCTACGCCCTCAAGACGGCGGAGGCAGCACTTGCCGCCGGGGCAGATATGATTGTTCTTTGCGATACCAACGGGGGTTCCCTCCCCTGGGAAGTAACTCAGATAATAGAGGAGATTTCCCCTTCTATACCTCTTGTTCTCATGGGCATACACGCACATGACGACTGCGGCGTGGCCGTGGCGAATTCTCTTATGGCTCTTTCATCCGGAGTCAAGATGGTACAGGGCACGATAAACGGATACGGAGAGCGGTGCGGGAATGCCGATCTGATTTCAATTATCGGAAATATCTCGCTGAAGATGAAAAAATCCTGTCTTCCCGAATTATCGATCAAGCATCTGACGGGCCTCTCGCGCTATGTAAGTGACGTTGCAAACATACCACCGATGAATACGAGGCCTTTCGTCGGCCGAAGTGCCTTTGCCCACAAAGGAGGTATCCATGTCAACGCCATTTCAAAAAATACGATTGCCTATGAACACACCACTCCAGAGGCCGTGGGAAATCAGCGCAGGGTTATCGTATCGGACCTCTCCGGGAAAAGCACCATTGAACTCAAGGCAAAGGAACTGGGTATCGATCTCGGTGAAAACAACGGGGTAAGCAAGAAGATTGTAGAGGAGATAAAAAAGATGGAGGACAACGGCTATCAGTTTGATGCCGCCGATGGTTCTCTCTCTCTCCTGATGAAAAAGGCAATCGGTAAATTTGTGGAGCCCTTCAAGCTTGAATCCTTTCATGTGATAGACGAGAAACGGAAATACGACGCGTCAAATTCTCAGGCCACCATAAAGATCTCCGTCGACAACAGGCACGAGATCACGGCTGCCGAGGGTCAAGGTCCCGTCAATGCGCTCGACAACGCGCTCCGAAAGGCACTCAGAATGTTCTATCCGGAAATCGACGAGATGCATCTGGTAGACTTCAAGGTGAGGATCCTGGAGGGAACAGAAGGAACGGCGGCGAAGGTGCGGGTCCTTCTGGAATCAAGAGACGAAGAGGAGATATGGACCACCATCGGTGTTTCCGCCAATATCATCGAGGCAAGCTGGCAGGCCCTTATAGACAGCGTTCAATACAAACTGTGCAAGGAAAAGGTCAACAAAAACGTTTGACATTTTCCTTGTTTTATTATAGCGTCCACTTCAATTTTCTATCAGTGGAGAAACAAAGTGATTAACGAAAAGAGCATTCAACTCAGTTTACTCGGTCTTCTTAGCCTTATCCTTAGGGTATATGTGCTGCCCTTCGTTTTTAGGAGATCATGAACTGACAACATAGATTTTCTAAAGGCCATGGGCGCAATCCCATGGCCTTTTTTTTATCTAAAAAAGGAGAAACGATGAAGTCAAAAAAGAACAGGGTCTTTATATTCGATACCACTCTCAGAGACGGGGAACAGGCGCCCGGTTTCAGTATGAACGAGAGTGAAAAGCTGCGTTTTGCGAGGCAGCTGGAAAAGCTCGAAGTTGACATTATCGAAGCAGGTTTTCCCGTCGCATCGGAGGGAGATTTTGCGTCGGTACGAAACATCGCCCACAACATCAAAAAATCTCAGGTCGCCGCCCTCGCAAGAACGGAGCTTTCCGATATCGACAGGGCCTGGGAAGCCGTCAAAGATGCGGCCAGACCCAGAATTCACACCTTTATCTCCACGTCGGATATACACATCAGTCACATGCTGCAAAAGACACGCAGCCAGGTCCTGAAGGAGGCATGCATAGCCGTGGCACACTCCTGCGGGTACACGACAAACGTGGAATTCTCACCCCAGGACGCCACAAGAACGGACAGGGAATACCTCTGTGACATTGTAGAGGCCGTCATAGAAGCGGGGGCCACCACGGTCAATATACCCGACACGGTGGGATATTCCATGCCCGACGAATTCGGTGAGATCATAGCCTACCTCTTTGAAAAGGTTAAAAATATAGAAAAGGCCATCATATCGGTCCACTGCCATAATGACCTCGGCGTCGCCGTCGCCAATTCCCTTTCGGGCCTCAAGAACGGGGCACGGCAGATAGAATGCGCCGTAAACGGCATCGGGGAGCGGGCGGGAAACGCCTCGCTTGAAGAGATCGTCATGGCGCTCGATACGAGAGAGGATGTCCTCGGATTTCACACGAACGTCAAGACAAAGGAGATCTATCATTCATCGAGATTACTGATCGACATCACGGGCATTCCGGTTCAGCCCAACAAGGCAATTGTGGGCGCAAATGCCTTTTCGCACGAAGCGGGCATTCACCAGGACGGATTCATAAAGGAGAGAATGACCTATGAGATCATGACTCCCCAGACCGTTGGTGTATCGGAGGCGAATATTGTCCTGGGAAAACATTCGGGACGCCATGCAATCAAGGAACGGCTGAAGAAACTGGGGTTCAAGCTCACGAAAGAAGAGATCGATAAGGTTTTTAAAAGATTCAAGGAAATTGCCGATGTCAAGAAAGAGATCTTTGACGAGGACATCGAGGCCATCATCGCCGAAGACATATTCAGGAAAAACGACAGGTACAGGCTTCTCTACCTCAATGTGGTAAGCGGTAATGCTACCATTCCCACGGCAACGGTTCGAATGGAGGTAGACAGCATGGAGAAACAGGACGCCTTTTTCGGTGTCGGCCCCGTGGATGCGACCTTTGCCACCATACGAAAGATCACGAGAACGAAACACAAGCTTCTAAAATACCTGGTCCACGCGGTAACGGAGGGAACGGACGCGCAGGCCGTCGTCACCGTTCAGATTCAGTACAACAAGCGAATCATCGCCGGGAGGGGCACCGATCCCGATGTCCTCGTAGCGTCGGCAAAAGCCTATATCAATGCCCTGAACAGGATTGAATCCCTGAAGGAATCGAACGGCAAAATATTGAATTGACCAATCTACGGATATTGGTTTAGAAGATACCACATACATTGAACTGAACAGCGAGCGAATAAAAAATAACATTTTTCTTAACAGTCGGAGATTCCCCGCAACTTGTTGCGGGAAGCTTCAATTACAGGAGCGACGATAAGATTATGTCTATGACCATTACTGAGAAGATACTGGCCGAGCACGCGGGCCTCGACCGCGTATCCCCCGGAGATCTGATAGAGGCAAGGGTTGACCTCGCTCTCGCCAACGACATCACGGCTCCGCTTGCAATCAAGACGTTCAGGGAAATGGGGGTTCACAAGGTCTTTGACAGGGACAAAATCGCCCTTGTTGCCGATCACTTTGTTCCCAACAAAGACATTTCCTCGGCAGAACAGGCAAAACTGATGAGGGAATTTGCCATCGAGCAGGAAATCACAAACTTTTATGAACTCAATGAATCGGGCATCGAACATGTGATTCTTCCCGAGAAGGGGCTGGTACTGCCGGGACAGCTAATTGTCGGAGCCGACAGCCATACCTGTACCTATGGAGCCCTTGGCGCGTTTTCATCGGGAGTGGGAAGCACCGATCTCGGAACGGTCATGGCAACGGGCGAGATATGGCTGAAAGTACCGGCAACCATACGAGTGGAATATGAGGGAACCCTCAGGCCCACTGTAGGAGGAAAGGACCTCATCCTTTACACCATCGGTCTCATCGGTGTCGATGGTGCCAACTACCGGACAATTGAGTTTTCGGGCAATGTAATCGGGACGCTTCCGATGTATCAGCGATTTACCATGACCAATATGGCCGTGGAAGCGGGGGGGAAAAACGGTATAATTGAACCTGATGAAATTTCGCTCGCCTATGTATCAGAAAGAACATCATCGGAATTCCGGGTTATAACCGGTGATCCCGATGCAGACTATGAAAATGTCGTAACAATTCGTGTCGATGATATTGAGCCCCAGGTTGCATTTCCCAGTTCTCCGGGAAATATACGCCCTCTTTCAGGTGTCGGCACCGTTCCCGTTGATCAGGTGTTTATCGGCTCATGTACAAACGGCTGGCTCGACGACCTGCGTGATGCGGCCGAAATATTGAAGGGGAAAAAGGCCGCTTCCGGTGTCAGGCTTATCGTCATACCGGGCTCTACATTGATATACAGAAAGGCAATCAAAGAAGGAATCATAGAGACATTTCTCGATGCCGGCGCAGTAATAGGACCTCCCTGCTGCGGGCCCTGTCTCGGGGGGCATATGGGCGTACTCGCCGAGGGTGAAAGGGCCATTGCCACAACGAACAGGAATTTTGTAGGGAGGATGGGGCATCCCAAAAGCGAGGTCTATCTGAGCAGTCCCATCGTTGCCGCAGCATCGGCAGTACTCGGTCGGATCGGAGGACCCGACGATCTTTAAATCAAACAGCCGGCAGTTTTCACGGCTCGACAGGGAGGGATAACAACACTTTGATAATTAAGGGAAAAATCTGGAAGTTTGGAGACGATGTTGATACTGACATCATTATCCCCGCACGCTATCTCAACGTATCCGATGCCCGTGAACTGGCACAAAACTGTTTCGCAGACCTGAGACCCGATTTTATAGCAGGGGTTTCAGAAGGCGACATTATAGTGGCGGGGAGAAATTTCGGCTGCGGCTCATCGCGGGAGCACGCCCCCCTGGCAATAAAGACGGCGGGGATAGGACTCATAATTGCCGAGAGCTTTGCCCGGATCTTTTATCGCAATTCCTTCAATATCGGTCTTGCGCTTCTCGAATCGGAAGAGGCGGCTGAGAGCTTTTCAGAGGGTGATGAGGCTGTCGTCGATCTTGCCACCGGCAGGATAGAATATATTGGCAGTGGAAAAATTTTCACCGCAAAACCGATACCCGCTTTTATGGAAGAACTGATCAATTCAGGCGGTCTGGTGAACTATACGAAAAAGACGAAACTGAAAAACGGATAGCTATGGAACCCTGCCAAGGGCTTATTTTCTGCTCACCTCATCAATCCACCCAAGGTAGGCGTCAAGACCCTCCTCTATGGGAATTTTTATAATCTCGGGGACCTCGTAGGAGTGATTATCGGAAATGGCTCCTTCTATTTCACCGTAGAGGTCAGCCCTTGCCTTTATAACGAGCAGGGTTTCGTTATCTTTTTGTATCTCCTTTTCCCATTCATAGAGGCTCGTCACGCCGGACATCTGGACACAGGCCGCAAGCCTCTTTTCTACGAGCAGGCTTGCCAATCGCTCGGCCTCGCCTTTGTCGCTGTACGTTGTAAGTACAACGCAATATCTGTTTGCCACGGTCATATCAGTCCTCCCCCGCACCAAGGTAGAAATGTTCTCCACTCTCGAAGAACCCCCTGAATCCCTCGCTGTCTTTTGCAGCCTTTTCGATACGACTGATTCCCTCTTTCAACACATCCATACTCGCCGCCGTGGAAAGCCTGATATAGTGCTCTCCCTCGCTTTCGATCGAACCGAAGGATTTTCGGTCCATTGTTGCCACCCCGTGCTGATAGAGGAGAAACATCTGAAAGAGGCTCGAGGGACTTGTACTATTCCTGGGTTCATCAGGAAGTGATTCGTAGGCCTCTATGATACCGAGGGTTTTGCAGACCTCCTGTATGTTCGGAAATACATAAAAGGCGCCTTCGGGTTTCACGCAGTGTATCCCCTCTATGCGGTTTAGCGAATCGACGACAAAGTCGCGCCGCTTCTGGAACTCCCCCACCATGGAGACAACGATCTCTCTATTCTCCCTGTTTTCGAAAGCCGCCTTCCCCGCTTCCTGAATGAAGGGGGAAACACAGGATATGAAATTGATGTTGAACTGCCTGAAAAGCATCGCCTCTTCAACCGACGGCAGCACCGCATACCCGAGGCGCCAGCCTGTCATTGCATAGCTCTTGGAATGACCGCTCATTATGACCGTCCGTTCCATCATCCCGGGGACGGAGGCAATGCTCCTGTGTTTTCTGCCGTCAAAGATGATATCCTCATAAATCTCATCGGATAGAACACGAATATTCCCGTCTGATTTCGTCAAAATAACCTGGGAAATATCGGCAAGATTATCTTCTGTAAGAACCCCGCCGGTGGGATTCGACGGCGAATTGATGACGATTAGCTTTGTCTTTGGTGATACGAGACGCTCCAGGTCGCCTGCACCAAAGCTGAAGCGTTTCGATTCCTCCAGGTGAAGCGGCACGGGTTTCGCCTCCATGAATGTTACCCACGATTCATAGATCGGATATCCGGGGCTGGGATATATCACCTCGTCCCCCCTGTTCACATAACCCAGAAACGTATAGGAGATAATCGACTTGGCCCCCGTGGATACGACAACGCGTTCGGGGTCGACTTTAATACCCCGTGTTTCAGATACCTGATCCGCGATCCGTTCTCTCAAAGAAATAATACCCTGCGGATCGGCATAATGGGTGTTCCCCTTCCTGATTTCATTAACTGCCACTTCGTTGATATTCTCGGGGCTTGAGAAGTCGGGTTCTCCGAGATTGAGCTTGACAACCGTCATTCCCGACTCCTCGCACCGTCGGATATCCTTCCCGATCTTGAAGGCACTTTCCGTTCCCAAAAATTGCGTACGCTCTGAAAAAAGGTCCATGGTTCTCCCCTCCTTTCGTCGGTGGGTTAATGAATACTGCAAGTACAAAAAAAGCGGATACTGTATCAGAATATCGGAAACAGGCGAATCGAAGTATAATTAGTATTTATCCCAATTATCAATATGGAATTCAAGTCTTTTCATCGAAGATCGCGAAGCCCCTCTAAGGGGAATGCCTGTTGTTTCTCAATTTCGAAACCCCGCCATCTATCGATGGATCCTTTCAATATGGAGATTCCCCCTCTGCAAGCGGCGGGGAATGCGCTCGCTGTTCAATTCGTATCTCATAAAGGTCACGAAAAAGGGTAGATGCTTAAATTTTTTTGTTTTTTCTTCAAGAAATCCTATCTTTTTATACCAGTCTCTCAGTTCCTTGTCTCCAGCAATGGTCCCGATACTTATCTCTTTTACACCGAGCGCCTCTGCCTCGGCAAAGGCACGACGAACAAGCTTTTCACCACATCCCCTTCCCCTCGCCTCCGGCCGAACGGCAAGACGTTCGAGATAGAAAATATCGGGACTGCTCTTCTCAAGGGCCACACACCCCTCTGACAATCCGTCCTTTTCAAGGATGTAATAGTTTACTCCCCTTCCAAAGTCTTTTTTGATCCATTCATCGGCACAGTTAGAGGGATGTTTGGGACAATTTTCAGGGGTAATGCCGAACCTTTTCGCCACATCGCAGAAAGAATCACGAATGAGACCCGATAAAACCGAAACATCGTGGGAATTGGCCTTTCTGATAATTGTCGCTTTTCCGGTCATTATGAAACTTTCCGCATGCGTATATGTAAGTTTTCGGCTCTGTC
>Ga0208905_1000504_pt1 | contig 19554 bp, 15 predicted proteins | sample AntAceMetag02UKS_FD_184776 | JGI IMG/M metagenome (GOLD analysis project Ga0208905, IMG submission 184776) | Saline lake microbial communities from Ace Lake, Antarctica - Antarctic Ace Lake Metagenome 02UKS (SPAdes) (version 2) | ecosystem: Environmental > Aquatic > Non-marine Saline and... | reverse complement strand
TAAAAAGAATATTAAATATTTATAAATATAAAATTTTATGTATGTTTGTAAAAAAATATTTTATTAATCTAAATCTAATCAATTATGAAACATTATTTGTTTTTATTTATTTTTTTTTTTGCTGTCTGTAATTCTTCCTTTGCTGATAAAGGTAAAGGCAAAATAGAAGTTAAAATTTCATTAAGAGACGGAAGTATTTATAAAGGAACTGTAAAAATTACAGAAATAAACCTTGAAACGGATTACGGAAAATTGGTAATACCTTTTAAAAGTGTTAACTATATTGATGTTGGTATTACTCCTGATAAATCAAATAAAGATAAAATTATTAACCTTGCTAAGAAATTATCAAGTATTGATTTTGAAGAGCGTAAATCTGCTTATGAAAAGTTGTCAAAACTAAAAGTTAACGAAGTCCCTGTTTTAAAAGATTATATATATTCTATACAATATAATCCTGACACTATTTTTGATTATAGTGCTGATGGCATACTTGATGAACTTGAAAGTAAATATAATTTATCAGGTTCTATTTCATATAATGATGTAATTTCTCTTGACTATCAGTATCTTATAGGAGGCAGGTATGATTTTAAAAAAATTGATATTACAACTCAATTTGGCACTTTCTCAATACCTAAAGAAGAAATTTTAAGAATTGATGTCATTTTTGTTCCCGGACAAGACAGCTTTGCTAAAACAATTATAGTAAAAGCATCAAAGCATATTACAGGTAACACAAGTGGCGGTTGGTTAAATACAGGAATTATGGTAAATACAGCCCAGCATATAAATATCATTGCTACAGGAGAAGTTGCTCTTCAAAGTTTGTCCGGTGCTAAATACAGTCCTGACGGTGCTGTGAACAGTTCATATCAAAGCACATCAAATTATCCTACTTATGGTAATCTGGTTTATAAAATAGGCAATAATGGTACGATGACTACTGCGGGTTCTAAATATAACGGTGTTGCTACTCAATCAGGACCGATTTATTTATCTATCTACGAAACGGTTTATAATGTATCAAACACAGGACAATACATTGTAAAAATCAGTATTCGTTAAAAAACAGATTGCTTTTTTTAATTCTATGAAACCCTTATAACCAAAGACAGTTTAGAGTTTAGAGTTTAGAGTTTAGAACTTTGAGATTTAAACAATGTAACTAATTAATAATGAGATAATTACAAAAATATAATTCTATGAAAATAAAAAATAGTATAGCTATCAGTGATTCGGGATTTGTCTTTAATCCTTCAAGTGGAGAATCTTTTTCTGTTAATCCTATTGGGTCTGAAATTATAAATATGATAAAAGAAGAAAAATCTTTTGACAAAATAAAAAACCAAGTACTTAAAGATTATGAAACAGATGAAATAACATTTGAAAAAGATTATTTTGATTTTGCTTCTGTTCTTAAAAGATACCTTTTAATTGAAGACAATGAATAAACAAAAAATTACAGTAGCTGTATCAGGACTTAATGCCACTGATAATCCGGGACCAGGTGTCCCTGTAATCAGATCTTTAAGAGAAGCCAAATCTTTTGATGTAAGAATTATTGGATTTTCTTATGAGTCGCTTGAGCCGGGAATATATATGCATAATTTAGTTGATAAAACTTATCAGATACCTTATCCTTCGTCAGGAGCAGATGTACTGTTAAAAAGAATAAACTATATAAATGCTATAGAAAAAATTGATGTCCTTATACCTAATTTTGATGCAGAGTTATACTCTTTTATGAAGATTGAGAATGACCTTAAAGATATTGGAATTCATACTTTTCTTCCAACAATTAAGCAGTTTGAAGAACGACACAAAGTAAATTTAACAAAATTTGGTAAAAAATATAAAATTGATGTGCCTCGTGATAAAGCAATTTATACACCATTAGATATCTATAGCTTAACACCTGAATTTACATATCCTTTATTTGTTAAAGGACAATTTTATGACGCTTATCCGGCTTATAGTCCTGAACAAGCAAATTTTTATTTTAATAAAATAAACACAAAATGGGGAGTCCCTGTAATCATTCAACAACTTATTCATGGTACAGAAGTTAATGTTATAGGACTTGGCGATGGAAAAGGAAATACCATAGCAGCAGTACCAATGAAAAAACAATATATAACTGACAAAGGTAAGGCATGGGCAGGCATATCTATCAATGATAAAAAACTTCTTGAAATAACTGATAAGTTTATAAGTTCTACAAAATGGCGTGGTGGATTTGAACTGGAAGTCATAAAAACTGATGATAATAAATATTTTTTACTGGAAATTAATCCCAGAATACCAGCATGGGTTTATCTTGCAGTAGGATCAGGACAAAACATACCAGAAGCACTTGTTAATCTTGCATTAGGTAAGAAAGTTAAACCCTATACTAAATTTGATATTGGCAAACTCTTTATAAGATATTCTTACGACTTAATTGTTGACCTTAAAGAATTTGAACAAATATCAACTTATGGTGAACTTTAATTGATAATTGATGATTGATGATTGATAATTGATGATTATATCAATAACAACAAATGACCCCGATGAAATATCCGTCTAATGTGTATTTTACAAGACAGGCGACAAAGCCAAATGACTAAAAATATTACACAAAGTATAATTAAAAAATTAAAAAACTATGAAAGAAAAAGAAATTAAAAAGGGAGAAGTTAAAAAAAAAGAAAAACAAAGATATGAACGACCATTAATAAAAAAATTAGAGACAGGAATGCCAAATAAGTTTGGATTAAGAACAGAATATGTTCCTAAAACACATATTGATGGCGTTGCTGTTAAGGAATTAATTGAAAAATATGGCTCGCCTTTATTTGTCATCTCTGAAAGAACTATAAGAGAGATTTATCATGATGCTAAAATATCTTTTACTACAAGATATCCTAAAGTACAATTTGCATGGTCGTATAAGACCAATTATCTTGGTGCTGTATGTAATATATTTCATCAGCAAGGTTCCTGGGCCGAAGTTGTCTCAGGATTTGAATATGATAAAGCTATAAAAAATGGTGTTCACGGTAAAAATATTATCTTTAACGGACCTTATAAAAGCAAAAAAGATTTAGAATTAGCTATAAAGAATGAATCTTTAATACATATTGATAACCTGGATGAACTATATACAATAATACAATTATCAGAAAATTCAAGTAAAAAGCCAAAGATAGCTATACGGGTAAATATGGATGTGGGTATTTATCCTGTGTGGGACAGATTTGGATTTAATTATGAAAATGGGGAAGCATGGAATGTTCTTAACAAAGTTATGCTTAATAAAAATCTTGAATTAGTCGGACTACATTGCCATATAGGAACATTTATGTTAGAGCCAAATGCTTATGCTGTTGCTGCTGCAAAATTATCTGACTTATCAAACAAAATTCAGCAAAAATATAAATATAACATCAAATATATTGATATGGGCGGAGGATTTTGTTCAAAAAATACTTTAAAAGGTTTTTTCTTACCCGGAAAAGATATTAATCCAACTTTTGATAACTTTGCTGAGGCAATAACTACATCGTTGATTAGTAATAATCCAGACCCTGAAAAATTACCTACTCTAATACTTGAGACAGGAAGAGCTTTAATTGATGATGCCGGATATCTATTAAGCACTGTACTTGCCAATAAACGATTAGCATCAGGCAAAAGAGCTACTGTTATTGATGCCGGAGTAAATTTTTTGTTTACTTCTTTCTGGTATGACCATAAAATAACACCTGCTCAACTTTTTACACAATTTTATGAAGATACAACAATTTTTGGCCCTTTATGTATGAATATTGATGTTATAAGACAAAATATAAGCCTTCCTTTATTAAACAAAGGCGACCACATCGTAATTCACAGAGTGGGTGCCTATAATATGACTCAATGGATGCAATTTATAACACTAAGACCAAAAATTGTTATGATTGATACAAAAGGAAAAACTTTTGTTATACGTGAAAATGAGACAAATAATTCTGTTGATTCTTTAGAACGGGTACCTGAACATCTTAAAAAATTTGATTTGTAAAAATATTTGCAAAAAAAACTTTGCAATATGGTAATCTGCTTCTATTATTACTATTTAATCAAATCTATACTTCTTTTAACAAAATTTGTTAATTCTTCACCTCTAAGCATATTTTGAGAGATAAGAGCTAAATCTACAATTTGTTTTATTGTGTTAGATTGTCGTGATTCATCTTTTTCTTCTAATATTTGAGATATTAAAGTATGATTAGAGTTTATAACTAAGTTATAAATTTCCGGCATATTACCAGCAAACATCATTCCTCCGCCAGAAACAGCAGACATATCTTTCATCCTTCTGCTGAATTCAGGTTGTGTAACAATGACAGGTTCTGCTTTTTCACTCAAACTTTCAAAAGTGATATTATATTTTTCTTTGGGCACGATTTTTTCTATTATTGGTTTTAACTTTTTTTCATCGTCTTCAGTAAGTTTTGATGGTTGAGCATCTTGTTTTTTTATCAGTTTATCAATAACATCAGAGTCAACGCGTACAAAAGAAGAATCTTGATTTTTTTGCTCAATCATATTTATAAAATGACTGTCAATAGGACCATCCATTACAAGAACATCATATCCTCTTTGTTTTGCTGTCTGAACAAAACTATGCTGATTTTCTGCATTATTAGTATATAAATGAACAAGTTTTTTGTCTTTGTCTGTTTGAATATTTTTTATTTTTTTATCATATTCATCTAATGTAAAATATTTGTCTTCAGTATTTTTAAACAAGCAGAATTTTTTTGCACGTTCATAAAATTTTGTGTCGGAAATCATTCCATACTGAATAAATATTTTAATATCATCCCATTTTTTTTCAAAATCAACACGATTTTTATTAAATATCTCTTCAAGTTTATCAGCAACCTTTTTGCTTATATGGTCTGATATTTTTTTTACATTTCTATCATTTTGTAAAGCACTTCTTGATACATTTAAAGGTATGTCCGGCGAGTCAATAACTCCGTGTAACAATGTAAGATAGTCAGGAACAATATTTTCAATAGAATCTGTTACAAATACCTGATTACAATATAGTTGTATTTTGTTTTTCTGAATTTCAAAATTTTTCTTTAATTTGGGAAAATAGAGTATTCCTGTTAAAGTAAATGGATAATCAACATTTAGATGGATATGAAACAAAGGGTCTTCAAAAATAAGAGGATATAATTCCCGATAAAAATTTTTATAATCTTCGTCTTTTAGTTTTGAGGGCTTTTGTATCCATGCCGGTTTAGTGTTATTAATAATCCTTGGCTTTTCAACTTCTATTGTTTTGTCTTTACCATCTTTATCTTTTTCGCCTTTTAATTTTTCTGTAACTTTTTCTGTGCCAAATTGTATTTCAACAGGCAAAAATTTACAATATTTTTTTAGTAAGCTAAGTATTTTATATTCTTCAAGAAATTCTTTATAGTCGTCAGATAAATGTAGAATAACTTCAGTTCCTCTGTCTTTTTTATCAATATCTGTTATAGTAAATTCAGGATTTCCTTTACATTCCCATTTAGATGCTTTTGTTCCCGGTCCTTTTTTATATGACTTTGTTAAAATTTTAACTTTATCAGCAACTATAAATGATGAATAAAAACCAAGTCCAAAATGGCCAATAATAGAATTTGTTTCAGATGGATTATTCTTAAATTTTTTAATAAAATCTTCAGCACTTGAAAAAGCAATCTGATTTATATATTTATCAATTTCTTCAGCTGTCATACCAATGCCTTTGTCTTTTACTGAAATAGTCCTTGCTTTTTCATCAGCAAATACTTCAATTTTTATATCTCCTAATTCTCCTTTAAATTCACCAATTGATGACAAAGTTTTTAACTTTTGTGTAGCATCAACAGCATTTGAAATTAATTCTCTTAAAAATATTTCCTGGTCAGAATAAAGAAATTTTTTAATTATAGGAAAAATATTTTTAGTTTCTACATTAATTTTACCGGATTTCATATATTTTTATTTAAGATGTTAGTATAATAAATTTGTTTTTTTTGCCGACTTGTATATTTAGATAAAAAAGTTATAAGATTACTAAATTTTTCGCAAACCTGATTTCGTTTGGTTTATCAATAGTTATTTCCTATTGTCAAAGTGTATGCCAATATTTTTTACTGACAAAGTGTCGTAAAATGTTTAAAATCATAAAATATTTATAAATTTGATTTTTATTAATATCCTGAATTTTTAGTATGCTCATATATGCATAAACATTTTGTTTTTATATTGATAATGGTTGTTGCCGGCTTTAGTTGTTCAAAAACGTATGCAGGCATTGATACATCTGATGTAAAAAGCAAATTTGAATCATCTTATATTAAAGATTTTGCTGATTTATTATCATTTAGGATGTATGGAATCAGTAAACACAACAACTTTAATGTGTATAGTGATAAAAGTAAAGAAACAGTAATATATAATCCTAATACAAATTTGAATCTTGGCATAGGTTTTAATTATAAATGGTTTGGCTTGGGTGTAGCTTTTAATATCCCATTTATAAATAATGATGATGATAAGTATGGCAAAACACAACAAATGGACTTACAAACAAATATGTATGGAACAAAATTTGTATTTGATGGAGTCTTTCAGTTTTACAAGGGCTTTTATATTAAAAACCCTGATAATTATATTAATAATTGGAATAATAACAATCCTTACCCGCAGAGGTTTGATATAACGTCAGTAGCATTGGGTGGAAATTTTTATTATATATTCAATAACAAAAAATATTCATATAAAGCATCATTTGTTCAAAATGCCTTACAAAAAAAAAGTGCCGGTTCTTTTATTTCAGGTGTTTATTTTTCTGTGTATGGAATAAATGCTGATTATAGTGTTATTCCTTTTGAAATAAAAAGCAAATTTGGTAATGATACTAATCTAACCTCGGCAAGTTCTGTTAATCTGGGAATTGCCGCAGGATATTCATATACATTTATCATTAAAAAACAATTTTTTATTACTTTATCTGTTGTTCCAGGACTTTCTTTAAATTCTAATACAAGAACAGAAAATAATGTTCAAATATATGATGGAGCTAAATTAGCTGTTAGAACACAAACAAGATTTGCTATGGGCTATAATAACAAAAAATATTATGCAGGTATGTCTGCTGTGAGCGATAATTTTTCGTTTAACAATCCTGATAATGCTGTAGTAAATTACAATTATGGTAATATTAAAATATTTGCAGGAAAAAGATTCAATATAAAACACAAGCATAAAAAATGAAACTGAAAAAAATCAAAATACTTAAAAATTATGAATTACAAATTTTGAGTTTTGAACACTGTTAAATATTTAACTGAAGGTAAATTTCACAGGGTAGGCTTCGTGCTTTGAACTTTATGCTTGAAACCTGAAACTTTTGTCTTGTTAAAAATATAAATACATGCAACAAAATATAGCTATAAAGAAATTAATATTTTTATTTTTTTATCTGTTAATTGGTCTTGACATTTATTCTCAAAACAACGAACAGCCAACTTCTATACAGAAATTAAATAATGAGATAGAAAAATTAAAAATTGATAAAATTTTAATTCATGCATCGTGGAGTGTATGTGTTATGTCTGTTAAGACAGGCGAAATTATTTCAGAATACAAAAGCGAACAGTCGCTTATACCGGCTTCAACAATGAAGATAGTTACCACAGGAGCAGCTTTATCAATACTTGGTAAGGATTATCAATTTAAAACCACACTTGAATATGATGGATATATTGACTCTAAAGGAATATTGCATGGTAATATCTATATCAAAGGTGGAGGAGATCCTAGCTTTGGAAGTGTCAGATTTGATAGTATTACAAAAATAAAAAACATATATAATAAATGGATACAAGCTATTAAGAAAAAAGGAATTTCAAAAATTGAAGGTTCTGTAGTTGCTGATGCTGAAATCTTTGACTGGAATTTGATTCCTTTAACATGGATATGGAAAGATATTGGCAATTATTACGGAACAGGAACATGCGGACTTTCTGTTAATGAAAATTTATATAAGTTAATATTTAAACCTGGTAACAAGATTGGATATAAGGCAAAAGTTTTGAGGACTGAACCTGAAATACCGGATATAAATTTTATAAATAATGTAAAAACAGCAAGAGCGGGTTCAGGGGATAATGTGATTATTTATGGCTCACCATATTCAAACACAAGATTTTTGGAAGGCACTGTTCCTTTAAGAAAAAAAGAATTTACAGTAAAAGGTTCTATGCCTGACCCTGCATATTTTTGTGCTTACTCGTTTTCCAAATATATTACTGAAAAAGGTATAACAATAAATAGACCTGCAACAACAGTAAGAATGATTAGATTAAAAGGAACTTATAAAAAATCACAAAAAAATAAAATCAGTACTTATCTATCTCCGGCATTAGAAGATATTATAAAGATGACTAATATAAAGAGTATTAATTCTTATGCAGAGACATTACTTAAATTTATTGGCTGGTTCAAGCTAAATGATGGCAGCACAGAATCAGGAATTAAAGCAGTAAAACAATTTTGGCTGTCTAAAAATGTTGATTTGTCAGGATTTTTAATGAAAGACGGCTCAGGACTTTCGCCTGTGAACAGAATTACTACAAGACAACTGTCAGAGATGCTTTGTGCTATTACAAAAGATAAAATTTATGAACCATTTTTTAATTCTCTTCCTGTTGCAGGCAAATCAGGGTCAATAAAAAAACTTTTTAAAGCAACAGCAGCAGAAAATAATCTTAGAGCCAAGAGTGGATATTTGTCAGGTGTAAGAGCATACTCAGGCTATGTTAATAATAAAAAAAATGAGCAAATAGTTTTTTCAGTAATAGTGAACAATTATAAGGGCTCGCCTTTTTTGATGAAGAAAAAACTTGAAAAACTAATGATATTAATTGCTGAAACAGAATAAACTTATACTATTACTTCTTAAAATCTTGTTTTTTTAGCAAGTTTTTTTATACTGAATCAAGTTCAGCACAAATTTTTGTAAATATAAAGCAGCAGCAGCAGCAGTCGCAGCGGCAGCAGTAAAGTTAATTTTAAAAGTATTAGGAATGAATGGAGGTTTCAAAAGTTTAAAAGTTTATCAGTTAGCTTATAGATTAGCAATGGAGATATTCGAAATATCAAAAAAGTTTCCAAAAAAAGAAACTTATTCATTAACGGATTAAATAAGAAGATCATCAAGATCAGTATGTTCCAATATAGCAGAAGCATACAGAAAAAGAAGATATCCAAAAAACTTTACAAGCAAAATATGTGACGCAGATGGGGAATCAAGTGAAACTTTGGTATGGATTGATTTTGCAAAAGATTGTGAATATATTAACATACAAATTCACCAATCATTAATTATTAGATATGAAGAAGTCGGTAAAATGTTGGGAAGTATGGCAAATAATCCAGAAAGATTTACCCCAAAATAATAGATTATACTGCCACTGCCACTGCTACTGCCACTGCCACTATCTTATTATTTGTTTGTAGCATTGTGCTACGTTAAGCCTTTGGCTAGGTTAAAGACCTATGACACGAATTAGTCCTCTGCCACTGATATGTTGAGAAAGTAACATATAGAATTTTAGGTTTTTAGTCCTATTAAGGATGTTAGCTTAACTCAACAATGGTTAACAATATTAAATTTATGTTTAACATCAAAAATTATAAAGTTATGAAAAATTTTAAATTATTTATCGGTATTGATATATCAAAAAAAAACTATTGGTGTATCGTTATTAACATCTGAAAAGATTAAAGGGTTACCTTACAAGCGATTTTGATAATAATACAAAGGGCTATAAAATAATGATGAAATAGATTAACTCAATGTATAAATTCAGATGAGATTTTGATTAGAGCAATTAGAAATTATAAAAAAATTCTATATAAAATATTCTGCCAAAAAATGTATGAATATTATAAATAGTGCCTGCACGAAAACAAATAATATTTTCTCATATTGTCATTCAGAATTTATTTCGGAATCTGATTATCAAGTTATTATAGATTCTGAAACAAGTTCAGAATGACAAAAAGTAGCAGATAAATTATTGTAGAACAAAATGGTATAGGAAAAATTATTCCCGGTAGAGGATATATAATATAACATCTACGATGTAAAATATTCATATAAATAAATGTACTACAATAATTTAAGCTCTACGAGCTAAAATTCATACTATGTGATATTAAAAAAAAATATTGTATCTTTGTCAAGATTAAAAAAAATTGCTCAACGTGTTTTGCAATTTTCTTTATTCAAAAGTAAAAAAATGAATTTTTAGAATCCACGATATGTTAAAAATTTCTATTTTTGTTGCAGTTTCAAACAGGATATCTAAAATCAATACTTTTGTCTTTAGAATTTTGTTTAAATATTAAGTAAATAAAAGAATATAGTATGTTTGAAAATTTAAGTGATAGCATTAACAAAGCATTTAAAATTCTTAAAGGTCATGGTATTATCACAGAAATTAATGTTGCAGAGACCTTAAAAGAAGTACGCAAAGCACTTTTGGATGCTGATGTAAATTATAAAATTGCTAAAAGTTTTACTGACAAAGTAAAAGAAAAAGCATTAGGACAAAATGTATTAACAGCAGTTTCGCCCGGACAATTGATGACAAAGATTGCTAAGGAAGAGCTGACAGAATTGATGGGAGGACAAAAGACAGATATTAATCTTAAAGCAAGCCCTGCTATTTTTTTGATTGCCGGATTACAAGGTTCCGGTAAGACTAGTTTTTCTGCTAAATTAGCAAAATATCTAAAAAATAAAAAAGGAAAAAATCCTTTGATGGTTGCCTGTGATATATACCGTCCTGCTGCAATTGAGCAGTTAAAAGTTTTAGGTGAACAAATAAATGTTGAAGTATATAGCAAAGAAGAGAGTAAAGACCCTGTTCGTATAGCTAAAAAATCAATATCTTATGCAAAAGAAAACTCTTATGATGTGGTAATTATTGATACAGCAGGTCGTTTGGCTGTTGATGAGATGATGATGAATGAGATTTCTGAAATAAAAAAAACTATTAACCCTCATGAGACCTTGTTTGTCGTTGATTCAATGACAGGACAAGATGCTGTTAATACTGCCAAAACTTTTAATGACAGATTGGATTATGAAGGTGTTGTGCTTACAAAATTAGATGGTGATACTCGTGGCGGAGCTGCCTTATCTATTCGTTATGTAGTGAACAAACCTATAAAATTTGTCAGTATAGGAGAAAAACCTGATGCTATTGACATATTTTATCCTGAACGGATGGCTGACAGAATTCTTGGAATGGGTGATATTGTATCATTGGTTGAACGTGCACAAGAGCAATTTGATATTGACGAGGCAAGGAAATTACAAAAAAAAATTGCTAAAAACAAATTTGATTTTAATGATTTTTTGGATCAGATACAACACATAAAAAAAATGGGTAATGTCAAAGATTTAGTTGGAATGATACCAGGTGTAAGCAAAGCTATTAAAGATGCTGATATTGATGACAATGCCTTTAAGGGTGTAGAAGCTATTATAAAATCTATGACACCTGAAGAGAGGGCAAATCCTGTGATTTTAAATGGAACCCGCCGTAAAAGAATAGCTCTTGGAAGTGGAACAGATATTCAAGAGGTAAATCGCCTTATTAAACAATTTACTGATACCAGTAAGATGATGAAAAAAATGTCTGGGGCAGGAAAAAATCCTATACAAATGATGAAAAATATGAAAGCAATGAAAAATTCACGATAAATAAATTTTAATCTTTGCGTCATAGTAACTTTGCGGTGAAACAATTATTAAATAAAAACATACCGCAGAGACACAAAGACACAAAAAAAAATATAATTGTGAATCATTAATTAACTATTTAACTTTTAAACTTGTAACTACTTAAAAATGAACTAATTACACAAACGCAAACAATGAAAATAATTGATGGGAAAAAAATTTCAGAAGAGATAAAAAAAGAGATAGCTAAAAATGTTGCTGAAATAATTGATAAAAAAAATGAGAGAGTTCCTCATTTAGCAGCAATACTTGTTGGCGAGAATCCTGCAAGCAAAACTTATGTTGCAAATAAAGAAAAAGCATGCAAAAGAGTTGGATTTATATCTTCTGTATATAAATACACTAAAACAATTACAGAAAAAAAATTACTGGAAGTTATTGATTTTATCAATAAAGATGATGAAATAGATGGATTAATAGTGCAGCTACCTTTACCAAAGCATATATCTGTTGATAAAATAATTAACAGTATTGACCCTAAAAAAGATGTTGATGGTTTTCATCCTATAAACATTGGCAGAATGGCACTTGCATTACCTGCATATATTCCTGCTACTCCAAAAGGGATATTAGAACTTATTAAACAATATAAAATAGATACACAAGGGAAAAATTGTGTTGTAATAGGCAGAAGTCATATTGTTGGCTTGCCAATGAGCATATTAATGGCTCGCAAAGATTATCCCGGAAATTGCACGGTAACATTATGTCATAGCAAAACTAAAAATTTGAAACAGATATGTTTAAATGCTGATATCCTGATAGTAGCTATTGGAAAACCTGAATTTGTTACTGCTGATATGGTTAAAAAAAATGCTGTTGTTATTGATGTAGGAATGCACAGGGTTAAATCTTCTTTGACAAAATCAGGATTTAAACTAAAAGGTGACGTTGCTTTTGCTCAGGTTTCAAAAAAATGCAGTTATATCACTCCTGTCCCGGGAGGAGTAGGTCCAATGACAATAACTTCCCTTTTGATTAATACTTTAAAAGCTAACAGAAAAGAAATTTATACATAATGTTTTTCTCTTTGAATACTCTAAAAATAAAACTCTTTATAATATATAGTTTGTTTATAACCGTTAAGGTTCATGCACAGATATGTGGTTGCACAGACCGTAATGCTAACAATTATAATAATGCAACTGTTAATGATGGCTCTTGCATTTATGATAAAACTATATATCATCCTGATATTTTAATAGATTCTTTGCCAGCTATTATTGATGAAACTTCGGGATTGATATATTATGATGGAGCATTATGGACACATAATGATAGTGATAGAAAACCTGAAATATATAAATTTGATACAATCACCGGACATATATTACAAACTGTTAAAATAAATAATGCTGTAAATATTGACTGGGAAGATATTGCTCAGGATTCTAATTATATATATATTGGAGATTTTGGTAATAATAATGGATATAGAACTGATTTAAAGATATACAAAATTTTAAAAAAAGATATTACAAAAGGGAAAAATATCTCTGTAAATGCTTCTGTCATCAACTTTTCATTTAGTGACCAGACAGATTTTATCCCAAATCATTGTAATAATAATTTTGACTGTGAAGCTTTCTTTTTTTTTCAAGATAGCTTGTATCTTTTTAGCAAAAATTGGATTGACAAAAAGACCAAATTGTATGTATTGCCATGTATGCAGGGAAATTATATTGCAACATTGATAGATTCCTTTGATGTTAATGGGCTTATAACAGGAGCAGATATTAATATAATTACAAACGAAATAGCTTTTATTGGATATAATAATTATATACCGTTTGTTTGGCTGTTTTTTGACTTTAAAGGGAATAAATTTTTTTCGGGAAATAAAAGAAGAATAGACATATCAGGTTTAGATTTTGTACAAACAGAAGGAATAACTTATACATATAATAAAAATATTTTAATATCAGCCGAAAAATCATTAGTTGCACAATGTGTTTATCGTATTAATACAGCTTTATGGATAGATTCTAAAAAATAGAACATCCGTAATAAAAAACACAAAAATAATCCTGAAATGACCCTGAAATGACCCTGAAACAAGTTCAGGGTGACGTTGTTCAGGGTGACATTGTTCAGGATGATGTTGTTCAGGCGAACGTGATTAAGCATAAGTTTCTGACATACAAGGAAGAGAACGGCTTTAGCGAACAAATAATTTTTTCAAGACAAAAGATAAGAGTAAAAAGTTTAATGTTTAATATTTAAAGATGAAAATAATTTTGGCAACTTTGCATCTTAATGAGAGATTTAAAATGTTAATAACTTTTTATACCTGAATAGTTGTATTACATTATATTTGTGATTTTAAAACCTTAAAAATATTATATTATGACAAATTATTTTATTTCTATTATAGTTTTTTTATTTGCTACAATATGGAGTAGCTTAGACACCAATGCTTGTACCAATTTTCTTTTTACAAAAGGTGCAACAACAGATGGTTCAACAATGATAACCTATACTGCTGATTCGCATACTTTATATGGAGAATTGTATTACACTCCAGCAGCAGATTATCCTGAAAATGCTATGTTGGATATTTATGAATGGGATACCGGTAAATTTTTAGGAAAAATAAGCCAAGTAAGACATACTTATTCTGTGATAGGTAATATGAATGAATATCAGGTATCTATTGGAGAGACCACTTATGGCGGACGAAAAGAATTGCACCATCAACCTGATGCTATTATAGATTATGGAAGCTTAATGTTTATTGCTTTGCAAAGAGCAAAGACAGCCCGTGAAGCTATTAAAGTAATGACAGACCTGGTCGCTGAATATGGATATTACAGTGGAGGAGAATCTTTTTCAATTTCCGACCCTAACGAAGTCTGGATTATGGATATGATAGGTAAAGGTAATAAAGGACAAAAAGGTGCTGTATGGGTTGCCCGTAAAATACCTGACGGTTATATAAGCGCTCATGCAAATCAGGCAAGAATTACAACTTTCCCTTTTAGCAAAGAAAATAAATTTTTTGATAAAAATCAAACAACATTTTGCTCTAATGATGTAATTTCTTTTGCAAAGTGGAAAGGATATTTTAAAGGAAAAGACAAAAATTTTAGTTTCTCTGATACTTATGCTCCTGTTGATTTTGGAGGAGCACGTTTTTGTGAGATAAGGGTATGGGCTATGTTCCGCAGAGTGAACAGTGAAATGGATAAAGATAAATATATTGATTATGTAAGAGGAATAATTAAAAAAGATAAAAATGGATATGCTAAAGATAGACTTCCTCTTTGGATTAAACCTGACAAAAAAATATCTTTGCATGATGTGATGGGATTGCTGAGAGATCATTTGGAAGGAACTGAATTTGATATGACAAAAGATATTGGAGCAGGTCCTTTTGGACTTCCTTATCGCTGGAGACCATTATCATGGAAAGTTGACAGTATAGAATATGTAAATGAACGTGCTACTTCTACTCAACAGACAGGTTTTTCTTTTATAGCTCAGGCTCGTTCATGGTTGCCAGATCCTATAGGAGGCATTTTTTGGTTTGGCGTTGACGACAATAACAGTTGTTGCTATGTTCCTATGTATTGTGGAATGACAAAAGTGCCTGAAAGTTATGCTGTTGGAAATGGAAACATGCTGGAATATTCAGATAACTCTGCCTTTTGGGCTTTTAATGAAGTTTCAAATTTTGCTTATCTGAAATATAATGTTATGATAAAAGACATACAAAAAGTGCAAAAAGAATTAGAAACAAAATTTATTGCTTATACTCCTGTTGTTGATTTAGCTGCTCAAAAACTTTATAAAACAGATAAAGACCTTGCCCGACAATTTATTACTGATTATTCTGTTGCTCAGGGAGATTATACTGTGAAAAGATGGAAAGAATTAAGAAAATATCTGCTTATAAAATATATTGACGGGAATGTAAAAAAAGAAGAAAACGGCCATTTTAAAAAGACAAAAGATGGTATGCCTGTCTATCCTGCTCAAAACGGCTATCCTGAATGGTGGTATAAAGAATTAATTAAACATACAGGAGATAAATTTAAACTTATAAAGCAAAAGACGGAAAAATAACAGGAAGATAAAATTTTGTTTTAACAAACTGAACGTTAGCAGTAAGAATAGTTTGGCATTTTAACTGCTTATCGTATCTATTTACAGTAAACTTAATTAAAATTATAAACCTACCAAAAACCGATTTCCGCCAAATTATTTTTTACTGCATGTTGTGCTTATTACCTTTTGCAATGATATTTTCAGCCCATTTTTTTGCTAAATTATTTTCAAAAATAATAAACTCTTGTCCTTTTGATGCAGATTGAAAATAGTTTTCTTTAAACGAATTCTTAGAATGATAAGAAATATCTATATTTTTGAAAAATGAAGGTAACTCCCATCTGCTTTTTGAAAATCCATTTTTGGTTAATACTAAATCTTTATGAAATTTCATTAATCCAAAGCCAGTTAAGTTTTCATTAAAATCTAATTTATCTTTTGCCTCATAAATACAGTTATTGCTATTATATATATATTTATTTTTATATATATATTTATTTTGTGAATGTGGATGAAAAGAAAAATCCCTTTTTAATTTTTCAATTTCAGTATGGATATTTAGTATTTGTAAATAGCCATAGATTAAATGAATCTTTGGAGAATTTTTAACATAATTTATTCGACCATTTTTATATTCAGTTTGCCTAAATGTCCCAAAGAATAAAAATAAGTCGTTTATACCAACACCATTATTTCTTAAATGCCCTTGAGCACTTCCTGTCTGGCCAAATAATGGTTTCCAATTTTTCGGACGGCTTAAAATATCCTTTCTTAAATCTGGGTCTAAATGACACGTGTAATTCTCCCTAATTTTCGTTGTTGGTTTTAATTCTTTAATTATTTCAAAGTAGGATTTATTATTATATCGCAAATCACTAAACTTTATTTTTTCATCTATTGCGGGGATAGGTAATGAAAGTAATGTTCCGTCTGGAAGAATTGGACTTGGTTGTCCTCCATATTTATCATCAAAACCTTTTCTACTTAATATTATTTTCATATTTATTTTTTCCTTGGCCAATTATGTGGATAATCAAATAATCCTTTATTATATTTTTTTTCAATATACTCAATAAATAATTTTACTCTTTCAAAATCATGTGTTCTAACACCCTGGCTTGATTGCCCTTGTGGGACTTTAGGTCTTATTCGGTCTGGAATTACTATTGCTGAGTTTCCGAAATAATAGCATCAAGATTATAAAATATTTGTTTTCGTTTAACTTCTCTTGAACCTTCTTTTTGAACTATTAAGAAATCCTTAATAGTTGAATTTTCTTTGAGTTCTCCTTCTTCAAATATACTTTTTAGGTGCATATTTATATTGGGAACAGTGGTCTGAAACAACTCAGCCATAAGTTTTTGGGTAAGCCAAACTGTTTCATCCTGAAAACGAACATCTAATTTTGTTTCTCCGCTTTCTGTTTGGTATATGATTATTTGTGATTTGTTTTCTTGCATAATATTCACTTGTTTAGATTACACTCTCCTCCACAATTTTAATTTCCTCCTCTGCCAATTCATACAAGTCATAAACCATTTGGTCGATTTCTTTATCCGTTGTGTTTATTTCATCTTGTAATTGGTTTATTTCTGTTTTATAAGAATTAAAATATTCTTCCCATTCATCTTGTTGAACAAGTAAAAATTTAATTTTTTGTTTTTTGAGTTCTGTTACAAAAGTTTTAAAATCGTATTCGTAAAAAACATCTACCTTTTTACTGATTTTTTCTATTTCAAAATTATCTTTTATCCGATTTAAAAACTTGTTTTTCTTTTCTTGTAATCGTTTATTTAAGGACAACATTTTGTCTGCTTTTGAATTGAAATCACAACTATTAATGGAAGAAATAGAAGGTAAAGGGATAGATTTTATTTCACCAATAGGAACGTGATTAGTCATATTGTAAAACTTAAAATAATAATTCACAAGTTTACTATTAAGAATTAATAATAACTGTTTATTATTAATCTCACTTAATTTTGAAAAAACATAATTTGTTGTGTGTCCACAAAGAATATTAGTTTTTATTAATGCGTTAATTCTTCGGTTTATTCCTGAATTTGATACCTCTTGAAATATTATTCGTTCTATCAAATGATGTTTTCTATTAGAAATAGTAATTGGACAAAATTCATTTATTTCTTCTTTCTGTAAATAACGTGATATATGATTTCCTCTAATTAATTGTAGATTACTTTCATTTTTTTCAAATATAAAATGTTCTTTTTTAGTGCTAACATTTATTTCTCCCTGATAACCTTCAATGAAATCATCAAATTTATTTTTAAATGAATTAATTTTTTTTATTGTAATATTCTCACCTTTAATTAGTTTTCTTTTATTTTTTAATATTTTTGAAATATTAATTATATCTTCAAATTGTTCCTTTGTATAGTTAAAAGTATATTTCTTTAATATAGGCTTTGATAATGTAATTATTGCTACTGCTTGTGTGACATTTTTGAATACATTTTCTTTTTCAGGATATTCTACTATACAATCAATTTTAACATTTTTAAGAATAAAGTTTCTTGTTTCTAAACTGTCATTACTTGTAAGATAATTTGAAGGTGTAATAAATCCAAGTTTACTGATGTTATTCTTGATTAAGCCAATTGATAGTTCAAAAAACAATTTATATAAGTTTGTTTTACCTCCTTTTGAAACTTTATAATTATTTGAATAATAATGACTGAAAATATCAGAAGAACTTACAACAACATAGGGCGGATTACCAATAACGACATCAAAACCGCCTTTGTATTCAGCTCTATGTGCGTATTCTTTAGAGCATAGAAATTCTTTTTTTATTTTTTCTATTTCTTTACTTTTTGGCAGTTCGTGTTTTATTCGGTTATTTCGTATATATTCTATGGTATTATTTAGATAGTTTTCGTCTTTTATTTCGCTTTTTCCGAATTTTTGCGTCCAGAGGGAATTATATTTTTTCTTTTCTTTTTTACCTTCGGTTTCGGTATCGGATAAGGGGATAGCATCTTCTCTTTCCTTCTCGTCTATAGTCGCCACTGAGGCGGACAAGGGGATAGCATCTTCTCTTTCCTTCTCGTCTGCAGTCGCCACTGAGGCGGACAAGGGGACATGTCCCCTTGTTCTGCTCGTAGCAGTAGAAGATATCGTTATTCCTTTTTCGATATTATATTTTCTGCTACTTACTGCCTTTATTTTCCCTACTATACTATCTCTATCTTTTTCATCACACACCAGTAACAGGTGCATATGGTCACCACATATATTATATTCTATTACATTCAGATTATCTTTTTTTACTATTTCGGTAATAGTTTCGCTTATTATTATTTCGTCTTTTTCGTCCAGCCATATTGCATCACCAGTTTTTACATGATTATCGAACATTCGTTGCGAATATCTCGAATTATGAGTTGCTGTAGTTATATGCCATGCCTTTTTTTCTTTTTCTTTAAATACTTGTGGGAATTCTTTATTCCAGTTAAAAGCTTTTTCTCCTGCAATTTCAGGGTCATCAATTAATGAATTTCCGCATTTTATATTATTACTTAAAACTGATAATTTTCTTCCTTTTTGTGCTGTGCGTAACCATAGCGAAAGTTTAGCTATTTCAACACTTTCTTCGTTAATATCAACTCCATAAAGATTATTTTCGAGAATATTTTTTTCAGTGTCAAATAATCGTA
>Ga0208905_1000501_pt1 | contig 19643 bp, 10 predicted proteins | sample AntAceMetag02UKS_FD_184776 | JGI IMG/M metagenome (GOLD analysis project Ga0208905, IMG submission 184776) | Saline lake microbial communities from Ace Lake, Antarctica - Antarctic Ace Lake Metagenome 02UKS (SPAdes) (version 2) | ecosystem: Environmental > Aquatic > Non-marine Saline and... | reverse complement strand
AGTAGAGACGAGGCATGCCTCGTCTCTACTAATAAGAATGTAATACAAATAAAATTGTGTGAATGAGTAGTTTTATTTTTTATATATAATATAATCACTTGATATTACGGATGTTATAACGTTTTATTATTTTTGTATCTCCAAATTTTTAAGAAGTCTGAATTTTTTAGTTTATGAATTATTCAGGTTAAAAGAAAAAGAGGAAATCAAAGGTAAAAGGAAATTTTCTCAATATCAAATATTAAAAAAAATGAATTGGAAATAAATTAAGCAGAAAAAAATTTGAAAAAAATATTACGAAAACAATTAGATTTCTTTAAAAATTTAATTTAAAATCCGATACAAAGCAACTTACAACAATTATATAGAAGTTTAAGAATCAATTTTAGGTTAGATGGATTTTTTTATTTTTTATCGGCAATTTTACGGGTAGAGTAGCTGATTTTGAGTGCATTAGCTTTTCTTAATTCTTGTTTAAGGTCAGTTATAATACCCATTTTAGTGTCAGAATCAACTTTTAATGAAGTTGTTATAAAAGGTCTGTCAGCTTCGTTTCGTGCTTCTCTTTCTCTTATAACAAATTCGCTAATATCAATAAGCTTGGCATAGCTATCATTAAGCTGTATTCGTGGCTCTGTCCCATATATACTTGGTTTGGTAGGAGGACCTATATAGATAAAACTTACCAAAGATTTTTTTTCTAATTTCTGAACTTCTGTTGCTTCAGGGACAGTTATGTTAACAAACAGCTCTGTTTCTCTCATAGTTGTTGCAACCATAAAAAAGAATAAAAGTATAAATATAATATCAGGTAAAGATGATGTTGAAACTGTGGGTAATTTTTTAGATTTTGTTTTTGTAAAACGAGCCATTAATTATTTCCTCCTACATTTTTTGGTTCAGCTTCAGAAATACTTACAGGTATAGCTTTTCTAACAGCTTTTGCTTTTTCTTCATTTAAGTCAAGGAATTTTTTTCCAAATTTTTCTATTGACAGTTCATTCCTTAATTCTCTTACTGCTGCTGCTAATTCATTTTGAATTTTTATATAAGTTTCATAAGAAGTTCCTCTGTCGTTTTGTAAGGATATTACTCCTTTAGAAACAAATATCTCTCCAAGCAAGTCAATATCTTTTGTTGCTTTGTCAGATAAATTAGGGTCATTATTAGGATTTTTAAGAAATTCTTTTGTCTTTTCTCTTAAAGTGTAAATGTTACCGGATTTACCTTCAACTAATAATTGATTTTGAGCATTAACCAAAACAGTAAAAACATTCCTTTCTTTTATTGGAGGAGGCAGGGGAACATTAGGATCTATAGGCGGAGGCAATCTTCTTAATATGCCTGTATCTACATCCATTGTAGTAGTTACAAGGAAAAATATTAGAAGCAAAAAAGCTATATCAGCCATTGAAGATGCATTTACTTCAGGAACAATTCTCTTCATTTTTATAGATTTTATTTTTTAAGCATTTTTATAACTCCACCAAAAGCCATACAAAGAACAGCTATAATACCTAATATATATGTTAAAATTAAACCGGTTCCAATACTCCTTGATACCGTATCTGTAATTCCAAATTTCTCAAATACTTTTCCTTGTATATTACCGGAAGCAGATAAATAAGAGATACCAAGCAAGATTAGAAATCCAATAAATATAAATAAAATATTCTTTTTAGATTCAGGGCTTTTAATAAAGTCCTTTATAGCTATTGCTACTACTGTGATAACAGATAGCCCAAGTAAAATATATCCCCATATTAGTATAGTATTTTCTGATATTGCATTTAAGTAGAATAAAACTATTAGTATTCCTGAAATACCCAAAAGAGTATATACTATGATTGATAATATTTTTTCCTCTTTTTCTTTCATATTAATTATTTATTTAATGATTTATATTTTGTTAGAATATCCATAAAAGAAATAGCAGAATTTTCCATTGCGTTGATAATACCATCAATTTTAGAGATTATATAATTATAAAAAATCTGTAATATGACAGCAACAATAAGTCCAAATACAGTTGTTAAAAGTGCGACTTTAATACCACCTGCAACAATAGCCGGAGATATATTACCCATTGTTTCAATATTATCAAATGCTCCAATCATACCTATTACAGTTCCCATAAATCCAAGCATAGGTGCAATGGATATGAATAATGAAATCCATGATAATCCTTTTTCTAATCGTCCTGTAAGCACGCTGCCATAAGAAATTATTGATTTTTCAACTATTTCCAAACCTTCGTTATGACGATTCAACCCCTGATAGAATATACTTGCTACAGGTCCTCTTGTATTTCTGCAAATTTCTTTTGCAGAATCTATTCCTTGTTTTTCTATTGTGGATTCTACATCAGAGAGTAATTTTTTTGTATTGGTCGTTGATAAATTCAGATATAATATTCTTTCAATTGATAAAGCTAACCCAAGAACTAAAAATAATAAAATAATAGCCATAAAACCAGGCCCACCTTCAATAAATTTTTCTTTTAAAATCTGATGAAAAGTTTTATTTTCATTTGGGTTTTCATTTAGGATATTTTCCTCTTCAGTAGCCAAAATTTTAGCTGCGGCTGTATCTTTTTGTTCTTTTTTGGTTGTATCCGTATTTGTTTTTACACTAGCTAATACGGCATTTGAAATTCCAAAACTTAGCATTCCTGCTATTATTAAAGAAGCAATTATTTTTTTCATGTTAGAATTAATTATTATTTAATTATTTAATTATTATTTTGTGCGGAGAGGAAGGGATTCGAACCCTTGATACGCTTTTGACGTATACACGCTTTCCAGGCGCGCACCTTCGTCCACTCGGTCACCTCTCCTGAAAAGAAAAAAAATATAAACCTCTATCAAAATTAGAAGCGAAAGTAAAAAAAAAAATATAATTAAAAACAAATATTAATTATTTTTTTTTGTAAAATTATTTTTCAAAATTAAGAATACGATAATATTTTTATACTAATTTAAACAATAAATAGACATATCTGCATTAGTTGATAATAAAATTAAAATAACATAACATAAAATTTTTTCACTAGTGTCCAACTAAATTTAAAAATTCAGATAAAGTCGTTTCTAAATCAGGCAACTGCCTGATGAGATTCCTCGCTATCACTCGGAATGACAGTGTTATTTAGAGTAAGAGGTGAGGGTAAGGACGCGTTTTACGCGTTCTTACCCTCACCTTCCTAACATAACGAAGTTGTCATTCCGAACGATAGTGAGGAATCTACTATTATAAATCCTAATTTCATTTTAATCTAACACTAATGAAAAATTTTATTAAAAAATAATCTTTTATTTTTTATACTTTTGTCTTTTTTATACCTCTGAATAATTATCATAAAAAAATATATATTTATGAAAACAAAAATTATTATCCTCTTTTGCCTGATATTTAATATCTATTTTAATAGCTATGCAACAAATAACTATTATAAAACAGAATACCTGTCTGCTTGTACTATTGACAGCACTTATGAACAAAACTGGCAAAAAGTTGAGGATTTTAAAAACAAAGAACTTCCTAAATCAGCACTAAAAATTGTAAATGATATTTACAAAAAAGCCAAAGAAGAAAACAATGCTTCTCAATTTGTTAAAGCTGTCTTGTATAAAATAAATTTAAAATCAAAATTTGAAGAAAATTACTTAAAAAATACAATTAATGAACTTAATAACGAAATTGAAGCATCTAATCAGCCAATAAAACAAATATTGTATTCTACACTGGCAGAGGTCTATTGGAAATATTATCAGACAAACAGATATAAATTTTTGAATAGAACAGAAACAATAAATTTTAAAAAAGATGATATTGAAACCTGGACATTAAAAGATATAACAAGATATGTTATAGCCGGTTATCTTAACTCTTTAAAAAATGCTGACAAATTAAAAAAGACATCTTTAAAGACCTATGATAATATTTTATTAACAGAAAAAAAATCAAAAAATTACAGACCAACACTTTATGACTTTCTTGCTCATAGAGCTGTTGATTTTTTTAAAAACAAAGAGCCGGAAATCATAAGACCTGCCTATAAATTTGAACTCAATAATAAAGATTATTTTAAATATTGTAATCTGTTCACAAAAGTTAATATAGCAACAAATGATTCAATGTCTTTGAAATTTTATGGGATAAAAATTTTGCAGGATTTAATAATGTTTCATCTGAATGACAAAAATCCCCAAGCTCTTATTGATGTTGATTTGGAAAGATTAAAATTTGTTAAAGACAATTCTATTATAGAGCAAAAAGATAGCTTATATTTGAATGCTTTACAAATTATTGAAAAAAAATTCAATAAATTTTCAATCTCAACAAATATATCTTATGAAATAGCTAATGAATATTATCAAAAAGCAAAGCTATACAGACCTTTGGAATCTGAAAATCATAAATGGGATTTAAAAACATCTTACCAGTATTGTGAAAAGGCTATAAAACGTTTTCCTGACTCTAATGCCGAAGGTGTAAAAAACTGCTTGTGTCTGCAGGAAAAAATAAAACAAACTTCTATTAATATAACAACAGAATATGTTAATATTCCTGATAAACCTTTCAGAGCACTGGTTTCTTATAAAAACATATCTAACATATATATTAAAATTATAAAATATAATTACACAAAGGATAAAAATCTGAAAAGAAAGTTTTATAACAAAGAATTAGTAGATAAGTATAAAAATATGCCGGATATAAAACAATGGAACCTGACATTAAGTAATGATAGTGATTTTCAAAAACATTCCGTTGAAATAAAAATACCGGGACTGGACTTGGGTTATTACATTATCTTAATAGGAACAGACAAAAAATTTTCTTATGATAACGAATCTGTTGCTTATTTTCCTTTTTGGGTATCAAATATAAGTTATATAAGCCGCCCTGAAGATAATAACGATTTGAACTTTTATGTATTAAACAGAGAAACAGGCACTGGTATGAAAAACGTATCTGCTCAGATTTATTATAATAAATATGATTACAAATTAAAAAAAACAGAACAAAAAAAAGGAGAAAAATTTACAACAAACGAACAGGGACATTTTAGTATGTCTTCAGCAAACAGAAGTCCAAGTAGATTTTATATTGAATTTGTATATAAAAAAGACACTTTAATAACTAATTCTTTTTATCAAAGTTCAAGACATTTACAAAAAGACAGAACTGTTTTAAAAACGTTCTTTTTTACTGACAGGGCTATATATCGTCCGGGACAAACTATATATTTTAAAGGAATTTTGTTGGAAAAAAACAGCGAGACCTATCATATAAAACCTAAATGCAATACAACAGTTACTTTCTATGATGTTAACAGCAGAAAAATAGCAGATTTAAAGTTAATATCAAATGAATATGGAACATTTAACGGTACTTTTACTACACCTGTCGGAGTTCTTAATGGAAGAATGTTTATATCTAACAGTTCGGGAAGTATTGGGTTTTTAGTTGAAGAATATAAACGTCCAAAATTTGAGGTGTTATTCAATCCTGTTAAAGAAACATATAAACTAAATGAAATAGTTACTATAACAGGCAACGCAAAAGCATTCTCAGGTAATAATATTTCTAATTCAAAAGTTAAATACCGGGTAGTAAGAGCTTCTACTTTCCCTTATTGGAGATACTGGCGACCAATATATCCTTATAATCTTAAAAAAACAGAGATAACAAATGGAATAACAAATACAGATGCTCAAGGGGAATTTACTATTAATTTTAAAGCAATACCAGACCTGACAATACCCAGAAAAAATAAACCCGTATTTAATTATACTGTCTATGCTGATGTTACTGATATAAATGGCGAAACACATTCTAATCAAAAAACTATTTCTGTTGGATATACAGGACTGATAATAAATGTTGATATACCTGACAAAATTGATAAAGATAAAAAAAATGAATTTAAAATAATTGCTACTAACCTTGACGGAGAAAAACAAGCTGCAAAAGGTGAGATAACAATCTATAAACTAAAACAACCTGACAGAATATTCAGAGAACGTCAATGGGACAGACCTGATAAGTTTTCTATGACAAAACAAGAGTTTTATAATACTTTTACTTATGATATTTATGATAATGAAAATGATATTCACAACCGGAAAAAAGAAATAAATGTTTTAGAATATGCTTTTGATACAGAAAAGGACTCTTTGCTCAAACTTAACAAAATATCAAAATACGAACAAGGTCATTATGTTCTTGAAATAAAATCAAAAGACAAATACGGCACAGATGTAAAATCAACTAATTATTTTACTGTTTATTCACTTAAAAATAAACAAATACCTGACAATTCTATTAACTGGTTCACTATGCTCAAAGAAAAAGGTGAACCGGGCGAAAAAATATCTTTTCTGATTGGAACAAAAGATAAAAATGTAAATATACTTTACGAAATAGAACATAAAAAGAAAATAATTTTCAAACAATGGATAAATATCAGTAACAAACAAAAACTAATAGAAATACCAATTAAAGAAGAATACAGAGGAAATTTTTCTATACACCTTACTTTTATAAAGCATAACAGGTCTTTTGATAATACAGAGACAATAATTATTCCTTATACAAACAAAAACTTAGATATTACCTTTGAAACATTCAGAGACAAATTATCACCGGGACAAAAAGAAGAATGGAATATAAAAATAAAAGATAATAAATCTGAAAAAATCGCTGCTGAAATGCTTGCAACACTCTATGATGCTTCTCTTGATAAATTTAAAAAAAATATCTGGACAGGATTTGATGAAATTTATAAATCTTACTATAGCTCTTTAAACTGGAACATAGATAATGCCTTTACTACAAACAGAAGTAATTTATATACCAACAGAAAAACAAAACATAATCAATTGTTTTATCATTATTACGATAAACTAAACTGGTTTGGATTTAATTATTATGCAAGCTATACAGGGTCAACAGGTGGAAGAAGAACAAGAGTTACTTCTATGATGTCAAAAGGTATAAAACACAATAAAATGCCGGAAACAACAATGGATGAAGGAGCTATCCCTGAAGCTGAACCGGATATGGACAAAGAAATATCAACTGCTCAGGATAAACAATCTCAAACATCTGACTTCACAGGAATACAAATAAGAAGAAACTTTAATGAAACAGCATTCTTTTATCCAGACCTTAAAACAAATGATAAAGACGAAATTATTATATCCTTTACTGTGCCTGAATCTCTTACAAAATGGAAATTAATGGCTCTTGCTCATACAAAAGACCTGAAATACGGACAAATACAAAAACAACTAATAACTCAAAAAAAATTAATGATAATACCTAATATCCCAAGATTTTTTAGACAAGGTGATAAAATATCTTTGTGTGCCAAGGTATCAAATATATCAGAAAATAATCTGCAGGGACAAGCAAAATTATTACTGTTTGATGCAACAACAATGAAACCTGTTAATGATATAACAAATAACAATGATTCAATAAAAGATTTCTCTGTCCAAAAACAGCAAAACACAATATTATGCTGGAATATTACTGTGCCAGACAATATAGAAGCTATAACATATAGAATTGTTGCAAAGTCCGGAAATTTTAGTGATGGGGAAGAAAAAATAATACCTGTGCTGACAAACAGAATGCTTGTAACAGAGTCCTTGCCTTTGCCTGTTAATGGAAAACAAACAAAAAAATTTACTTTCACCAAACTTTTAAACTCAAAATCATCTTCAACATTAAAAAATCATAAATTAACACTTGAATATACTTCAAATCCTGCATGGTATGCTGTTCAATCTCTGCCTTATCTGATGGAAACGCCTTATGAATGCTCTGAACAAATATTTAGCCGATTATACGCTAATAGCATCGCTTCTTATATTGTTAATTCCAATCCAAAGATAAAACAGGTGTTTGAATGCTGGAAAAATTTTACACCTGATGCTTTGCTGTCAAACTTAGAAAAAAATCAGGAACTAAAAACTTTGATACTTAAAGAAACGCCATGGTTTTTAGATGCAAAAAACGAATCTCAAAGAAAACAAAGAATTGCATTGCTCTTTGATGCAAATAAAATGTCAAATGAACTTAACATTGCTTTATCAAAATTAATTAAAATGCAATCCTATACCGGAGCATGGCCTTGGTTTAAAGGTATGTCTGACAGCAGATACATAACTCAATATATTATTACCGGCTTTGGACATCTTGATAACATTGGAATAAAAAATGTAAAAAAAGACCAGAAAATATGGCAAATGATAAGAAAAAGTGTTAGATATTTAGATGCTGAAATAATGAAAGATTACCAGTATATTCAAAAATATAATCCTGATAATATGGATAAAAATCATATCAGCAGATTGCAAATTCAATATCTGTATGCAAGAAGCTATTTTATCAATGATATTAAAATACAAGACAGATACAAACAATCTTTTGAATATTTTAAAAATCAAGCTAAAAAATACTGGACACAAAACAATATACATCTGCAGGCAATGCTCTCTCTTGCATTAAACCGTTATGGAGATAATGCTACAGCTATGGATATTATTAAATCTTTAAAAGAAAAATCTATTCATTCCGATGAGATGGGAATGTATTGGAGAGATACAAGACCGTCTTATTACTGGTATCAAGCTCCTGTTGAAACACAAGCTCTAATGATTGAAGCTTTTGATAAAGTTGCTAATGATGATAAATCTGTTGAAGAATTAAAAATATGGCTTTTAAAACAAAAACAAACTCAGGACTGGAAAACATCTAAAGCTACAGCAGAAGCATGTTATGCTTTGCTCTTAAGAGGAGCTAATATATTGGAAAGCAGCGATTTGGTAAATGTATCATTAAATGACATAAAAATTAATCCAAAAGAAATTGATGATGTAAAAGTAGAAGCAGGAACAGGATATTTTAAAACTTCATGGTCTGGCAGCGATATAAAACCACAAATGGGTAATGTTACTGTTACAAAATCAGATGACGGTGTTGCATGGGGCGCATTATACTGGCAATATTTTGAGCAACTTGACAAAATAACTCCTCATCAAACGCCTTTGAAATTAGAAAAAAAATTATTTATAGAAAAAAATACTCCTTCGGGTCCTGTTATAGAGCCAATTACTGAAAAAACAGAACTAAAACTTGGCGATAAAATTAAAGTAAGAATAGAACTAAGAGTTGACAGAGACATGGAATATGTGCACATGAAAGATATGAGAGCTTCCGGCTTTGAACCCATTAATGTAATATCAAAATATAAATATCAGGACGGACTTGGATATTATGAATCTACAGGCGACGCAGCAACTAACTTCTTTTTCTCTTATCTCAAAAAAGGAACTTATGTATTTGAATATCCTTTGCTGATAAACAATAAAGGTGATTTTTCAAATGGTATTACAACTGTCCAGTGTATGTATGCTCCTGAATTTACCGCTCATTCTCAAGGTGTTAGAGTAAAAATTTCCAAATAAAAATCAGTTTCTTTTATGATGCTGTATATCAATATTTGCAAGTTTTTTTACAGATACATAAGAAATAAAATAACAGGAATAATAATTCCAATAGCAGTAAGCCATCCTCCACGTCCTGTAATGCCTTTTTTTCCTTTAATAATAAATAAACCTGTTATAGCAATTAATATTAAAGAAAAAGCAAAAAAATCTGAGAAATATGTCCATAGTTTGCCAGGATTATAATGAAGGAATGTTGTTTGTCCAAATAAAGGTCTTCTTTTTATCTTTTCAATATATGTTTGTCCTGTTAATATGTTAATGTTTACAGAACCATTTTTGACAAATATTTTCAAACTGTTTTCTTCAGGGAAATAATAATTTTTGTAATAATCATCTTCTCCTACTTCTTTTAATATTTTTAATACTTTTTCCTTAGAATATTCTTTTTGACTATCAGGAACATTTAATGTCATTTCTTCCCTTTTAATGATATAATTAGGATTCCAATCCTTTATATGATTCATTGCAATACCTGAAATACCATAGATAACACACATACCAAAAAGAAAGAAACCCAAATCACGATGTATAGTAATAATTGTTTTTTTGAATTTTATCTTTATTTGTTTATATTTCATAATTAATTGATTTTAAGTTGTTTATGATTTTTGATTTTAAAATTTGCTAACATCTTATGGCATCTGTCTTAGGCAGAATATACATAATGCATTGCATTCCATTCCTATCATTGCCTTAGTATCAATTCATAATTTCTGCCTATTGGTCATAGACATTTCGTTTGTATCTTTGATTATGAGTCAATATAAAATAAACTACTACTCTATTACTTCTAACGTGTTGCACTCAACAGAATAGAATGATAAATGATCCAGATTTTTTTCTTTTAATTGTTCTCTAAAAGTTTTAATTTTTCCTAAATTTTCCTTTTTTTCAGCATCAACAGAACTGTTTTCATGACCTTCCTTACCTTCATGTATCTCTAAATTATTAGAATTGCCTTTTAATATCTCTTCTTCCCATTTTGATAAATAATTTTCGTCAACAATTTTTTCTTTTACAATTCCTTGCACTTTTACTTTTTTACCTTCTAAACTAATATCAAAAGAGGTAATATCTTTTCCTGTGTTAATTTTTGCTCTTTGTTTAGGATTTTCTCCAACAATAAACATACGTTTACCGGAATGTTTACATACATGTCCTACAATTCCCTGAATTGAAATTTCTTTATCTACATATTTACCGGCAAGTGTCATAAAATCAGAAATGCTCAACTGTGTAACATTAACATTTTCTGTATTTTCTTTTTCTGATATTTTGTTTTGGGTATTATTACAAGAAAAAGAGACAAAAAGAAAGATAATAATAAAAAAATTTAATAAGTTTTTTTTCATAATTTATATTTTTTAAAATTAATAATATTTAAACATTTAATTTCGTGGCAAAGATATATTTTTCTGGAATTATTGTTCAAAGTTTAATAAAAATACAAATAAAAAATTTTTTATATTAACAAAACTTCCCCTGTAAAAAATAATTACATTTGCAATCTTTACAATTTTTCATTTTTTTTTAATCATTACAATTATTACGAATAGTTATAAATTTATTAAATAATATAACTTTTATTAAAATGAACAAAGAAACAGAAAAAATAAAATGCCTTATCATTGGTTCAGGACCTGCCGGATATACTGCTGCTATTTATGCTGCAAGAGCAAACCTAAGACCTGTTGTCTATAAGGGCTTAGAACCTGGCGGACAACTAACTAGCACAACAGAGATAGATAATTTCCCCGGATATCCAAATGGTGTAACAGGTTTTGAAATAATGAAAGATTTTGAAAAACAGGCACAGAGATTTAATACAGATATAAGAGACGGCTCAGTTACATCTGTAAATTTTCTGGTCAGACCTTTTGAAATTACTGTAAATAATGAAAAAAATATCTTTGCAGATACTGTAATTATTGCTACCGGTGCTTCTGCCAGATGGCTCGGATTAAAATCTGAACAAGAATACAAAGGAGCCGGTGTCTCTGCCTGTGCCACTTGTGACGGATTTTTTTACAAAGGAAAAGACGTTGCTGTTATTGGCGGAGGTGATACCGCTGCAGAAGATGCAACTTATCTCGCAAAATTATGTAACAAAGTATATCTTATCCACAGAAGAGACAAACTAAGAGCTTCTATTTCAATGCAAAATAAAATATTTAACACACCAAATATAGAAGTTCTGTGGGATTATATACCTAAAGAAATTCTTGGTAAAAAAGAGGGCTTTATTAAATCTGTAAATAGCGTTTTATTAACAAACGTCAAAACAGGCAAAGAAAAAAAAATAAATATTGATGGGTTTTTTGTTGCAGTAGGACATAAACCTAATTCTGATATTTTTAAAAATAAAATAGACCTTGATGAAAAAGGTTATATTATTACTGCTCCTGACTCAACAAAAACAAATATTAAAGGCATTTTTGCAGCCGGCGATATACAAGACCCTGTTTTCAGACAAGCTGTTACTTCTGCCGGCTCAGGATGTATGGCTGCTATTGAAGCAGAAAAATATTTGTCTTCAATAAAGTAAAAATCTATTGCGTTTTGCAATTAGTAATGACATCGCTTTTTTTAACTGATTGACATACAGCATTTTATATATGTTAGACAAATTAAAATAAGTATAGTAGTGTTATCACTTTTTAGAAAAATTAAACTTTGAATATTTTCCCAAATAAAAATAAAAAAAAATTTTTTTTCTTATTTTTATTTTTATCTTTGCAAATTAATTTAATTATTAACTAATCATTAACTAAAACTTTTTAATCATTATGAAAAAATTATTTACTTTATTAATTGCTTTTATAATAACAGGTTTTGTCTATGGACAAACAGTTATAAATGGTAACTTTGAATCATGGACAGGTGCCAATCCTGATGGCTGGACATTAACTCCAGATGGCACTGATATAACCTTTTCACAAGGTACAAGTCAAGGAGTTACAGGAGACGCTCTGAAAATTGTTGCAAACACCAATGAAGCTGGTTCTGATGGCGAATTTGAAAATACTGTAACAGATATTGTCCCCGGTAATACTTACAGTGTCTCTGTCTTTGTAAAGTCCAATGACGACCTGATACTAATTCGCTACTGGGATGTAAGATGGCTTGACGCAACAGATACTCAGGTAGGAGTAGATATTGATGACAACACTTATAATTCTATAACACTTGATAATTGGACTGAACATACAATAACAGGCAATCCTATCACTGCTCCTGCTAATGCTGTGAAACTAAGAGTTAACTTTAGGGTTTATATTCAAACCGGCTTTGCTTCAGGAACAACAAGTATGCTTGTAGATAGCTTTAATGTTAAAACAATATATACTTTGCCTTTTACTGAAAACTTTAATACAGGTATTCCTGCTTACTGGACTATTGTTGATAGCTTATCTGATAGTTGGACATGGTATGGTGAAACAGCTCATTCTGGTGATGACCTTGACGGAACACCTTTTGCTTTTGTTAATAGTGATGACGCCGGCTCTGTTGATATGGACGAACAAATGATTACCCCTGAAATTGATGCCTCAGCAGCTAGCGCTTTAATCCTTGAATTTGACCATTTTTTCTATTATACTGGTTCAGAAATTGGTGATGTAGATGTATGGGATGGCTCTGCATGGCAAAATGTTTATAGTGTTTCCGGTGCTGATATTGGCGACTGGAGCGCACCTGATAATCAAATAATAGATATTTCTGCTTATATTAATGCTAATCTAAAAGTTCGTTTTCATTATTATGATGCTAATTACGCGTGGTTTTGGGCTGTTGATAATGTAAAACTTTATGAACCGGCAAATTATGATGTTGCTCCTGTAGAAATTCTGACACCTCAAACAGGATGTGGATTAACCGGTTCTGAAATTGTATCTGTTAAAGTAGCTAATTTCGGTTTACTGCCGGTAGATTCAATTCCTATTATCTATTCTTTTGACCAGGGAATAACAATAACTATGGACACTATCTGTGATACCATAAACCCGGGAGATACAACTATCTTTATATTCTCTGTACCTGCAGACCTTTCAGCTCAAGGCACTTATGAAAGTGGCGTAGTAACAATGTTACCTACTGACCAGGATAATACTAATGATAGTTTATTTTTTGAAGTAACTCATATACCTGTTATCTCAGCATTTCCATATACAGAGGACTTTGAAGCACCTTTCACAGGATGGACAAGTGATGCTGTTTCAGGTAACAATGACTGGGAACTCGGTATGCCAGCAACAACAAATCTTAACACAACTCATAGCGGCTTAAATGCATGGGTTACAAATTTATCAGGGGATTATAATTATGATGATGATTGTTATGTATTATCACCTTGTTTTGACTTTACTTCTTTATTAGACCCTCAACTCTCTGTCTGGCTAAATATTTATACTGAAACTAATTGGGATGCAATGATTCTTGAAGCTTCAACAGATGGCGGAACTGTTTGGAATAATGTTGGCGACTCTCTTTTTTATAATAATTACAGTACTTTCGGATCAGTTGCTCCTCCAAGATGGAGCGGATACGTTGGCGTATGGACAAATTATAAAACTGCTTTAACAGGTCTTGCAGGTCAAACTAATGTAAAATTACGTTTCAGATTTGGCTCTGATGATTCTAGTAATTATGATGGCATTGCTATTGATGATTTTGAAATTCATGATGCTTATGCTTTTGATGTTGCTCTTGTAGAAATTTTGACACCTCAAACAGGATGTGGATTAACCGGTTCTGAAACTGTATCTGTTAAAGTAGCTAATTTTGGTTTACTGCCGGTAGATTCAATTCCTATTATCTATTCTTTTGACCAGGGAATAACAATAACTATGGATACTATCTGTGATACGATAAACCCGGGAGATACAACTATCTTTATATTCTCTACACCTGCAGACCTTTCAGCTCCAGGCACTTATGAAAGTGGAGTAGTAACAATGTTACCTACTGACCAGGATAATACTAATGATAGTTTATTTTTTGAAATAACAAGTTTGGGTGATATTTCTTTATTCCCGTTTACAGAAAACTTTGAATCAGGAGAAACTTTTTATTTTAATTTAAAATCAAATGCAGAAGCTGACATTTTTGTTGACTCAATTTCTGCAAATGCAAGTTCTTTTGGTTTACATTTTATCGGAAATGGCTCATCAGGATGGACAGGTGGCTCTACTGATACTGATTCAACAAATGCTTGGGTTGATAATATTTCGCATCATGCTTCTGCTCTTACCTGTGATATTGATGCTTCCGGACTTGGTAATTTAACACTTAGACTTGATTTAAAACAATACTCAAGTTATGGAACAAAATACAGCTGGTTCAGAGTACTGGTAAATGGTACTACCCAAATTAGCGATATAAATGGGGTTTATAACTTTAATCCTGTTACATCTTCGGATCCTTTTGAAACAAAAACATTTAACTTATCAGCTTATGCAGGTTCAACATTTACTTTAACTTTACAATCTGCCTGTAAATATAATGATGATTATGTATTTGTTGATAATATTAATCTGTATGAACCTGCCTCAAACGATGTAGGAGTTACAGATATAAAACCTCTGGATGATTTATGTGGTATAGCTGATGACTCTGTTATTGTTATTGTAACTAATTTCGGATATTCCTCTCAGGATACTATCCCTGTTATTGTAGATATTGAGACACCCTCAGGTCCTGTAACTGTAAATGATACATTGTTCACAACTTTAAATAATAATGAATTTGATACTCTTATTGTTGGAACAATCAATACTATACAAGCAGGAACTTACAATGTAAAGGCATATACTTCTTTATCAACTGACAATGCTCATTTTAATGATACTTTAATAAGTTCATTTACAATTACAATACCGGAATCAATCCCTTATAAAGAAGATTTTGAAGCTTCAGCAATTCCTCCTTCTGACTGGAATACAGATATGTATTTAGCATTGCCAGCTGCTCATGGTAATATATCTAATGTATTATATAAAAATTTATGGTCATCTAACCAATCAGCTTATGCAGTTACTCCTAAAATAGGCACAGTAACTTCAAATACATATTTAACATTTGATTACAGAATTGTTGAATATTCTTCGCCTTATAATGCAATGAATATTGCTTCTACTGATTCAATACATATTATGATATCTGCTGACTGCGGAACAACTTTCAATACATTATATACTATAAATTCATTAAATCATACACCAACTAGTGCAATGACAACTATGCAGTTTCCATTAGCTTCGTATGATGGTAATGATATATTTATACTGTTCCTTTCTACTTCAGAAACATCAGATTTTGATGGTTTTTATGTTGATTTTGATAACGTAATAGTATCAGAAATTCCTATTGTTGATTTAGGCCCGGATACAACTATCTGTGCTAATAACAGCATAATATTTGATGCGGGTGCAGGCACCGGTTATACTTATATATGGCAAAAAGCACCATTAACAGATACTATAGATTATTCACAAACAATATCTGTTGATTCTGCCGGCACAGGATTAAGTTCTGCAACATACATTGTTACTGTTACAGATTCACTTACAGGACTTCAGGCAACAGATTCTGTTGTTATTACCTTTGAAATCTGTACTGATATAAATGATATTACTGATAATTCAAATATAAGTATATATCCAAATCCTTGCGATGGAACATTTAATATTTCTGCAAAAGGATTAAATAGCACTACGGACTTGTATATACTTAATGTTCAGGGACAAGTTGTTTATAAAGAAAAACTGATAAACACAAGTTCTAATTATACTAAACAATTTGACCTTTCTGATTATTCAAAAGGAATATATTTCATTAAACTTGTTAATGAAAACAGTATTCAAATAAAAAAGATTGTTATTCAATAATTTGACAATCAAATTCTTTAAAAAAAGCAGGTAAATATTTTTTACCTGCTTTTTTTATTTATACCCATTTTTAATAGTTTTTTTTAACTTTGGATTTTTTTTTATTAATTATAAAGTTGAGAAAATTTTTTTTTAAATGGGAGTAATAGTTAATGGTAATATATTAGTATCTAATCCATTCTGATTATTTTTTTAAAAATTATAAAAATAAATATTAGTGTCCGACTAAAAATAGAATTAGAACTTATAATAGTAGATTCCTCACTCCGTTCGGAATGACAACTTCGTTATGTTGGGAAGGTGAGGGTAAGGACGCGTAAAACGCGTCCTTACCCTCACCCTGAACTCCAAATAACACTGTCATTCCGAGTGATAGCGAGGAATCTCATAATATTTAGAAACGATTTTACCTAAATTTTTAAGTTTAGTCGGACATTAGTCGGACAATAGTGAAAAATAAAATTAACTTTTATGAATTCTTCTTTAGTAAGAAAAAAGTTTTTTGATTTTTTTGAATCAAAACAACATAAAATTGTTTGTTCTGCACCAATGGTAGTAAAAGATGACCCAACATTGATGTTCACAAATGCAGGAATGAATCAATTTAAAGATATATTTTTAGGTAATGCATTATCTAAATATCCACGTGTGGCAGATACTCAAAAATGTTTAAGGGTATCAGGCAAGCATAATGATTTAGAGGAAGTAGGACAAGATACATACCATCATACAATGTTTGAAATGCTTGGAAACTGGTCTTTTGACGATTATTTTAAAAAACAGACAATAGAATGGGCATGGGAATTACTTACACAAGTATATAAAATAGATAAAAATCGCTTGTATGTTACTGTTTTTAAAGGCGATGATGAGCAAGGATTAAAAAAAGACATGGAATCTTATAATTTTTGGAAACAAATTATATCAGAACATAACATTTTATTTGGCTCTAAAAAAGATAATTTTTGGGAAATGGGAGATACTGGTCCTTGTGGTCCATGCTCAGAAATTCATATAGATATTCGTGATGAGCAGGAACGTAAAAAAGTTGACGGAAAAAATTTGATAAATAAAAATAATCCATTAGTAATTGAAATCTGGAACCTTGTATTTATTGAGTTTAATCGTCTCTCTAATGGAAAACTTGTCTCTCTACCGGCAAAACATGTTGATACAGGAATGGGCTTGGAACGATTGTGTATGATACTGCAAGGAGTAAAATCAAATTATGATACTGATTTGTTTCAGCCAATAATACAGCAAATTGCTAAAATAAGTGGTAAAGAGTATGGCAAAAATCAAAAAACTGATATAGCTATGCAAGTTATAGCTGACCATCTCAGAGCTGTAACATTTGCTATTGCCGACGGACAACTGCCATCTAATAATAAAGCCGGCTATGTGATAAGACGAATATTAAGAAGAGCCATAAGATATGGTTATACTTTTCTTGATATTAAAGAGCCATTTATCAATAAACTTGTTCCTTTATTAGTTAAACAAATGGGCGATGTTTTCCCAGAAATAAAACATCAACAGGAATTAATAATAAAAGTGATAACAAAAGAGGAAATTTCATTTTTAAGGACTCTATGCTTTGGGATACAAAAATTTGAGACCTATATTTTTAAAAATAAAAATAAAAAATATATTGATGGTAAATTTGCCTTTGAACTGTTTGATACTTATGGTTTTCCTATTGATTTAACAAACTTAATAGCAAAGGAGCAAAAATTTACTGTTGATATGGATAATTTTAATAAAAATATGGCACAACAAAAAAATCGTTCCCGTAAAGCTGCTGAAGTCAATACTGATGATTGGATTGTATTGAAAAATGAGCAGCAAACAGAATTTGTAGGATATAATACACTTACTACTGAGGCAAAAATTATTAAATATCGCAAAGTAAAAACAAAAAACAAAGATTTTTTTCAAATTGTTTTGGATAAGACACCTTTCTATGCTGAAAAAGGAGGACAATCCGGAGATAAAGGATATTTGGAATCTGGAAATGAAAAAATATTCATACAGGATACAAAAAAAGAAAATGAACTAACAGTTCATATTACAAAAAATATTCCAACTGCTCTTACCAAGACCTTTATTGCTACAGTTGACAAAGAAAGAAGAGAAGCAATAGCTTGTAATCATTCTGCTACACACTTGATGCAAGCAGCATTAAAACAAGTTTTAGGAAATCATATTGAACAAAGGGGCTCTTTGGTTGATGAAAATCATCTGCGATTTGACTTCTCTCACTTTGCAAAAATGACAGAACAAGAAATATTAAAAGTAGAAGCAATTGTGAACAAAAAAATACGCGAAAATATTATTTTGAATGAACAAATAAATGTTCCTATAGAAAAAGCTAAACAAATGGGAGCTATTGCATTATTTGGTGAAAAATACGGGGAATTTGTAAGAATTATCACTTTTGACAAAAAATTTTCTGTTGAACTATGCGGAGGAACACACGTTAAAGCAACAGGACAAATAGCTATGTTTAAAATCATCTCAGAATCTGCTATCGCATCTGGAATCCGCAGAATAGAAGCTATCACATCAAAAAATGCTGAAAAATATTTTAACTCGCAAATAGAAATTATTGAAAACTTAAAAAATATACTAAAAAGTCCGAAAAACATTGTTAAGTCCGTTAATAATCTGTTAGATGATAATAATAAATTACAAAAACAAATTATAGAACTAAATAAAGAAAAGACAAAAAATATAAAAACAGAATTAATTAATAAAATTAAACAAATCAATAACATAAATTTTATTGCAGCAAAAGTAAATCTTGATACATCAGCTATTAAAAATCTTGCTTTTGATATTAAAAATTCTGTTGATAACATATTTTTAGTCATTGGTTCAGAAAACAATAAAAAGGCATATTTGACTGTTATGATTTCTGAAAATCTTATTAAAAACAAAAATTTTAATGCAGCAAATATTGTAAAAGAACTTGCAAAAGAAATTAATGGTGGTGGCGGAGGACAAGCATTTTATGCAACAGCAGGAGGCAAAAATATCAATGGACTATCTAATGCCTTTAAAAAAGCTGAAGATTTTTTGTATAAAAATTCGTAAATTTGTTGACTTTTTGTATGTTATCACTATTGTCCGACTAAATTTAAAAATTTAGGAAAAATCGTTTCTAAATATTATGAGATTCCTCGCTATCACTCGGAATGACAGCATAATTCGAGTAAGGGATAGGGGTGTATTT
>Ga0208905_1000500_pt1 | contig 19670 bp, 33 predicted proteins | sample AntAceMetag02UKS_FD_184776 | JGI IMG/M metagenome (GOLD analysis project Ga0208905, IMG submission 184776) | Saline lake microbial communities from Ace Lake, Antarctica - Antarctic Ace Lake Metagenome 02UKS (SPAdes) (version 2) | ecosystem: Environmental > Aquatic > Non-marine Saline and... | reverse complement strand
ACATTCGCTGTGACAATAACAGGACTTACCTCTCCTTATACACTAGGTGAAAAAGTGAGATTTAAAGCTAATCTTGCTAATACAGGAGCTTGTACAATCGCTGTTAATGGAGGTGCTGCAAAAACTATAAAAAGATTTAATGGAACAACTGATTTATCTTCTGGTGATATACCTATTAACGGTATAGTAGATATTGTATATGATGGAACAAATTATCAGTTAGTAGGAGGAGCAATAAACGTTACTAATATTGTGGATGTAACATCTACCGCTGCTGAACTCAATAAACTTACTGGTGCTGGGGCTACTGTTACTGCTGCTAATCTTGATACTGTTACTGATAGTAGTAATGCAGACACTAAGCATACACATGCTTTTGCTAATAAATTATGGGTAGGTGCAGCATCTATGATAGTGGATGGGACAGAAGCTAAGCATGAAATACATCAACCTTCTTCTCTTGATTTATTGGCAGCGGCAGTAGATTTAGACGCTGGAGGTACTCCAGCAAATTCACAAGCAGCATTTTCAATTGTATTGCCTGCTGGATATACAAGTATATCTTCGGTAGGTTTATACTTTGTAGTTGATGGCACGGGAACAATAACTTTTGATTTATACTCATCTTCCGCAGCGGATGGTGCGAATCCTTATCAAGCTTCTGCTGATAGCCTTACCACTCAATCTGCTGATGTTACTACTGATCGAATTGAAGTCTTTAACGCTACGGCTGGATTTAATGGTCTTGATTATGTTGCAGGAAATCAGGTGCTTTGTATAATAAAAAACATTGGAGGTACAGCAACATCTAAACTTCTTACAGGCGTACTCTTTACGTTTGCATAATAATTACTTTACTTAAAAAATATAATGCCTGAAAGATCAGAGCTAAAAAAACAAATAGATGCTCAAAGGAAAGGAGCTGAACAAGAAAGAAAAATCGCTGAAAGGCGTAAAGTTGGTGAACAAGCAAAAGCTAATCTTGGAAGAGATGTCAATGTAGGTGCAGCTTTTAAAGATGAGAAAAAAGCATTAGATGAATTTACGAGACAGTCTCAGATACAATCCAACGTCAGGACAGGGAGACAAGATGATGCACCAGAAGGAGATTTCACAGTTGATAAAAGAAATTTGGTCGGAGAGGAAATGGATAAAAAGGTTAATACAATACTGGAAAAGAAAAGTATTGAACAGCAAGAGCGTGATAAAGAGTTTTATAGGAACTTAAAACTTTCTGAGGATTTGAAAAAACAGTCAGAAGAATTTAAGGTAGGAAGAGAAGCGTTAAGTACTCAAATATCTGAATTCAAAACATTTCAGGAAGAATGGAGTAGAAATTTAGAAGAAAATACAAAACTTTTCAATCAAAATTTTAGTGAATATCAGAATAAATTAGATATAGATTTACAGAAATCGTTAGAGGCTCAAGGGCAAACAATAGATAGGGCAATGGTTTTAGGAAATAAAGGAGATGAAAAAACTTTTGACCAAGCAATAAAAGAACTTGATGAACAATCTTTACAAGAAGGTATACAGCCAAATGAGCAATCTTATAGGAAGGATTATCTTAGGCTTGCAAAACTATATTCAGCACCAATAGACCGAAAAGCAACAGGACAAACAGATCAACCACCAGTACAAACCCCTACAGAGGGAGTATCTAAAGAAGAATTAAATATTATAGAGAAACATAATTATGACCAATCTATAAGCGCAAAAGAAATAGCAAATAATGTCACTGTTAATGCTGATGGAAGTAAAGTTATTCCTATAGATAGTGATACAAAATATTATACAAACCCAAATGGGAGTATAAATTGGGATAAAGTAGATCCTAATAATACTGCGTTATCAGATATTTACAAATTACAATATATTCTAGGGAAAAAATATCTTAATAATGAAAGCGGATATGATGAAGCAGAAATAAAAAGAATGAGAGATTTTGAGTTACAAGAAAAAAGAATACAAGAATTAAAAATTGAAAATGATTACAGCAATTTATCTGAAAAGACTAGACAAGAAAGATTATTTAATCAAGATAGGGCAAACCTTGCAGAACAAAAACTTGAATTTGATAAAGCTAATAATCTTGAAGATTTAACAAAAAAACAAAGTAAATCTCTTGCGTATACTAAGGCGAGATTGAGTGCTATGGGGGCTACAGATAGTATTAATGGTCTTAACGCTATTAAGGATACAGAGGTTGATTTCGCAAGCACTATGTCAAGAACAAGACAACAGTATGATTTCAAACTTGCTGATTTAGCACAAAACCAAACAGAGGCAGATTTTGCGTTTGTTCAAGAAATCAACAACATAACAACAAATAAGAATAATAAATTACTAGATGTAGAATCAAATTATTTAGATGATATTAATGATATAAATAAATCTAAACATTTAACAGATAAGGAAAAAAGAGATAAAATGTTCGAATTAGATAATAATTTACTTTCTAATATCCAAAAAAGTAAGGATGAAGCACAAGTTGGTAAAACTCAAGCAGAAACAGACCGTAGAGAGTTTACAGAAAAATTAATAATACAACAGTTGAAAGATAGTCCATACGTGTATTCAGTTAGAGACGGAAAAGTTGAATATGATACAGATGTTAATGGACATTTTGTTTATACAACTAAAGCTTTGAAAGATATGGCAACAATCAAAGCTGAACAATCAGAAACAGATAAACGATTATCTGATTCAATGGGGTATATGTATAAGGACGGAGAATTAATATTAAATGATAATAATGAACTAATTCCTACACTTAAAAGTACAGAGTACACAAATTCTCAATGGATTAAAAAACAACAATTTGACTTGGATAAACAATATAGACTAGGTATGCTTGACCAAACTACATATAAAAATAAAACAGACAGATTGAAAGCTTCCTATGTTTCGAGCACTTTTGAAGGGGAGATATCTTTTAAAAAACGTCCAGGATTTGGTAGTACAGATGGAGGGGGAGCAGAAGCTCAAGGCTTTATTGATGAAGCTGTACTCAATCAAGATGACCCTGATTATGTAGGTGGTCAATGTGGGTTTTTCTGTAACGAAGTAGCTATAAAGAAAGGGATAGGTAGACCTTTTGGGGACACTTTAAACAGCAAAAAAGATCCTATAGAAGGGATGGATTATATTAGTGTTGAAGACTTTAAAAAGAATCCAAGTGAAGGGTTTGCAATATATGATGTTGGTAATGATACTGGTCATGTGTCCAACGTACTTATAGATGATAATGGCAAGCCTTATTATGTAGATTCTAACTCAAATCTAGATGAGCGTGTTGACGCAAGGTATGCAGGAAATCTTGAAAAAAAGATTATTGGGTATCATGTGTTTTATCAAGGTGGATTGAAAGGATTTCAAACGGCTGCAACTATTGCAGAGGAAGGCGACATGGAAGCCCTTATGAGATCTTTAGGCTTATAGGATTAATTAATTAATTACAAAATATTATGTTCAAAGACTTTTACGATAAAATTGTAAGTGATGCTGATTCTTTTATAAAAAGCACACCAAAATCAGCAAAAACTCAAAAAGCTTTGAGTTCTATTTCTAAGATTGGGTCAGGTGTTAAGGATATATTTAAAACAACTAAAAAAGAAGAAGAAGAAGAAGACTATACTTCTACTGGTGCAGGGACAAATATTGTTAGCCTTGAACCTAAAATAAAAGAACCTAAAATAAAAAAAACAGATCGTCAGATTGAAGATGAGCTTATAGAAGAAAACGAAAAACTTCAAAGTTTAGATATCTATTCAAGAAGATATCCTATTAGAAAGAAGTTTATTGAAAAACGAAGAAAAGAGGAAGAAAGGGTTTCAAAGTTTACACTCGAAGAAAAGTTGTCAGAGAGATTTAGAAGAGATCAAGAGATAATGGGTAGGAATGAAGTTGTTAGTGCTCCTCCTGAACCTACAGCAGAACAAAAAGCATTACAAAGAAAAAAATTTAATGCTTATCTATATGGGAAAGCTGAAACTAATTTAACAGAAGATCTTAATCGGGAAGATAGTTATAATGTCTTTAGGTTAGCTACTAATAAGTGGTACCCATTAAAGCTTGATGACAGGTTATCAGATAAGGACAAAGACGAAGCTATAAAGCAAGAGATGACAAGTCCTAGGGTACAAAGACAAGTAAGAAGAGATATACAAAGACAAGTAAGAAGAGATATACCAATACAGGAGACAGTTAACTATTTCCGTGAAATAAATCAAATGTTTACTGGACATATGGAAGCGTTTACAGGAAACAAATTCACTAAATGGGATGAACGATTACAGTATCTCTCCGATAATGTAGCAAAGGGTTTATCTATGGGGTTGTCTGATGGAAATTTACAACATAAAGTAAAAATAGAAGGAGAAGATGTTAAATTTGAAGCACCTCCGATAAGAATCGGTCAATTTGAAGCTGATGTAATAAGTTTCGTTGGTGAAGTGGTAGGAAGTATACCTACTTATGCTTTATTATCTGCTGGTGTTGCAAGGGGATTGATTGGAATGTCTTCCAATATGGCAAGATTTGCCAATACTTACAAAAATGTTTTCAGGTTTGGGGTAAAACCTATCGGAGAGGAATTTGTTGAATATGCAGTTAGGAATATGGACGGTCAAGATTACAGTGTAGAGAATATGGCTTGGGGTATGATGGGGAATTTTGTATTTGAGGGGGCATTTGGATCAAAGATGAATAGATATTTAACAGGAGATGAAAAAAAGATAATAATGAAGAATACTGAAAACGCATTACCCCATAATGCTTCATACAAGGATTTTAATAGAGTATTCAAAGAAAATACTATGTTATATCTACAAAAAATAAAAGATCCAGATATGATGAATTATATGAAAGAACAGAGAGCTAAAGTACTTAAATCTGTAGAGGGACAAAAAGCTAGTAAGTTTTTAGAGGATATAAAAGATCCTAATTTTGATCCAATAGCTTACATGGATGAAAATATTAAAAAAAGAGAAAAAGCACGGATAGCTGAAAAGGGGACTTTAAAAGGTAGGGCTAAAGATATGTTAATGAACTTAAAAAAATGGGTTATAGAAATGAATGCACCAATAGAAGATGCTTTAGTAGCCAACGCAAAAGAGTTTAACTATTCAGTCAGCCCTGAATTTGATATACATAATCAGATAGATATGGTGTATAGAGCTAATGAGGTTGCTATAGGTTTTATTCAGGATAGCGGAGTCATGAAAGCTATAGATAGCGTTGATAATATAGATCATTTTGATGATTTTCTTATAGCAAGACATCATATTGATCTTCATGAGAAAGGGTTTAATATGGGGAGAGATATAGAAAAAGATAAGATGTTGGTTGCTTCTGTTGGAAATAAATATGAGAAACAAGCGAAAATGGTTACTGAATTTTCGCATAAGATTCTTGATTATTCTGTTGAAAGAAAATTGATACATAAGGATTTAGCTAAAATGCTAAAAGAGATTTACCCTAACTATGTACCGATGGATAGGGTTTTTAATGAATTAGAAAAAAGTGGACAGTTTTTTGGCGCTAGTGGTATCGCTTCATTATCCAAACAAAGTGTGGTACAAAAACTTGTAGGATCAGATAAGGCAATAGAAAGCCCTACAGGGTCGCTTATTGATAAAGTGATGACTGCCCATGTCCAAGGAGAGAAGAATTTTGCAAGTGAAATAATTATTAATTCTAAAAATTTACCAAATAACCCCTTAGGTGTTGAACCTCTAAGGACTAAAGCGGATTATGATAAACGAATATCTATTTTTTCAGAGTTGAAGGAATCACAAGCTATTAAAAAAGATTTATTACAAGAGATTAGGAGAGACAAGAAAAGTATAAGCAAACTAAAAAAAGAAGTAACAAAGATAAAGAACGAAGGTGAAAAACTAAAAGAGTTAAATATAAAAAAGAAAGAATTAAATGATAGTGTTAAAGGCAAAACTTACAAAGATTTTGATTCAACAAGTGTTGACCTAAATACTGATGATAAAAAGATGAATTTCTTAAATGAGTTTTTACAGGATAAAGATTTTGGGAAACTGAAAGAGAAAATGGCATTAAGAAATAAAAAAATGAAACCGTTCTTAGATAAATTAGAAAAATATAAAATAGAGTTAGATAATCTAAACCTAAAAAGAAGAGCTGAATTTGATGAAGCCCTATCTTTAGCAGGAACAAAAGCCGGAGATGAAAATACTATAAGTTGGTTAAATGAAGGGTTCAAAGAAGTTTATAAAGTTTATCCTGAAATAGCTAGGGCTGCAAAAGGTCTAAATGCACAGCAAATAGCTCCTATCATGAGGGTGTCCGCTAATGCGGTAAGAATAGCTAAATTAGGTATAACAGGGCTAAATCCTAGCTTTGCTGTGGCAAATTTCATTAAGGATCAGTTTACAGCATTTGTTTTTACGGATGCTACAATGGAAACATTGAATCCTTTTAATTATGTAGAGTCTATATATTCTACATTCAAGAAAAATGGTTTATTCAGTGATATGGCAAAATATGGGGCAGGTGGGACGTTCCTTGATACTTCAAGAGCAGCAGGAAGAGAGACTATCGCAAGTATAAGAAGTAAAAAAAATCTAGTAAGTCGTGTAAAATACATTATTACAACACCTAAAGAATGGTTGCGAACTGTTGAAAACATTGTAGGAAAAACCGAAGAGATTACAAGAGCACATCAATTCAATGCTAATCGAAAAATGTTTTTGAAGCAAGGCAGGACTTTGAAGGATGCTAATATCCTTGCAGGTCGTGCATATCGTGATACTACTGTTAATTTCTATAGACGTGGAGAATGGGGTACGACTATGAACTCAATGTTTTTATATCTTAATGCTGGGATACAGGGGGGGAGAACTTTAGTGAGAAATTTTAAAACTAAACCTTTGAAAACATCGTTAAAACTTGTTACTTCATTATACACACCAATTGCTACAGCTACTATGTGGAATCTTAACGATCCACTTAGAAGAGAAGCTTATGAGGATATGGAGGAATGGGAAAAGAAAAACAATATAATTATAATCCCTCCAAACCCTGTAAAAGATGAAAATGGGAAATGGATTTCTTGGAAAATCCCTATTCCACAAGGGCTTAATAGTCTTACTGTCCCTGTACGAAGAGGAATAGAGCAAGGCTACGGATTAGATCCTGTTTCAATGCAAGAGATTGCTAGCTCTTTTCTTGGCTCTGTTTCTCCTGTCGAAGCCACAGCATCGTCTTTAGGTACTTTTATTCCGCAAATTATTAAGCCAACAGTAGAGTCAGTTAGTGGTTATGATTTTTTTAGAGAGAAATATATATTGTCAGAGAAACAACAAGGGCTTGATCCAGATTTACAAGTATATAAATCTACTTCTGGTACGGCAATGAAAATTGCAAGCGTATTAGGGAGCAAGGGGGTTTCCCCTGTTAGAGTCGAGCATTGGCTTAAAAAAACTTTCGGAGGAAACGCTTCTTTAGGTTTACATTATTCAGACCAATTATTAGCTAGCCTTAAAGCAATACCAGAGGCTAAGATAGGAGGAGAGAGTGTCACAGAAAGTGTCATGAGAAGATTTACTAAAGTTTATGGAGGAAAAACAGAAAGGTTGGAAAGAGAAGCTATAGCAGATGCTGATAGAAAAAGTAAATCAGACGCTAAAAGCTTAAAAAATAAAGCTGTTGAGGTTTATGAAAATATGAAAAAATTAAATGATAAAGATAGAGAAAAAGCTATGTCTTTAATAGAAAAAGGTACTCCTGATTTATTTAAAAAAATAGAAGCTGAAGAAAAAAGAGATAAAAAAGGGTTGAGTTATACAGAATACAAACTTAATCAGTTACATGTTAATGATGGGACTAGAGCTAAAAGGATTTACACTACAACTAAAGATCTTTCAGATATAGAAAGAAATAAAATATTTGCTGATTATAAGAAAAAAGGAATTATAAGCAAAAATGTAGGCACACAAATAATGAACCTAATTAAGTCAAATGGAAAAAATTTTAAATCTAACTAAACATATAACCTATCATAGCTATTAGCTCTAAGCCAACAATAAAACACGCACCATGCTGTAGACCTCGTTGATAATCGTCTTCAACTTCATTTTCATCCATAATAATATAGTTAAAAGATAAGATAATATAATACATTAATAGCACTTAAATGTCAAGTAATAACAATTCTCTTTTAAAACAAATAGCTTTAATCATCAGTATAATTATATCCGTAATAACTACCGTGGTCTCTGCTGCAAGTATAAAAACGGATATTGCAGTAATGCAGGAGCAGTTTTGCTATGTTAGAGAATATATTGATGAGAACAAAGTGAAGAATGAATTATTTTTTACTGATTTGATATCACAAGAACGTCGTCTTTCTACATTGGAGTTCCTTATTAGAGAGAAAAATTAAAGTTTGCTTATTTCTTGCAATAGGTATTTTAAAATTGATGTACTTGCTACACCTGTAACAAGCGAAGATTCATAGGATATCATTAATGTTTTAATTTTTCTTATAGTCATTTTAAACGTAGAAAATTTCTCTTCCACTTCTTGCTTCATTAAAAGATTGTGATTTGTAACTATCGTGTAAATAAAACCTTCACTAAGCTTTATACCTTCATTATGTGCCACCGCTTCCATAGCACGCTCAAAGCTGATTTGTTTTGTTTTCATATGTTTGTATTATGAGTTAGAAGCCTTATCAATAATAAGGTTTCGGAGGGCTTTTGTATTATCCCTGCCCCCTGTCCAATCTATTCGCTATAGCCAAAGCCAGAGCCATCACCAGAGCCATAGCCATTACCAGAGCCATAGCCATAGCCATAACCCTCGCCAGAGCCATCGCCATTACCATTGTCAAAGCCAGAGCCAAAGCCAGAGCCATAGCCAGAGCCAGAGCCAGAGCCAGAGCCATAGCCAGAAAATTGGTGAGGTTGAATTAGCTGTTCATTTTCCATACAGGGATTGAGTTAATTGATTTTATCGCTTTATCTGTCATTGGAATTACTTCAATAATCCTCTCAAGATATATAATATCTACAGGTTCAGGCACTCTACATTCATCAGGAGTAGCTGTACCAGTCATAGCTAACTCTGATAGAGAAGCGGCTTTTTCCCATTTATGAATCCTTTTTGCTTTTCTTACTGAGTTTTGTTGTGATTTGGTTTTTTGGGGATCTATCCATCCGCAAAAAACACCTGCTGAATACGTACGAACCATACAATACTGCTCACCTTTTTTAGGCTCAATTAATTGAGTCTCTGTTTTAGGGACGTATTCAATCCCATTGATAATAGTTTTTTCCATAATAATAAAATTAAAAAATAAATAATAAGGTTTCGGAGTGCTTTGGCATTATCCCTGCCCCCTGTCCAGTCTGTTCGCTATAGCCATTACCAGAGCCATTACCAGAGCCATAGCCATTACCAGAGCCATAGCCATAGCCAGAACCCTCGCCAGAGCCATCGCCATTACCATAGCCAGAGCCATAGCCAGAGCCAGAGCCATCGCCAGAGCCAGCGCCAAAGCCAGCGCCAGAGCCACAGCCATAGCCAGCGCCATAGCCATAGCCATAGCCATAGCCATAGCCAGAGCCAGAGCCAGAGCCAGAGCCAGAGCCAGAGCCATAGCCATTGCCAGAAAATTGGTGAGGTTGAATTAGCTGTTCATTTTCCATACAGGGATTGAGTTAATTGATTTTATTCCAATAATAAACACATCTATCAAATCTTTTTGTTAACTGATTCATCTTTAGCTCTCATATCATCATCGTCATAAAATAATAAGGTTTCGGGGGCAATCTTATGATTGCCCCCTTTGTTCAATTACTTTCGTTTACGTTTTTTTTGTCTTCTATGGTTTCTTCGTGGCATTTTAGATATTCCTTTCCTTCATCTCGTGAAAAGCTCTTTTGACCTCATTGAAACAATTAATACAATAACCCTGACTAATACAGTTCTTTGTCTCCCTATAAGCATGTATAAACTCGACAGCATCCTGCTCATCAATATTAATAATATGTCTGTATACTCCACCAACACACTTGATCTCGCGACAAACACAACATTGCACAAAAAATCCATTTTTAGTTTTAAATATTTTATACATTTTGGTATTTTCCCTTCTATTATTCCCAACCAATATCAATAGCATTAAGGATGTTTTTAGCTTTGGTTACAACGTCATTCACACCTTTTTGAATTTCAAATTTAATGTCTTTTAAAGCTTTTTCCTGCTCCTTCTTCTCCTTCTTAAGTGTGAAAATTTGAGCATTAAGCTCTTTTACGTTAGCCTTAAGACACTTAATTTTAGAACTGTGCTTTCTCATTTTGAAAACCCCCTTTATAACGTAAACGGTGAAGTAAATGAACTAACACACATATCGATCAAAGCCTCTCACAATGAGGGCTACTGATACTTAGGGTTTTTCCTGTCTCAACTCATCGACTAATTTATTCCATGCTTCTTCTGCTCTGTGTTCCCCATGATAACGAACAAATAATTTGGGCTCTTTTGATTCTTCAGCTTCATTCATACTAGAATAAACGCCAATTGGAAATTCATGATTACCTTCTACATAAATAGAACATTTTTCACATTTATAATACCTATAATAATTAAAACCCCCACATGAATCATATGCGCAAGGGTAGTTGCCACATATGCATGGTTTTATTTCTATTTTTGGAGAAAAAATATAAGATTTCAAGCCTCTAAAAAAGCAATCAATGTGTTGTACCATAACCATAAAGTTAAAACATAATTTAATACTTAGATTATTCCCATTATAATTGCTTTATATAAAGCTTTTGCGTAATTATTGTCATTATATTCCACATCAATTTCGTCACCATCAATATATAAGTTTGGGTGTCCGTCTAATTCTTCAACTTTAATCTCAATATCTATAACCCCCCCCTCAAAAGCTTCATTATGAATATAGAATTCAATTTTTGGCAGATAGTATCTTTCTGTAAAAGTTTTTTCAAACAATTCCTCAAATTCTTCGTATGTATTAATATTGCTCTCATGTGTAACCTCTATTTCAAGGTCTTTAAAAATATTTATTTTTCTCATACTTATTTAGGTAAGTTAATAATTTGTTCTAATATTTCATCATCTTGCTCTTCGAAGGTGTAATCTTTTTGGAGTTTGGTCAACTCCTCTTGAGGGTTTTTTTTTGCCTCTACCCTAGGAAGGAAACTAGCAACTACAAAAATTGCTACTATAACTATTCCTACTATTACTAGTATCTCTTTTTTAAAGGACACTACTTTGGTTTGATCCATATATTGGCGTAATAGATCGGGATGTTTTTGTTTTTCCATGTTTGTTTTGGTTATTATTAAAATATAAATTCTTCAATCTCTTTCCCCTTGTTATTTTTCTATATAATCTTGTTGTGCACATTTTTCTTTATACTTATCTCTTTGTTGTTGTTCAATCTCTTGCATATCCATCTCATCTTGCATTAACTGTGCTTGGTCTTGTTCTTCGTTCATATTATTGGTGGTTATTTCATAGGTTCACAATCATTATATATCACCTCAACATAAAAGTCAACACTATTAGTATAACAATACCATTGACAATATATAATATATATAATATTATGATTGCGCATATCATTATAATATAACAAAAACCCATGAAAACTATTTCACTAAAAATTGACGAAAAACATCATGATTCACTTAAGCAGATCAAAGATACAACAACACCAAGTGTTTCTGTAGGACATCTTATACGTGTAGCTGTTTCAGAATATCTTAATAAGAATAAATAATATGAAAGTAGATAAAAACAAGACAGCAGAAGAGATCTTAGCTTTATTACCTGAGAAGATAGGGGTAAAAGATCTTAATGGCGGTAAAATTACACCTGGAGATGATATGTATTTACATTTATGTACAGGAAGAGAAAAAGAAGGATACTATGCTTGTTATGATGGGTTTTGTGGGAAGGTGGAACCTCAGAAGGATCTTAAGACTGCATTACTTATACTTATTGAATCCTGCAATAAACATGGATTACTATAATAATAATTGCAATTAAATAATAAGAGTGGTATACTAGTAAATGCAGTAAAAACGTAAATAATTGTTATCTATAAAGATACCATTCTTGAGTTCGAAAGAGCTCTGTTTACGTGCTCGCTGCACGGACTCAAGATGGTGTTTTTATTAATAAAAACAAAAATCTGGAACAGATTATTGAAGCTTTACCAGAATTAATCCCCTTCACAAATAAGAAAGATGGGATAGTGTATTATTCAGGATTATGTATAAAGTATTCAACAGGTAATTCTTGTTGGGTTGCTGGTTATGGTGGTGGTATAAACCCAGGGAAAAAGAGAGCTTTTTGCGAGGTTTATTATTGGATGGGTGGTTTTTGTATAATTTAAACTTCGCCATATGAAAAAAGTATTCTTAGGGGGGACTTGTAACGAAAGCTCTTGGAGAAAAGAATTAATCCAAATGTTACAAATAGATTTTTTTAATCCTGTAGTAGATGATTGGACAGAAGCGTGCATGGTAGAGGAGATTAAACAACGTAATTTATGTGATTTTTGTTTATACGTAATAACTCCAAAAATGACTGGTGTTTATTCAATAGCTGAAGCAGTTGATGATAGCAATAAAAGACCAGAAAAAACTATTTTTTGTGTTTTGGCAAAAGATGAAAATAAGAATTTTGATACTGGACAAATTAAAAGTTTGAAATGTGTAGGAGAAATGATAAAAAAGAATGGAGGGAAATATTTTAAAAGTTTGTTACAAATTTCTGAATTTTTATCAATCTAAGTCTATTGCTTTTTCTAGGAATGTTTTATCCATAGTTTTTAGTTAAATGATATTTATACAAATGTTTAAAGTCGATATATATTGCCTATTAGCTAACCGTTTAAATCATTCGTCGTAATCATTGTATCAAACATTATTACAAATGTCAATAGTTTTGTATAAATATAATATTGACAATCATTATATCATTGCTTATAATAGATACAAATTATTTTTTAAACAACTCCATATGCCAGATAAAGAAAAAAACAAATACAGTAAAGACTTATCTGTATCCATTTGTGTATCAATCCCCTCCTCTACCTTTAAGGCTTTAAAGAAAGAGGTAGAAGAATATGATACAAATAAATCAAAGGTAGTAAACAATGCACTTATTAGACATCTTCATTTATAAGAGAGTAAGTAAAAATTAAAAATAAAAACAAGAATATGAAAAAATCTTTCATCCTATATATTGATTCCTTAGATATAATTGATGATTTAACGGACGAACAAGTTTCGGTTCTTTTTAGATCAATAAAAAAATATGTAAATAATGAAAAAATAGAAATAAAGGGAATGATGAATGCTATTTTTAAATTATTTAAGAACCAAATCGATAGAGATAATGAAAAATATGAAGATATATGTAAAGCTCGATCGGTTGCAGGGAAGCGAGGAGGAAGACAAAAAAAGCAAATCAAAGCAAAAGAAGCAATTGCTTTTTTTGATAAGCAAAAAAAGCAAATCAAAGCAAAAGAAGCCCATACTGATAATGATACTGATAATGTAAATGATAATGACAATGATATATACACACACTGGAATAATAAAAATATAATTCATTGCCAAAAACTAACAGGAGAAATTAAAACAGAAATAAAGAAGATTTTAAAAATTCTTACTATCGAACAAGTTAAGAAAGCAATTGATATATATTCGGAGGTAGTATTGTCAGAAAAAACCTTCTTCAATTATAAGTGGTCTTTATTAGAATTTTTGCAGAGAAAAAACGGTTGTAGAGTATGGCATGAGCGAGTTTTTGATAATTACCTGAAAGATATAAATAATATAAATGACCAGTATAGAACTATTGAAATTTAACAAATAACAATAACTAAAATGGCAGGTACAACACATTATATGCAGTATGAGGAGATAGGAAGAGAATTTAGAAAAGTTTACTTATTCCCGGAGGAGTTTGATCAAATAAGGAAAATAAAAGACACAAACCCGAGAGGTGAGATATTTTTTAAAAGAATGGGGAGAAATTTTATTGTTAATAAGATAAAAGAGTATGGAGAACTCAAAGAATCGCACGGAGGTGGTATGATTAATGGCATACTGTTAAGTTTGCTACTTAATGAATATCCTATAGCCTTGCAGCTAATTAAAGAATCAGGAGAAAGCCGAACCACTAGCAAAGATAAAAGATCCGTATGGTTCAAGAATATGAAGGATCATAGAGATTTTATGAGGAAAGCAGAAACTAGAAGATATGATAATTGGTGTGATCAGAACCCGAGAAAAGCAGAAACTTGGAATAAAAAAATGAATAAAGTTTTGGAAAACAAGGGAAAAAATCAGAGCATACTTGATATAGTTCGATCTGTATTCTAATAGTTAATTTTAAAAGATATATGAAAGACAAAAAACTGCTAAAAGAAATAGATGTTATACGTAGAGAGAAAAAAAATATACCAATATCTATATTAATTTTAAATAACTAATAACATTATGGAAACTAAAAGAAGAATCCTTTACAAAAAAGATTGGTATAAAAATAATAAGAGAAAATTCTATATGCGTACTAAGCAAGGACAAATAGAGAAACGAATAAATAGAATGCAAGCTAATGCTAAACAATTTATACTCGTAAAGGATGAATGTGATGCTGAAATTAAGAAACTTAAACTAGACATTAAACAACTAGAAATGCTAAGTTCACAAGCTTCTAATTACCTTACGGATTCAGAGTTCCTTGACCAAGAGTTTGAGGATATAAATATACAGTGGTGTGTTTATACAACTAACCAATAAAACTATGAGCAAAGCAGAAGATATGTTACAGGATTTTTTTGGTGGGTTAAAGAAACCAGATAAACCTAATAAAGGACAAGCCTTTATTTGTTCTTCTTGTGGGGGTGTAGCTGTTCAGCGTGCCACATGGAACGCAGGAGTATGCGCAGATTGTAAACAGAAAAGCTATGTAACAGAAAGAGTTAATTTTATTCAGATTAAATAGTTTGCATTAGTACACCTAGTGTGATATACTTTATATAACAATTAAATATAAACTTATGAGTGAATTTAAAAAAGTCCAAAGAGAGACTTCTATAGTCTTAAGAATTAGCCACAAACAGAAAGCAGAAGTCAATAAATATGTGAGTGAGAGAGGTATGACAGCTACAGGGTTAATCCGTGTGTTATTGAGAGATAATTGTAAATTAACAATATAATTATGAAAAAAGAAATACATTCTGTATGTCGTGAATGTGGGATAACGGCTAATGTACTTACCTGCTTACAGAGGTACAATAAACCTCCTAGCAAGCTTTATTTTAACGTCTCAACAGTTAGTATGGGTAATGCTTGTGATTATTGCGGAAAGAAGGGGGAAGGGGTAACTTCGGTTAGAGATTATTTTTATCCTGATTTTAAACTTATAAAAAAGGTAGCTAAATCCTTAAAAAATAATATAAACACCTAAAACATCTTTTTTAATTTAATAATTTTACCAAAAACACAATGAAAAATAACAAAATAACACGGGCGGTTAATTCTATTTTTGCAGGGATTGAAAAACCAGCAGAAGCTGGATTTGAGCCTGTAGAGGCTGGGTCATATGTCGCTAGATGTGTATCTTTAATTGATCTAGGTACTCAATATTGGGATTCTCCCCAATATGGAAAACAAGAAAAAAGAAAAGTTTTTCTAACTTGGGAACTTCCGACAGAAATGAAAATTTTCAAAGAAGAAAATGGGAAAGAACCTATAGTTATTTCCAAAGAATATACTCTTTCTTTCTCAGAGAAGGCTAATCTACGGAAAGATTTAGAGTCTTGGAGAGGTAAGACTTTTACACCTGATGAACTTTTGATTTTTGATGAGTTTAAAATACTTGGATTACCTTGTATGCTTTCAGTAATTAATTCAACAAAAGGAGAGAAAACATATGCTAATATTTCTGGGGTTGCTCCAATGCCTAAAGGGCTTGAATGCCCTGAACAAATCAAAAAAACTGTTATATTTTCTTTGAATCCAGATGAAACCGACAACATAGATATGGAAACTTTTAGTAAACTTCCTGGATTTTTACAAAAAAAGATTAGACTCTCACCAGAATTTGAACATTTCAAGTTTAAGGAAATTCCAATAGAAATTTAAAACTTAACTAAATCAAAAATGCAAAACTTAGAACTAGAAAAATTTTCACCTACTAGAGCAGAAATAAAAGTAACTGTTGAAAAATTTATGACCCTCACAATCAGCGGTGTTGATGATAAAGAAGGGTATAGAGTAGTAGATGAGTCACGAAAAATACTCAAAAAGAAAAGAATAGAGATACAGAAAACAGGAAAGGAGTTAAGACAAGAGGCAATAGAGCATCAGAGAGCAGTTTTAAAGCTAGAGAATGATCTTGTTGATATGATTGTACCAACAGAAAAGCTTCTGAAGGAGAAGCAAGATGAAATTGATTTGGAGAAAGAAATTATTAAAAGAAGAGAAACATTACCGGAAAGAATAGATAAGCTAACAGAGATAAATATTAAAATTGATGAAGAGTTTCTTTTACAGATGGATGATACTCATTTTACTGAGTTCTTTAATGAGAAAAAAGCGAAATTTCTTGAGAGGGAAAGAATAAATCTTGCAGAAGAGCAAAGAATGGTACAGGAGGAATTAAAAGAAGCACAGGAAAAGATTGAAAAAGAGCGAAAAATCGCACAAGAAAAAATAGAGGCAGAAAAAAAAGCAGCACAAGCAAAACTTGAAGAAGAGCAAAGGAAGGTTGCTGAAGCTCAGGAGGCGATTTTAAATGAGAAAAAGGAACTAGAGGAGACAAAACTAGCACTTGAACAAGAGAAGATTGCAGAAGAGGAAAAAAGGAAGGCAGTTGAGCAAGCAATAATTGATACTGAAGAAAGAGCAAAAAAAGAAAGACAGGAGGCTATTGAGGAGGAGAAAAGAAAGGCTGAAGTTGAAAAGCAGAAACTTATTGATGATCAAAAAAGGAAAGAAGAGGAAAGACAAAAAGAGATTGAAGCTATTGCAAAAAAGAAGGAGGAAGAGGAAGAGGAAACAAGAAAGAATAAGCTTTTTACTGATTTTTTAGCAAAATATGATCTTACTCTGCAAGATATAATTGAAGGGAAAAACATGACTTATAAAGTAATCCAAGAGGGGAATAATTTTAAATTATATCAATTCCTAGAAGAAATAACTATTTAACCTTTTTTCGAAAAATAACCACCAATAATATGAACGAAGAACAAAAACGAGATATAGACCTAGAAGAATATAACAAGACTTTCAACGAATACGAGAGAGCTAAAGATAATTGGGAAATAGTTCAAGCAGAACAAGCAAGGAAAGAATATGGAAGAGCAAAATCAGAGGTTGCCAATGGAAACAAAGAAAGTAAAGAATTAATCACTCTACATGATGAGTACATAGATATAGAGAAAAAACATTACACATTAGAATGTTCTGATAGAGTTATGTCTCTGAATGTTCAGATTGGAGATTTAAAGGAGGAATTAGATCTTATTATGAAAGATATAGGGAAAGAGAAGGAATTAAAAAAACAAGAGCTTAAAAAGGCTTTTAAAGAGAAAGGCATTTATGAATTTGGACAGCTTAAAGCTAGAATGAAAAAAAATAATAAAGTGAACGGAATAAAAGTTTTAAATATTCTTGAAGGTGATATATCTAGGTTTCTTCTGCTAGCAGAAATAAAACAGTCAAAATTGAAAGAGTTTTATAAAGATAAGAAAAATTCGGAGATCAGACAGGAATTAAAAGCCACTATTGAAACAGTAGATCATACAATTTCAGGTTTTATAGTTACAAAATAAAAGTTTGCAATTATAAAATAACTATGAAAAACAAACAACTTGAAAAAGAAGAATGTAAGATCTTTGCTACATGGTTAAGACTCAAGAATATCAAGTTTGCACATATAGCAAATGAAAGACAAGCTCCTGTATGGGTAATGGCAGAACTCAATAAAATGGGTGTCTCCAAAGGTTTTCCTGACTATATTGTTTACATAAATAAAAAGCAATCAATAGAAAATAGAGCGTTACTATTATTTATAGAAATGAAGAAAAACAAGGAAGTGTTGAAGAACGGTAAACTATCTACTGTAGATCTAGCAAGTCCAGAACAACACGATTGGATAGAATGTTTGGGTTGTGTATGTGATGTAGAAGCACATATCTGTTACGGTTCTGATAAAGCAATTGAAATTATTAATTCATTACTAAAATAATAATTCCTTCAATCCTTAAGATATTCTCACCAGAATATTATCTTCTTAAGTCTTTATGTTATACTAAAACTACTAGTACTCATCGAGCCTCTATATTATGCGTACCAGGGTGAGTCTTTTTTTGTGTATTAACATTGTGATTTTATTGATTCATAAAGAGCTTGTACACCAGTAGCACGGACTTTCTTCATATCATCTTTATTTGTTATAAAACCCATTTCAATTAGAAAAGACCATGACTTAGTATCTCTAATAATTCCTAATCTTCCATACCTTGATGATGTATCAGGTTTTGCCCCTCTATCTCTTAAACCCATAGTATTAGAAAGGATTTTAGCCATTGTCCTAGCTTTATTCCTGCTCTGGTTAGATCCTCTATAATAGAAGACCTCTGTACCTGTAGCAGTAGGATTATTGCTACCATTATAATGTACAGATACGAGTAAATCATCAGTGCCATGAGATAGTTTTTTCTCCCAACGTATTTTTTGCCATAAGTTGTAATTGAAGGGGCAAATAGTAGTTTTTAATCCATTTTGTTCTAGTATTTTTGAAACTTGAGTTACAAGTTTCTCAGCTTCATGGTGTTCATTATAGATAGGCGGATCAAATTCATTGCCATTGTAATGTCTTGGCACTGCACCTGGATCTCTCCAGTGAAACCAATTAGCACGGTGATGACCAGATATTAAAAAGATCATGGTTTTTGTGATTATTAATTAAATATGGTATAATTAGTAATATTAATAACATCATATCATGAATATTAAGCTATTATCTACACTTGCTAAGACACACCCAGCGATAGCTAGATACCTAGAAACATCTATAATTTGCGCTGTGGTGTATGTATTGAGTTCATTGACAGGTCAACATGATTTTAATATTCAGGCGTTCGCTACGATTACTCTAGCCCCTGTACTAATAGCTTTAAATAAATATAAAAGAGATTTACAAAAATAAACATGAAAATAAAAAGAATAAAAGAAATTCTTATAGGTTCCACGAAATTTAAAATGAAATGGGATAAAAGTTGTTGTAGTGGTGCTTTTTCTTTTGGCGACGATAAAGAAAAAGCTTTCATTGCGATAGGAGTAAAAGGAATCAATGAAGAATACGAGTTTGATGTTTTACTTCACGAATTATCGGAAATAATACATGTAGTGTGCCATCATAGGTACCAAGGGACTGATTGTGAAGATAATTATCAATTTATCATGGATCATAGAGCGCACACAATACATAGCACATTATTATCGGCTGCAATTATGAAGTTTATTTATTGATTAATTAATACCAAGACTAGCAAGATATTCAACAATTGCTTTATGTGCTTCATTAACTTTTGCATTTGTTGCTGTGTATTTTTTTAAATAATCTTTAGCTT
>Ga0208905_1000498_pt1 | contig 19683 bp, 30 predicted proteins | sample AntAceMetag02UKS_FD_184776 | JGI IMG/M metagenome (GOLD analysis project Ga0208905, IMG submission 184776) | Saline lake microbial communities from Ace Lake, Antarctica - Antarctic Ace Lake Metagenome 02UKS (SPAdes) (version 2) | ecosystem: Environmental > Aquatic > Non-marine Saline and... | reverse complement strand
CCGCTTCCCCTCCTATTGATACCGGAGATCCTGATATAAAATTAAGAGAGTCTGTCTCGATAGTATCAAGCTGAGATGTTCCTTCAGAGATAAATCCTTCTCTGGCCCTTATAATTTTACCGATAACCTTTGTTTGATTTATGCTAAACCCTAATGATCCTGTTAACAATATCGATATGATTAATAGACTGAGATATTTTTTCATTTATTACTCCTAATGTTTGTTTGTATACTTTTATTGTACATTTTATTCACAAATTATTCTACATTAAGCTATCTTATCTCTATTAACGCCACTATTCCTTGATCTCCAGCTATTGTACTTAATGTTGTATTTGCTACCATGCTTACCACCTTTACTTTATATTGTATGTTCTTTATTAATTTTTATCAAATTAACCTTATTTTCTTCTATTACCTTGTCGCATACCTTGACCTTTTCTATCTCCAACTTTACCTACTCTGGGTTTATTCCCGCATGAACCTTTTTTATTTGACATCTTGTCCTCCTTATTTTGTAACAACATTAGCTAAACGATAATAGTAGTATTAGTAAAAACTTCTTCATTACCATGTTGCTATTGCAATCCTTTTCCAAGTATCTGTTGCTCTACATACATAAATATAATCAGCATCATAGGCTATTGTTCCTGCTGTTCCAGTAGCAGAAGCACTAGCTGGTGTTTTAGTTGTTGTGATTAAATCTCCGCCAACGCTTACATCTCCTGCAACATTAACATCTGCTGTGTAGGTGGATTTCCAGATAGAACCATTATAAACACAAGCATATAAATCATTGCCAATAGATGTCATTCCACGCCAAGCTTTAGTCCCTGCAACCAAGTCAACGAAAGCTCCACCATCAGTAGACTTCCAGATAGAACCATTATTAACACTAGCATATACGTCATTGCCGATAGCTGTTATCCCACGCCAACTTTTATTCCCTGTAACCAAATCAACGAAAGCTCCACCATCAGTAGACTTCCAGATAGAACCATTTTCAACACAAGCATATAAATCATTTCCGATAGCTGTTATCCCACGCCAATTTTTATTCCCTGCAACCAAATCAACAAACGCTCCACCATCAGTAGACTTCCAGATAGAACCATTATTAATACAAGTATATAAATCATTTCCGATAGCTGTTATCTCCAGCCAATTTTTATTCCCTGTAACCAAATCAACAAACGCTCCACCATCAGTAGACTTCCAGATAGAACCATTATAAACACAAGCATATACATCGTTGCCTATAGATGTCATTCCAACCCAACCTGTATTCCCTGCAACCAAGTCAACAAACGCTCCACCATCAGTAGACTTCCAGATAGAACCATTAAAAACACAAGCATATACATCATTTCCGATAGCTGTCATTCCATGCCAACCTTTATTCCCTGTAACCAAATCAACGAAAGCTCCACTTTCACCTTCTCTAACCTTGATGCTCTCAATAGCAACAGTTTTACCTGTGCTGGGTGCTTTAATTATCGGCATAGTTGATTCTATTGCTGTTAATGGGCCATTAACATTTATCTCACTAAACGTACCTGTAGTACCTGATATACCACCACTAGAAGTAACTGCTCCTGCGTTCCATACGCCTGTTGTGATAGTTCCTACGCTTGTCAGCGAAGATGTTACTACGCTACTAGCTAGTTCTGTACCACTAAGAGTATTTGCATCTGCTGTAACTGTGATAGGAGCTGAACCATCAAAGTCTACTCCGTTAATTGCTCTAGGTGTTTCTAAAGCTGTAGCACTTCCAGCATTTCCTGTTACTGTAGTCTGAACAATATTAGGAGCAGTATTACTAAATACTGTTCCTGTTAGTAGCAAATCATCACCAGCAGTATAAGTCGTGTCTACATAGCTTGTTATATACCCAGCACCGTTAGTTATTGCGTTATTGTTTAAAGATATATTAGCTGTTCCATCAAAACTAACACCTGCTATTGCTCTAGGTGTTAATAATGTTACTGCTGTTGTTGCTGCTCCAGAAGTACAAACTGTATTATCACCTGTATTAGTTCCTGATAAATTGCCAAGATTAGTTATATCTGTTGCTGTTACAAACTTATTAGCCCCTTCGGTTATATCGTCTGTATCATCAGTAGCTATATCAAAGTAATTAGTAGTATCTAATCCAACTTCTCCAGAAGTTACTTTTAATAATCCTGTACCAGTAACAGTTCCATTAGTAAATGTTTGAGCAGGGTCTTGGTCAAGTAAAAGAGATACACCTCCAGCAGTAGTATAATAAGCCAATGATGTCCAAACAGTAGTGCCATCCCCTATTTTTATTTTAAGTGTATCTGTTTCAATTCCCATCTCACCTTGTGCTAATGTTGGGTTTGCCGAAGTCCAATTCGCTGCCGTATCTCTTCTTATTTGTATTCTTGAAGCCATTATGCCCCACCTCCATCTGATATTTGTGATATTAAATACACTGAATTAGCAAATCCACCATCTAAATCGACATTAGAATCAACGTAATATTTATTAGCTATATGTAAATCGCTAGTAGGTGCTATTACAGAAGCACTGCCATTGATTATGCTTTGTGGTGTTGTCTGGTCTAGATGTAGATATGCAGTGAGGTATTTTTCTATAATGTCCCTTAGCTCATCTTCGTTCGGAACCCACCCAACCATCTAGTTCCTCCATTTCTTACTTATGTTGACTGTTAATTCTCCAGGAGAAGATCCTAGGCTATCAACCTTTGTTTTTATTTGTATATACGGAAGCGTTCCTATGTCGAACTCGTAATAAACCTTAGAATAGCCAGTGTCGGTTAGCTGTCTTGTCCTTACTCCGTATAATTCGTACTCTCCGGAATCTAACGAAGACAGGCCGACAACTTTTATATTTAGAGTAAGACTGTCATTTGACGTATAGTCAACATAAATTCCGGCCCTTGTATATCCTTCCATGTTGATAGGATCTCCAATATTTGCATAGTTTGAGCTAACATTAGAAGACGCTACAAGTTCTCCGGCAACAGTAAACTGCTCCCACATATTTTCTATGCTAGGAATACGCCTAGTGAGAATGTTTCCGGTAATATAAATGTCGCTTGCGCTATAATTAGGAATAGTTATATAAGCTCTGCTTCCGGGAAAATCTGTAATAGTTTTTCCGTTGATCATTTCGATATTTGATATTCCGTAAGATCTTCCATCTCTCCACTCAACATTCAGAGAGGCTATGTTCGGTATGTTATATTCTATTGAAGCGTAGCCTCCGATACCGCCTACAACTAAATCTATTGAAGTATTGGCAGATATTACTTGTCCAAAAAAAGAAACTTCTACAAATTCTTCTCCAGCATAAAAATCTGCACTAGGAAGAAACTCTTTTACATAAGCTCCGAATAGGAAACTAAATAAAAATAAAAGTATCGCCTTTTTAAACACGATTACTTTATCCGTATAATATAGTTATTGCGCCAACAGTAGTTCCGTTAGAAGTGCTTAGTATTTTCTGAACTCCGCTAATATCCATCTGGCCAGCAACAACAGTAAGTGTTTTTGCATCTCCTACGCTATTGGTAAACTTCAGTGTTCCTCCAGTGCTAAAATAAAGTCCTCTACAGATAAGCATCCTGCTACCATAATATATTGGTTCTACAGTATAATCACTTGTAAGTACAACATTAACAACATCAACTACTTCCTTATTTCCATTAGTCATAATAAACTCCTTAGATTATTTCATTACTTTCATTATCGCAAATTTTTAGTGAATACCCAAGACTATGCTAGAATTTGAAGCTTAATCCAAACGTTAGCGTATTGTCCTGGCCTCTGTTGCTATATACGTTATGGGCCGTAAGTTGTGCTTTTATGTTTTTGTTTATATTAAAGTAAATTTCTGACTTAGACGTAAAGTCTCGCTCAATAAGAGTTGCCGTATATTTAAACCCAAACTCTTTGAAATCCTTCCATGCCTTATACCTCCATGACAACATTATGTCACTTTTCCCTGTTTCTGATACTAGAGCCAGGCTTATCTTATGAGTGAAGAATAAATCATCAAGCATATAGTAAGATCCGATACCTGTTCTTAAATAATCAGAATTCATTCTATTGTGATAAAAGTAGTTAGTGAAAACAAAAGGAACTATCTTGGCCTTTAAATTCCAATCAACTCCAGCATAGATGTCCAATCTAGTCGTGCTAGATGACTCGTAATACTCTCCGGAGACATAACTCTTATGGTAATCATCAGAAGCATCGAAAGAAGCTCCGTATAGCTTATAAAAAGTGCTGTTGTCGTTATAGTGAGAAAGGTCGAAAGAAACAGCCGGGAAAGAAAGCCCGGCTGTTATTAAAAATCCTAATAGAAGAGAGAGTAGCTTATGCTTCATACTTTTTAGAAGCGATAATCTGATCGACTATTTTATCTTTTAAAGTTTCAGTAAGCTCGATCTCATACTTAACAGCTAGCTCCTTAAGCTCTGCAACTGTCATATCATCAAGTAACTTTTCAAGAGGAGAGTCTGGAAGCTCAATGTCCATCTCTATAACCTTCTGAATAATATTAAGCTCAGCATCTCTTCTTGCAACTAGCGCATCAGATTTAGCATTAAGCTTTTCATCATTATCAGCTTTAAGCTTATTGATAACTTTTAAATACTCAGTTCCAACATCTTTAATGTCTTCTTCTCTAGTAGCTTTTAATTCAGAAACCTTTTCTGCGATACCTGCTTCTTCTCTAGCTAACTTACTTTTATAAGTTTCTAGTCTAGCTTGAGCAGATGCTATTTCTTTTTCAACAGTTAGTCTGTCAGTCATAGGCATCTCAGGACTTGTTTTCAACACGGATTCTTGTTTAAATATAAACATCTCGTCCTTAGAAACAGCACCCTTATTCTTAAGCATAGCAGTAACAAGCATCTGTCTAAGTGACTCTACATCTGATCCCATTTTTACACGCAAATCTGATTGTTTGTTCTGCATTTCTTTTATCATGGCTTCTTCTTTAGAATTCTGTAATTCTTGAAGAGCCAAAAGGATATCATCATTTCTAGTATCAATCATTATAAACTTTGCTTTTTCTAAAGAAAAATAAGGTTCAAATTTATAATTCAAAATTAACGTTGCATATAAGCTAACAAGTTTTTCTTTAAACTTTGCGCTATATGGATCAAGCGCTCCCTTTGCTTTTAATTCCTCAAAACAATCAACAACTATTTTTCCAGGAGAAACAGTTATATTAACTCCTTCAACAGCCATCTGTCTTCCTGAGGGAAGCATATATCCTGTAAATTTAACTAAGTAATTGTTCATGGTCAACTCCCTTTAGGTTAATCAGGGTAGCGCTAAGACTACCCTGTCGGTTTATCTATTATCAATCTTATCTTGGCAATACTGGTCTTAACAAATCTTACGATGCGTAAACGAAATCAATAACAATATTGTTCGCAATGTTCTGAGTATCTTTTACCAGAACTCCACCTTCCCAATAGTTAACCCCAATACCTTGCTCAAAGTTATAATCATAATTTTGACCAGTAAAATATGGAGCTGATTGGTGAGAAATATAAGCATTTGCACCAAGAGCCATTACAGCAGAACTAAGAACAATTATCTTATCTCCTGCCTTAAGAACGATAGCATCACCAGAAGCGTTTGCTACGTTAATAGTGTACGAAGTTGCACTAGAACCTAATTTAATAGTTATCCCAGAAATTAATGTACCATCAGCTTGAACTATCTTACAAAGAACTCCAGCACTAGTAGCTCCAGCAGAAGCCATGTAGTCAGTAAGATACTGAGTAAACTCAATAACACCAGAAGTGTCATTAGTGTAATCATCATAAGTGCCTGTATCTGGATCATAAGTTGGAAGACCAACTGTTAAGTCTACATTAGCACTGTTAGCTAAAGATGCAGTATCTTTAGCAATTATAAGTTCAGGTCTTAATGGAGAACCAAACCCTACTCTTGGCTCAACAGGTATGATTGCCATATTCTGTTTTTTACCATAAGCAATTTTTGCTAACGGAGATTCCCATCCATGACCTTCAAAATATGTATCAAGGAAAGCTGAGAAGTCAGTAGAAGCTATCATGGCTTCAGCAACAGTCTCATCAACTAACATTACATATCCCCTAAAGCTATTACCGTTTTCTGAGTCATCTGACATCCAAACTGGAGAAGCATTATAGCGAGCCAAAGTTTTCTTTAGAACAACGAATGTATCGTCATCTAAAATATGAGAAGAAGTGATAGAAGCAAACGCTCCTACAGCACCATTACCGTATGATTTTAAAACAGCACCGCTCATCATTCTTGAAATATCTTGATTCTGTTTATCGTTTGCGTTCCATTCGGAAAGCAAAGATCTTTGGTCCAACATATAATCTGCTTCAGAGATATCAGCATTAGGAATATACTCATCATTCGCAACAGCATGTCTTCTGAACTGAGCTGTATAACTAAAAGTATTTTTTCTTACTTTTTCTTCTTTACCAGTCAATGAAGCCTGATTAGTTACACCAGCACCAATTAATTTAGCTTTGTTATGGTAAGTCATTTTATATGCTTCGCTTGGGCTAGGATATTTAGTTCTTAATCCTGGATCATCTTGTCTCACGATAGCGTTTGAATAATCCTTAAGATATTCAAAAATAGCCATCTCTCTTCTATCATCAATAGCCTGGTCAGACCATACTTCTACAACTGAACCAGCGTTTGAACTTGTGTTAAAATTTAATGTAGTCATCGTTTACCCCTTTATCGTTTTTTGTTTGACCTTACAAAGTTCGCCAACTTCGTAAAATACTTTTGTCTTTCGTCTTTCGGCAGTTTCTTAAATTCTTTAGCGTTTTTCTTGTGATAAGTAGGATCAAAATCCTTCAACTCAGCAGGATCACCACCACCATCATAACCATCACTACCTTCTTCTTTCTCGAACCCATAAGCCTTAGCTCTTTTTTTCTCAGCATCGACTTGGATTTTCAAAGCATCTTTCCTATTCTTTCCAGAACTAAGATGATACTCAAGCATATCCATATCTACCTCAAACCCCGGAAGCTCAGCTTTAACCTTTACCTCGAAATCTAAAACAGTTTTCTTTAGCTCTATCTGCTTTTGTCCAGCTAGCAAAGGAGTTAACATATCTTTCATAGTCCCAAGCATTTCTGTTTTGAACTTCTCCAGATCAGTCCCACTTTTACCAGAACTTTCCAATAGCTTCTTAAGCTCTTTCATTGATACAGGTTTGTCATCCTCCCCTTTATCATCAGCATCACTATCGTCATTGTTGTCTTCTTCTGATTCATCATCAGCATCGTCACCAACTCCATCTAGCAACTCGTCAAGTATATCTTTATCGTCACCATCCTCATTATTATTTTCTTCGTTGTTATTTTCTTTATCGTCTTTTTTTTTGCCTGTCATGTCTTGCCTCCGTTATTAACTTAATCATTTCCAATATAACAATTATTTACTCGAATGTATACACTACGCTGGCTTCGGAACAGTGCCTTGCCCCTGTTGTGGGGATTGTTTCATGTTCGGACCTTGCCCATTTTGCTGTGCCTGAGGATCAACAGTCCCTTGCGTTGGAGCAGGAGGAACCATCTTCGTAATAATCTCCTGGTGTTGTCCCAGGTGAGCAAATATTAACTGTTGCTTATCTTCGCCTAAATCTGCGAAGTCTCTAGTGTTAATAAACTTTATCAAGACTCCAACGTGTTTGAACTGGTCATCAGTAACAGATACGCCAGGCATAGGATCTCCCGATCCAGCTTTGATTATTTGCTCTATCTCATAGTTTTGTTTATCCGTATGTTGATCAATAACATCAAATTCATACATAGTAAGACCAGCTAGATCTCTTAACTTCTCAAAAGGATTAGGCATATCGTTATACAATCCAAACTGAGCTATTTTAAGAGCCATGTCCAGCCTGGCCATTGGCGTATTAGGCATAGACTCGCCTATGTTAACCGAAACATCAAACTTATTAAGATCTTTGTCCTTAAACATTGAATAAGAATAAGACTGCCATCCACGCTCTCGGCCCATAATAGTAACAACTCTCTCGTTAGAATAATTTTTATGAATAACTTTCATCATCTCTTTAAATAAAAACTTAAACCCAACTTGTAGGTTTGATTTAGCGTTACCGATTTTAGTTTCATCCTGGTCGATAAGCATAGCAGTAAGATTCCCACTAGCTTGAGATGTTGGAGAATTCCCTCTTGAAGCTTCTGACTGTCCGCCAGCTTCTCCCCACATCCTAATCCACATATTAAAATCCATAGTCTTTGGATGAGAAGGATCCCATTTAACAGGCAACTGGCCAGGTATCTTAGACGTATACCTAACAATCTCATCTCCGGCCATATCAAAAGTATCTATATCCTGCGATAGCTCTATTGAGTTTTCATCAATAAGCATTTTTTCTCTTTTTGAAAAATCATATTTAGATCTGGTTAACATTTGGTTAATGTCACGCTGGACACTTCTTAGTCCAGTTAAAGGCGTTCTTCCCTGCTTAGAGAAGAAGTTTCTGTAGTATGGTATATATATTAGCTCTGCTTCTAAAGTGATAGTTTCTAGCACCTCAGGCTGACCTCTAAACATATTAGCCACAATAGCCATTTTATTGACCTTACCATCTTTGTAGAAAACTTTAACGATCATAGTCGCATCATTAATCTCGATATTGTTTGAGACACCAGTTCTTTTGCCATTACGTTTATCCCCAAGACCTTGAAGCTCTTTATAGATATCCAAGTACCATCCATCCATAGCGTTCTCTAGTTTATCGGCAGAATATTTCTTCTTATATTTCTCGTTAATATACTCGGTGCTCATAACATCAAAGAAACAAGAATATCTCATTTTCTTCGGATCTTTAGCTAATGGATCAGAGTAAGAAGCTATGTCGCCTATAACCTCTACGTCAATATCGTCAATGTCTTTATTCCAGTACGGAAGCAAGAATACTCCAGCGCATACTAGCTGTACATCAATAAGATCCTGCATCTTGTCTTTAAAGTTTATATTCTCCAGAATACCCTGGAACATTTTCTGATAATTAAGTGCTAGCGTTACATCAGACCAGTCTCTAGTCTTAGCAACAACTACCGGAGAAGGATTCATTGATAGTATTTTTGATTTAACTGACTCGGCATAAGGAACAAACATATTGGCTGTAACCTTTGGAACATTCTCCGCTGGCACTAGCTCGGTAAATTTTTGTGTTCTCCTGGAGAAATATTGCCATTGCTCTCCATCAAGGAACTTAATATTTAGTATTTTATCAGCAGTCTTTTCTCTATATGGGCCAGACATACTCCAATTATTCACTGCGTTATATGCGATGTTTGCTATTTTCTCATTAGTTAATTTCATAGGAACATATCCTCTTTTCCGTCTTTTTCCTCAGCCTCTTTCGGCTTAGGTGTTTGAACAACTTTCTTAACTTCGTCTATTCTATCAACGGCCTTTATTGTTGCGTATTCTTTGCTTTTCCCTGCAACTGCCGTTAATGTTTTATGTAGTTCTTGTGAGTTCTTTGAAGTGATTGTCATAGCCTTAACAGCTACCACGCCTAATGTTACTATTGCAAGCGCAACTAATCCGACACTATATTCCACCATCATTAAAATTCCTCGCTCCCTTTTTACTCCCATGATAACCCAACATTCCACCATCTTTCAATATCTTCTTGTATTCTAGGTTCTCAGTTGGCTTGTCATTTCGCTTCTGATAAGAAGGCAATTTCAGCGCCAGATAGTTAGCTATAGCGAACGACATAATGAAGTCATCGTGATATCCCTGGCTTGCTTCAGTGCGTTTATTATCCAGCTCAACATAATGCTCCATCTCTATTAAAAGCTTCTCTGGAAGCGCATGCCAAACCTCGTTAGATTCAAAATCGTATTTAAACTGGTCGATTATCAATCGCTTGCTTCTATCGTTAGTATTCCATCCCCAGCTTCTTAAAGGTTTCCCTTCTTCCATGCCATGATAATATACGTTCGGATATCGTCTTCTGATCAGCTCCTTAACGCAACTGTCTCTAAAATTATTCTCTATAGCTTCGGTAGCATAGTTATAATAAACGCCTAATGTTGCACACCTACTACCAAAAACCTCTGGAGGCGTGTTCATGGCATCGTATAAGGCCATAACTCTTGAAGTGCCTACCTCTAGTATAAACGCTTTGCTTCTATCGCCTTTACTGGTCCCATCGCTAACATCTCCGCCAAGCACATATTTCCTGGAAGGATCCGGTTCGTGATATATCAAGACTTCTCCACCTGGCCGTTCTACGAATACATCCAATACGTCGAAGCTATAAATCTTTATTGGTTTTAAGAAGCAAGCGTCAGGATCGTTTTTATAAATATCTATGAGTCTTGGGCTGAACACCTGGCTTCCGGTTAGAAGAAAGCAATCCTTGTCGTTCTCAGGGTACTTTACCTTGAACACTTCAAGCTTCTCTTCATAGCTTGCGCCTAACATTGATCTTATCTTTGTTCTTCTCCAGGCTATCCGATCATAACCAAGACCATGTTTCTCCATCAGCACTTTTTCTTCTTCGTTAAGAGTTTCGTCAATCATCTTAATATCGGTAGCAGTGACAGTCTGGATATACTCATAGTGATCGTACCAGGTAAAAAATATTCCGTTATATTCGCTCTCGCCTTTAGAAGCTTGTCTATACATATCGGCAAACATTCCATCTCCACCATTAGCGATACTCTCAAAGATAATTACTGTCTCTCCGATATTCTGAGGTACTGTCTCTATAGACTCACCAACTCTTTTTTTAACGTGCTGGCCTGGTATAAAACTGGCCTCAGAGAAATGCAACATACGCACAGTATCTCCGTGAGTAGATAAGCAAACCTGATAGTGACTATTCCTGTTCTTAATTTTGACTTCGTATTTATTACTAGCCTTCAAAGGGAACAGCTCTCTCATAAATTTTGGAAGATTATCGTATGCGAACTGAACACGTTTGAACAGTTTTTCAATAGTTCCATCATCATCGGCAATCGTTCTGGCTTCCATGTTGTCCTCGAACAGACAAGCATCCAGGAACATTATCATAACCAATGTAGTACACATTATCTGTCTAGCCTTAAGAACTATGTCACGGCCAGTGAACTGCTTAAGCATTGATATCTGTATTTCTGTTGGAATAAAAGGAACTGTCTTGCCAGCCTTGTTCTGGATCTTATAGAGCTTTCCAGAAGTTAATCGCCACATTCTATCGTGAAGCTTCCATCCTTTTTCTTTTTCTGCTAGCTTGCAGACTCTATCAAAATCTATTCTCCAATCAGCTTCAACCATGAAATCCATCACATTTAACAATGAATATAGGCCCATCCTTGGGCTTTTCTTTTATAATTGGGGAGTAATGTCCATTCTCGCACTTAAACGTTTCAACGCCCTTTTCGGTGAGCTTAAAAACACTACGAGTTTTCTTTTTACAAACGCTACAATATCTTTGGGTCATTCTATGCCCAGATCTTCAAGAAGCCATTCGATACCAGATCCTTTTCCTTTAGCCTGTTTTTTTATCTGAAGAAGTTCTTTTGTAGTCTTAGTGATCAGATTAACGCATTCAAGATATGTCTTAAGAGTTCCTGGATGTAATAAAGCATTAGTTCTGATTATGCCATCCTTATCCGCACTTACATCTGACATATAATGAGCGCAATCCTTAAGCTTCTGTACGTCTGCCTGTATTATTGCTCCAAGCTGGTCCAGCACTTCAAAGTTTGCTGAAAGCTCCTGCTTGTCCTCATCAATAGCTTCCATGCCACCAGTAATAGGTATCATATCGGCCATTACAGAGATAGATCCTGGACTACTTCATAAAGGTCGAATGTTGTCATAGTCTCAATAGCGAGCTTATCGTTTATCTCGATATTAAACTCTTCTTCAATAGCCATAAGAACCTCAACCTTATCCAAGCTGTCCATAAATAGATCCTCTTCAAGATTGTCCTTAGCTCCAATCTGGTCAGTGCTTATCGTCATCTGCTCAGCGATAATCTCATCTATTCTCAATTTTTGGTCTTTTCCATTCATGCCATCCATCCCCTTCTACGCTCGGTAGCCTTTTGCTTGGCCTCCTCTTCGTTATCAGCCTCTACAACCAATACAGCCTCCGTAGTCTCTTTAATGATCACCGTATACTTCATGCTGTCTCCGCCTTTCTTTTTTTCCGTTGCTTCCATAATACTCATACTTTAGATCCAGAATCAAGTTCTTTAGGAAAGCTATCTCTTAACATCCACCCATTCGCCCTTTATCATGTCCATATCGTGTTTTGGCATTTTCTTTAATCTGTATGCCTGTATAGTTGTCTTATTGTCGATTAAGAGCCTCATGGCTATTCTATGATAACCATCCAGAACATGTCCTCTTGGGCAAACTATTATCGGGATGCTCGTATCTGTCTTCAGCACTCTGCTCATGTGAATAATGAAATTGTCGTAATATTCCATTTCTCTCCATATATCGAACTGAAAATTAAAACTATTTAGATCAAATATTATGTGATAGGTGCTCTACTAATTCTTCAGCCGATAATTTATTGCTCACTACAAAGCTCCTGCCTATCCAGCTACTTCATTGAGATCTCTAATTACTTCTTCGTAGGTTTCTTGCATGTCTTTGTCTCCTTTATGTTCTTCTCGGTATAAGTCTAATATAAACTACTCGCTTCAGGATTGCAATCATATTGAAATAACTTAATGCACTTTGAAAAATATATAATAATTTGGTACGTGGAACCTTGGTTGGGGGGTACGGGTTTTCATAAATGGACTACCCCCTTGATATAAGGGAAACGAAGCCCAGGCGCATAGCTATTTAGTAGGTTTAGGCATAGCACCCAGGATAGCACCACAATAGAGCTGTAGCCCAGGCATAGCTTGATAGTTAGTAATGCTTAAGGCTGCATTACATAATGTTTATTATGCGACATAGTGTGCTACAACTCAATAATAGTAAGGGATACAAGGGAAGCAACAAGGCTATCTGTTTCTTAATTGTGCTATTGTTCTAGATATAATCATTGATAGGACACCGAACCATGCGCAAATACGTGCAATTAATATGCCTAGACTAATGATAGCAAACACTAGGCAACATCTGTGCACACTACCTAGCTCTTATTAGATATAAACTAGTTAACGCTTAAGTTATCAACAGAACATTAAGTTATCGATATATAAATATAGTTAGGGAGCATTAATACAGTTTAGTACTTATAGTTTAATGTATTGGTTATAGTATTAGGGTTTTAAATATAGGATAGTGGAGTAATTATAGTATTTAATAATAGCTATATATATAATAAGGGGAAATACATGTTTAAAAATAGCTTGCATTGGGCAGACTATTAATGTAAGATAGGGGCAGACTTATAATAATAATCAAGAAAGGATAAAAGCATCAACAGGTAAAACAAATCAAATAAACGAGGAGTAAATAAAATGAATAATTACAAAAAATATTGTCCGAACGTATGGATTGCCGAATGTACTGAAAAGCATGAAGCAGGGGAAGCGATTATAATAACCACTAAGTACGGCAAAGAAAACGAACACATTATACATAATTTGGTTGGATATAGAGGGACACAAGATGAGCCAACTTTTCTTTATTCTATAACTAGAGCAGATGGGTTCAACAGTCAAGAAAGAGCGGAAAATAAAGCAAATAAATATAATACATGGGCTGGCAGTGCAGAAACTAAAAGCGATGATTATTATAATAAATCAAACAAAGATAACGGGTTTTTGTCTTTAGGTGAACCAATAAAAATTGGTCATCATAGCGAAAGAAGACACAGAAAATTGTTTGATGATGCATGGAGAAACATGGGAAAATCTGTAGAGTTTCAAGACAAAGCACTTGAACACGAAGCAAAGGCGAACTATTGGGAAAGAATGGCTAAGAAAATTGATTTATCTATGCCTGAAAGTATAGATTTTTTTATTGAACAGCTCGCAGATGCTAAAGAGTATCACCAATTTTTGAAAGATAACCCAGACAAACGACTACACTCGATGGCGCTATCTTATGCCAGCAAGAAAGTAAAAGACACAGCGAAAAAGGTTGAGCAAGCTCACAAGCTTTGGGGAGAACAAAAACCTATTGAAATTATTGCCAAAAGTAATAAGCCACAACAAACAAGGAAAACCGCTCTATAATGCTTTCGCTAGCAGAAATGGTCATTATTATTTTTTAGGTCTTAAGACTAGTTAAGGTTCACGGAGCGCCCAGCATTGGGCGTTCTATTGAGTTTTAAAATAGAAAGGAGGTGATTTAATTGGCAGATGAATATAAATTATTGGTACACGGTGAAGAGGTTCACGGTTTCCCCTGCTTTAGTGTTCTTGATTTCTTGAAGCTTTTAACACTACAGCAAAACCAGACAAGGCAAAAATTAGCGTTCAATAGTTCGATAGATGCAGGAATGGCACAGAATACGCTTTATGACCTTGCGACAGCTAACTAAAAGGCGCAGGAACAGCTTTTTAAGACTTGAGACACACAACGGCATAGGCTAGAAAGGGGTAAAACATGCACGGAGTAATAAAACAGCTCATTGATGTTAATAGCAAAGAAGGCAATATTTTGATGTTGCAGGAGCTACAGCAAGAAATTGAAAAAGGTATTTTAAGCGCTTCAGATTACAGACTCGAAATTTCTTACTTAAAATCTGCTATCAAATAAACAGCTAAAAAGGAGGCAGGAATAATATGATAAGGTTTCTTAGAAATTTATTTAAGAAAAAATACAGGCCTAACACTACTTGGTGCATAGGCGCAAGAAAAGGGAGAAAAATATGGAAGTAAAGGCAGAGAAAAAACCAGACAAAAGAACAGCGTATGCAGAGAGACACAAGCTTACAAGAACGTGGATAAATAACGACCTGAAGGTGTTCCTAGAGGAAGGGTTCTTTGGCGATACTATGAAGGAATCATCTAAGGGACTTGCCGAGTTCTTAATGTCAGACGTAGGGCAGTCAGCACTAATATTATTTGCCAAGAATCTTTAGGTTAAAGGTAATGTCTGTTAGCATAGAAGAGTCTCCGTTGCGCTGGCGCTTTATTGCGCCAGCTTGGAGACTAACCTATTAACGGAGGTAATCATGCAACTATTATTAACAGCAGAGACAAGAAAAGATCGTGAGGGAAAGCCTAATTGGTGGATAAGTAAATCTCCATTATTTGCTTTCAGAATCGAGACAACTGCTAAGGACAATCGAGTAGTAAAGGTATACCCTAAAACTGATAACAAGGTAGACTTCACAAAACCATTATTTTTAGGCAAAGTTTTTGACGATGGAAAGTTTAAATTTTTTGGCTTAGAATTCAGATTTGTAACTGAAGAAAAAATCGGTACATTGTACGTAACCATTGATAAAGACGCTGTTTCTCAGCCAGAGACTACAGTCGCTAAAGATGACATTCCTTATTAGATAAAATGATATATAAAGTCTTCGTAAAAGAGCCTGGAAATGGACACTTTATATACGAAGACGGAGTACTGCAAACATCCAGGAATAAAGCCTGGATGGAAGAGTTTTTTGAATCATGGGCTGATTGCCTTATGCACCCTGTAGAATTGCAAGAAATTGACGAGTATTCTGGAGCAGTAAATGTCATAAAAACCAGCGATCCTTTTTTTATTTCTCCAAATATTTGACTTTCGGTAATCTTATGCTCTATACTGGATTTATGATTCGCAAAACTCAAACGAAATAATTTACTTTTAATATGGGAGCTTCTCTAGTTTCATTGCGTGTCTACTAGAGAAGCACCCACCAAAAGGACGTACGCAAATGGATAGAACAACGGACAATAGACATCAAAATAAAAACTCATTTATAATGCACTTGGATTATATTCAAGCCATAAATGCTTTATCAGACGAAGATGCTGGTAAATTAATCAAAGGTATTTATTATTATGTTTCTGGTAATGGTATGCCAGAACTTCCAGCTATGCTAAATGTATTATTCCTTATGATCCACCCAAAACTTAAAGCAGACCTAGATAAATGGCGAGCTACATGCTTAAAAAATAAAGATAATATTACTAAAAGATGGGGTAATAAAGATACCACTGGTACGAGTGGTATTCAGGTTTCAAACACGAATACGATTGATACCGAGGGTGAAGGTGAAGGTGAAGGTGATTATGAAGTTGAGGCTGTTAAGAAGAAGTTAACTAAACTAACTAGCGATTTAATTTTTTCAAAAAATGACGAAATACTATTAAAACAGTGGAGAAGCACAGAACCAGGAACAAAGATAATCGAACAATGTATAAAACTTTTCAAATACAAACTAAAAACTGAAGAAGTAGATGAGGATATTTCTCATTACGAACAAATTATGGGATGGGTAATGGAATGTATTAAGAAAAAACCAGGAAATAATTTCTTATTAAAGCAACATATCGACTTAACATATCCTGAGATAAGAGAAACTATAGAAAAATCAGCAAAACCAACAAAAGAACAGATGGCTCAATATTTTGCTGACTCTAAAGATCCTAAAAAACTAAAGGATGGCGATAAATAATGACAACTAAAGCTAAAAAACTATTTAGATGTAAGGTTTACCGAGAAGGCAGGATCTATAAAGGTGCTAGCGAGTTCCGTGAAAGACTTGGCTATAATGGCTTAGACTTCCAAGACAAAGAGATTATTGACGCATTTATTGATGAAAAGAAGGAGCTAGGCCATGAGTGATATTTTAGTGAAAAGAAGAACAACGATACATAATAACGTATTATTAGAGTTAATGAGATCTAACAATATTGGTTCTTATGCTGAGTTAATGAGACTAGTTGAATTACCCTATGAGCGAATATCGACTATTAGGCAAATGACTTGCTCTGTAAATAATTCTTCATTAATAATTATTGCTGGTTTCTTTAACGTAACGCCAGAATATATAATTTCAGATAACATGAGAATAGTTAGTAGAAAGTTTTATGATAGGTTAAATAAAGAAGAAAAAGTAATAGATAGCACTGAACTACTGCCACTTCTGGAATGTACTAAAACTGTTGAGCTAGATTATGATGCTGAGAGACAAGAAAATGCGGAGAACGTAAGAGAAGCGATTGAGTCCTTAAGCGAAAGAGAGAAAACCATTATCAAGCTTAGATATTATGAAAAAGAGAGGCAATCAGATATAGGAAAAAGACTTGATGTGTCCAAGGAAAGAATTATGCAAATACAAAGTAAAGCAGAATACAAGATGAAGATATTTATTACAAAAAAACTTGGGATAAATGTAAATGGAAGATTGTTCTCAAGCGATCATATCGAGAAAGCGAGACAATTAATTTATGAATAGCAATAAGCCTGGAGATATAAGAGATCTGATTTTAAACCTTGAAAAGATAGAAGATGAAGAGCTTTTAAACCAACAATACAACTGTCATGGAGCTTGGCTATTGTTTATAAAAGATGACATTGTAGTTATAAAAAAAAACTTATAGAAAGGGGGATGGACTTAAAAGTATTAAAGACCGGCAGTATTATTTGTTACGAAATTATAAAAAAAAGGAGTTGAACCATGTTACAGAAAACTAAGTATGATAATTTTGTTACCGAGCAATCAGATAAGCCAGAGAGCTATTATTTTCTGCTTATGAAAAAAAATGCTGACAAAAAAAGACTTTCTCAAAAAGAGAGAATTTTTATAGAGCTTTATAACGCGACTAACCCGATACCTAGACCATTCTTTCACACACAGATGCGCCCAGCTATCTGCGTAATCGGGAAGCCTATCTTTGAGCTTAGGGAAATGGGCTTTATTGTTGATATTGATGGTGAAAACGTAGGAAGTGAAAAACACACTACCTATGAACTTATTAAGAATATGGTTTATAAAGAGATCCAACCAAAGAAGAGAAAAAAATGGCTAGGATTATTCTAAGGGTAGCTAAGATTATTTTCTTTTCACTGGTATTCGCTACAGTAATGACAGCGATAATGGATATTGGTAATGTTGAGTTAGTAAGCGAGGGGAGCTTGTTTGTATGAGTAAAGTGGATGCTAATATTAATAGCTATGTAGAGAAAAACAGAAGAGAAAAAGAAAGAGATCTACAAGCTGAAATACCTCACATCCATACTATTCTGGATAACATGGGTACTCGTTTAAAATCTTTAGAAGAAGAAAACGATATACTTAGGAAGTCCATGAATATTATATTGCCATTTGCTACGGAGCTTGGACGGAGAAAGTTAAACAAAACTATTCATGCTTTCTCTATCCAGAAAATTAGAGAGGAGATATTAGACTCAAACAAATTTAAAATAGAAACAAATAAAGACTTACTAAAAATTTTTAGATGCAGAATGACACAAAAACCAAAAGGAGAAACGAATGGATAAGGAAGAGATAAAAAAGAAGCTTTGTGATGCTATTGATAACGAAGAGGCAATAGCAACCGTATATTTTAGTATAGTAAATGAAAAAAACGAACTGAGAGCCATCTCTAAAGGAAAAGTAGAGGATGTTATGGAGATAGGGCTTGGTATTATATTTGACATGATGCACAAAATGAACGATTTTGGTGAGGCTAAAAAATTGGTACTTACATCGATAATCCAGATGCAACAAAGAGAAAAAAAAGGAGATGATACAAGTGAGTAAGTCGGATAAATTAAAAGCGATAAAAGAGAGTCTTGTCCCTTATATTGATGACAGACAGGAAGCATTGCCAACGGATCTAAACAAGCCAAGGTTTATACAGAACTGCATGGCCGTATTAGATGGAGTCCAGGATTTAGAGAAGTACACAAGTGCTTCAATCATTACAACAATGACAAAAGGAGCTTTTCTTGGCTTAGACTTTTTCCAGGGAGAAGCTTATGCCATTCCCTACGGATCTGCTTTAAGTTTCCAGACTAGCTACAAAGGAGAAGTTAAGCTTGTTAAAAAATACTCAATTAGAGCTATTAAGGACGTTTACGCTAAAGTTGTAAAAGATGGCGATGAATACTTGATGGAAGAATATAACGGAAGACAAGATCTTACCTTCAAGCCATTGGCCTTTAATGATGGAGAAATTAAGGGAGCGTTTGCTATTGTTACTTATGTAGATGGCGGAATACAGATTGAAGAGATGAGCAAAAAAGACATTGAGGATGTTAGAAAAAAATACTCTAAACAATCTGCTGGAATAGCCTGGACAAACTCTTATGGTGAAATGTGCCGTAAGACTGTTCTTAGAAGATTATGCAAACACATTAACATTGATTTTGCTAATCCAGAACAGCAAAAAGCTTTTGAAGATGGAGGATCTTCAGAATTTAACAAGAAAAAAGAACCAGTTGTAGCGACTTCTAGCCTTGATGACATTAGCGAGTCAAACAACGAAGACGTTATAGATGCTGAGTTTGAGGATAAAGATGTGCCTCCGGACGTTTCCGAGTCAAACAAGGAAACAGCATGAATATAAAATTAGACATTTATTCATTAACTGACAAGCAAGCAGTATCACTTATTTACAAACTAGTCGAAAAACTAAACGATTCAGAATGGACAGCCAACGATGGATTAGGCGGTCCCATAGTTCCTCATCTTGCCAATAAATATAAAGGATCTCTAGGAGAGATAGCTGAAAACATTATATCAAGGCACCCTAAATTAATTATTAGAGC
>Ga0208905_1000495_pt1 | contig 19732 bp, 18 predicted proteins | sample AntAceMetag02UKS_FD_184776 | JGI IMG/M metagenome (GOLD analysis project Ga0208905, IMG submission 184776) | Saline lake microbial communities from Ace Lake, Antarctica - Antarctic Ace Lake Metagenome 02UKS (SPAdes) (version 2) | ecosystem: Environmental > Aquatic > Non-marine Saline and... | reverse complement strand
AAATTAAGAAAAAATGGAAAAATTCTTAAGAAAAAAGCGGAATTATATATAATTAGATGATTTCTTCAATTTTGGGGAGTAAATTATATCCCGGCCGTTTTGGGTAAATTTTAGACCGGCGATGACACGCCGCAACAAAAACCGCTTTACGGATGATTTCATGTTTCAATTAACCAGGGAAGAAGCCTATTCTTTGAGGCCACAATCTGTGACCTCAAAGGGAAAAGGTGAACGTCGTTATTTACCCTATGCCTTTACGGAACAGGGTGTTGCTATGCTTTCCAGTGTGTTGGGCAGTCCCCGGGCTATCCAGGTTAATATTGAGATTATGAGAGTATTTGTCCGTTTGCGTCGTTTGATCGCATCTCACACGAAACTGGATCGGAGGATTAAGGAATTAGAGCAAAACTTCCAGGGACACGAAGAACGGATTCAGGCTATCTTTGAAATCATCAGCCGGCTTATCGAGCCGCCCCCTGAGACACCGGACAGGAGGATCGGTTTTTCCGTGGAAGAAAGAAAAGCTGATTACATGTAAAGGCAAAGGCCGCGGGGCCCGCTGGACCTTTTTAGGGGAATAGGGGTAGTATCTTCGAATAAGGGTATTAATAAAGGTATTAATTGATCCCTTAAAAGCGGGTTATGGGAAATGAAACGGCTGGGGCAATCGAAAAATTCCTGAAAGCTCATTTATCTGATCTCAAATAAGGCAACAAAAGCCACATATTTCCTGCTTAAATTACCAACTGGAAGGGTTCGAATTTTGTTTGGTAGCTTAAATACTAAATGAAGTTTACCCGCCGCAGGAGGGGTTTGACCCCATTGCGGGGCACCAATCACCAGTCATCAGTCACCAATCACCAGTCACCATCTACTTTAGTTCACTTTAGCTCACTTTAGCTCACTTTAGCTCGCTTCCAACATGGTTTGACCCCCACCCGTTTAGTTTATTTATATTGACATAAGTAAACCTGAGGTTTACATTAAGGATAAAAAATAAACCAGAGTTTAACTTTACTGCCAGAGGTAAACCATGAGTAGTCATAACGGAAGAAAAATAAACCAGTTACTGAAAGGTTGGCCTAAAGAAACAGCGGTCACCAAAACTCACCTGGATAAACTTGGCATCTACCGTCAACTTGTGGCTAAGTACGTTCACTATAATTGGGTGGAACGACTGGGCACCGGTGCCTACACCCGGTCAGGGGATACCGTCAACTGGCGAGGTGGAGTTTATGCTCTCCAGTCACAGCTTGATATGACCATACATGTCGGGGGTCAAACCGCATTGGGGCTGCAGGGGAGGTCTCACTTCATACCTCTCGGGCCGCACAAGAAGGTTATCTTAATAAGTGATCGACCGGAGCATCTTCCGGCATGGTTCCGGAAACATCAGTGGGGAGTCACCTTAGAACACCGTTGTTTTTCTCTATTTGAGAAAGTTCCGGGCAATGTTGCCACTGAACTAAACTGTGGAGGTTTCGAAATACTCATGTCAAGTGCGGAACAGGCAATCATGGAGCAGATGCGTCTGGTAAACACTAATGACGACATAATGCATGTATATCAACTGATGGAAGGTCTCGGCACTCTTAGACCGGCGGTTGTCCAAAACCTTTTGGAGAACTGCCGCTCAATCAAGGTAAAGCGACTATTCCTCTGGAACGCGGAGGAAAGCGGCCACGCCTGGTTCGCGCGGTTGGATACAACACGAGTCGATCTGGGCACCGGAAAGCGTCAACTCTATAAGGGAGGTTCATTGAACGAAAAGTACCAGATAACAGTTCCGAGGAAAGAGGAGTTGCAGAATGTTTGACCCGCAGTATTAAGCTCAAGTTCGCTTGCTTCTCCGTTGTCTTCCCGATATCTCTCGCCACGCATGTTTTGCTTTAAAAGGGGGAACTGCTATCAATCTCTTCCTCCAGGATTTACCACGTATATCCGTGGATATAGATCTGAATTACCTGCCTCTCAAGCCCCGCTCTGAGGCATTTCGGGAAATCCAGGACGCCCTGATATCCATCAAGGCTGAAATTGAGAGGCATATCCCCGGAACATGGGTGCAGGGAAAAAAGACAGAAGATCATGTCAGTAAGCTTTTCGTTTCCACAAAAGATTCGATTGTAAAGATCGAGCCAAACTTAGTTTTTAGAGGGGCCGTGTATAAAAGTCAGGTTTTAGATTTAAGCTCTGCAGCGCAGAACCATTTTCAAGAGTTTGCAAGCATTCAGATAATGTCCCGGGGCGATTTGTATGGGAGTAAGCTTTGTGCGGCCCTGGATCGGCAACACCCGAGAGACTTGTTTGATATAAAACTCTTGATGGAAGGTATAGGAATAACCACGAAAATCAGGCGAGCTTTCGTTGTTTATCTTGCCGGTTCCAGTCGTCCTATGAGTGAACTTTTATCACCACGCATATTAAACATCGAGAAAGTATTTGAGAAACATTTTATGGGAATGGTGAGAGATGAAGTATCAATTGCTGATTTATTGGAAATACAACGAGTATTACCTGGTTATCTCGTTAACGAACTGGATAATGATGAGAAGGAATTCCTTGTGTCTGTGAAAAGAGGTGAACCTGAGTGGGGTCGCTTGGGAATCGAATATTTAGATCAGTTTCCTGCACTTAAATGGAAGATTATTAATATTCGCAAAATGGACCCGGGTAAGCATAAAAAGGCACTCGAACGATTAATTCAAATATTGCAATAAACCATGACAAGATTTCCCCCAAAGATTATTACCAGCCACGAATAACCTCTGGGATTTCTGAATAAAAAAGTGTTACCCATGTCCTGAACCTAAATTGTAACCTATGTCCTGACTGCTCCATTGCGGGCACCAGTCACCAGTTACCAGTCACCATTTATGGAAGATTGATCCCCAGCCGGGCCAGTTTCTGATTAAACTGCGCGATATTCTTTCTTCTTTCCTCGCCTTCTTGAAAACATTTTTTCAGCCAGTCGTTTAGAACGTTTATGGATCCGCTCGGCCCTGACCGCCAGCCGCTTAAGCAGATCTCGGTATCGGATTGTATTCGTTTTATATTCCCGCCGGTATTCATCGGCGGTTAAGAGAAGCGCCTTCTGAACCTGACTCAACCTTTCCCGGGTCATCTTTTCACCCCCCAAAAATGAAAAAAGTCCTGCGAATAATTAACATTAAGGATATATAATAATCACGACCTGAGCAAGCAATTCCAGTACCACTGTACCGAACAAGCCAAATAATCAAGACCGTCCCCTATTTTACTTTTTATCGCAATAAACTTACATTAAATGTAAGTTTATTGCGATTTTGCTCTTGACTTCTCCAGCATAATCCTTACATTTACTGTAAGGATTATGCTGATATGAGAAGAGATCCCAGAGAAAATGAAAGAAGGATTCTTGAGATAGCCCATACCCAGGGGGGCTATTTTACTGCCGCTCAGGCTCTGCGAGCGGGATATTCCTACCGGCAGCAGCATTTCCACCGCGAGCGGGGAAATTGGCTATATATCGACAGTGGCGTCTTTCGACTCCGGGGTTATCCCGATTCACCACATGAAGATCTTATCCGATGGTCCCTCTGGAGCCGCAACCGAAAGGGGGAGCCCCAGGCAGTGGTATCACATGAGACGGCTCTTGCTCTCCATGAGCTCGGTGATATTATGCCTGCTAAAACCCATCTCACTGTGCCGCCAACCTTCCGGAAAAAACTGCCGACGGGCTGCATTTTTCATAGAGCCCGACTGAGGCCCGATGAAATTGAGAGTCGTCCGGGATTCTTCCTGACTACTCCGCTAAAGACCATTCTGGATGTCGCTGCAAGCTATCTCAGCTCGGATCTCCTGGAAGGTGTCATTGACGATGCCCTGAAGACGGGCCTGGTAATGAAGCGTCAACTTCTGGAATCGGATATGTATTCCGAGCCCGGGAAACGAATCGCGGAAGCGCTGAAAGTGGCGGAACAGAGGAGAAAATCTTATGCCTGACCCGCGAATCTATGCTAATCAAGAATCCTTTCGCTAGGCTTTGGGAGAGAGGTTAAAACAACATTCTCAAGAATGTGGAATTGATTTGAACCGGCTTTATAAACAAGTCGCCTTCGAACGCTTGCTGGCCCGCCTCTTTAATGAAGATCCGCCCAGGTGGCTGCTTAAGGGGGGCTATGCCATTGAATTGTGGCTTGGTGGAGCGGCCAGATCTACTAAAGACATAGACCTGACGATCCCACATCTAACCGTTATCTCCGATAAAGATGTCGATAATTTAGCTGTTATCCGGGAGCAGCTTCAGGAGAAATCAGCTCAAGCTATGGGCGATTATTTTCAGTTCTTCATCGGGGAAAAGATCCTTGAACTTCATGACGCGCCGGCGGGGGGAGCCCGTTTCCCGGTTGAAGCCCGGGTCTCAGGGAGAACATTTACTAAATTTCATCTGGACATCGGAATCGGAGATGAAGTTATCGGAAAACCCGAATGGCGTACAGGCCATGAGCTCTTGAGTTTTGCCGGGATACCTCCCGCTCGAATCGCGCTTATTCCCATAGAACAGCAATTTGCCGAGAAGATCCATGCTCTAACAAAACCTCGTGGAATAATCCCCAATTCTCGAGTCAAGGATTTGGTGGATCTGGTTTTTCTTATTGAATATGGTTTGCCTGCGGCCGGAGTTATCGTTCGAGCAATCCAAGCGACATTTGATCGGAGAGATACCCACACTATCCCGAAGGATTTAATAGAGCCGCCTGAGGAATGGGGGCCGGTCTACAAAAATTATGTTCGTGATTTCAATCTTCCGGCCGCATCTATCAATGAAGCTTTTAAACGAGTTGCAACCTATTGGAAAACCCTTTTTAACTCCTGAGAATAAAGATCTGTTTACGGAATGCCCACGCTGTATCAGTGTCAAAACTGCGGGCACGAGTGGACGTGAGTCTCTGTTTAATCAACTTCGAACTTTAGTCACTTTAGTTCACTTCGAACTTTAGTTCACTTTAGCTCACTTCGAACTTTAGTCACTTTAGCTCACTTCGAACTTTAGTCACTTTAGTTCACTTTATTTCTCCTTTCCCCTTCCTTTCTTCCTCCCTTTCACCTGTGTATAATTTCTTCCCGAGAAGGGGGGGCTGAATATCAGTGTAAAAGAGCAGGGGAGGATGGTTTAAGAAGTATCTATTTCTGTCAGTAGTCGAGCTTGCCCGCCGTAGGAGGGTTTACCCGCCGAAGGAGGGGTTTGCTTCTATTTTTTACTATTTTTCTCTTGTAATAATTTCAGAAGTACGGCATAGTACTTCTGAAATTTTATTATGGTAAAAAAATGATATCCGTTGAAAATAAAATAGTTAGACGAATAAAGCGCAAACAGCCCGGTTATTGTTTTACGGCAAAAGATTTTCTCGATATCGGTAACCGTGCTTCAGTGGATAAGGCTCTCTCCCAGCTGAGAAAGCAGGGCAAGATACGACGAGTATGCCGGGGGATATATGAATACCCCAAACACGGAAGGTTGTTAAATAAGCCGTTGCCTCCAAATTTCGATCAGGTGGCTCAAGCAATAGCACGAAACACTGGTACGAGGATTCAGCCTTCCGGTGCAGTAGCTGCTAACCTCTTAGGAGTTACGGAGCAGGTTCCCGCCCGTATTGTTTATTTGACGGATGGTTTGTCTCGCACAATTCATATAGATAAACGGACTATTACATTTAAACGTGTTCGTCCGAAGGAAATTATGTCAAACGAGAAGAGCACCCTGGTCGTTCAGGCTCTTAGGTTTATCGGACAAGAAGCAATCACGAAGAATATCAAGGAGAAGATTCGAAATCAGCTTTCGCCGGTAGAGCGAAGGCGTCTGATAAAGGACGCTCAATATAGTTCAGATTGGATTGCTGAGGCGGCGCGACAGATAGGGAAAACGCAAAATCACGAATAGAATTGCGATATCCTCCAACTCCCTCCGATCTCCGAGCATGGTAACGTCCTTGAGATTGCCCATTGTTTCGGTGGTATCGATCCCCTTCGCATCGCCCGGGCCGACCTCCAGCGGCTTCTCTATACCGATTGAGATATCGCAAAAACCTTACATTACATGTAAGTATTTTGCGATTCCCTCTTGACACTTGTTTCATTAATTAGTATTGTTTCACCAAACGGTGAAACAGTTGTTTATGGTGAAACAATGAAAGAGATTAACTGGGAAAAGAAGATAGAAGAACGGCTGACCGATCTCCTTGGTGAAGCCGGTTTTTCGATCAAAGACACTCGCCGGCAAGCGCTCTCTCAAAATGCCCCCGATATCTTGATGAGGGTCACAAGTCCCGAAGGAAAAGAGTATGCATTATTCGTTGAAGTGAAATCGATCGGGGAGCCGCGTATGGCCCGTATGGCGTTTCAGCAATTGCGGGAATCGCTGAAAAATCAGCCCGGGACCTATGGAATCTTCGGTGCGCCCTATATTACCGAAGAGACCGGTGAGTTGTGTCAAAAGGAAGGAATCGGCTATGTTGACGCCGCCGGAAACGCCTTCCTTTCCTTCGGCTTGACATATATCCAAATCAAAGGAAATCCCAATCCTTATAAAAATGAAAAGACGCTGAAATCTCTCTTTTCCCCTAAGTCAAGCCGTATTCTCAGAGTAATGATAAGCAACCCCGAGAAGCGGTGGTTTGTCCGGGACCTGGCCGAAGAGGCGAATGTCTCTCTTGGTCAGGCATCCAATGTTAAGAAACGACTGCTTGATTATGAATTCGTTAAAGAAAGGAAGAAAGAATTTAATCTGACCGAGCCGGAAAAACTCCTCCAGCGCTGGACCGAAAACTACAGCTATGCGAAGAGTCCCCCCTTGAATTTCTATTCGCTCCGTCCGCTTCGCGAACTTGAAGAGTTATTTGCCGATTATTGCCTCAATACCGGTATTACTTACGCATTTACGCTCTTTTCCGGTGCGGCCGTAATAGCTCCCTTTGTCCGGTATAACCGTGCTTTTGCCTACTCACCTGATTTTTCTTCTCAGGCCCGAGAGCAACTGCAACTCAAGGAGGTTAAGACCGGAGCCAACATGACTATACTCAAGCCCTATGACGCCGGCCTTCTTTACGGATTACAGAATATCACTAACCGGTATGTCGTATGTGATGTTCAGCTCTATCTTGACCTGAAGAGTTTTGGCGGGCGGGGGGACGAGGCGGCTGAGATGATTCTGGAAAAAAGGCTCAAACCGAAATGGTAACGAAGTACGACTACAATCCGGAAGAAGTCGAGGTTTGCTATTCAGCCTTAATTGAATTGATGACCGTCCTGGGTGAATACCATTCTGATATTGTATTAATCGGTGGCTGGGTCCCCTATTTTCTTTGCCGGGAACACCAGAAGGAGCACGTTGGATCGCTGGATGTGGATCTCGCCATTAACTTTTCCCGAATCGGAACCGATGAATATCAAACAATTCTTGAAGCCATAAAAAGCCGGGATTGGCGAGAGGGGAAAGAACCCTTTATCTATGAAAAAACTTTTAAACTTCCGAACGGGCGCCGGGTTCCGGTAGAGATAAATTTTCTGGCGGGTGAATACGGTGGGAAAGGGAAATCCCGTCGTCATCAGGATGTTCAGGATATAAAAGCCAGAAAAGCCCGTGGGTGTGATCTGGTTTTTGCTGGTCCGGAAGATATTATTGTAAAGGGGAGGATGCCCGACGGGTCTTCTAACGAGGTTTCGATACAGGTCTCTTCTATCGTTCCTTTTTTAGTGACCAAAGGAATGGCGCTATGGACCAGATATAAGGAAAAGGATGCCTACGATATTCATTTCTGTTTTCAATACTATCCGGGAGATATCGATAAAATTGTGAGTGAGCTTGAAAATCATCTGGGAAATAAACTGATAAGAGAAGGACTGGAAAAGATACGTGCAAAATTCGTTTCGATTGATGCTCCCGGCCCCGTCTGGGCGGCGAATTTTGAGGTGCCGGAAGAAGACCGAAGAGACAATCCGGAAGCGCGGGAAAAATGGGAAATTACTCAGAGAAGCGCCTTTGAGCGTGTTGATCGCTTGATGAATACCCTGGGCATCAAACCATTTAAGGGAACATAGCGTCACCGGAGCAACTTCGTAGTGCAGGACTTTACACCGAGATGACAGAAGGTCATTCCCGCAAAGCTCCGATATACATCGGGACCGCGGGATCTATGATTTGCGGGGCCTCACTTTAGCTCACTTCGAACTTTAGTTCACTTTAGCTCACTTCGAACTTTAGTCACTTTTCCGACAGATTTCTCTCCAAAATTGATTTTATGCCCGCATATTTTTACGACACAATCCCCCGTTTATTTTTATATTTAAGCGTATTTATCCTATCTGATCAAAGATATTGTAAGTGAATTGTCCTGCGGCAGGACAGACGGTTTTGTCAACTGTGTAAGATACATCTGCCAATGACAATAAATCTTAAAAAGTGTTACCTATGTTCTGAACCTAAATTGTCACCTATGTCCTGACTGCTCCCCTGTTTACTCTAGTCACCAGTCACCAGTCACCATTTCACTTTAGATCACTGTCTTTCTCCTTCCCCTCGTAGTGAAGCGGAGATCTCGAAACGTAGTGAGAGACCGTCCCCTATTTTATAGTCAACAACGTCCCCTACTTCATAAATCGGTTTAGATCAGTCTGTTTTTATGAAAGAGAAAAACATTTTCCCGGCGGGCCAGGCGCATCATGGCATCCGTGAAACCGCTTTTTGAGAAAAGGCAATAATATTCCTTCCTGTCTTCCCGCTGCCATTCCACCTTGTCGGTTTTTCTCTGTAAATTGTCGTAGATATTTGTTCCCACCGGCTTATTGCTCCACTTAACTTCCCCGAAAAGAATTTTTTTCTCATCATCATTGAGAGCGACGATATCTATCTCCTCCTCTTTCTTCCACCACCGTCCGATCCTGTCGAAGATGAAGACCCGTCGGCTGAAATCCCGGAGCCTTTCCCGTGAAACGTACTCATAATTTTGAGCGACAAGTTGTTTGAAGTTCTTCCGAATCTTCTTCAGTACGGAACCCGTCTCTCCGATTTCAATAGCCCCTTTGTTCGGCAAAATATATTTAAACCAGAATTGAAAGAACTGGTCCCGCAGCCGGTAGATCCCTTTCCTGGACTTTAAAGGATTTTTCTCGGTAACCGGAACCTCTTTTTCAATTAGATAGAGATCTTCCAGTGTATATAGGTATTTGTGGAGGGAGCTCTTCTCCATCCCGGTTTCGTTACAGATCTCGCTTATCCTGTTCTTCCCCAGGGCAATCGCCTTTAGGATCGCCATGTAGTTCCGCGGTTCCCGGAGCTCCTCCCTCAGGATAAACTCGACCTCATTATAGAGATAAGCTTCCGGCTGCAGTATATGCTCTCTTATGTTATCGGCGAGTGAAAGATCCTGATCCAGCTTATTTAGATAGCCCGGATTGCCTCCGGCAATTGAATATAGTTCAAGCCGGCGATCAAACGAAAGTTCAGGATAGAAACCTTTGATCTTCGAAAAGGGGAGAGGCCTCAGTAATATCTGACCGGTTCTCCTGCCGTAAAGAGGGGTTTTATGTGAAAGAACTTTCTCCTCCATCATGGTCATGCTGGAACCGCAGAGAATTAAAAATAAGTTGGAATCCTTTAAATATTCATCCCACCCGGCCTGAAAAAGGGAAGGGACCCCTTTATTAGCCTCTATCAAATATGGGAATTCATCGATGGCGATTATCATACTTTCGCGGATGTGATCGCGGATGTAGTGGAAAAATTCTTCCCAGTCCTCGAAACCTCTCCTCTGGAGTATTCCGTCTCCAAAGTACTCTCCAACGGATCTTCCCAGGAGCTTTAAGTTCTCGTGCTCATTGATCAAGCGCGAAAGGAAATATATGTCGGGCCGGTTTTTGATGAACTCTTTAATGAGTTCAGTTTTTCCGATTCTCCGCCGGCCGTAAAGAACGATCAATTGAGCTTCTTTCGCCTTCCAGAATTTCCCCAAAGCGGTAAGTTCTCTTTTCCTGTCTATAAAACTCATAATCTTCCTCCGCGTGATATATTATTGTAGTCTACTCTAAAGTAGTCTAATCATAAGCAGACTAATGTCAAGAGTAATTCCAACTTTTTATTCCCCCGTGCCAAACTTTAGTTCACTTTTCCGCCGGAGGCGGATCAGCCTCTGGCTGAAGCTCACTCCATTTCTCCTTTTTTATTCCCCATTCCCCATTCTCTAATCCCCATTCCCCATAAAATCCTTTCTTCTTCCCCCTCACTTGTGTATAATTTCTTCCCGAAAAGAGGAGGCTGAATATCAGCGTGATAGAGCAGGGGAGGTTTAAGAATTGTCTATTTTCTGTCAGTAGTCGAATTCACCCGCCGAAGGAGGGCTTACCCGCCGTAGGAGGGCTTGTCCCTGCCTACCGGCAGGCAGGCACCGCAGGAGGGGTTTGACCCCATTGCCACCAGTCACTAGTCCCAAGCCCCTAATCTCCATTCTCCATTCCCCATTCTCTATTCCCTATTCTCATTTTCTGTCAGTAGTCGAATTCACCCGCCGAAGGAGGGCTTACCCGCCGCAGGAGAGGTTTGACCCCAAATTCACCAAATTCAAATTCAGTATTTGCTGAAAATTGATAGTCAGAAGACGGGCATTAATAAAATACGTTGAATAATAGCGCATATGCGCACTATAATAGCGCAACATGAATACACTGGCAAAAATAGTATCGTCCCGCGTCCGTTCCGAAATTTTCCGCATATTATTCGGAACAAAAAGTGTTGAGCTTCATATTCGGGGAATTGCGAGGTGCTCAGGATTAACCGAGAGCAACGTGCGCAAGGAACTTCGCAATCTTGATTCTCTTGGTTTGGTATATAGCCGTAGAGATAGTAACCGGGTGTATTATCGGGCTAACGAAAACCATCCGCTTTATCAGGAAATCCATAACCTGGTATTGAAAACTTCCGGTATTGTTGAACCATTTAGAGAAGCTCTTGATGATAAGAGAATAGGAATTGCTTTTATTTTTGGTTCCATAGCGGAAGGAAATGAAAAAGCCGGCAGCGATGTTGATTTAATCGTAATCGGAGAAATTGGATTAAGAGAATTATCCGGATTGCTTTCTGGATTAGCGGAGAAGATAGGGAGGGAGATAAATCCTCACGTTTTTTCTGGGGATGAATTTTCTCAACGCCTAGATCGAGATGACCCATTTTTAAGTAGGGTAATTCCCTCGTCAAAGTTATTTATAAAAGGAAGCGAAGATGACCTTAGAGCAATGGGTGAGTAATTCCTGGTTGAAAAGACATAAAACTGACCGGAAAGAAATCACGAATTTATTCAGTATCATTGACCGTGATGTAAAAGATGCTACAGAAAGGGATCTCTCCGCGGATTGGAAGTTCGGAATTGCTTACAATGCTGTTTTGACTCTCTGCAGTGCACTTCTTTACTGTGAAGGCTACCGGCCGAGCAAAGGTAATCTGGGGCATTATTATACTTTGGAATCCTTGGGGGAGATACTTCCTCAAAGAAAAAAAGATATTGAATACCTTCAATCCTGCCGCAGCAAACGCAATATAGTAGAATACGATTATGCTGGTGGAACGACGGATTCGGAAGCGAGGGAATTGATCGAGTTTGCAAAAGAGTTGTGCACAGATGTTCTGGAATGGATTAAATCCCAACATCCCGAACTTTCCCCTAAAATTACTAAATAAATGAATTAGGAGATGTTCTTGATTGCTTGACTAATGGACATGAATGACAGGCCCTTCCTTTTAATAAGAGTCATTAGTGTGATAATATTGCCTTAAAGTTGCAAAGTTACCACCGTCCCTAAAAACCCGATGCTAATCGGGACTTTTCGGGACCGATCACTGATCACCGATAACCAGTCCCCAGTCACTTTAGCTCACTTTAGCTCACTTCGAACTTTAGTTCACTTTAGCTCACTTTATTTCTCCTTTCTTCCTCCCTTTCACCTGTGTATAATCTTCTTCCAAAGGGAGGAGGCTGAATATCAGCGTGATAGAGCAGGGGAGGATGGTTTAAGAAGTATCTATTCTAATTCTTGTTAATTGAGCTTGACATAAGCGGATTATAATAGTATGTATTACACTAAAAACTGGCGAAACAAATACTAAAATGCCCAAGAAAATAAATTCTGAGATACTGGCTAAAGCCTTGAAACTGCTATCCGGCAGATTGGAACTGGAGGGATCTTCTCCCGTGAACATGGTCGTCTGCGGTGGAGCGGCTTTGATTGCTCTGGGGTTGATCGTTCGGACGACGAAAGACGTTGATGTCGTGGCCGTTATTGATGAGGGAGGCATTTTGAATAGTTGAAACCCACTGCCTTCGTATTTGCTTAAAGCAGCTCATCAGGTCGCAGTCGATTTAGGGCTGGATGAGAACTGGCTGAATGCCGGTCCTGCGGATTTGGTCGACCTGGGTCTCCCCCCGGGTTTTACCGCCCGGCTTCACCAAAAGAGATATGGGAACCAGGTAACCGTCAACTTCATCAGCCGGATAGATCAGATTTATTTCAAATTATACGCGGCAGTTGATAGGGGCCCCGGTTATCATGTTGATGATCTACTTGCTTTACAACCCACAATGGAAGAAATGGGCGCCGCGGCTGCCTGGGCTGTAACGCATGATATCTCGCCCGCTTTTAAATTGATTTTGAAGGATATGCTTGTAAAGCTCGGTTATGAATTGGTCGCTGAAACAATTTAGAGTTTCGTATCTGGAGCTGCTCCTGAGTTTCATCTGGAGGCAATGGTCCGCCCTCGGAGTGGCCGGCTATGCGGAGGGTGAAGACCGGTGGGTTATGGATCCGGAAGCGCTCTTGCTTTTTACCTGCACGATGGGCCGATATGAACCGCGGCTGTTCGATGAAGTCCTCGACTGGCTGGATGTGAATGGGCGCTTCATCAATGTCCAGCGATTGAAGACCATCATCAAGAAGGAGTCCTTTCAGGGAGAAGACATTCTGGCCGCGATCGCCGGTATCATGAGCCGTCGGGCCTCCATGCGGAAGTGGGGGAGACTTGCCCAGAAAATAAATAAAGATAAGGAACCCGAGGATTTGTTTTATAAAAAAGATGGTGAGCCGATGCCCTCTTTCGGAGAGTTGGATCGGGATTTTAATGAATATGGTTTTCGCCGGGGGCCACTGAAATTCCGGGGCTATTCGAAACCGGTCCGGACAGCACTGCCGGCCGGTTTAACCTATAAATTAAGATCCTTGTTCGGAGTTAACGCCCGGTGTGAAATCATGTTGTATCTGTTGACTCATGAAAGCGGCCACCCATCACGGATTGCCCGCGAGACCTACTATTATCAAAAAACGATTCAGGACACGTTGATCGATATGACCTTCTCCGGACTGGTTCAGGTTCGTTCCCAGGGCCGCGAAAAGCATTACTGGCTTAAGCCCGAACAGTGGAGTGCATTTCTGCCTGCGACCGGAGAATTTCCCGCGTGGATCACCTGGCCTCCGCTTTTCTCCTCTCTGGAGCGAATCTGGCTGAAATTAAATCAGCCTAAATTTTTATCTCTCGATCCGCTTCTTCAATCCTCGGAACTCCGGAAGCTCATGCGGGAAGTTAAACCCGATATTCAACGCGCCGGTTTCGCCCGGGTCTTATCCGATGACAGCGCCTATCTTGGCGAGGAATATACCGCCGCACTTTTTTTGGATATAGGGAATTTACTGAAGTAAAACAATAGACTAACTTAGCATGTTACGCAAAGTCACCAATGCCCTTGGTGCAACGATTCATCTGGAAATCCTCCGGGTAGAGCAAAGAAAACACAAAGTAGTAGCGGAGAGAAAGGCTGGATACGTTAGTAAATAGTGTCTGAACGAAAAGTGCCTCAATCACAGAGGGGCGGTGGCGGAGGAATCTTCGACTCGTTTATGGGGGGAGGGGAGGAGGAGAAGGAAGAGGTCTATCACCAGTGCCAGGACTGCGGCTACGAGTGGACGTGAGTCTTTGTTTAATCTACTTCGAACTTTAGTCACTTTAGTTCACTTTAGTTCACTTTCTTTCCCCTTCCCCCTTCCCCCCCACTTATGTATAATTTCTTCCCGAAAAGAGGACGCTGAATATCAGTATAAGAAGAGCAGGTGAGGATGGTTTAAGAATTATCTATTTCTGTCACTAGTCGAGTTTACCCGCCGGAGGAGGGCTTGCCCGCCGTAGGAGGGGTTTGTCCCTGATTTTTTCTCGGCCGAGGCATTAAATTAAGTCAACAACATCTTCCAATTTTACATGTCCACTGAACCGACAATTTTCTTGAATTTGAAACAATGCATCTCATTAGCTAAGAGGTTGGAAGCTATAGTCAGCCCCATAGCCAATAAGAAGGAAATTACTTTTGTTGGCTTTGGATTTCTCGTCCGCAATCGAAGATTAGCTGGTGCAATACTACAATTAGGGGAATCGCATGCCTATGAAGGACGGATGCTTCTTCGTAGTATGATAGAAATCCATATCAATTATTCTTGGATTCGATTAAGCTCTCCTAAACGACGGGCAAATAGATTTCTTAAATTTCAGTCTTTAGAAGAACTAATGATCCTTAAAGATGTCCATACATACATGAATCCAGAAGAATATCAAAAAGGAATATATAATCATAAGTCTGAGCGAGCTAAGGTCAGGCATCTATTTAGGAATTACAACAAGAACCGCAGGCTTCAATGGGATCGGACTTGGGCTTCAGTAAATTCAGTAAAAGATCGGTTGAAAGAAATCCTCGATAGTAAAACTGGAAATTCCGATGGGTTTATATATACCCTTTACCGTTGGGCTAGTTCTGCTATCCATGGTGGACCTTTATCCGTTGATGAGGTTTTAGAAACAAATGGACAATTGCGAGCAAAATTTCAGCCAGAGGCTAATCCACTAGCCCAAATTGCAGCGGCCTTTATGATATTGTTTTGCACAATAAAGGCATTAGCAGAAGATACTGGGATGCTTAACTCCATCGAGCCAGAATTATCTAAACTAGAACGTGGATTAAATATATTTAATAGCTGAAAGACGGGAGAATTGGAGGAATTAAAATATAATAGGACTGAAGAAAAGAACGATAGATAATAACATATGTGAATAACTAATAATAATGTTTCTAATTCTGGAGATTTCTTATATGGGCTTTCATTCCCTGGCATCTTTTAGAAGATGATCCCAGCTTCTTACATTCATCTTTATATTTTTGAAGATAACTCGATGGGACTCCAATGCCATCATTTAGGCGAATTCCAAGGCTTACTTGTTCTTGATTATCGGACATGATTCTAAATTTTTCTTCAGGGATTTGAAAGTCATAACGAGTTAAGATAGAAATAAGAGTTTTTTTCAGCCGTTTTAGTCCTTTAGGTCCGCTGATTATTATATCATCAACCCAAATAGATGGTTCTATTCTGGCTTTCACACTACAAACAGCTCTTTTTATATGTATGGCTACCGGATGAAGAATTAAACGAGCGATACAAGGACTGGTAGGCGCTCCCTGCGGCAAATGGTTTTTGTATGTTACGAGGCGGGTAAGCAGGGCAGCTACATCGGGCTTTGCTCCCCGACGTGTGAACATTTTTTTTACCTTGTGGGATTTTATATTGGGAAAGAAATCCTTGATATCCAATGTCATTACCAATGATTTTCGGGTGTGATGCTGGACAGCCTTTTGAGTGGATGAACCCTTTCCTCCAAAAAGAATGGGATCATATGGTAATCCAGAGAATAGCTGGCTCAATAATATCTTTTGAATTTTTTTAAGCGAGGTATAAGGAGCCTCAATTATGCGAATTCCCCCATTTCGCTTCTGCATTCCACTGGTATAATACATGTGGGGAGCCTTCTCTGATAATTTGGCTAAATTGCCCTCTGTTATTTTTAACAATAGAGCAATATCTTTGATTGTGATTTTGCTAAGGTCCATTGGTTCACCGGTAATCTATATAAAAATAGTATTTTGTAATTAAGGGGAAGTCTGCTTCTACAGGCCGCCAATATCGAGAGTAACAAAGAGACAACTTTCAAAACCTGCTGAATGCTATTCCAGGAAAGAATTCCCGATAATCTCAGCTTGCTACAGGCTATCTTAATGATAAGCCTGTGTTGATTGCTGAGGTCTGGGACTTGCCTGAATTGATTCAGAGCTTTGAATGCCGCCCCTCCGTCTTCCCTTGATAGAGAGCGAAGCGCTGAGAGAAGCAGAACTTCCCCGTGGGCACTGCTACCCCGTTCTCGGCGTACAAGTGCAATTTGAGACCTTGCCGCCTTAAATCGGAGTTGCTTTGCCCCGGTAGATAGTAGGTCCAATATATTCATTGCGACCACCTCCTTCTGGTTTTTGTTTTGCCCATACCGATAACCCCTGTGGTTACCGGATTTAATTAACTGAGAGAGAAAGACAGAATGTTATATCGATATAAGCAATCTATACGATATTAAAGAACTCTCAGAATATTCCACACAAAGACTAATCAAGCCAGTTATGGTGAAATAGCGGGAATAAGTCCGATTGTTAGCGGGAGGGGAATTATCTCAATAAAGAATATATTCTCTATTGTTTGAGATAAGAAAACAATAAATCCCACTGAATTAACCAGTGACAGTTTCCCGACTTAAATCCTGCTTATATTTAAACATGGAGTGAGAAAGGAGGAATTAATATCTACCAGGACAAGTTGTCAAAGAACAAAAAATCTTATTTGATTATTGCCCATACTGTATCATAATAAAGGATACTTGTCAAGTACGAAATATATAATATGTTATATGTCGTATTTCGGCCACGCGATCCATACTTGACAAATGATGGCAATTATCATAATGTAGTTAACACAATGAAATATTCCACTAAAAAATCTTCAATTCCTGATAATTATTCAGACCGTGTCCGCCACTTAAGGATTAAATACGAGTTAACGCAGACTCGTTTGGCGCAACTTATGGGAGTATCTTTCGCTACGGTAAATAGGTGGGAGAACGGACAGTCGAGGCCATCCCGTCTGGCCTGGCAGCAGATTTTGCGGGCGGAAAAGTTCGGATTAGAGGCATTAGACAAAGATTTTCAGCCGAGTCCCATGGTAAAAGAAGAACCTGCGCTCTACCAAGTAGCAGATAAATCTCACGGGATTATTGATTTTACCACCGATCCGGAGATAGTTCGTATAGTGGCGGAAGGCCACCGATTAACTTACGGTCATCTCTTTAACCCCGCCTTTGCTACGGAAATTTCGCGGATTGACCCCCTGCCTCACCAAAGAATTGCTGTCTATGAACATATGTTGACCCAGCCGCGTTTACGTTTTCTTCTGGCTGATGATGCGGGCGCCGGCAAGACAATTATGGCCGGACTCTACATCCGCGAGATGCTCACTCGACGATTATTATCAAGGGTTCTGATAGTCTCTCCTGCCGGATTGATCGGCAACTGGGAGAGAGAGATGCGGCAACTTTTTAGCTTGTCATTCCGGATAATCAGAGGTCCGGATGCCCGTACTTCCAATCCGTTTAAGGATCTAGGTAGTGATCTGGTAATTGTCAGTATCGATACGCTGGTAGGGGATTCTATGTTTTCCCGTCTCCAGGAACCTGGGACTAAACCGTATGACCTGGTGATCTTCGATGAGGCTCACAAGCTCTCGGCTCGCCAGGAACCGGATGGAACGATTCGGAAAACCGGTCGTTATCGTTTGGGAGAAGCTCTGGCCGGGATTACTCATGAAAATAAGCGTTGGCAGCTTGAATGGAAACCAACCCACTTTTTGCTTTTGACGGCCACTCCTCATATGGGAAAGGATTTTCCTTTCTACTGTCTCTGGCGATTATTGGAGCCGGAGGTTCTATCAACCTGCGAGGCGTTCTTTAATTATCCCCAAACAGCCCGAGTAGAGCATTTTATCCGTCGAACAAAAGAAGAAATGGTTAACTACCGAAACGAAAAAATTTATCCGGAACGTGTATCAGATACGCTCAGTTATGATCTCTCGCAGGGTGAAATTAGTGAACAAGCGCTTTATGATGCTACGACCCAATATATCCAGATTTACTATAACAAAGCCAGTCTTCTGAATCGTACCGCTGCCCATTTTGCTATGAGTATCTTCCAACGTCGGTTGGCGAGTTCAACCTGGGCGTTACTCCGTTCATTTGAGCGGCGAAGCGTGAAACTCAAAAAGATCATTGATGCCATCCAGTCTGGTGAGATTACTCCCGAGCAATTAAATAACCAACAGAGACGATTGGACAAGGTAGAAGATATATCTTTTAGCAAAACCGCGGATGAAGAAAAAATTGAAGATGGCTGGGAAGAGCATGAAATCGCGGAAGAAGAGGTATTAGGAGCTACCGTAGCAACGAGCTTAGCTGAATTAGAGGTGGAGCGACGACAGGTTGAGAAACTGATCCGGCTTGCCCGGCAAGTTTATGAAATGGGAGAGGAATCCAAATTCGAGAAGCTACGCGAGATACTTGGCGACCCGCAATTCAAAGATGAGAAGCTTATTATCTTTACCGAGCATCGCGATACTCTAAATTTTCTGGTCCGCCGTATGGAGGGTCTTGGATACACCGGAAAAGTCGCTCAGATTCATGGCGGAATGAATTACAGAGAAAGAGACGAACAGGTAGAATTTTTCAGGAAGAAGAATGAAGATGATGGAGCACAATATCTGGTAGCTACGGAGGCCGCTGGAGAAGGAATAAATCTTCAATTCTGCTGGTTAATGGTCAACTACGACATCCCCTGGAATCCGGCTCGTCTCGAACAGCGCATGGGTCGCATCCACCGATATGGCCAGAAACACGACCCTGTTATTATTATCAATCTTATCGCCGGCAAAACTCGGGAAGGCCGTGTCTTGAAAATCTTACTGGAGAAGCTGGAAAAAATTCGCCGGCAGCTCCACTCAGACAAAGTATTCGATGTTATTGGTCGTGTATTTGAGGACGTTTCAATTAAGGATTACATGGCTCGGGCGATTACCGATGAGTCAACCCGGGAGATAGAAGAAGAGATAGCCGGGCGGTTAACTGAGGAACAGATCCTGGCGATAGAAGAGCGTGAACGGGTGCTTTATGGAGAAGGGGGCGATGTCAGTAAGGAATTGCCTCGATTAAAGGCCGCTCTGGATAAGGAAATTTATTGCCGTCTTATGCCCGGCTACATTCGGAGGTTTATAGAAAAAGCTTTTCCATTGTTGGATATAGATATCGAAGGTAACCTCAATGGCGTTTTCTCATTGAGGGAAAAGCAATCCGGCGCGCTTAACTTTCTCTGGCCGGTAATGGAGGCGTATTCCGAAGAACAACAGAATTTATTTACTATATTTAAACCCGTAGATAAAGATGAAGAAAAAGAAGGGATTTTCCTGCATCCCGGTGAACCTATATTTGATGCTCTCTGTCAGCAAGTTTACCGACGGTTTTGTGATGACGCCTTGAAGGGCGGAATATTTGTCGATCCAACCGCCCGCCGACCATATTTCTTTCATCTGGGGCTGGTTAAAATAGAAAGGAAGGCCGATCCGGATCTTAAGCCGCTTTCCCGTAGTGAAGTGCTCGAATATCGATTAGTCGGTCTTAAAGAAGAACAAGGGGGCACGATTGAAGAATGTCCGGTTGAGTATCTCTTAATGTTAATCGGGAAACAAGGATTACCGCCTTCCGCGATTCGGTTTGCCGTTACTATTAAAAACGCCGTGGAAAGGGCGGAAGAGTACA
>Ga0208905_1000490_pt1 | contig 19892 bp, 15 predicted proteins | sample AntAceMetag02UKS_FD_184776 | JGI IMG/M metagenome (GOLD analysis project Ga0208905, IMG submission 184776) | Saline lake microbial communities from Ace Lake, Antarctica - Antarctic Ace Lake Metagenome 02UKS (SPAdes) (version 2) | ecosystem: Environmental > Aquatic > Non-marine Saline and... | reverse complement strand
AGGGGATCGGTGTGTCTTTATCTATCAGTCCGTACTTCCCGGATAGTATGGCGAGCGGTAAGCCTGCTTCCCGCGCCAGTCCAGCGACCGCATCAATCCGTTTCGATTTATAACGCTTGATTGCCGGGAGAAGCTTATCCGACCGATCTTTTTTCCGGCAGCAGATCGTGCAAACTATTATTTGTTGGTTCGTTATCATTTATTAGATGTTAATTGTCAGTAAATATATATGCGTATAGATACTAAATTCCAAATTCCAAGCAGCAAAATCCAAATAAATTCCAAATCTCAAATTCCAATAATCAAATCGGCCTTGGCTTGGGGCTGGTACTGGCTTGACTTGAGTATTTATTTTGATTTTTGCAGGATTGATGAGAATATTTTTTTTAGTTCATTTGCCTCTTGTATTAAACGCCAGGCATCTTCGGCGTTCTTTAGACTATTAGTTTCATTGATTAATCTCAGCCAGTAAGCACTTTCCTTCGCTTCTTTCCGGCAGATTTTAATTCTAAACGGAAAGTCTTTTCTGCTTAATGCTTCATTTGCTTCCCGATAATTCGCCCCGACCGACCCTGAAGCTCTGACTAATTGTTTTCCGTCTTCAATATTTGCAATAGTCTTCGGTAGTGTTTTGACAAATAATCTGACAGCTTTAGCGAACTGAAATGTCCGTTCCCCAAGATCGTATGCCGGTTTGTAGTTTGTAATTTCAGACATTATGATTTCCAGCTAAAAGCTGCTCTCCTATAGATGCGGATCATCCTTGGCCGAAGCCTCTGTGATTTGGAATTTGTAATTTTTAAGTTTGGAATTTATTTGGATTTTGGTGCTTGGATTTTGGAATTTAATTAATCATCTCTCTCTCTCTATTGTTGCCCTACCAAGGAATATGGAGAACAAATTAAATTATGTAAAACATCTCAACATTATCGTGGCACTGGTTAAATAGAGAGCGATTCCCAGCACATCATTCAGGGTGGTGATTAAGGGACCGGAAGCGATGGCCGGGTCTATCTTTAACTGATGGAAGGAAAGAGGGATCAGGACTCCGGTCAGGGTCGAGAATGTTACGGCCAGGAACATAGACAAGCCCACTACCCCTCCCAGAAGTCCCGGGTTTGTATCACCCCAGAAGAACCCGATAATGGAGAGGATTATCCCGCAGGCCAGACCCAGCCAGAGGGCGACCTTGATCTGTTTAACCACCTCCTTCCAGAGATTCGATGACTTTAAAATCCCCAGGGCCAACCCCCGGATAACGATACTGGAAGACTGAAGGCCGACGTTTCCGCCGGTGGCGGTGATCATCGGTATGAAAGCAACCAGGGAGATTACTCTCGCCAGCGTCATTTCAAACGAGCTTATAACCAGGGCGGAGAGGAGGCTCCCGACGATGCAGATTAAAATCCAGGGAAGCCGGATCCGGGCGATTTTGAATGGAGAGGTTACCCTGAGTTCTTCTTCATCGGTTCCGGCCATTCGGTAGATATCTTCACTCGTCTCTTCATCAATAATGTCTATTACATCATCCGCGGTAATCCGGCCCACCAGGATGCCGTTCTCATCTATTACCGGGAGTACCGAGAGATCATATTTTTTTACCACCCGGACGGCTTCTTCCTGGTCGGTCTCGGGGTTGACGGTGGCGATTGCCTCTTTCATGATTTCGGCCAGAGGAATCTTCCGGGGTGAAGTTAGGAGATCCCGGAGGGGAACGATCCCAAGTAGTTTTCCGGCCGGATTGGTAGCATAGACAGAGTATAAAGTCTCTTCGATAGTACTTCTCTTTATCATGGTGACCGCCTCTTCCACGGTCATCTCCGCGTTGATTGAGATCAGATCGGTATCCATGATCCTCCCGGCGCTATCTTCCGGGTAGGAAAGAATATGGCGAATTTCGGATGATTCCTGTCGAGGAAGTTCCCTGAGAACTTCGGGAGCTTTGCGCGGTTTCATCTCCGAGATGACTTCGGCGGCTTCTTCCGGAGGCATCTTTTCCAGAATGTCTCCTAATAAAGCCGGGGAGAGTTCCCGGACCAGCTCGGCGCGGATGGAGGGGAGGATCGCATCCAGAATCTCACCGGCTATCTTTAAGGGGAGATTTCGTAGGATCTCCAACCGGGCCGAGGGATCACAATCAGATAGCCACTCGGCGATATCTTCCGGGTAAAGGCTGGATAGTGCCTGGATGAGCTGTCTGTTCTCACCCCGCTCCATGAGATCTTGCAATAAATGCCGTTTGTTCTCGGTTAATTTTTTCATTTTTTATTTAGCTTTTATACGTCGAAATTATATGAAATATCGCGATTACATTCAATATCCCAAAACCGGCCGGTATCACGATACTTACTTTCTTCTGGAATCGGGCTGGAAAATATTGACACCAGCCGAAGATAAATAAAATCGACCAGGCCGGCATCACTATAAAGAGATGCCTTGCTTGAGTTGTGGTGTTGGCTCCTTTTATCCCCCAGAATAAATAGTAGGACCCCAGGGCGACCACGGCATAGAGAAGCAACGTTAGTACTCCCTCCCTGTCCCGGCGGGTAAGTTTATCAAAGCGCGTGATCCACCTGACCACGAAGATCCCGATCCCCGCCAGGGCAGCCAGGCTGGCGATCTGGAGAATCAGGTAAAAGATTGAGGGCAGCTCGTACTTCAGCCAGCCATACTTAAGCCAGAAGCTTTTAAAGAGCTCGGAGTTGAACCAGTGCCAGTGGCCCGCGGGGAGAAGAGTATTGCCTTTTAAGAAAGAAGAGAGTGTTAAGTAAAGAATATTTACTCGTATGACAAAGATCCTGGCGATCTCAGGGAAGTACCATACCAGTCCGGAATAAGCCAACAAGAGGATTGCGCCGATTCCTCCGGACCAGAGAACCAACTTCTTTAGGGATATAATCCGATGGGGATTAAAACAGAGATGGATAAACACAACACCGGGCAGAACCGGTAGCAAGATCAGAAATTTGTAATTTACCAGGAGACCAATCCCGTAACAGAGGAGGAGAATTAAGATCCGGGAGAGAGTAAATCCTCTTCTCTGCAATCTGAGTATCAGCCAAATCGTAACCGCGCCAAGGAGGTTGACAGCTGGGTCCGGACTGACGGAAGTTCCGATCACCATGAACTGGGGAAGGAGAGCGATAATGCCGGCGGCGGCAGGACAGATAGGAGAGGAACTCCCGAAGATTTCAGCGGCGCAGGCCCAGACTACTCCGACGGTTAGGACGGAGAAGATGAGAGATATTATTCTGAGCCGGTAGAGTTCTCCCTCAACCGACAGGGAAGGGGATAATCGCAGTACCAGAGAAGACAGAAGGTAGTAGAGGGGCGGGTTCTTTCCAATCTGGGAGGCGGCGGCAAAGAGAAAGGGGGTCTCCCGGAAGGTCGTGGGAAGCGGCTCCGGCTTTTCCACCCAGACATAGCGCCAGTAATCGTGCCGATCGAGGGAGGCGATGATCTTCTCCTGCAGGTCAGGTCTGGGTTGGGGCGCCCAGGGCGGAGCCCCCTCCGCCAGGACCTCCGCGTACTCAAGATGGGTCGGCTCATCTGGTGATTGCCAGGGGGGGATTATATAAATATAGATAATCCCCAGAAGGAGAGATGCCGTTAGTATAATCAGCAGTGTTAATTTGTAGTTCATTCTTCCAAATACAAAATTGTCGCCTCGGTTCGGTGGCTGTGCAGTCCACTAATATTACACTAATTGATGCCTCGCCTTGGTCCTTCTTAAACCCGATAATCTGTGCGAATATCTGTTGAACGTTAAAAGTTGATCCGCCTGCCCACCATAGCTTTAGTGACGGCTGGTTGAGAGTTGCCCCGAAATAATCGGGATGCAAGCAAGGTCGATGTTCGGAGTTGGAAGCACTGCCCGCCGAAGCTTTCGCGAAGACTGGTTCGACGTTCGATGTTCAGTATTTCTCCATTCCCTATTCCCTATTCCCCATTTCTATCTCAATCTCGGTAGGAAGGTTTACATATCCATCCATCCTCCGAGAATTACGGATATGGATAATCGCGGCATTATTGATCCAGTCCAGGGTACGATAGGCATCTTCCCCGGTGGCTAATGAAGCGGCCGGATTAATTGAATATGTTCCGTTGGCAAATTCGGCTCGGTGATGGAAGATGACTATACATCGATCCCCCTTCCGAAAATGTTTATCCGAGAGCCCGAACCATTGAGTATTGGTTCCAAAAACATTGAGTCCCCACTTATTCCTAAAGATATTGCCAAGTACGAACCTGTCAACGTCCTTCTGGAAATATACATGAAATCTGATAGTGAATTCTTCTCCGGTCATGAAATGGGTCCTGAGGGAGCCATCTTCATCAAGAATTTCTATGCGGGTTATTTCTGCTTCCTTACTTCCGTACCGGCTATAACTCTTCGGCTCTGTACTGGAAATAGTATTTATTTGATCCAACCGATTGTCTTTGGCTTGCATTATAGCATGTTCCTGTTCCCTCCCGTCAATCAAGGCCAGGTACTGGCTGGTAATATCCCCTGGTTTGCCCTGAGCTAATATTTTTGAGTAATCCAGAATTATGGCCTGGTGACAGATGTTGGAGACACTCTCAATATCGTGGGTTACATAAACCATTGTCTTCCCCTGTTCCTGGAATTCCCGGATCTTCCGGGTGCATTTATGCTGAAAATAGGCGTCTCCTACCGCCAGGACCTCATCGATCAGCAGAATATCTGGATCCAGGGTAACCGCGACAGCGAAGGCCAGCCGGACGTACATGCCGCTTGAATAGGTCTTTACCGGTTGATCTATGAATTCCCCGATCTCGGAGAACTCGATGATTTCAAACATTTTTTCTTTTATCTCAGCCGGGCGGAGGCCCAGGATTATTCCACTCAGAAAGGCATTTTCCCGCCCGGTAAAGTCGGGGTTGAACCCGGCCCCAAGTTCCAGGATGGTTGAGACCCTCCCCCTGACCTTGATATCTCCTGAAGAAGGATTCATGATCCCGGCGAGGAGCTGGAGGATGGTGGTCTTGCCGGAGCCGTTCTGTCCCAGGATACCGAGGGTAACACCCTCCGGGATCTCAAGATTGATATCCCGCAACGCCCAGAATTCCCGGTGATACCGTCTCTTCCCTCTCCGGATCGCCTCCTTCAGGCGCTGGAGGGGACTGTCGTAGATCAGAAATTTTTTGGAAACATTATTTAAAGAAATTGCTATAGTACTCATTAAAATAGAATTTAGGATTTTTCTTTTAGAATTTCTTATATTACATCCACAAATGCCTTCTTGGTTTTATTGAACCACCAGAGGCCGAGAGCTGACAGAATAACCCCCAGAATCAATACATAAAAAAACATGGCCCAGTCGGGAAGTTCTCCCCGGAGCAGGATCAGGCGGTAGTTATGAATTAGGGCGGCTACCGGATTGACGGTGAGCCAGAAAGCGAATCTACCCTGATCGAAATTCGATATGATTGAGGCCGGATAGAAGATCGGGGTTAAGAACATCCAGCAGAGAGTGCCCAGGGCGATCGCCTGGCGGATATCCCGGATAAAGACCCCGGCACTGGCCACCAGCCAGCCGATCCCGGCGGTGAGGAGAAGCTGAGGAAGGATGAGAAGTGGGATTAAGATCCAGGTCCAGGGGATGCTTCTCCTCAATATCAGAACGCCCACCAGCAGCACCAGCAGTCCGATACACTGATGGACAATGGCGGAGAGAACCACTTTCAGGGGTAGTACTTCCCCGGGAAAGATAACTTTTTTAACTAGGCTGGCATTTTCGATGACTACCACGGTGCAGCGGTTGAGCCCCTCACAGATGGCCAGCCAGATTATAATTCCGCAGAATACATAGAGCGAATAAGAAGTTAATGAAGGATCATCATCCAGCCGGAGACCGAAGAGGAGTCCGAATACTACGGTATAGATTATCAGAAGGACCAGCGGCTCGATGATAGACCAGATGACCCCGAAGATGGACCCCTTATATCTCCCCATAATGTCCCGTTTAACCAGGGCGTAGATGAGGTATTTCTGTTTGATGAGATTGTAAAATCCGGTGAAAAACATAGAACTTAGCTTCGCAACCATTTTGCTACTAAGACACTAAGGCACAAAGAAAATAATTAAAGGCTCAATAACTGCGTTTTTTCTTATTTTTTGATGATTTCTTAGTGTCTTTGTGTCTTTGTGGCAGATTTATTGAAATTCCGAAGTATGAACCTAGCATTATGGTGTAAAGAAATCATTATTTTTATATTTTTTTTGCAGGAGATTATGTAATATCTGTGAGTAAATCCTGATTGTCATTACGGGAATCAAGCACATAATTTATGTTTATCTGTGGGGGGGCGAAGCAATCACCTCGCTTGAAGGAGATTGCTTTGGTCATGTCTCCATCTAAATGGCATAAGAACCGGGACTTAGGCAAATCCCATTCAGATACTGAATAATAAGTCTATGAATTCCGATCAGAAAGATACTGTCTTATTAATGCTGGACCTGCGGGTAGGCTATGAAGCCCCGGTTACGGAGATTATGTCCCGTTTCCCGGATGCCGCTTTCACTATTATTTTCGACTCCTGCGCGCCTGCTTCCGTGGTTGATAAATTCCGGGATCAGGAGATAATTCACTTTCAGTCGTCCATGTCTCTGCCGGATAAGCTCCGGCTTCTGAGAAATCTTTGGAACCGAAAATTTCTCAGGGCATTCTTTATCGGCGGCAGCTATGATATGCGTCAGGTCGGAGTTATCTGGTCCAGCTTCGCGGCGGAGAGAAAAATTATCCGGGTGGAAAATAAGGGGCGGTCTTATCGGGAAAAAGATATTCGTCTTTTCGGACTGTTGAGTATCGGCTTCTATCGCACCCTGATATTTTTTCTCTTTCTTCCGTTTCTTCTGGCGCTTCGGATATTTTTTGCCTGGGAAAAGTATATCAAGCCAGCCCGGAAGAATACGCCTCCCCGCTTTCCTCCCCTCTCGTCTTCACCCGCGGTCAGTGTAGTGATCCCTAATTATAACGGCCGCAATCTGCTGGAAGAGTGTCTTCCTTCAGTAATAAGAGCGGTCTCTCTCTATGGCCGCGATTCTGAGATTATTCTGGTGGACGATGCCAGCACGGATGAAAGTGTGGCCCTGGTGGCGGAAAAATTTCCCTCGGTTAAGATTATCGCTCTCGCCCGAAATCACGGTTTCGGGCAGGCCAGTAATCTGGGGATTGAGAAGGCCGCCCATGATTTGGTTCTGCTCCTGAACAGCGATATCGCGGCTACGGATACTTTTCTCTTTCCCCTGGTTCGATGCTTTAAGGATCCGGACCTCTTCGCGGTTCAGCCGCGGGCGTACTATCCCGGAGGAAAGAGATTAAATGTCGGGATGAATGTCGGCCGTCTGGATTGGGCAAGTGGCTATATCCAGATCTGGAATGAGGCCGATACCAAAGAAACGAAATTAATTGATCGCCTTTCTCCTACCCTGTATTGTTTGGGAGGGGCTATGCTCTTCGATCGCCGAAAGTATTATGATCTCGGCGGCTTTGATAAACTATTCTATCCCTTTCGCTGGGAGGATATCGATATCTGCTACCGGGCTTTGAAGCGGGGCTGGAAACTACTTTATCAGCCCGAGAGCGTTGTCTATCATCAGCATCACGCCACGCTTAATAAGGTTTTTACCCCGGATTATCTAAATATAATCGAACAGAAGAATGAGCTCCTCTTTACCTGGAAAAACCTCCATGATTCTCCCCTGATTGATGCCCATCTCAGGAAACTGCCGCTCTATCTTCTCTCTCATCTTATCTCCGGCCGGTATAACTTCAGCCTGGGACTATTACGGGCGCTGGCGAGTCTGCCGCATTGCCTAGGGAGAAGGAGAATCGAGAGGATTCGATCGACCAAGAAGGATGGCCAAGTTTTAAGTAAGTCTTTGCGAATTTACCGCAATTTTCTCCGGGGAGATGATAAATTAGGTAAGGGCCGGAAACGACAACTTTTGATCCTTAACCCGGTCTTCCCTTATCCGCCGGTTGACGGAGGTAAGACCCGGGTATATAATCTTCTCCAGGAAGCGTCGCGGACCAATGATATCCATCTCCTCTGCTATATTGAAGAGGAACAGAAGCAATATCTCCCCCGGCTGAGAAAGATCTGCCGATATGTGGATACGGTAGATATGCCCGTTAAGACCGCCGGCTTCCTGGGCGTTTTTCAGGAACCCCTCTATCCCATGTATTATCGCAGATTTTATACCGATGAGTTCAGGGATAGACTAATCGAGATTTTAAGATCCCGGCCTCTGGATGTAGTCCAGATGGATTTTGATAAGATGCTCTACTGGGTGAACTTCACCCGGAAACTGCCTTCCGTTTATATCGAGCATGATGTAGCCAGTATCCTCCTCTCCGGCGGTAAAAATCCCCCTCATTCCGGCTGGCGGCGGATTATCGATCTGCTGGAGTGGATGAGAGCTCTTCGCTGGGAGGTGGTGATGGGGAGACAGTATGATAGGATAGTCACTCTCTCTTCCCGGGATAAGGATATCCTGAAGGGGCTGCTTCCCGGAATGGAGATTTCCGCGGGGAAGACCGGAACCAGTCTGAAACATTTTTTTTCACCGTATCAAAGGATTGATACCCCCTCGCTTCTCTATATCGGGTCTTTTATCCATTATCCGAATGTGGAAGCTATCCTCTATTTCAAAGAGATGATCTGGCCGTTGATTAAGGAGAAAATCCCCGGTGTTACCCTGACCATTGTGGGGTCTCATCCCACATCGGAGGTGAAAGCGCTGGATAAGGATAGTTCGATCGAGGTGACCGGCTTCGTGGAAGATGTCAGGACATATTTGGACCGGAGCGCGGTCTTCATCGCCCCGATGAGAAAAGGCTTCGGGATGAAAGGTAAGGTTCTGGAGGCCTTGGCCCGGGCCAAGCCGGTCGTCACCACCTCCAACGGGATGGGAGGAATGCTGGTTATTCCCGGCCGCCATCTTTTGATCGGTGATACCCCGGAAGACTTTGCCGCTGCCGTGATTCGTTTCCTCAATGATGACAGCCTTTGCGGTGAGATCGCCCGGGCCGGTCAGGACCTGATCCGGAATGAATATGATTGGGGAAAAATCGCCGGGGATTTGGATGAGATTTATAAAGAGATGCTGGATGAGGGAATCGGCGCGGAAGAGTATGTCAGATTGGTTCGGGAAGTAATGAATGAAGAAGAGGCGGTTTCCACTCTCCCGGTCCGACCCGGACCGGTGAAGGAATTGAGTCTTGAGCTGACCTACCGGTGCAATCAGAAGTGCGTAATGTGCGATATCTGGGAGCGAACTTTGAATAATCCTGATCTGGTAAAAGAGGAACTGAAGTTAAATGAGATCAAGGAGATGGTTCTGGGGTCGGCCTATCTGAAAAATCCGGAAGTGGTGGTCTTATCGGGTGGTGAGCCCTTCCTGAGAGCGGATTTGGCGGAGATCTGTGGGTTTTTCCTGAAAAACTTCTCCGAGGTCAAGGTGGGTATTCTGACCAATGGATTTCAGACCCGGTTAATCTTAAAAACATTGCGCGAGGTCGAAGATCGCTGGGGAACTTCCCGCCTCTGGTTGGGTTCATCGCTTGATGGGATCGGAGATACCCACGACCGGATCCGTGGATGTCCGGGAGCTTTTGGTTCACTTAATCGTTCTCTGACAATGATAAAAAAAGAGTTTCCCGCCCTGCCGGTGAGCTTGAATTTTACCTTAACCCCGATTAATTACCGTGACCTGCTTCCGGCTTTTCATTTTGCCAGGAATCGAGGCGCGGATTTTTCCGCCCAGTTCCCGATTCCCTGGGAGGGGACAACAACTTTTTCCTGGCAGAAAGAAGAATTGGAGGAATTAGAGCGGAGTATTTATGCCGTCATTCAGTACCTGATCGATGATGAAGAACTGTCGCAGGGGAAGGAAGGTTTGCTGAAGAACAGGGGCCTTTTCAGTAGAACCTATTACTGGCAGGGCTTGATTGAATACGGGAAGAACCCGCGGCGGCTTTTTCCGAACTGTATGGTGGTATGGGACTCCGCTACCATCAGTCCGGGTGGTGATCTCTATCTCTGTCCCTACTTTAAAAATCAGACTCTGGGAAACATTCGGGAGAAAAGCTTTGATGAGATCTGGGATTCCGGCGCCGCCGCGGAATTCCGGCAGCGGGTTTCCCTGGGAAAGTGTCATTGCTGGTTAAACTGTATAGTATATTCTCTGGCTGATGATGCTTTTGATAGCCATCTCAAAAAACAAGAGGCTAAGCCATGATCAGGCTAATATTTATAGTACTGTTTTATAGCGTAAAGATAATCTCTTATCTGATTGTAATTCCATATTTATTCCTCTACTCGCTCTTTATTAATCTGAGGCGTGGTCTAGTTAGAATATGTAAGTGAACTATGTCTTATTTGAGACGAACATTAAAATGGTTCATTGTATTTGGACGCAAAGCTGTCCCCTGGATTCTGGCTTCGATACCTCTCGGTTATTTAATCCATTGGGTAAACAAATACACGGTTGAAGTTCCTTATTATGATGAGTGGAATTTTATTCCATTATGGGAAAAATCATTCCAGGGAACTTTAACCTTTTATGATCTCTGGGAGCCTTACTGTGGGCATGCGCGAATTTTTTTCCCAAAAGTTATTACATTGGTCCTGGTTCGTATCAGTGGCTGGAATATTGCCTATGAGATAGCTGTTGGCATTCTATTGGCAGTAGGCACTTTTTTATTAATTGTTCGCCAAACAAACTTAACGGCAAAATCTCTGGGCACCTGCGGAGTAAGATGGATAATGCCGGTAATTTCGCTGATATTATTTTCAATGAGTCAGCAGGAAAATTGGCTCTGGGGAAATGAACTTACCTATTATCTGGCCGTATTTTGCGTGGTTGCCAGCATCGTCCTTATACTGAACCCCGGATTACGCTGGTGGCGAGTATTACTTGCTTTATTTCTGGTTTTTGTTGCGGCGCATACTTCACCTCATGGCCTTGTATTCTTAGCAATTAGCTGGTCTGCTCTCATATTTTTACCCGAAATCAGAAGAATGAAAATATTGGTCCTTATTATCTGGGCAATTGTTTCTGTGGCTATTATCTATTCCTATTTCTATGGCATCTCTAATTCGACTTCTTATGCTGTCAATATCTTGAAATCACCGCTGGCATCGATTGATTTTATATTCACTTTTCTGGGAGCACCTCTATTTACCTATGGCTACCCCATTCCAGGTTTTCTTAAAAAGGCGGCTTTGATCAGCGGGATAACTGGTTTCAGTACTGTGATTTTTTTAAGCTGGTTTCTCGTAAAAGTGCGGCGGGTTAAACTGTATATCCTTGTGCCGTATTTATCCATGGCTCTTTATACCGTAGGAGGAGCTATATTGACCTGCATGGGGCGACTGGATGCTTGGGGGAGTGGGGTTGCCCTCCATTCTCGATATATAACGATTTCATCTTTGTTGTGGATCACAAATGTTGTTTTGCTATATTTATTATGTGTTACCACTACATCGGGGCTGAAAAGCAGAAAAAAAATTGTGTTTCAGCGGGGATTACCTGTCCTGGTAATACTGGTGCTTACTTATCTCTTACTCCAAAATAATTTACGAGGAAAGTCAACGGCCTTATATAGATATTATGATCTATTAAAAGCCCGCCAGGCACTAATTTTAGGGAAGGATATTAAAGCTTTTAAAGAACTTGGTATGGGTAGTAATATTGGCGACGAACGAATCTATCAAATAAATATTATAAAAAAGCGTCATCTTTCTGTATTCAGAGAACGCTAATCAAGTTAGTATGAAAATAAAATTAGGAGTAATTATATTATGTTGTTTAGCAGTATATACTTTTTCTTGTAGCGAGAGCGAGCAAGGGAAGACTGGTAAGGATCCGTCCGTAACTAAGTATGTTTATAAAAAATGGTGGCGCTTACGTCCTTTCCTGGTTAAAGATAAATGGGGTTATCGGACCAAGGGCCGAAAAAAAGTTATAATTCCCCCGCAGTTTGAATTTGCTGAACTCTTTTGCGAGGGGTTGGCCCGGATAAAAATTGGAGGAAAAGAGGCTTATATCAATGTAACCGGCAAGATAATCAGTGAGCTACTTTTTGAAAGGGTTTTTCCGTATTCCGAAGGATTGGCGGCGGTAAAAGTTGTTGACCGCCTGGGTTTTATCGTATTTAGATCTCGGTATGGCTATATTGATATAACAGGCGAACTTGTTATCAAACCTGAATATGATGTAGGTTTTGACTTTGCTGACGGGTTAGCGGCGGTGAGAATTGGTGATATGTTCGGCTATATTAGTAAGACAGGGGAAATGATGATCGAACCACAATTCATCTGGGCAGAAACATTCTCCGAAGGCCGCGCCGCCGTAATGATTGAGGATAAGTATGGCTATATCGACAGAACAGGAGAAATAGTGATTGAACCCAGGTTCATTTGGGCCGATCCTTTTTCCGAAGGTCTGGCCTCGGTGAATGTAGGAGGGAAGTGGGGGTATATAGATAAAACCGGCAAGATCACAATCGAACCGGAGTTTGACTGGGCCTGCCCTTTTTGGAAGGGAAAGGCTATGGTTAGAATCAAGGGGAGACAACAATATATTGATAATCCATCCGCGGATAACAAAGGAAAATAAATATGCAATGCAAAAATAAAAAAGTTTTACTTACGGGAGGCGCCGGTTTTATCGGGACCGCTCTTACCAGAAGATTGATAGAGCACAACCAGGTAACAATTTTCGACAATTATCACCGCGACTCTATGAAAGACAGTGAATTGCTCGGCCATCCTAATTTGAAAGTGATAAAAGGGGATGTGACTGATGTCGAGGAGGTACGAAAAGCTATCCGGGGTTGTCAGATAGTTATTCACCTGGCTGCTATCGCGGGGGTGGACACCGTGTTAAAGATGCCGGTGACCACTATGAAAGTAAATCTTCTTGGCACCTACAATGTTCTGGAAGCCGCCCATCGGGAAAAAAACATCGAGCTCCTGATAGATTTTTCCACCAGTGAGGTCTTCGGAACCTATGCTTATAAAGTAAGGGAAGGAGATGTTACTACCCTGGGCGCGGTCGGCGAAGCTCGCTGGACCTATGCTGTCAGCAAGCTTGCCACCGAGCATCTGGCCCACAATTATTTTAAGCAGTTCGGCCTTCCGGCACTTTCTGTCCGGCCCTTTAACATCTATGGCCCTGGCCAGGTAGGGGAAGGAGCAATCCATAATTTCATCAAACTGGCCTTGCGGAACAAAGAAATTAAGATTCATAACGACGGCAGCCAGATTCGGGCTTGGTGTTATATCGATGATATTGTAGATGCTGTTCTGCTTTTTCTGGAAAAGAAGGAGGCGGTAGGTCATGCCTTTAATATCGGTAATCCCCGCAGTGTATGCACGATTTATAATCTGGCTCTTCAGGTTATACGTTTAAGCGGCTCCAGGTCAAAATTAGTATTTGTGGATTGGCCCCATCCCGATGTTGAACTGCGTGTTCCCAACATAGATAAAGCCAGGCAGATATTGGGATATAAGCCGAAAGTGGATCTGGAACAAGGGATAGCGCGCACAATAGAATGGTATCGGGGGATGATGGATAATGATTAGATTGACTATCCCCGAGATCGGGGAAGAAGAGATTCAGGCGGTAGCCCGGGTGTTACGTTCCGGTAATCTGGTCCAGGGAGAGAATGTCCAGGAATTCGAGCGTTTGGTGGCGGAATATACGGGAATAAAACACGCGGTAGCTGTCAGTTCCGGGACGGCGGCATTGCATCTGGCGTTGTTATCCCTGGATATCGGGCCGGGCGATGAAGTTATTCTCCCTGATTTTACCTTTCCTTCCACCGCCAACGTAGTAGAACTGGCTGGAGCCAAACCGGTTCTGGTGGATATCGATCTGTCGACGTTTAATATAAATACGGATCTGATTGAACCGGCAATTACTGGACGAACCAGGGCTATTATGCCGGTTCATCTCTTTGGCCTCCCTGCGGAAATGGATCCGGTGATGGCGCTAGCCCGTAAATATAACCTCAAGGTAATAGAAGACGCGGCCTGTGCTCTGGGGGCAGAATACCGGGATTCAAAATGCGGAACAATCGGCGACACTGGTTGTTTTAGCTTTCACCCCCGGAAAAATATCACCACTGGAGAGGGGGGGATGCTGATAACCGATGATGATACTGTTGCTGGTCTGGCCCGGCAGCTCCGTAATCATGGAATGGAAAAAATAAATAACCGTGTTCAATTTAAACGGGCCGGCTTTAATTATCGAATGACTGATTTTCAGGGGGTATTGGGTGTAGTTCAGATGGGGAAACTGGAGAAAATCATAAGAAAGAAGCAAGAATTGGCCCGGATATATAACCGAGAGTTCGCCGATATGGATTTGGTTACCTGCCCGGTGAACCAAGAAGATGGGCGAGAGATCTGGCAGTCTTATGTGATCCTGCTCAATGAAGGCATAGATAGGGATATGATTTCGGAGAGATTAAAACAACAGGGTGTTGAAACTACCATCGGTACCTACGCGGTGAGCAGTCAGCCCCATTATGCCAAAGCGGCAGGAAGGTTACCTAATTCCGACCGGGCTTTTAAACAGAGTCTCTGTCTTCCCTTCTACCCGAAAATGTCATTAAGCGATATAGAAGGAGTTGTAAGATGTCTAAAGAAGGCCATTCGGTAGGTAAATCGAGGATTAATAAAGCGATCAGTCACGGAACCGGGAAGTTCTCTCCTTCCCAGTTCGCAAAAATTGGTCATGATGTCGTTTTTGAGACCGGGGCCCTGGTATTTCACCCCGAAAATATTGAGATCGGTGACAATGTTTACATCGGACATTATGCGATTATTAAAGGCTACTACCAGAATAAGCTGACTATCGGGGAAGGTTCATGGATCGGACAGCAGTGTTTTTTTCACGGCGCCGGGGGGTTAAAGATTGGACGAAACGTGGGGATTGGGCCGGCTGTAAAAATAATTACGTCGTCTCATTCTCTGGATGAAATTGATAAGCCGATAATGCATAGTTCGGTTCATTTCGCACCGGTAATAATTGAAGATGATTCCGATATCGGGACAGGAGCTTTGATTATGCCGGGAATTAGAATTGGGAAAGGAGCTCAGGTGGGAGCCGGGGCGGTTGTCACCTCCGACGTCGAGGATTATGCGATTGTGAGAGGGGTTCCGGCAAAAGTGGTGGGCATGAGGGAATGAAACCTGCCGGGGAGATGAAACCATCTGAAAGGCCGAAGATATCGGTTGTGTTAATGGCTTTTAATGAGGAGAGTGGGCTGGAGGATGCGGTTCGGGAGATTGTTTTTGTTCTTAGGGGATTAGAACAAACATATGAGGTGATAATCGTGAATGATGGCAGTTCAGACTCTACCGGAGCCGTGGCAGAGCGAATAACCCGGGAAATAACCGGAATTAGAGTGATCCATCACCCCGCTAACCGGGGATTAGGCGGCGTCTACCGGACCGGCTTTGATTCCGCCCGGGGAGACCTGGTTACCTTCTACCCGGCCGATCGGCAGTTCCCGGCCTCCATCATCAAACAGCTCTTCTCCTTAATCCCTGATCAGGACATGATTCTGGGTTATATCCCGGACCGGAATGATTCTTTTCAGGCCCGGATTCTGTCCCGGGGTGAAAAAATACTTTATGGAATATTGTTTGGGCCGATGCCCAGATTTCAGGGCATATTGATGTTTCGGCAAAGGCTGCTCGAAGAGATTAAACTGAAGTCGAACGGAAGAGGATGGACTATTCTGATGGAGCTAATCATCCGGGCTGCCAGAGGAGGATATCGGATAATCAGCGTGCCTACCGATTTCAGCCCTCGCCTGAGTGGAAAATCAAAGGTCTGCAATTTATCCGCAGTTTGGGACAATTTCAAACAACTGATTTCCCTTCGATGTTCTTTTAACCTAAACTGAACTATACCCCATTTCACTTTCGGAGCGGACAATCTTATCGGCTGGTTTCAGGCCACGGAACTACTCCTGCCGGATTGAGAGCAAGCGGTAACTCTTCATCCTTGCATCATCGATCCCCGACCAGTAGGAACTTGCCCGTAACACGACTTCTATAGCAGGTTCCTCATTATTAAGTGGCGGTATTTCTCCGGATAAAGTATGTCTCCCTGCATCCGCGGTAGCTGACAAACTCAGTGTGCTCTCAAGACAACCCTGGAGATACATATCCAGCCGGAAGGGATACAGTTCCGGAAATGGCGGTATTTCGATCTCAATGATGACCCGGGAAGTATTCGGTTTCTTTTTCAAGAGAATCCCGCTTTTTACCGTTCCGAAAGGAGGGGATTCTAATGCATGTGGAGGAAACTCTGCCGGTATAACCCCCCCCAGAATAGCCTCCAAATCATCCTCCTGCAGTCTTTGAAAGTCAATGCCTTCCGGAAGAAACCGCTCCGCCAGTTTTTTTCTTAGCCCAATGATCTCTTCTTTCTTAATTGGGTGCTTGATTTGTAAGTTCAGGTCGGGATGAAGGGGGGGGAGTTCCCCCTCTTTGATCTATATCCAGCCCAAATGGGCCATCTGGTGAAGAAGATGATTTGCGAGGATTTCATGACCCCTGCGGCTGGGATGAGGATCATGAGGAAGAATCGCGTCTTTTTCCATTAGATAACTGGAAATTAGCAGTGGAGCTTGGAGGTGGTATTGATCGTGATAAAAAATTGCCAGGGGCACGAAATAAGGATGATCCAGGACCAATATCAGCATTTTTTTATGGCGGGAGCGCTGGAGTTCTTCCAGCCGTTTTAGAGAGTTGAAGGCTTTTTTCCAGCGCGTGCGGCATTCTGGACCTAGATCATAGACTAAAAAATTTGACTTTAGAACTCCGAATGCGCCGGGTGCGTATATCGGGAAAATCCCAGACCCTTCCTTTCTGTACTCCGGGGAGAAGGCATTAGTAGCAGTGCCGAATCCAGTGACGCCGAGGGAATCTCCGAGGTCATTGTTGACCATAATGATGATGATCAAATCCGGATCGTAGGCGGAGAGGCGGCTGGTCAGATATGTGGCTTCGTTAATGGTTGACCAGCTGGGAATGCCCAGGGAATAGACTTCGATAGGTTTGCCTTCACCGGTGATCTTGAGCCGCTCCAACATCTCCTCAAGCTGATTGCCCATGCGATCTTCCTCTTTGCCTCCCTCCCCGAATACATAAGAATCCCCCAGGCACACAATTCGATAGATACTGTTGGGCTTGGAGAGATAGGTTCTGTGGTCACGCATTCCAGCGTTGTTAGAAACGATCTCAACCCGGCCGTTCATTTTGATTACGTTTCGCTGAAGAATCCGCCCCACCTCCGGCTCTGGAACTGTATCATAGATGCCACTGGCTTTGGCGGCCAGCTGGTTGAGAACCGCTTCCTGTAAACTCCGGGGCAGGTATTTGACTGCGTATTGGAAAAATAGCCGTCCGCTAACCTCACGAATAGGACCTAAAAAGAGATAGACCATAAGAAGCGACGGAATTAAAACCATAATCCACATGATGAGGTAAAACTGCCAGCGAGGCTTATTCCTCAGTTTTTTATTTTTTTGTTCTGGGGTATTCAATATAAATTTCCTTATTAGAGTGATGCCTATTCAGACATTCAGGAATTAATCGACCTTGGTATTTATGAAAATCCAGCCACCCCCGTTTTCTTCCACGCGATACCCTGAGAGAGAAAGGGTTATCAATTATTCACCTGTTATTGATCCAGGGAGATAATAACTCCTTCAGCTTCTCTTCCAGGGGAAACGATTTGAATTCTTCCAGCCGGCGGTACTGTCCTTCGATAACATTTCGGCGGAATTCGTGATTATCACAGATATAAGCCGCCATCTCGGCGATCGCAGGGCAGTTCTTCTCTTTAATCAGGACCCCGGCGTCTCCCATGGTGTCGGGGACGGCGGCGGCGGAGTAGGCCATCACTGGGAGACCGAAGTGCATCGCCTCCATCAGGGGGAGGCAGAAACCTTCGTGTTCGCTGAGACAGAGGTAGACCGAGGCCAGCTTATAGTAGGCCAGAAGTTTATCGTGGGTGGTATGTCCGGTGAAGATAACATCTCTGAGATCCAGTCCCAGGATAATCCTCTGGAGAAATTCATAGTAATCCGGCGTATCCCGATAGTTTCCCAGAAGGATGAGATGGGCTTCCGGCTTGATTAATTTAAAATGGAAGAAGGCCTTGAGGAGGTCTTCTATCTTCTTATTGGGAACCACCCGGCCGACGAAGAGAATAATCTCCCCCCTCCCGCTATATTTATTGATGAGTGATTGGTCTGGTTCACCATCCATCCCGGACCAGTCGATGGTCAGCGGGATGACCCCGGTCCGGCGGAACCCGGCATCTTCCAGTTCCTTCCGGTTGTATTCGGATACTCCCAGGGCGAGCTCGGTGACTTTTGCCAGTTCGATAAGTTTCTGCCTGCCCTGTTTGAGAGCGATGGCCATCTCCGGTTTTACTATAGAGAAGTAATGGGCGGGGGTAATGTTGTGGTAGATAATTATCTTTATGCCTCTGGCCTTCTGGAAGTAGTCAGCAGTCAGATCACCGATGGAGAAGTGATAGATGATAATATTTTCGGATGAGTTCAATCTGGAGTGCTCACTGAGCGGTCGGCAGATCTGACTCGTGCTCTCTTCAAAATTAGAGGCAGGTACGAAGATCTCGGAGCGATACCCCCAGTTCCGGAAAAATTTCTGGAGTTCCACGGCATAATTGCTGATCGCGTCTCCCCCCGTGAAAGCCGGTAATATCTGGTCAATTCTTTTCATTTTTATTTCAGCCGCCAAAATCCGCAAAAAGCGCAAAAGTTGCCCGTACCTCAGCCCTTTTTTTTGTCCACAGATTACACGAATTACACTAATTGATCTCCGTACCTCGGCCCCAATTAAAAACGAATATCGAATGTCAAACTCCGAATGTCGAACTCCGAAGTTTTTTTACTTCGACATTCGACATTCGATATTCTGCGGTTCGTTATTCGCTTTTTTGCTCGATGTTCAGTTTTAAACTTTAGGCACTTTAGCTCACTTTAAGCACTTAAGGCACTTCTCCAACCCTTCTTCCAGGCTATCCAGGACTCTATCCCAGGTAAAATTATTTTCTACGTACTGCCGGCCATTTTCTCCCATCAGTTTTGCCTGATCAGGGTGTTCCAGGAGATAAAGGATACATTCTTCGAATTCGTAGTAGTTACGGAAGAAAAGACCTCCCTTGGAGCGGAGGCAATGGTCACGGGTAACCGGGCAGCTTGCGCTGACCATAGCTGGGGTTCCCGTCAGCCATGACTCGAGCAGGACGATTGATAAGCTTTCATTATTGGAAGGCTGACAGAAAATATCGGATGCCGCGTAAGCGTTCCATTTATCCTCACTGGAGAGATAGCCGAGATCACGGATCCGGTTTTTATCCTCTTTTCTTAAATCCACTTCCCCGGACCCGATCAGAAGGAGTTTTAAGTCTGTCCGATGATGGTGTTTGAAGATACGGAAGTATTCGATTAGAAGCTGAGTGTTCTTTCCTCCTTCCCTCCGCCCGGCATATAGTATGAAAGGGGATTTTTCTTTGTATTTTTTCCGGAAGGTTTCCGGATCTAAATTATCGGGCGGCTCTATCCCCATACCAACCAGCCGGATGGTTGCTTTGCCGGGCGCGAAGATTCGGTCAGCCAGAGCCTGCTCAGCTTCACTGTTGAAGAATATTCCCGCCGCTTGATTGAAAACATTCCGAAAAATTTTCAGTCGGGCATAGGGTTCATCGTGGAGGCAGGGAACCAGGATAGATCTTTTCGGGGCGATTTTCATCCCCCGATAGGTGATCCCGAAGAGATACGGAGCGAAGATGAGACAGTCATAATCAG
>Ga0208905_1000486_pt1 | contig 19920 bp, 19 predicted proteins | sample AntAceMetag02UKS_FD_184776 | JGI IMG/M metagenome (GOLD analysis project Ga0208905, IMG submission 184776) | Saline lake microbial communities from Ace Lake, Antarctica - Antarctic Ace Lake Metagenome 02UKS (SPAdes) (version 2) | ecosystem: Environmental > Aquatic > Non-marine Saline and... | reverse complement strand
CATTTCCAAGCTGAAACGTGAAGGGAAGATAGGAAAGGCTTTCATCCTCGATTTCGACCTTCACTTTGGTGACGGGACGGTCAATATCCTGGGACATTCGGGCTACGTTGATATCCTCAACCCCTCAACATCGGATCGATCGGCATACCTGAAAGAAGTGGCACGAACCCTACCCGACGATGCCGATATCATCGGCATCTCCGCCGGCTTCGACAATCACCGGGAAGACTGGGGGGGCGTGCTCTCCACCGACGATTACCGGGAGATGGGCCGCATGGTTCGCGAGGCGAGCGGGAAGAGCGGCGGAGGCTGTTTCGCCATCCTCGAGGGGGGGTATAACCACCGCGTCATAGGTGAGAATGCAATGGCCCTCATAGAGGGGCTGGAAACGTAAAAACAGGGTCTTTACGCTACGGGTGCAGTAAGGAGGGCTTATAATGAGTAAAGGATCGGCCGGTCTTTTGTTGAAGAATCTTCTCAAGGGGCGCGTTCCGCCCCCGGGTCTCATTCCGGAGGCGCTCCTCAATGGTTTCGCGGATATAAGCAGCGCACGAAGTCATCTGTCCGGACTTACCAATATTGAACGGCTTATCACCACATTTTGCCACAGGGAACCCGACCATGTTCCCTGTTTTCCCATGATATCGGGGGCGGGTCGGCGACTCACCGGTGTCTCCTACTCGGAATTTTCACTGAAACCGGAAGCCGCTGCCGAGGCACTCCTTGCCGGGTTCGATCTGATCGGGGGGGAGGCGGTGGTTCCGATGCTCGATCTCTCGATCGAAGCGGCGGACTGGGGGCAGACGATGGTATATCCGGAGCATTCCACGCCCCATCCCGACTATGCCGACCCCCTGATCAGGGATGTAGACGGCTACGAGCGGTTGAAGAGGATCGATTTCAAGAAGGCGGATCGAATGCAGGCAATGCTCGAAACCTGCCGCATACTGGTGCGCAAAGTGGGATGGAAAGGCCTTGTTTCAGGATTTGCCTTCGGTCCTCTGGGCGTATTGAATATGATGCGGGGGGCGAATCAGCTTTTCAGGGACTGCGTGAATTATCCTGCAAAGGTACTCAAAGCCATTGAGGTCATCACCGAGGTGGCGATCGAGTATGTGGAGGCCCAGTGCGATACCGGGGTGCAGGCGGTTGCACTGGATACCCTCTTTGCCTCCTGGAACGGTCTCAGCAAAGAGCTCTGGGAAAAAATCGAGGGGCCCTTTGCCAGGGAGCTTGCCAATGCGGTGCGCCGCAGGGGATGCATTGTGGTGGTGCATAACTGCGGAGACGGCGTCTATTTCGATTCTCAGATACGATTTATGGAGCCGGAAGTGATTAGCTTTGCACGGCTTCCCGATGACTGCAGAGATAGAAAGGAATTAAAGCAAAAATACGGCGACCAGGTCGTTTTGATGGGATATGTCGACACACCTCTTCTCAGCTATGGCACTCCCCACGATGTGATGGAGGAGTGCAGAAGACAGATCGAGGATCTCGCCGATGGAGGGGGTTTTATATTGGCGCCGGGCTGTGAATTTCCACCCAATGGACCGTTGGAAAACGCTCTTGCCGTGGTGAAGGCGGCAGAGATATATGGGTAGGACAACAGGGAGGGGAAAGTGACCATTGAAAAAGGGAACGAGACAATTGTCCGTGATTTGGCAGAAGCGGTAAGGGTTCACGATGAAAGGGCACTTCATGAACTCTTTGATGATGCGTTAACATCGGGCATAACAGCACCGGAGGTTCGTCGTGCCCTCATCGGTGGCTTGGAAGAGGTGAGGCAGAATCTGATGTCGAATAACGCCTCGATACCGGACTTCCTTCTCTCTCTCGATAGGGTGACGGAAGGACTCGGCAGGCTCTCTCGCTTCCGCGGATATGACAGGAACTCTGTCGAGGACACAACCGTTGTGATCGGTGTTGTCGAGGGTGATCCCCACGACCTTGGGAAAAATGTAATCGCCGGTATTTACCGGGCCTATGGATACCGTGTCTTCGACCTCGGACGTGAGGTTTCCCAGGAAGCATTTGTGAAAGCTACGGTAAGAGAGAGCGCCGAGATCCTTGCCCTCTCGGCGATGATGTCGACGACCATGGTTGTCATGCGTGATATTATCGGGGAGGTAAGGGCCAAATCTCCCGGCACATTGGTCATTGTGGGGGGTGCCCCACTCAACGAGGTCCTGGCACTGTCATACGGAGCGGACGGTTATGCCGAATCCGCACTCACTGTCCTTGAAGAAACAGAGAGACTCATGGCGGGATCATGATACAGGAGGAGGCCGTTCTTTCGAGAGAGTTTGATGGAAGTTTTATAAGGAAATTACGGAGGGGTGTCCGGGAAAAGCTGGGATATAGTGTCAGGGAAAGAGCGGTACCCGAAGAGATAGAAAAAGCCCTGGATGATGCCGTGGCTGCGATAGAGAAGTTTGCCGTTTTCAGGGTGGTTTATCGTATCCTTCCGATCGAGAAGATTGACAAATGTGGTATTCATACGGAAGCGGGAGTGATCGAAAGTGCCATGCTCTCCCGCCTCGCCCGTCAGTGCAGGGGTAAGCGCTTTGCAGCCTTCATGGTGGCGACCCTGGGAGGTGAGTATGAAGGCATTGGTGATGCGCTGGAATCGCTGACTGAGCGCTTTGTATTCGATATGGCGGGTTCGGAATGTATTGAAATGGCAGCGGATATGCTCGAGGCAGAATGGAAGGAAGAGGTAAAAAGCCGGGGTTTTGCCTACAGTCTTCGTTTCAGCCCCGGATACTGTGACTGGACCCTTGAGGGTCAGGAGGTAATATTCAACGCCCTCGATGCGGGCAGAATTGGTGTCTGTCTCACCCCGCACTCGGTGATGATACCTAAAAAATCTATCTCGGCCGTGGCATTCATGGCTGAAGAGGTGCCCGTGGTGAGCCCCTGTGTGTTCTGTCCGAAGGAGGGTTGTCTCTGGAGGAGAGGAGCCAAAAGTAAGTGAGGTGAAAAATGTCCGACTATGGCGTACGTTTGGAGCGAAAAAGGCATGTTGCGATCATGACCTTTGACCGGCCGAAGAGGCTGAATGCCTTCGATGAGAAGATGTGGGGGAGTTTCGAGGAGGCCCTGGCGGAGCTGAAGGGGAAACTTCCCCGTGCTTTAGTGGTGACGGGTGCCGGGGAGCGGTCTTTTTCCGCCGGTTTTGACATCAATCCTGAAAACCCGCAGGTGGCAAATCTCATCGAAGCGGTCATGAATCGTGACCGTGGCCCCGTGGATATATTGATAAATCGCGTAAGAAAGGCCGTGGATGAACTCGTCTTTCTGCCCGTTCCCGTAATTACCGCGCTGAATGGCGATGCCTACGGGGGAGGAGCGGAGATTGCCGTCAGGTGTGACATGAGGGTGATGGATCCCGGCGCTTTTATCTCATTTTCCGAGGTAAAACTGGGACTCATGCCCGATCATGGAGGTACCGTGGGACTCACGCGGCTTGTGGGGCCCGGAAGAGCCGCCGATCTGATCCTTACGGCACGGAAGATTTCGGCGGATGAGGCCCTGAAGCTCGGCATCGCGAACCGCATCAGCGAGCCGGGAAGGGCGCTCTATGAGGCTGAGGCCCTTGCCGAAGGAATTGCCGAAATGGGACCCCGCGCAGTACGCCATGCCCTCGAGGTTATACGGCGTACCCCCGATATTCCCCAGGGGGAGGCCCTGGAACTGGAGACGGAAAAGGCCGTGACCCTCATCGCCTCGGGTGAATGTTACCACGGCATTCTCGCCTTTTTGGAGAAGAAGAAGCCTGAATTCCCCGATCCCTCTGACTAATTGTGGAGAGGTGGTACTGATCGATTTTTTTTGTGTGGCCAGGTTAGAAACGTATCTGTGCCAGGGGATAGCTGCTCTCGAGAAGACTCGCTATCTCGATTTTCTCGTCGGGATCTACGATCGGTTCGACATCGCTGACATCGAGACCCAATTCATCCTTTCCATGTTTCCACGATAGTAAATACCCGGGGATGTCGATGAAGATGCAGCCGCCCACGCCGCAGCATGAATTATCCACGTGCCCCTCGCCAACGACGCAGAGGATGTCCCTCCCTTTATAGGAGAGCAACTCTTCTTTCAGATAGGAATATCCTCCCGAGATGGTCTTAATCTCCGAGTGGAGCTCTTCGTGGGTGTACCGTTTCATTCTTTGCCCCTTTCCTCCTCCTACTTTCCGATGCAGAAGCGGGAGAAGATACTGTCGAGGATCTCTTCGGTGGTCGTCTCCCCGAGGATTTCGCCGAGATGGTCGAGTGCTTCTTTTATTTCAAGTGAGGGGAGCTCGGGAGAAAAACCACCTGAGATACCTTCCCCGGCGGCGATACAATTCTCCAACGCCTCTTCGAGGGCCCTCTTGTGGCGAAGATCGGTGACGATGATATCGGGGGAGTTCCCCCCACTCTCATTTAAAACGAGTGAGTGGATCTTCTCTTTCATCTCAGGGATTCCCTCATCGTATTTCGCCGATATCCAGAGCGGTTCCGCCTCGGGGATCGTTTCACGGAGTGATTCAGTTGTGATCTTCTGGGGAAGATCCGATTTATTCACCACCAGCGCTATATTTCTCCCCCTGTTCCGGTCGATTATTTCACGATCCTCCTTCGTGAGATCTTCGCTTCCGTCGAGGAGTATTATGACCACGTCGGCAGCTTCCGCCTTCTCCCAGACGAGGGCGATTCCCTCGCTCTCTATTTCTTCTTTCGTGTCCCTGATCCCTGCCGTGTCCACGAATGTGACCGGCAGCCCCTGTAGGAAAACCGTCTCTTCAATAAAATCTCTCGTCGTTCCCGGTTCTGTTGTGACGATGACCCTTTTTTCTCCGAGGAGCCTGTTCAGGAGGCTCGACTTTCCCACGTTTGGTTTACCCGTTATGACGGCGGTGACACCTTCCCGGTGAATTTTCCCCTCGCTGTATGTGGAGAGGATATCCTGTATGTCGTCAATCACATGACCGATTTTTTTCGTGAGTTCTTCTGTGTTCAGAGGTTCTGCATCATCTTCGCCGAAGTCGATCGATGTCTCCAGGTGCGCCAGTATTTCGATGAGTGATGTCCGGAGTGATTGTGTCTTTGCCGAGAGATCTCCCCCGAGATGTGAAAGGGCAAGTTCGAGACCCCTCGGGGTCTTCGCCTCGATGAGTTCCATGACGGCCTCTGCCTGTGAAAGGTCGAGGCGGTTGTTGAGGAAGGCCCTCTTGGTGAACTCTCCCGGTTCTGCGGGACGTGCCCCGGTCTGGATAACTGCTCCGAGAACGCTCCTCAGTATAAAGGGCCCTCCGTGACAGTGTATCTCCAGCGTGTCCTCACCCGTGTAGGAGCGGGGGGCTTTCATGAGAACTGCAAGGACCTCGTCGAGGACGGTTTCCGTCTCGGGCGAAACTATCTCGCCATGATAGAGGTGGTGGGTTTCAAGGGAAGCGTTCCCTTTCTTTGGCCTGAAGAGGGCACGGCAAATTTTCTCCGCCTGAGGGCCGCTAACCCTTATGATTCCTATTCCGCCTTTTCCTTCGGGCGTGGCAATGGCCGCTATGGTTTCTTCCTGCACGGTAAATTATTATTGAATGTAGGGGTTGATGTTAGGGGCCCCTCTCCCGAGGGGCCCGGTATCATTTAGTTTCCTTTTTTTGTCGGTACGATAATGATCTTGCGAAAGGCCCCCTCGCCTCGGCTTTTTGTGGTCAGGCCCTTGTCGTTTTGAAGGGCGAGGTGGATGATTCGACGGTCGTGGGCATTCATGGGGCTTACGGTGACGGATTTTCTCATCCTCTTTGCCTTTGCTCCCAGTTTTTCGGCCAGGGCAATCAGGTTCGTTTCCTTCTTCTTTCGGTAGTTTTCCGTATCCAGGATGATTCTCTTCCGGTCTCTCCCGTTTTTGTTCAACGCCTTGTTGACAATGTATTGAAGTGCGTCCAGCGTCTGCCCGCCCCTGCCGATAAGGAGACCGCTCCCGTCACCCTTTATATCGAGGACGATGTATTCGTCTTCCCTGGCGGCATTGACAGGAAAATCGATTCCCATCCTTGAGAGTAGGCCTTCGAGCATCTCCTGTGCCTCTTTCGATATGGTTGGATCATCGAACGTTTCCGCTGCCGACTCTACGGGTTTCGGTGCAGGTTCTCGCTTTGTTTCCTCTTCATCATCGTCTATCGTAATGTCGATGGACATAACGCTTGCCCTGATAAGGGCCTTTTTCGATCCAACGAGTCCCAGAAAGCCTGAGGTGCCCTCCGACAGTATTTCGATATTCAGTTTTTCTCTGGGTAGGTCAAATTTTTTACAGGCCTTCTCGATTGCCTCGTCGATGGTTTTTCCTTCTATCTCAATAGGGTCTTTCATTGCTGCTACCTCATCGTAATTATGTCCGCTTGTTTATATAATACTGCTGGCCGATGCTCAGGATGTTGTTGAATAACCAGTATATTACCAGTCCCGACGGAAAGTTCAGGAACAAGAAGGTAAACACAACAGGCATCCACATCATCATCTTTGCCTGCATCTCGTTTCCCCCCGGTGTGGGGCTCATCTTCTGCTGCAGGAACATGGTGGCACCCATAATTATCGGCGTGATGTAATAGGGGTCCTTTGCCGAGAGATCCTGTATCCAGAAGAAAAATTCTGAATGTCGGAGCTCAATGGAGTAGAGAAGCGCTCTGTAAAGCCCGAAAAACACCGGTATCTGAATGACCATCGGGAGGCATCCTCCCATGGGGTTCACCTTGTGAACCTTGTAGAGTGCCATTGTTTCCTGTTGCAGCCGTGCCTTGTCATCGGGAAATTTTTCGCGAAGTTTCGTCATCTGTGGCTGAAGCTTCTGCATTTCCCTCATCGATTTGTAGCTTATGTTGCCCAGGGGCCAGAAGAGGAGCTTTACCAGTGTGGTCAGTATGATGATAGCGATGCCGTAGTTATGGACATACTGGTAGATGAATTTCAGGACGGTCATAAGAGGAATGGAAAGCCACTTTATCCATGAGCCGTAGTTAATTGCATTCTCCAGGCCCACATTCTCTGCCTTGAGAAGATCATAATCCTTGGGACCCAGATAGAGGATATACCGGAATACTCCAGACTGATTCGAGGGGATGACGAGCTTTGGACCTTCCAGGCTTGTCGAGACAAGTTCCCTCGCGTCCTTTGAAATGACGAGACCCGTGAGAGATGGTTGCTCCGGTATCATGGCGGCTAAAAAGTACTTGCTTTCAAACCCTCCCCAGGAGACATCGGGCCCGAAGAACTTTTTTTCATCGAGTTTCTTTACCTTTTCCGTGTTGAAGTCGTCTTTGACATAGGAAACGGGTCCCTCATGACTGTAACGGTCCGTCTTTTCCTCAGGATCGATATATCTGTTCCACGTGAGGAGGGCGTTCTCTCTGAGTGCATGGTCCGAGAGGTTTCGCACCTTTACCTCAAGGTCGAAGGTATACTTTTCAGGTTGGAAGGTATAGGTCTTCACTATTTCGATCTCTCCCGGATAGGACCAGGAAAAGGCCAGACTTTTACTCCCCTCCGACATAGTTATATCCACTGTTTCCCTGTCGGCCTCGTATACCACGTCGGTGGGAATATCTATGCTGGAGTTGGGGAATGAAACGGTAAGAGGGTAGTCCATATCCTCCTGTACATTTATCAATTCTATGAGGGCCGAATCTTTCTTGATATTCTGTCTGTAGTCTTTAAGCGCGAATGACTGGAGTGCCGCGCCCCTGGTGCTGAATGTGGCGTAGTAAAGCGGGGTTTCAATGCTGATGTCGTTCCCCTCGCCTTTATTCTCTCCCTTTTTCCTCAGTGACTTTTGGTAGAGGGGGGCCGCACCGGCGTCGATTTCGGCAGGCGATTCGTCACCCTTTACTATCTCAGTAACGGCTTCCTGGTTTACAACCTCGGTGGTTCGGGGCGGCTGGGTTTTTGCCACGTAAAACTGATACCCCATCAATATTGCAAGTGAAAGGACTACGGCGAGAACCGTCCTCTTGTCCATTAAAACCTCCGTATTTTCCCGTTCTTATCGGGAAGTTTGCTATTTCACGGGATCGTATCCGCCGGGATTAAGGGGATTGCAGCGAAGGATGCGAATAAGGCCCAGCCAAGACCCCTTAAAGGGGCCGTGACGTTCTATGGCACATATTGCATATTCGGAGCATGTGGGATAAAAACGGCAACGTTGAGGAAAATAAGGCGAAATCACTACCTGGTAGGATCGTATGAAAAAAACAAGTAATTTTTTTACTATTTGCATGTGTATTATCTTTGCCGAAAGAGTTTTTCCAGTTCTACACACACATCCTGATATTTTAGCGAGGATACATCCCTTCTCGCTATAATTATCATGTCTTGTGAATCAGGTAACTTGTCTTTATTCAACCTGAAAAACTCTCGTGCGAGTCGCTTAATCCTACTTCTCTTTACCGCATTCCCTACCTTTTTGCTTACCGTTACTCCCAGCCTTTTCGTTCCCGTCTGATTGTTGTGTAATATAACGGTAAAATTACTTGAGCTTACTCGAACCCCTTTCTGATACGCCCTCAAGTAGTCTTTTCTTTTTCTTACCCTTTCGTTTTGTCCGAAGGATTGCTTTTTCATTATATCTGGTGTGGGGTTCAGTTTTTTCCACCAGACCCGTTACGCAATATTACACGGCAAGTCTTTTTCTTCCCTTTGTCCGTCTTCTGCTCAGGACCTGCCTTCCCGCTTTTGTTGCCATTCTGGCGCGAAAACCGTGAGTCCTCTTACGCTTGGTGTTGCTCAGATTTGTCAGATTTTTCTTCATAGTATATATGTCCCGTTCAAATTATATAAAGGCGTTCTTCAAACATAATTGCAATCATTTGTCAAGTTTTAAAAGTATCTGCTCTCGAAACTTGACAATTGTGACATTGTCCTGTAGAGGTGTGCCGGATTTAACGGGGGAATCGTAAATGTCAAAGAATGACCAGCACATCCGGGAGATTTCCCGGGGTTTTTATATGATCGATCTGCCCATGCCCTTCCGTCTGGGCCATGTCAATGTTTTTCTTTACCTTCATGAAAAGAGGGGCATCCTCTTCGATACGGGTCTCAATGTTCATGGGGTCATGCCGCAGCTTGAAGGTGCCCTTGCAACGCTTGATCTTACGATCGAATGTATCGATGACATATTCCTGACCCATTTTCACGCGGACCACTGCGGAATCGCGGGCCTTATTAAGGAGAAATCGGGCGCCACCATCCATATGTCGGAAAAGGGGAGAGGGCATATCGAGAGGATGGGGAAAGAGACGCTGATAGTGGAAACGATGACCAATTTTCTCTTTCGCCATGGCTTTCCCTCGAAGACCCTTGATTCCATTATGCGGCTCTTCAGCCATTTCAGAAACGTGACTGCTCCCTTTGAGGTTGACGAGATCCTGGAAGGGGGAGAGATCCATTCCATAGGCGGGAGGACCTTTGAGGTTATCTCGACGCCGGGGCATGCCAACGGGCATGACTGTTTTTACTTCGCCGATGAGGGGATACTCCTTTCGGGCGACCACGTCCTTCCCCATATCACACCGAATCTGGGTCCCGATCTCTTCGATCCGGACTATCGCCCCCTCGATTCCTTTCTTGCTTCCCTCGACAGGGTACGCGACCTTCCCGTAACGATCGTCTGCCCGGCCCACGGGGCCCCTTTTACGGACCTAAAGGGGAGAGTGGACGAGATCAAGGACCATCACCGTGAGCGGAAGGCCCTCGTCCTCGAATCGGTACGTCAAGGCCCCAAGACCACCTATGAGATCTCCCTGGATGTCTTTAAAGATGACCTCTCGGAATTCGACAAGTTTCTTGCGTTGAATGAGACGTACGTACACCTCCTGGAGTTGATGTGCGAGGGCCTGATAGGGGAGGAAAAGGAGAATGGGCGTATTATCTATGCCGCTCGCTAAGAGAGGGTTTTGGAAAAGGCTTGACATACCTCTGTAATTACATTAATTTTCCGGTCCATGAAAAGAATACTCGTCACGGGTTCGGCTGGCTTCATCGGCTTTCATCTCTCTAAGAACCTCCTGGATGCGGGTTTCGTTGTTTTCGGAGTCGATAATCTCAATGACTACTACGACGTCGCTCTCAAGAAATCTCGTCTTGATATCTTAGAGGCCTATGATACCTTTACCTTTTTCAATACTGATGTATCTCACAGAGAGGCTATCGCAGACCTCTTTAAGAGAAACGGTTTTGAGGTTGTCATTCACCTGGCCGCCCAGCCGGGAGTCCGGTATTCTCTAATTGATCCAGATGCCTACGTTTCAAGCAACCTTGTGGGATTCGCCAATATCCTTGAGGGGTGCAGACACTCTTCGATTGATCATCTGATTTTCGCTTCCTCGAGCTCCGTATACGGTGGAAACAGAGAGATACCCTTTTCGGTGAATCATAATGTGGACCACCCCATAAGCCTCTACGCGGCCACCAAAAAATCGAACGAACTGATGGCCCATGCCTATGCCTCGCTCTTCAATATCCCCTGTACTGGGCTTCGTTTCTTTACCGTCTACGGTCCCTGGGGGAGGCCCGATATGGCCTATTTCCTCTTTACAAGGGCACTTTTCGAGGGGAAACCGATTGATGTGTATAACTACGGCAGGATGAAGAGGGATTTTACCTATATCGACGATATCGTGGGATCCATAATAAAGCTGATCGAGAAAATTCCAGAGGCCGATCCCGATTGGAAGGGAGGCGGAGCCGAGACGGGATCTAGTTTCGCTCCCTATAAAATTTACAATATAGGCGGCAGCAACCCCATCGAGTTGAAGAAATTCATCGAGATCCTGGAGGAATATACAGGGCGAAAGGCGGAGAAAAATCTCCTCCCCATGCAGCCCGGCGACATGGTGGAGACCTATGCCGATGTCCACGATCTCGAAGAGGCCATCGGTTATGAGCCGACGGTGGGAATTGAAGAGGGCCTCAAGCGATTTGTTGAATGGTACCGGGAATATTACGGCGTCAAAGACTGACGGTATATTCCTGCCCCTTGTGAGGAACTGACAGGGGAGGAAAAAAGAGATGGACTTGTGGTATATAAAATTTCCTAAGGATTTCTTTCCTCAAGATATACCGGATAAAGATTAGAAGATCTGATGTGCATCGAGTACGGGTAAATTCTGTGAAATTCAGATTGTGGAGAAATGTTATCAAAGAGGGAGATGTGTGGGCGCTCTTCTCAAGGGATGCAATTGCCCTTGAAATGACGCTTCCTATAAACAGCTTACGGGAACTCAATAGGAGTACCTATTGTTCCATACGTGAATATGACAGGAAACAGCAGCTGGCCCTGAAATTAATCAGACCGCAAACAAATCCCCGGGATACGATAAGAAAGTATTTTCGCTCACAGGCGAAAAGGGAATTTACCGCCTCGCTTACATTGCAATCCATAGGGATTGCAACTCCCGCAGTCTTCGGATATGCTTTTTCTGTATCACCTTTCTCTCGCTATGAATCGATCCTTTTTGTTGAATACATAAGGGGTGCCGCAAACGGAATGGAGTTTTTGGCAAATACTTGCGATAGTGCATTGCGGAAAGATTTTTTAAAAAACGTAGCCGGAGATATAAGAACAATGTATAAAAATCGCCTTCACCACAGGGATTGCAATTTCGGCAATATTCTGGTTGGTAAAGGCTTGAATCTCCTATGGATTGATAATGATGTGCGGCCTATAAAAAACAGGCAGGAATTGCATGAGTATACAGATGAGACCCTGCTGAGACTGGGAAGGGCTTATAAGAGGGGATTATTGACCGAGGTTGAGTGGAAGTACTTCACCTCACTGCTGTTATTGGAAAAAAATGGAGAAATCCTTTCGTGATTTTAATATATAATATGCAAAGTAATGTAGAGCTGTTAAAATCGGATCAGATGAAAACCAAAGCAAGATTCTTTTGCTAAGAGATGAGGGAGATTTGTGAGTCAGGCATAGCTTGATTATATACTGCCGCTTGGTTAATGGAGCCGAGTAAGTATAACTTCGGAGTTGACGCTGATGGATGTATTGATTCGCGGGGCCGCTTTTGAAAATAAGGGTGCGGAAGCAATGTTGCGTACTGTGCAACGGGAAGTTGGGAGAAGAGTTCCAGGTGCATGTTTTCATATTCTTATATCTTCATTGGAAGCTCAGTTCGCAAATATGTCAGGCCTTATTTCAACATTGCGTTCTTCTAATCGTGAAGAGCTGCTGGGATCAAACTTGCTCGTAAGGGGTCAACGGGCATTACAGTTCCTCCATAATTCTGATTTTAGACGGGCCTGGATGACGAGCAGTGGTTCGGCTCGTGAAATGTTAAAAATTAAATCTGTTGATGCAATAATTGATGTTAGTGGTTATGCCTATGGTGATGCATGGAATGTAGGTCCATGCAAGAATGCATGGGCGTGGGTTGATTACTGCAAAAGACATAATAAACCATATATATTTTTGCCCCAAGCCTGGGGTTCCTTCGAAAAGAGGGGTATTGCCAAATGGGCAAGAAGACTCCGTGAAGACGCTTCACTTCTTTTCGCCCGTGACCAGGAATCTTTTAATTATCTGTCTTCCCTTTCTGACAAACCATCAGATGATATACGCTTGGCACCGGATATTGTGTTTCGATTTAAGGGCGCGCATCCGAACGTTGGAGCATCCATTCTTCGCGATGTGGGCTTTGAAGTTAAGTCAAAGCCGTTGGTTGGCATAGTGCCAAATATGCAAATTTATAAACGAACCCAGGGGATTGGTATAAAAAATAAGTATGTTCAGCTGTTAGTTAAAATAGCTAATTACTGCATTGATGATTTGGAGGCATCTGTTTTGTTACTGCCTAACCAGATCAAAGTGCCCGGAAAAACTGACCAGGATGATCGGTTTCTCTGCGGAATTATTGCGTCGCTGGTTAAACAGAATAACTGCTGCTTTACTATCCGTAATTATCATCAGAGCGAAATATTAAAGTCTGTACTAAGCCACCTTGATCTGCTAATCGCTTCACGTTTTCATAGCCTGGTATTTGCCCTTTCCTCAAAAATACCCGTTGTTGCCTTAGGATGGTCACATAAGTACTCAGGGTTGCTGGCACCTTTTGGCTTGAGTAAATATGTTTGCCAACATGATCAAATCGATCAGACAGATGTGAACAATATGCTAAAGAGTGCTTGGAAAAATCGAAAAGATAACAAATACCTGATTGCGGAAACCCTTCCTATTATACAGAAAGAAGTAGATGCAACGTTTGATCTCGTTGCAGAAGTTATAAGGCGTTAATAATAATGACAGAAGAGGAAACAATCGGACCCATCGTCAGCTCCGGTTTATGTACCGGCTGTGGTACGTGTGTCAGTATCTGCCCTACTGGTGCGATTCATATGGTGGAAACTACGGCTGGTTTTTTGCGTGCCCAAATTGAATCCGAATTATGCAATTTTTGCGGGTTGTGTGCAAAAAGTTGTCCAGGATCTCATTTGGAACCTGGAATACTTACTGATGAAACTGACCCATTTACAGGCCCGGTGTTAGCTGCATATTGCGGTTACACCACTGACCCCGATATCCGCCGTACTGCACAGAGTGGCGGTATTGTTACTGCGTTGCTCCGATATCTGCTTGCCGTTGGTCAGATTAACGGAGCGCTTGTAACGCGAATGCCTGAGGATGGATCGCTGCGTCCCCTGTCTTTTCTTGCCAAAAATCAAGAAGAGTTAAGGCAGGCACAGGGATCGAAATACTGTCCGATAGCAGCAAATACGGCGTTACAAAGGACATTTGGAGAAGATGATTCAATTGCTGTTGTGGGATTACCCTGTCATATTCATGGAATACGTAATGTGCAGGAGCATAATAAAATCTGGCGAAAGCATATACCGCTGACTATCGGACTTTTTTGTGACCGAACACTCAGTTTTGCGGCGATTGATTATTTGATAGATAAAGCCAATCTTACCCCTGACGAGGTCAAGTCATTCCAGTTCCGTAATACTGAAAGAACCGGTTGGCCTGGAAATGTTTATATCAAAGATAAAAAGGAAGGACATCACGATGTTCCCTCTAAATATAGAAGGATGTGTAAGGATGCGTGCACCTCTGCCCGGTGTCGGCTGTGTTTCGATAAGATGAATATATTAAGTGATATTGCAGTTGGCGATGCGTGGGGGATAAGAGAAGGGGAGAAAGGATATTCCGCGATTCTTGCGCGGACGCAGCGTGGCTTAGATGTACTGGAATCCGCAGAGGAAGCCGGGCATATTGATTTGGAAAAGGTTTCAGCTGAAGATGTGTTCCGAGGGCAGGGAATTGATAAAAAGCGTATACAATGGGCCGCTTATAATAGTGCGTGGAAGAGAAGAGGGGGAGTGGCTCCCAGTAATCATCTGACTGAATTATATCAGAGAGGTTCGGAGACAGATGCCGGATTGGAACCTTATTTAGAGCAGCTTGATTGGGCGGAGGGTATTGCAACGGAAAATGACAGAGTAGAGATAGCAAGACTGATTAAAAGGAATGTAAGGGATAAGGATTTGAAGTCACAATCATTTCTTGGACGTATAGGAAAAACTATCATACATAGAGTGTTTCCAAATCGAAGTAATACTTGATGGATTTCAAGCCACAGGAGCCTGGAAGGCAAAGTGTGATGCCCTTTCTCAGAACAGATAGGCGAGGATATCGTAAAGGGTTGTTTTGCCAGGCTCTCTCTCTTTTTTCCTTTTATCCCGGTAGCGGTGAAGCCCCTGGAAGGACCTTCCGGAGATTTCCTTTCTGATGTGATCGTAAACCGCCCCTTCCCGGTAACAGGACCTGAAAAGATCAAAGATGGCCCCTCTTCTTTTTGGCGCCCCATCGTCCGCGATGGATATCATCATTTTCAGTATCTCCCGTGCGGCAGATTGAAGGGCCGGTTCCCAGGGCCTTCCCATTTCGAAGTCGCAGTGACAGACTGCATCACCGGCAAACATGATATTTCTCGAATTAGCATCCACATGGAAAAGCCTCACATCGCCTGTCTCAAAGGCATGGTTATGCCTGAGGGAAACCTCTGTGAAGAGGGTCGCCAGTTTTCCCTCCTTTGCAGGCCAGGCCATCCTTTCATCATGTATCATTTCCCTCAGTGTCACCCCTTCGATAAAGGTGGTTGTCAGTGTCGAAAGACCCTCAAATTCGGCAAAGGGATTCTCTGTTATGATGGGAACGAAATACCGGAGATTACCCCAGTGGGCGAGGGTCTCCTCCTCATATATCTTTCGGTTTCGGGGGCTCCTGTATTCGACGGGCTGCCTCATCCCCATCGTATTGAGAAATTTTCGTATTTCGTAGGGTATGCGGGGATACTTCGGGCCGTAGACCTTGAGAAAAAGATATGTGTCTTCGAAGGGGATCTTGAAGGCGGCATTGGAATGGGCTGAGGCAATCCGGTACGCGCCGAATCTCTTCAGGATATCGCCGCTATTGTTTCTGAAAGACATAGATAAGGTCCTGGCTGAAAAGTGTCGGCCAGAGCTTCGCCCTGACCGTCTTTTTGGGTGTCGTAATCCTGTGAAGCCTGAACCCCTCACCGGTTACCATGCGCTCAAAATCGGGACCCGTCTGGAAATTCACATGGGCCCGTGAAATGGGGGGAAACTTTCCGATGAGAAATTTTAAACGGTGGTGGTAATAGCAGATGTTCGGGATAATACCCATAAACCACCCCCCGGTTTTTATCACATCCCGGACACGGCGGGCAAAGAGGACGGGATCTTCCATGTGATGGACAACTCTGCTCGCGATGACGAGATCCATCGGTTCCGGATAATCGGGGAACCCCCTGTTCATGTCCCCCACGGTTATGTTTTTCGTATCGAAATCATAGAGATCGAAGACCTTTTCCGATATCTCGATACCAAAGGTTTCGTAGTCCTCCGAAAGGATGCGAAAGACGTGACCGGGGCCCACCCCGCAGTCGAGGACACGGGCTTTACTCCTCCCGAGGATCTCCCGTGCCGTTGCTATGATTTTTCGATGTACGTCGGTAAACTGGTAGTGCTCTTCGGCAAACCGGCCTTCCCAGTACTTTTCGTAGTCGGAAACCCCGAACCGTTTCATATAGTCTCCTGTGAATTCCCCTTCACCCAGTTAAATATCTTTTCCATCTGATCCTTATAAGAATAATTATTGAGGATTTTCTCCTGGCCTTTCAGTGCAATGGCTTTTCTCTCCTCTTCGTGTTCGAGATAGTACCGGACCTTTTCGACCATCTCGTCATTCGTGTCATAGACATCGCATTCCTTTCCTATATCGAAGGCATATTCTACCCCCGGATTTCTTCTGCAGAGATAAAATCCTCCGCACCCCATGACCGCAAAACTCCTGTTACTTAAATACCTGCCCCGGAATGGTTTGTCTGCATCTTCACCCAAAAAAATCTTTACATGCCGGATGACCTTTGCAAAATCCTTCATGTACACTTGACTGCCGGACCATGCCTTGTGAACCCCGCCTAGAAAGAAGCGGATATTCCTCGCCTGTCTGGCCAAACGTGGTCCCCACCATTTGGTATCGATATGTTCCCGTCGCAGCCTCATGACCAGTTCACACCTTTTGTTATAGATGAGGCCTTCCTCTGCCTTGCCCATTGAGCCAATCATTCCCACATCGGCATAGTATTCACCGTCATCATTAAGATTGGGGTCGTCAATTCCAAAAAAATCCGGCGCAAATCCCTGATGCATCCACCTGATATTCTTGACATCACGTTGACTAAAATAGTCGACATGATCTTCTACGTTGGTCAGGACGTAATCGTATGTCTTGGCAAGGGGAAGCATCCAGTCTTCAATCGGAATCATCGTGAACCAGAGAATGGTAATACATCCTAATTCCTTGAATTTCTTGATAAGTTCGAAGGAAAGCTTTTCCCCCTTCAGGACGAATACATAGTCCGGGTTTTCCTTCTCTGCAATCGCAATCAGTTCTTCTTCGTAATTTTCACTGCTTCGATAATCGTAGCCGATAACCTCGTTTCCGAGTTGTTCTATGCCGGAAATCATATAACGTCCCGAGTTAAGGGGGTTATTGATGGGACCGCAGAAAAGGACTCGTTTGTCGTGCATATCGCTTACTCCTGTTCACGTAATTCTGTTTCATACTTGGTGTTTCGCGCCATGACAAGGGAATTCATCGCATGATCCACCGCTGCTGTCACCTCTTCTGTTGAGAGTTCGTCCAGGCAGCGGCTTCTGCCGCTGTCATTGCACCCCATCCTCACACAGGGTACACAGTCCCAGTCCTTCTGTATCACGCAGTGTCCCTCGCCGTAAGGGCCCCAGGTAACCCTGGTCTGGGGGCCGAAAATGGCAACGAGTGGGGTATTGACGGCGGCTGCCATGTGCATAGGTCCCGAATCGATGCCGATGAAGAGGGTTGCCTTTGATATGAGAACCACGAGCTCTCTCAGCGACAGTTTTCCTCCCAGATTGAGGGGGCGACTCTCGGTCATTTCCGTAATTTTGTTGGTAAAGTCGATTTCATCCTGGCTTTTTCCGCATACCAGAATCGTCGGAATATTAAATTTGTCTCTAAGGTGATCGCATAACCGGGCATAACCGTCTAAGCGCCATGCCCGGTATTTAGCCTTTAAAATCGGATGGAGCACGATAAAATCATCCTTTTCAGAAAGATCGATACGGCCCAGGATTTCCTCCACCTTTTGAGCCTCTTCTCTTTTCCAGAATAGACGGGGACTTCTCGATTGCGGTGTGTGTCCGAGGTGCTCGATCATCCTCATGTGGCGGTCCACCATGTGAGTACCCTTTTTTTGTACCACAAGATCGGTAAATAAAAGATGTCTGTCAAGGGGCTTAATCTTTTTCGGCCTGAAGCCGAGCCGCCTCTTTGCCCCGCTGAGAAAGGAATAGGTGGCGCCCCGGTCGTTATTCGTCAGTTCGATGGCAAGATCGAAGCGGAATTTTCTGAGCCTCGCTATCAAAGTGAACTGTTTTTTCAGATCGGCGAGAGGGTTTTTATCCCTTTCCAGAACCAGTATCCTGTCCACATTGGGGTTTTCCGCCAGCATTGCCTCGGTGCCGCTGTTGACGAGCGCCGTCAGGGATGCCTGCGGATAGAGTTGACGAAGCGATTCGAAGACGGGCGTGGTGAGGACCACATCCCCCAAGTATCTCAACTTGATGACCAGTATCTCTTTAATCTCTTTTTTCATTTTCCCGCTATTTCTTCGTAAATCGTACACACCTTTTCTATGTGTGTCTTCCAAGTGAAGCCCTGCAGTATCTCTCCGTTGACCTTTTTGACTACCTCAGTGTCGAGGCCGAGCCCTTTCTCTATCTTACCGGCTATCTCGAAGGGATCGACGGGGTTTTCGATAACATAGCCGTTTTTGCCCTCCCTAACAACCTCTGAGGCCCCGTTTATTCTCGATGTTACCAGGGGAAGCCCGGAGGCAATGGCCTCGAGACAGACATTGCTGAAGGGTTCGTAGATAGTCGGAAACACGAACAGATCAGCGGCACTGTAGTAATCCTCCACGGAGGAAAGGGGACCGGTGAAATGGACATATTGTTCCTTTCCCGCTTTCCGTGCCAGCGACCGGTAGGGGGCGATCCTGTCCTTTCCTACAACGATAAGGTGGGTGTTTTCGCCCACCATCGGAAGAGATTCTATGACCCCCGTAAGACCCTTTCTTTTGAATCCCGAGCCGACAAAGAGAAGCATCCTGCTCTCATCCGGTATTCCCAGAGAATCCCTTACCCTTTTCCCCCTTTCGGGAGAGTGGTCCATGGAAAAACGGGTTCTGTCAACGGGCGTGTAAATCACCCGGATTTTCTCCGGGGGAACGCCGTAGTGGGTCATTATCTCGAATTTTCCCCTTTCTGAATTAGCGATGATCGCCCTGTAGCTTCCCTCACGGAAAATCTCCCTCTCTATCCGGAGGAGGCCAAGATGTAAAGGATTGATTGCGTTTGTCATCGTCTTGTACCAGGGATCTATCTTTCTCCGCTGTATGAGCCATTCCCGGTGGCACCCGTCGCCGGCGCGGTAGATATCCTGATAGAGAGTCCTCTCGAAGCTCTGGATTATGTCGAACCGTTCCCGCTTCAGCATCCGGCGTGAGTTCACGGCAAAGCTCAAGACCTCCAGAACGGAAAGGCCCTTCAGCATGGGTACCCGGTGAAAGACGATGCCCCCACTTTTCATCCTGTCCTGTTTTCCCTTCCATTCATGGGCGAAGATGTGGACCTCGTGTCCCGAGTCGATAAGATGCCCCGCCAGGGCCGACGTATAACGCTCAGCACCGCCGAAATCGGTATACCGCTGTCTCACAAGGGCGACCTTCATTTTTCCGTAACCTGAAATTCACGTAACTTTATGTACTTGGAAAATGTGTAAAAGGAATAGAGGATTGAGAGCATAAACCCGAAGTAGCCGTCGAGAAATCCCAATCGTATGATATACATGTGAAAAAATGTGTAGAGGGGACGAAAGACTATATGGTGGATTCCGTACCTCCTCTTTTCTTTCAGAAGCTCCCTCGCCGCCAGCGTGGAATAGCGGTCAAGTCGCTTCAGGTAATCGCTGATGGTTTTGTAGGTGTAATGCTCCATGGGATGCTTCAGGTATCCCTTATCTCCTCTGACGGAGAGGCTCTCATGGACTTCCCGATCGCCGAATGACCCTTTCCCTCTCCTGATAAGCCTGAGAGTGTAGTCGGGATACCAGCCGCAGTGCCTGATCCATCGTCCCAGGAAGAAGTTCTTTCGGGGAATGAAATAGCCGTCTTTTGCAAGTTCACTTTCACAAAGAGCGGTTATTTCTTCTCTCAGCTCCGGTGTCACTCTCTCGTCGGCATCGAGACTCAGAATCCAGCCTTTCGTTGCCTTTTCGATGGCGCTGTTTTTCTGGGCGGAAAAACCCTTC
>Ga0208905_1000484_pt1 | contig 19948 bp, 15 predicted proteins | sample AntAceMetag02UKS_FD_184776 | JGI IMG/M metagenome (GOLD analysis project Ga0208905, IMG submission 184776) | Saline lake microbial communities from Ace Lake, Antarctica - Antarctic Ace Lake Metagenome 02UKS (SPAdes) (version 2) | ecosystem: Environmental > Aquatic > Non-marine Saline and... | reverse complement strand
AATTTTCATCACTTTTGTTTCAAATGATAATACAAACGCTGAAGGATGGTTATTAAGTTATGAATCCAAAATTCCGGTTTATTGCCATGGAATGACACAATTAACAGAACCGGAAGGTGAATTTACTGACGGAAGCGGACCAAGAGATTATCATAATTCGAGTATTTGTATGTGGCAGATAATTACTGAAGATGCTGATGAGATCATACTTACTTTTGATGAATTTGAAACCGAAACAAATAATGATGTTTTTACTGTTTATGATGGTACAACTTTAATTGCAGAGCTTAGTGGAAATGAATTACCTGACCCAATTTCTGCATTTAACGGCAGTATATTTATCACTTTTACAACTAACTCCAGTAATACAGCTCCAGGATGGTCAGCTCATTATACAACTAATTATGTTGGAATTGATGATAACAGAGAAAAAAACAAGATTAATATTTTTCCTAATCCTGTTAATAAAAAGCTGAAAGTAATTTTTGATCAAACAAAATCACAATCATTAAGGCTCGAGATAATCTCAGTGAATGGAGAAATACAAAACGTTTATCAACTTGAGGCTTTTCAGGGAAAACTGACAAAAGAAATAAATATTAGTAATCCTCCGGGAGTTTACATTTTTAAGGTTATTGGTGATGATTTTGTTGATTACAGAAAATTTATTGTTTCTAAGTAAAACAACAAAATTTTAAATAACTTCAATATGCTGCTAAACTTTTTTCTGGATAGTAATTCTAATTGTATTTTAATACGCTGAAAGAGCGATTAAAACTATACAATAGTTAATGATGATAAATAATCAAATCTTCTTTTATTACTCTTCTTTCAGAAATTTTGTCATGTAAGATCGATTTTCAATACATTCAGTAATTCTTTTTTTAAATTTCCAGCAAGTCATCTGGCGAATATTAATTTTTTGGGATATTTTGTATGTTGATATATCGGGCTTATTGCATACTAAGAAAGCTATTCTAAAAGCTTTTGTTAAAGAAATTTTACAACCGTGAAACATTGTATTTGATGTAGCAGATTCTTCGTGTTTGCATTTTGTACACCTGCGCGAAAATGGTGTCTTCCCTTTACAATAATTTGTATTTCCACACTTACGACAAACATAACCATCTTTCCACTTTTGCTGCGAAAGAAACTCCAGACATTTCTCATCATCAGCAAACTGAATATCAAACTCATGTAAATCTATATTTTGAAAAAATGTTTTCATTTATGTACAATTATTTATAATTATTCAGCAATTAAATAAACTTTGGAACACTTTTTGATACAAAAGTAAAAAAAATAGTGATACTAAAGCGATTTAATATATATTTATTTATATCTTTGCATTTTAAAACAAATACATAACAATTACTAAAGCAAAAAAAAATGAAAAAGACATTACTTATAAGCCTTATAACAGCATTCATATTTCTTGGTTGTAATCAAACAAATGGGAATAAATCGGAAAATATTGATGAACCTATTAAACCTGCAAAAGAAACAGAAATTAAAAAAACGGAAATTAAACCTGAGCATTTAACTTATGAAACTTTTAAAGAAAAAGTTTGGAATTTTGAAAAGTATCCTCAAGAATGGGTTTACGAAGGAGATATACCTTGCGTTATAGATTTTTATGCTGATTGGTGTCGCCCTTGTAAAATGATTGCCCCAATAATGGAAGAACTTGCAGTAAAGTACGACGGAAAAGTAAAAATATATAAGATTGACACACAAAACGAAAAAGACCTCGCAAGAGTATTTCAAATAAGAAGTATACCTGCTGTATTGTTTTCACCTGTAGAAGGAAAACCAATGATGCAAGCCGGTGCTCTTCCAAAGGAATCATACATTAAAATTATAGAAACAAGTCTATTAAATAATCAAGAAAATAAATAAAATAAATAACAGATAAACAAATAGAAATAATGGAACATTTAACAAAACAAACTTTTTTTGATAAAGTTTTTAACTACGAACAAAACAAGGAATGGAAATTTGAAGGTCAACTTCCATGTATTATTGATTTTTACGCTGATTGGTGTCAGCCATGTAAAATGGTAGCTCCAATTTTGGAAGAATTATCAGAAGTATACAAAGGGAAAATTAATATTTATAAAGTAAACACAGAGCAAGAGCAAGAGCTTTCCGCTGCTTTCGGTATCAGAAGTATTCCATCAATGCTGTTTTGTCCAGCTGATGGACAGCCTCAAATGGCACAAGGTGCCTTACCAAAAGAAAGTCTTGTTAATGTTATTAATGATGTACTCTTGAAGAAGAAAACTGTTGAGGCAAAATAATTTGAAATAATTTTCAATATAATTTAAAAGTGTAGTATCAATTTACTACACTTTTTTTTATTTATTTTTGCAAAAAAAAATATGACAGACATACAAAATCAAGTTCTTCTTTCTTCTGCATATCTCCCTCCTATTGAGTATTTCAGTTCGATAATAAATTCAAAAAAACAATTAATTGAAAAACACGAAACATATAAAAAACAAACCTACCGAAACAGATGCAGAATACTTGGTCCAAATGGGATTTTAACTCTTACAATTCCAATAAATAAACCAAATGGAAATCACACAAAAATAAATGAAATAACAATTTCATATTTTGAAAACTGGCAACAAATTCATTGGAGATCAATTGAATCATCATATAACTCTTCTCCTTTCTTTTTGTATTACAAAGAAGAATTGAAAGAAATTTATCAAAAAAAACATAAATACTTATTTGATCTTAATAATGATTTTCTTAAATTAATAAGTGAATTTATTGGCATTGAATTTACAATAAATCTTACATCAAAATTTGTAAATAATCCCACAAATATTCTTGACTTAAGAAATATTATCTCACCAAAAAAACTTTCTCAAAAAATTGACTTTATAAAATACTCACAAGTGTTTGCCAATAAGTTTGGTTTTACTCCAAACTTAAGTATTATTGATCTGTTGTTTAATATCGGTCCCGAAGCAATTGATTATCTCACTAATAAATAAATTTAATCTTTTTATGATTTTATTGCTAAACCAGTTAAGCTAAATAAATATTTATTAACGACAAATAATTGCTTTAAATTCGCGAGAAACAAAAATTATTCTTATTTTTGTTATTATTGTAATAAGTACTAATTATTTTTTTGTCAATGAAATTTAAATCATCAATAAATCAGAAATTATTACTATCGATTCTTACGACTGTAATTATAGTTTATGTTGTTACTTTTGGATACATAACTATTAAAACAAGGCAAAACTCAATACAAAATACAAAACGCTTAGCCAATACATATACGAGGGAAAATGCGAATCTCACTGAAAATTTTTTAAATAACGATATGTCTGTAGCTGAAACTATGGCTAATACTTTCGCAGGATATGAAAAAATCCCAACTATAAAAAGGAATTCTATTTATAATGATATTTTAACAGACATACTGAAAGAACATCCTTCTTATATATCAGTTTGGTTGCAATGGGAAATTAGCTCAATAGACAATAAATGGAAGAAACCTTATGGGCGTATTCGTTATACTTTTTTTAGAGAAGATAACAAAATAAAATTTAATAATGACACTTTAAATACTCAAGGCGATGATATTGGTAGTTTATATCAAACAATAAAAGTTGGCAAAAAAGATGTTATTACAGATCCTTACCCCTATTTATACAATGAGGAATCCGGCATTCAGATTTTAGAATCAAGCCTGTGTATTCCAATAATGCAAGATGGCAACTTTAAAGGATTAACTGGTATTGATATAGAATTAGCTGAATTCACAAAAATTACCGATAGTATTAAACCTTTTAAAAACAGTTATGCTTTTCTTGTAGCAAATAATGGAGTTTTAGTAGCTCATCCAAATAAGCATAATATTTACAAAAAATTATCGATTGTAAATCCTGATATTAACAAAGCATTTGATCTTGATAATATTATCAAAAATGGAAATTCTTTTTCCGGAATATATAAAACATCAAACGGACAAAATAACTACATTTCCTTCTCTCCAATTAATATTGGAAAAACACTAACTCCTTGGTCGCTTGGAATAGTTGTTCCTATGAAAGTCATTACAGATAAAACTGATAAAAACTTTTATTTTTCTATTTTTTTAGGAATAATCGGTTTATTTATTCTGGCACTTATTATTTGGGTTAGCTCGCGAAGAATTACCCGCCCATTAAAAAGTACTACAGATATTCTAAAAAACTTATCATCCGGTTATATTATTGATTCAAATGAAATAGTTGTAAAATCACATGATGAAATAGGATTAATGTCAATTGCCTTGAATAAACTTGTGCAAAGACTTAAAGTAAATGCAAATTTTGCTTCCGAAATTGGAAAGGGAAATCTGGACAAAGAATATAAACCTTTAAGCAATAAAGATATTCTTGGAAATGCATTACTAGAAATGCAAACAAACTTAAAAAAGCTACAAATTGAAACTAAAAACAATGCATGGACTCAGAATTCAATTGTAAAAACAAATGAGGTTTTAAGAGGTATTAAAAGTATTACTCAACTTTCATCAGAAATAATAAACATAATTTCTAAAACACTCAATGTAGAAATTGCTGCAATATATATTAAGTCAAATGATAGTTTTAAGCTTACAGCTTCTTTTGCATACAATATTGACGAGCCAAACCAGTCTGAATTTAAACTTGGAGAAGGATTAGCCGGACAAGCTGCTGCAGAAAAAAAAGCACTTTATATTACAAATGTTCCAGACGATTACTTCACAATTCAATCTGTTCTTGGAAAAACAAAGCCATCAAATATCTTTATACAACCATTAATTTATCAGGATAAAGTTTATGGAATAATGGAATTCGGTTCAATAAGCAAAATTGACGATACTAAAAAAGAAATTCTAAATAGAATTTCGGAGAGTATTGCAATTGCAATCCATGAAAATATTACTCGTGCCGAAATGAAAACATTACTTTTTAAAACACAAGAACAGTCTGAAGAATTGCAAGTTCAACAAGAAGAACTTAGAGAAAAAAATGAAGAACTCGAAGTACAAACATCTACTCTTAAAGCTTCGGAAGAAGAACTTCAACAACAACAAGAAGAGTTACAGGTAACTAACGAAGAACTTGAAGAAAAAACTCATACTCTTGAAATTCAGAGAAAAGAAGTTATTGATAAAAATCTGGATCTGGAAAATACGAGAACTATTCTTGAACAAAAAGCCAAAGAAATTGAAACTGCCAGTAAATATAAATCAGAATTTCTGGCAAATATGTCTCATGAATTACGTACCCCTTTAAACAGCCTGTTGATTTTATCAAAAGATCTTGCTGATAATGAAGAACAAAATCTGGATAATGACCAAATTGAATCTGCTGAAATAATATATAAAAGTGGAAATGATTTGCTTGTTATGATTAATGATATTCTTGATCTGTCAAAAATTGAAGCAGGAAAAATGATTATTAATATTGAAAATGTAAACCTTAATTCAATTTGCGAAAACATAAATTTTTTATTTAAACATATTACCGATCAAAAAGGCATTGGATTAGAAATAAATACTGATGATAAACTTCCAAAATCTATTACTTCTGATCAACAAAAAATCGAGCAAGTTATCAAAAATTTAATGTCAAATGCAATAAAATTCACCAGCGAAGGAAAAATTTCTGTTGATATATATGCTCCAGAGCCAGAAACTGATTTATCAAGAAGTGGGCTACAGCCAAGTACCTCAATCGCTTTTTCTGTTAGCGACACTGGAATTGGGATTCCTGAAAGCAAGCAACTTGCAATTTTCGAAGCCTTTCAGCAAGCAGATGGAAGCACATCCCGAAATTATGGAGGCACAGGGCTTGGATTATCAATATCAAGAGAGTTGGCTAAATTACTTGGTGGAGAGATACAGCTTCAAAGTAAAACCGGAGTAGGTTCAAAATTCACATTTTATCTACCACTTAGAACAAATGAAAAACCAATTGAAGAAAGCTCAAAGAAATCTAAAACCAAAACAATTGACCCAAAAAAGCCTGAACAAAAAGTTATTGAAAATATAGCTTCAACATCAGTTAGAGAGTTAAATATTAAATCAATACCCGATGACCGTGATAAAATAAAGAAAAATGATCGTATTATTTTAGTTATTGAGGATGATCCAAACTTTGCAAAAGTCTTATACAAACAAAGTCATAATAAAGGATTCAAGTGTATTGCAGTTCCAACCGGAGAAGAAGGTCTCGTATTTGCACAAAAATATCTTCCTAATGCAATTATTCTTGATATAAGATTACCCGGAATTGATGGATGGAATGTTCTTACCAAATTAAAAGACACTTCCTCAACCAGGCATATTCCTGTTCATATGATGTCGGCTGAAGATGAAACAATAGATGCATATAAAAAAGGAGCCATAGGATATTTAAACAAACCTGTTAAACCTCATGATATGTCTAAGGCTTTTGACGAACTTGAAAATTTTATTGACCGAAAAATGAAAAATCTTCTTCTTATCGAAGATGATGAAAACTTAAGAAAAAGCATAATTAAAATAATTGGAGAAGAAAACACAAATATTATTGAAGTTGATTCCGGCAAAGATGCAATAGAAATTCTTTCTTCAAAGAAAATTGATTGTATTATTCTTGATTTAGGATTACCGGACATGACGGGGTTTGAGTTGCTTGAAATACTTGATAATAAAAAATCCATTTCTATTCCTCCCATTATTGTTTATACCGGAAAGGATTTGACCAAAGAAGAAAATCAAATACTTGAAAAATATGCCAATTCAATTATTCTAAAAGGAGTAAAATCTGAAGAAAGGCTTCTTGATGAAACATCTCTATTTCTTCATAAAATTGTAAATGATTTACCTGATAAACAACAAGAAGTAATTGAAAATTTGCACAATTCGGAAATTATTTTTAAAAATAAAAAAATACTTTTAGTTGATGATGATATGCGCAATATTTTTGCTCTTTCAAAAATATTAAAGAAAAAAGGAATGCATATTTTCAGAGCAGAAAACGGGAAAATTGCAATTGATATTTTGAAAAAAAACACAGATATTGACATTATTTTACTTGATGTAATGATGCCAATAATGGATGGATACGAAACTGCAAAGAAGATTAGAGAAATAAAAGAAATAAAAAACATTCCTATTATTTCTCTCACTGCAAAAGCAATGAAAGAAGACAGGCAAAAATGTATTGATTCAGGTTCTAATGATTATATAACAAAGCCTTTGGATATTGAAAAACTACTTTCTTTAATACGTGTTTGGTTGCATAAATAGTATTTTTTGAAATTATTTTTCAATTTTTAAAAAAAATAAAAACATCTTTGAAATAAAACTTTTTAATAATAATTTAAAATAATTAAATAACAAAAGTGAATATTCGACCAAAAATATTGATTGTTGATGACAAAAATGAAAACCTTGTTTCTCTTGAAAAGCTCTTAAAAAAATTCGATGTTGAATTTATTAGAGCATTGTCAGGAAATGAAGCTCTCTCTCTTACTCTTAAATATGAGTTTGCCCTTGGGATTTTTGATGTCCAGATGCCTGGAATGGATGGATACGAAACAGTAGAATTTATTTACGAAGACCCTGATATTAACAATTTCCCAATAATTTTTGTTTCAGCAATATTTAAAGATGAATTTCATATAATTAAGGGTATTCAAAAAGGTGCTGTTGACTTTATTTCAAAACCTATTGTTCCCGAAATTCTACAAGGAAAAGTTAATGTTTTTCTTGATCTTTACATTCAGAAAAAAAAGCTTGAAGAATCAAATATTAACTTAAAAAAAGCTAGAGAAATTGCTGAAAAAGAAAGTTATGCCAAATCAATTTTTCTAGCAACAATGTCGCATGAAATACGTACACCGATGAATGGTATCATAGGTGTTGCTGATATATTAACAAATACTGAACTTACTAAAAGTCAAAAAAATCTACTAGAAATAATTATTATTTCGGGAAACAATTTAATGACAATTATAAATGACATTCTTGATTTCTCAAAAATTGAAGCAGGTAAGCTAAAACTAGAAATTATAGACTTTAGCATTGAGGCTACTCTTATCGAAAATTTAAAATTACTTCAATTAAAAGCCAAAGATCAAGACACTAAGCTTTCCATAGATATCCGTCCTGAGGTGCCTGACTACTGCAAAGGTGATCCTTTTCGTTTAAAACAAATAATAACAAACCTTGTGAACAATGCCATAAAATTCACAAAAAATGGAAGTGTAAAAATCATTGTTGAAATTATTGAAAGTAAAGAAAAATATAATCTAATTAAATTTAACATTAAAGATACAGGTATAGGAATATCAGAGGAAGGAGTAAATTCATTATTTAAATCATATTCTCAAGTTAGCCCTTCAACAACAAGAAAATATGGTGGTACAGGCTTAGGTCTTGCTATTTCAAAAAATTTGTCTGAGTTAATGGGGGGAGAGATTGGTGTTGAAAGCGATGAAAACATCGGATCAAATTTCTGGTTTACTGTAAAATTTGAGAAAAGCAATAAAACAAAAGCATCTGAAAAATTAATAGAAAGTCCAAAAGAAAAAACACAAATATCACATAAGAAATTATCTGTTTTATTAGCTGAAGATAATATGATTAACCAAAAAGTTGCAGCTGCCAATTTAAAACGTCTGGGACATGATTTAGATATTGCAGAAAATGGTGCTGAAGCCATTAAAATGTTTAATGAAAACAAATACGATGTTATTTTAATGGACATTCAAATGCCTGTAATGGATGGCATTACAGCTACAAGGAAAATTAGGGAGATTGAAAAATCATCAAATAAACAGAAGATAAAAATCATTGCCATTACAGCAAATGCTCAAAAAGAAGATAAAGACACATGTATGGCAGCAGGTATGAATGCATTTCTCACTAAACCTTTTATTGCTAAAGAGTTAATCCAAGCCTTATTAGAAAAATAAACATTATTTCTCGTCTGGATATTTTATTCTGACATGATAAATATTCATTAATTTTTTCTTAAATATTTCTTTAATTCTTGTAATATCGCTTAAAGTAATATTTGTGTATATAAACTGATTATCGTTAAGTTGTTCTTCAATAATTTTTTCTACCAAATCATTTATTTTTTTTATATCAGGTTTTTTAATGCTTCTGGAAGCAGCCTCAACCGAATCAGCCATCATAACAACTGCAGTTTCTTTAGAAAAAGGAACAGGACCCGGATAAGTATATTTTGATTCATCAATTTCGTCAACAGAATTGAATTTCATTTTCATTAAATAAAAATAACCAACTTTTCTGGTTCCATGATGACTTCTGATAAAATCAATTATCTGATCAGGGAGATTATGTTTTTTTGCTATTTCAACTCCATTTGAAACATGATTAATAATTACAGATGCACTTTCTTCAAAAGACATTTCGTCATGTGGATTTTCATCAGTACTTTGATTTTCTGTAAAATATTCCGGTTTCGAAATTTTCCCAATATCATGATATAAAGCACCTGTACGAGCTAATAATTCATTTCCACCAATTTCAAAGATTGCTGCCTCAGCTAAATTTGCAACCTGTAATGAATGTTGAAAAGTCCCGGGTGCTAACAAAGCCAATTCGCGAAAAGCTTTATTACTCACATTTGATAATTCAATTAATGTAACATCTGTAATTAAACGGAATATCTTTTCGAAGATATAAATCAATGGGTAAGAAAAAAGTGTAAGTGTAGCACTTCCGGCAAATAATGCAAAATAATAAGGGTTTATCCCAACAATATCACCTTCTTGTATTAAGGTTAACCCGAGATAAATAAACGAATAACCTAAAAATATCATAAATGAAGTAATGAAAAACTGTGATCGTCTTTGTAAATTTACAACGCTAAATATTGCAATAATTCCTGTAATAAGTTGAGAAAAAACAAATTCGAAACTATTGGGAACTAAAAAACCAATAATTATTACAGCAATAATATGAACATACAGAGCCAAACGTGTATTAAAAAATGCTCTAATAACAATTGGAATCAAACATATCGGAACAATGTAAAGATAAACTACATTATACTTTACAACTATGCTTGTTAGATAAACCATCAGTATAATTAGCAAAAGAATTAACAATATTTTCTTGTTATCTGAATAAATATCCTTCATAAAATATAAAAGAAAAAATCTTAAAACGATAATAGAAATGGTAAGCAAAATAAGTTGCCCCGCTATTATTAAATAATATGATGATGATGAACCAAGTCTGGTCTCGTAATTTTGTTTTAATGATTCCAGAAGTAAATATTTTTCATTTGTAACCAACTCTCCTGTAGAAATAATTCTTTCACCGTTCTGAACCATTCCTCTGCTTGTAGAAATATTTTCGAGTTTTACAAGCTGCTCTGCTTCTGTTCTTTCCCTGTCATAAACAACATTTTGAATTAAATTAATTTCAATAAGCGACAAAACAAATTGTTTATCAATATCATTTGCATTCTCCAAAACATTATGAATATAATTGTAGGCACTACGAATTGTATAAAAATCTCCAATCATTTTTTCCTCTGCAACATTGTTTTTTACAACAATAATTGAATAATCATCCGACTTATCTTCAATTATGGAAGTATATTTGATAATTCCTTTTGAAAAAAGCTGATTTATAACATTGTAGCAAAATTCAAGATTTTGATTTTTATAATTATCATTCCTATTTGGATATTTTAGATTCCATTTTTTTTCAAAATCATTGGAAATATCTTGTAGCTTATCAGATGTTTGGTTTGTATTGTAAATAAAATATGGTTTAATCTGAGAAATAATATGCTCTTTTTCTTGCATAATTACTTCAGTAGGTTTATTTATTGCAAAATCGTATGGTGCAATAAGGTCGGTATGCATCCAAGGTTTACCTTTTTGAAATTCGTACTTAAACTTCCCTTCCTTTGGAAAAATTAAAAAAAGTAAAATAACACTAGTTATAAAAAGAAGATTCCTTACTATTTCCTTACCATTATCTTTAAAAAAATTAATAATTCGCTTCATGATAAAATTTTCACGAAGTTACTAAATTTATTAGAAATATTTTTGAATGGAAAATCAATTGATTCATAGTTTCATGGTTTTATAAAATTATCATCAATTATAATTAAACACCTCTCCATCTCTCCATTACTCCATTCCATCAATCAATTTTTATATTATTCCAAGTTATTTTTTGTAATATTGTAAAAAACATCAATAATGGAATTTGGAATTAGCACATTAAGTATTGTTCCTATCAGAACAGAGCCATCTAACAAATCCGAAATGGTAACACAATTATTATTTGGAGAAACATTTAGTGTTATTGACAAATATAAAGATTGGTATCAAGTAAGATTGGCATACGACAATTACGAAGGCTGGATTGAAAAACTTCAGATACTAAATATTTCACAAAACGAATTTCAAAAGCTAAATTCAGAAGAAAGTAAAATTACATTAGAACTGGTTCAGAAAACCAAGAATGTAAGTCTTAACAAAAACTATTATGTTGTTATCGGGAGTAATATTCCACCTTTAGATAATAACATTTTTAAAATCAATGATGAAGAATATTACTTTGATGGCGCAATTTCCGGATCAGTCAAACAGGAAAAAAGTAAAATAATAAAATACGCACAGATGTTTCTAAATGCTCCTTATTTATGGGGAGGCAGGACACCGTTTGGAATTGATTGTTCGGGATTTACCCAAATATGCTACAAATTATGCGGAATTAAATTAATGCGTGATGCTTCACAACAAGCTACTCAGGGCAATATAATAAATTTTATTTCTGAAGCCACTCCGGGCGATCTATTATTTTTTGATAATGAAGAAGGAGATATTGTTCACTGCGGCATCTTTTTACCTGATAATAAGATTATTCATGCGTCAGGAAAAGTAAGAATTGATGATATTGACCATCACGGCATCTTTAATTACGAATCAAAAAAATATTCACATAAACTTCGTCTTATTAAATGCGTAAATGAGTAAATGCGTAATTTATTTTTATCTGAGCCTTTTAAATGAAGTTTTTTCAATTTGCTATCAAATTTAATCATCTATCAATCAGCATATAATTTATTTTATTGTTCTGTATAATTAGATGAATCATTAGAGAATTAAAAAGAATTAGTGAAATTAATTTCTCTATATTAAAATTTGTTTATAATATTGTTGTTTAATTAAAAAATTAATGAGTAATTGGAAATTAAAATCTGAGAAAAATATTAAAGGAGCGGAATTATTGATAAGAAATTCTTTGTGTTCTTCTAGTGTTCATTGCTCTTATTATAGTAATGTTCAATTAATGTTACATATTTTATTTACGGACATTGGAAAATCTGAAAGTGAGATTGAAAGTGATGCAAAACAAGGTTCTATTGACGAAAACGGATATCATAATTGGTTAAAGAATACAATTACAAGAGAATTAATAACAAGAGATTTTATGATAGTACGGGATTTTAATAATTTTCTCGGACAGTTAAAAGCATTAAGAGTAAAAGGAGATTATAAAAATTCAATTATTAATGAAAGGAAAGCAACTGATGCTGTTGGTTTTTCAAAAATTATTAAAGAAATTTTAGAAGAAAAATTTAGTATATGAAAGCACGTGACTTTATTGAAAATAGATTACAATACTTAATAGAATGTTTTCCTCAAATGAAAGTTAGTTATGAATTTGATAATTTTTCAAATTCACATTTCATTGAAGTATTGCCTAGCAGTGAATTTAGGAAAAATTCTAAATATTCAGAATATGAGACTAATTTAATTATTGATTTTATATCAGAATTCCCGAATGAAGATATTGTTTTTGTAACAAAGAATGATTTAATTGAAATTGAAAATCCTTCGTTTGTAAAAAAGGGTCATTTGTTTGACAAGAAACCTCTTTTTTGGAATTCTAATATTTGGTCTAATAGTTCAATTTTGGATTTCAATTTAAAATTTAAAAAGTTTCCAGAAAAGAATATTAACTCAATTGATTTAACAAATGCAGGATTTGGATCGTTTAGCTCTGATAGTATAATTGTAAATCCAATAAAAGAACAACCAATTGATATTATTGTAAATAGCGATGATTTTGCATTAGCTGCTTAAAATTCATATTATGGAAAAAGATGCATTTAAATTATTGAATATAATATTGATTGAAAGTTCTTTTAAAAGAGAACCTCAAATTGATTTTGATAATCAGAATATACATAATAATATTAATATTGATGTTCAAAACTCAACTGAAAATTCAAATATTCTATATGTAACAGTTATTATGGATTTTGATACATCTATTGACAATAAAAAATTTATATCCTCAAAAATACAAATGCTTGGAGTGTTTGAATTTGGAGAAAAATTGCCTTTATCATTAGATAGTTTTGCTAACATTAATGCTCCCGCAATTATTTTTCCATTTATCAGAGAACATTTATCAAATGTGTCAATGAAGGCAGGAATACAACCAATTTTATTACCTCCGATTAACTTTGTTGCATTAGCAAAAGACAAAAAGAAGAAATAACTACACAGAACACGCAATATAAAAAATTGGGCGGAAAGTGGTTAGTTGAAGAGATATGCTATAAAGTAACTGTGTCGTAAATTGAAAAATTAGTATTTCAAAATGCCCAACTTTTCATATTGCCATCGTTAAATTACACTTTTTCATAAAACATTCAAAAATATAATTACTTTTGCCCTAGAAATTTCAAAACAGAAATTTTAACGTTTTATTTATACTACTTCTTAACAATTTTGCAACCCCGATAGCTATCGGGGAAAACTGTTTAGAAGTAGTAATGCGGTACAAAACAAAACTGGAAATTTTGCAATTCTGTTCCGTACAAGTAAAAATATTTTCTTCGGGGCAGGGTGAAATTCCCGACCGGCGGTTATAGTCCGCGACTCCTGTTTATAAACAGGATTGAGCCAGTGAAATTCCGGCACCGACAGTATAGTCTGGATGATAGAAGAACATATATCAATAACCCATATATTGGGATATTGATATAATATTATATAGCCCTGAAGATTAAAACTCTTTAGGGCTTTTTTTATGTTAAAAATTAAAGACATTAAATTTATGAAAATGGCTATAGACCTATCAAAAAAAGGCTATGGCACTGTTAATCCTAATCCTTTGGTTGGAGCTGTTATCGTTAAAAACGGAGAAATCATTGGTGAAGGTTATCATGAATATTATGGTGGACATCATGCTGAAATTAATGCAATAAATAATGCAAAAGAGAGTGTAAAGGGAGCAACAATGTATGTTACTTTGGAACCCTGCAATCACTATGGAAAAACACCACCATGTACTGACAGGATTATAAAGGAGAAATTTTCAAGGGTTGTAATCGGAATAATGGATTCTAATAAAATTGTAATCGGAAAAGGAGCAAAGAAATTAAGACAAGCAGGAATACTTGTTGAGACAGGAATAATGAAAGACGAAATCAATATAATAAATGAAGTTTTTATAAAATATATAACTACAAAACAACCTTTTTGTGCCATGAAAACTGCAATGTCTTTTGATGGGAAGATATCAACTTATACTGGAAATTCAAAATGGATATCCAACGAAAAATCAAGAAAATGGGTTCATGAATTAAGGCATCGTTATTCCGGTATAATGGTTGGCGTGAATACTATCATAAAGGACGATCCTGATCTGACTGACAGATCTGATTACGAAATAAAAAAACATCCGGTTAGAATTGTTTTAGATTCTAATGGCAGAACACCTCTTAACTCAAAAATTCTTAACACTTCTTATGCCAAAACAATTATTGCTGTTACTGAAAATGCCAATAGTAAATTTATTAAATCAGTAAACAAAAATGGAGCTAAGGTGATTATCTGTCCCGAAAAAGATAAAAGAGTTGATCTTTCATATTTGATGCATGAATTAGGTAAGCAGAGCATAGACAGTATTTTGCTTGAGGGCGGAAGTACCCTGAACTTTTCTGCTTTAAAAGAAGGTGTTGTAGATAAAATATTTTCGTTTATTGCTCCAAAACTAATAGGAGGAGATACATCCAAAACGCCTGTTGGCGGGTTGGGATTTGATTCACTTGAAAAAGCTATTTCATTAAATATTAAAAACATCAAAAGGTTTGACCAGGATATTCTGGTTGAAGCTTATATAATTTGAAACAATATGTTTACAGGAATTATTGAGGAAACAGGAAGAATAAAATCTATCAAATGGAACGGTAAATCGGCCGTTATTGATATTTATGCTATGAAAATACTGGATGATATAAAAGTTGGCGACAGTATAAATACCAATGGCGTTTGCCTTACTGTTACTTCGTTTGGTATAAAAATATTTTCGGTAGATGTGATGGCGGAAACCATGCGCAGAACCAATCTGGGCTGCTTTAAGCCCGGTTCAGAAGTAAATCTGGAAAGAGCACTCAAGCTAAAAGACAGACTCGGAGGACATCTTGTAAGCGGTCATATTGACGGCACAGGCATTATTACTGAATTAAAGAAAGAAGATAATTCGTTGTGGATTACAATCAGAGCCAATGAATCTGTTTTAAAATACATTATTTTCAAAGGTTCGGTTTCTATTGATGGTATTAGTTTGACTGTTGCAAAAGTTTATAATAAACGGTTCAAAGTTTCAATCATTCCGCATACAGCACAAGAAACAACACTTCTATCTAAAAAAATAGGCGAAGAAGTAAATATCGAATGTGATTTAATTGGAAAGTATATTGAGAAATTCATTTCAAATGATGCAAATACAAAACAACAATCCAATATTGATATGGATTTCCTCAGAAAAAATGGATTTTAGATATAAACAAAAAATAATAACATATAAAAAATAAATAAACTAATGAGTGAATTTAATACAATAAGAGAAGCTATAGAAGATATCAAACAAGGAAAAATGGTAGTTGTTGTTGATGACAAACGGCGTGAAAACGAAGGCGACCTGATAATGGCAGCAGAAAAAGTAACACACAATGCAATTAATTTTATGTCGAAGCATGGTGGAGGGTTGATATGTATGCCTATTATTAAAGACAAGCTAAACGAATTAAATATAGGTATGATGGTAACAGAAAATACTGATATACACAAAACTGCATTTACAGTTTCCATTGATGCCACTGAAAACACAACCGGTATCTCTGCTCATGAAAGAGCGTTTACGATTAAAAAAGTCTTAAATCAAAAATCAAAACCCAGAGATTTCAACAAACCCGGACACGTGTTTCCATTAGAATATAAAAAAGGTGGTGTTTTAGTAAGGGCTGGCCATACCGAAGCTGCAGTTGATTTAGCAAAACTTGCTGAGCTATACCCGGCAGGTGTTATTTGTGAAATCATGAATGATGACGGCTCAATGGCTCGCGTTCCTGAATTAAAAGAATATGTAAAAAAACATAATCTTAAACTAATTACCATTGCAGACCTTATCGATTACAGAAGAAGGCATGAGAAACTGATAGAAAGAGTTTCGGAGGTAAATTTACCAACAAAACACGGAATATTTAAAGGAATAGGATTCAGGGATAAAATTACAGGAGAAGAGCATTTTGCAATGATTATGGGCGACATAGGTAATGGTAAACCTGTGCTTACCAGAGTTCACTCAGAATGTTTAACAGGTGATGTTTTCGGTTCTTTAAGATGCGATTGCGGAGAACAGTTGAGTGAAGCATTACAAAAAATAGCAAATGAAAGTAGGGGAATATTATTATATATGCGCCAGGAAGGACGGGGAATAGGGCTAATAAACAAATTAAAAGCCTATCATTTGCAAGACAATGGAATGGATACAGTAGAAGCAAATGAAGCCCTTGGATTTCCGGCAGATCTTCGGGATTATGGCATAGGTGCTGAAATTCTTGCCGATTTGGGTGCAAAAGAATTACGATTAATGACAAATAATCCTAAGAAAATTTCCGGGATTTACGGATTCGGACTTAAAGTAGTGGAAAGAGTCCCAATTAAAATACATCATAATAAAAATAACCATTTTTACCTTGAAACTAAAAAAATCAAATTAGGGCATATTTTATAATTTAAATAATATCAAACTCTTATTTCATGAAACACTAATAATTAGTTTTTAAACACGGGGGAATGATTATAAATCGAAATTTGAAACTTGAAATTCGAAATTTGGAAAAACTCATTTTGACTACCTAATTTCTAATTATAAATTTTTCTAATAAATAAAAATAACTAAAACTAAACTAACTACAAAAATATAAACACATGAAAACAATTGAAGGAAAATTAAATGCAAAAAATTTAAAATTTGGAATAGTCGTTGGGAGATTTAATGAATTTATCAGCAGCAAACTGTTAAGTGGAGCTATTGACGCCTTAAAACGTCATGACGCTGAAGATGAAAATATTGAAGTTGCCTGGACCCCAGGTTCCTTTGAAATTCCGTTGATAGCTAAAAAAATGGCAAAATCTAAAAAATTTAATTCCGTTATTTGTCTTGGTGCAGTTATAAGAGGAGCAACACCACATTTTGATTATGTTGCCAACGAAGTATCAAAAGGAATTGGCAATGCCATGCTTGAAACAGAAGTTCCAATTATATACGGTATATTAACAACCGACAACATTGAACAAGCAATTGAAAGAGCCGGTTCCAAGTCTGGAAATAAAGGATTTGATGCAGCTATGGCAGCTATAGAAATGGCAAATTTGATAAATAATTTGTAAGATTGTAGCTACTCAGCCATTATTTTTACTTTAATAGCCACAGATTCACAGATTTAAAAAAAATATTTTCATAAATCTGTGAATCTGTGGCAAGTATATTTTTTTTAACATTTTAAATTGTCTGAACAATTACTATTTTTTATTGATTTAGGCAAAAACAAGGAAATCAATCTTTATTTTTATACTATTTTTCAACAATTTTAATTATTGATTTTATGACTTTTAAGAAATATTATCAACTAATGTTAAAAACAATTTGTCTTGATTTTGCATATTAATGACTACTTTTATTCGCTCTTTAAAAATGATTTAAAAATTAACAATTATAACTAATTATTTTAAATTTAAACAAATCAAAAACCAAAAACTAAAATGCTTATGAAAAAGAACAGACTATTTATGTTTTTAGCGTTAATGCTTTTTTCAACAATGACCTTTGCACAAGGTTATGTTAAGGGAGTAATTAAAGATGCTGACACAAGAGAAACCTTAGTTGGTGCAACAATTGCTATTCAAGGCACCACTACCGGAACAATTACTGAAGTTAATGGAGACTTTAAACTTCAAATACCTGAAGGAGACCAAACAATTGAAATTTCTTTTGTTGGATATACTTCAAAATTAATAAAAGTAAATATTGCAGATGGAAAAACAAAAAATCTTGGCTCTATTTTACTTGAAGCAAAGTTTTTCGGATTAACAGGTATTAACATTGTTGCCGATCGTGCAAAAGAACGTGAAACTCCTGTTGCTTTTACCGATGTGAAAGCTGCACAAATTGAAGAACAACTTGGTTCTCGTGACATTCCAATGGTAATGAATGCAACTCCAAGTGTTTATGCAACAATGCAAGGTGGTGGAGCTGGTGATGCACGTATCAGTGTTCGTGGATTTAACCAAAGAAACGTAGCAATTATGATTAATGGTGTACCTATAAACGACATGGAAAATGGTTGGGTTTATTGGTCTAACTGGGACGGTGTTGGTGATGCAACATCATCTATTCAGATGCAAAGAGGATTAAGTGCTGTTAACCTTGCTACTCCTTCAATTGGTGGTACAATGAACATCATTACAAATCCTGCAAAAATGGAGGCCGGTTTTAAAATCAAGCAAGAATTTGGTTCTGGAAAATTCTTAAAAACTACAATCTTTGGAAATACAGGACTAATTAATGGCAAATATGCCTTAAGTGCTGGTGTTGTTAAAAAATCAGGTGTTGGACAAATTGACAAAACCTGGACTGATGCTTATGCATATTATTTAGGTGCATCCTGGAATATTAACAAAAGCAACCGCTTAGAGTTTTATGCAGTTGGTGCTCCACAACGTCACGGACAAAATTTGTACAAACAAAATATTGCTGCATACGACCATGCATTTGCCGAAGGACTTGATGATTATGATCCTGCAGCATTAGATGATTATGATGAAGCAGGTCTAATGTACAACGAAAACTGGGGTGCAGTTAGCAACAGTTATACAGGACAACAATATTGGAATGGAAAAGCTCATGATCGTTATAATGAAGATTTTATTAATGAAAGAGAAAATTATTTCCATAAACCACAGATTAACCTTAACTGGTACACACAATGGAGCGAAAAGTTAACTCAATATACTATTGCTTATTATTCAGGTGGTACAGGTGGTGGTACTGGCACTTATGGAAGTGTTAAATGGGATTACTCAGGACCTTCTAGATTTGTTGACTTTGATGCTACTATTGCTAACAATTCAGTTAGTGATACTGCAAAGGGTATTTTAAGAAACAGTGTTAACAACCAATGGACAATTGGAGCTATTTCAAAATTCAACTACAAAGCCAGCGAAAAGTTAAAACTTAACTGGGGTGTTGACTGGAGAAAAGCATCAATACATCACTTCCGCGAAGTACGTGATCTTCTTGGTGGCGGCTTCTATGTTTATAATGGAAATGATTTTGCTGCTTCAAGTAATAAGGTTCTTGGCGACAAAATTGCTTACGATAACACAAACACAGTTGACTGGTTTGGCGGATATTTACAAGGTGAATATAAATCCGGAAACTTCTCAGCTTATGGTATGGCAGGTTACTCAATGATTAAATATTCTTATACCGACCATTTTACAGAACTTGAGGATGGTAGTGAATTATTTATTGCATCCGATTGGATTGGTGGTATGCAAATTAAAGGTGGTGCTGCATATAACCTCAACGAAAGTTTTTCAATAT
>Ga0208905_1000483_pt1 | contig 19977 bp, 17 predicted proteins | sample AntAceMetag02UKS_FD_184776 | JGI IMG/M metagenome (GOLD analysis project Ga0208905, IMG submission 184776) | Saline lake microbial communities from Ace Lake, Antarctica - Antarctic Ace Lake Metagenome 02UKS (SPAdes) (version 2) | ecosystem: Environmental > Aquatic > Non-marine Saline and... | reverse complement strand
TGCGGCAGACGAGGACGTCTCTGCAGGGGTGTCATGGCTGGCCTCCCAGCAGAATGAAGACGGCGGCTTTGGCTGGGCAGTGGGTGCAGAGAGCGACTGTGATGATACCTCATCAGCAGTTGAGGCCCTCATCGCAGGCGGGACGCCACAGGATGCGTCCGTTATCCGCAATGCTGTTTCTTACCTGAAATCCATGCAGCAGGCAGACGGCGGGTTTAACTACGGCGGGTCGAGTGCGACAAATTCTGCATCAGACTCCTGGGTAATTCAGGCACTTGTTGCGGCAGGAGAGGATCCCCTCAGGTGGACGACTGCTACTGGCAACACCCCCATCTCCCATCTGCTGGGGTTCCAGGCAGATGAAGGGTATTTCAGATGGACGTCTGTTCTTACCGACTCCGCCTGTAAGATGACGGCAACTGCAATCCCGGCACTGACCGGCAGACCGTTCCCCATCATTCCGGTGAAGGGTGCAGTGCCGGTTGCACCGCCTGCACCGGTGGCGACACCTGTGCAAACGCAGGCATCGGCAGTTACTGTTGGAGATACACCCTCCACTGCCCCGGCATCAGGCGGACGGACCCTCACCGATGACTTCGGACGTGAGGTATACCTGTCGTCCCCGCCCCAGCGCATTGTCTCATTAGCACCGGCCAATACCGAAATACTCTATGCACTGGGTCTCGGGGACAAAGTTGTCGGGGTGACCGACTACTGTAACTACCCCGCAGAGGCCCTCGCCGTTGAGAAGGTCGGTGGCTACAGTTCAGTGAATATCGAAAAGGTCCTGCAGGCAAAACCCGATCTTGTGGTGGCGTCATTCGGCAACACAGAGGAGGTTATCGCCCACCTGGAAAGCCTTGGTGTCACCATCCTTGCCCTTAACCCCGCCTCCATCAGGGATGTTCGGGATAATATCCTCCTCGTCGGTGAGGCAACCTGGACGGATGACGAAGCAGCATCTGTGGTGAGTGATCTGCAGACACGGATTGATGCGGTAAAAGAGGCGGTTGCATGCGCTGACACCACTCCGTCTGTTGTTCATATGGTCTGGAATGATCCTATCTGGGTCAGCGGCAGCGGTTCGTTTCAGGACGAGATGTTTGCCATAGCAGGCGCCACCAATGCCTTCTCCTCAGTGGATGGCTGGGAAATCGTGAGTATGGAGGAGTTCATCGTCACTGACCCTGATGTCATCATCGTGAACTCCGGCTCCGGGATGGGGGGAGGTCATTATGACATGCTCTACCAGTATATCACGGAAGAATCCCGGTTCCAGGGACTGAAAGCCGTACAGGAAGACCGGGTTTATGTGGTTGACTCTGATATCATCGACCGGGGCAGTCCGCGTATCGTGGACTCCCTTGAGGTTGTGGCACGTGATATTCATCCGAAATGCTTCCCGGAAGAAGATACTGCTCTGCCGGCTGCAACACAGAGTCCTGCCCCATATATCGGTGTGGCGGCAGCTGTGGCGGCCTTCGGATGCTGTCCCAGGAGGCAGGGTGAGTGATCGGACGGATACCGGCTGTCATTGCAGCCCTCCTCGTTTCTTTTCTCGTCCTCTCTTCCCCGGTCTTGGCCGGGGAATGGGTGCCTGCGGGGTCCCATCAGCCAGGTTTTCCCATCACGGATGTGGCGGTCTCCGGTGACGGAGCATACGGCGCCCTCGCCGGGGGTGATGGCCTCATTCTTCTGACAGTGGGAGGAGCCGAGTGCTGGCGCAGCCCGAAAGGAAGCTACAGTTCCGTTGCCCTGTCTGGTGACGGGAGCATTCTTGCAGGAGGTGGTGCCGGGCTTCTCGTCCTGAACAGAAACACCACCGTCCCGGTAACGGTGCGGTCCAAAAATTATGTAAATGACATCGCAATGACTGCAGACGGCAGCCGGATTGTTGCAGCGGTCGATGACGAAACTCTGCGCCTCTATACATTGGCAGGGGATCTGGTCTGGAGCACAGACACAGGTGATGATCTGGTATCGGTTTCAATCGGTCCGGACGGGACGTATATTGCAGGCGGGACTGAAACCGGGAATGTGGTGCTCTTCTCCGGTACCGGGGATGAACGCTGGACCTATGCCATCTCACACCAGCCGGTGACCTCGGTGGCTGTGGCAGACGGTGCCCGGACAATTGCTGCAGTCTCTGCAGATGGTGCAGTCTCCCTGCTCTCACGGGCGGGAGGTCTCCTCTGGTCCGGATCTGCACCGCATGCAGGTGGTGTCTCTGTCTCTGCAGACGGTGCGTCTGTTTCGGTAACAGACCGGCAGGGTATCTGGTTCATTGAGCGGGACGGCACCCCGGCCGGTCAGATTCCGGGTATGGACGCCTCGGTTGCCGCTGCAATGGACGGCAGCGGAAGTGTGGTGATGGTGACAGATGGTGCCCGTATCAGTGTATTTATCCGGGAGGCCACGACCGCAGCGGAAGGAACAGGATTTCCCGCAGCAGCTGCAGAAAAGAGCGGTTCCTCATCTGCGGCGCCCCTCACCCCGACAGTGTCAGATAACCTCACGCCTGGCAAGGGAGCCCCGGTTTCGACGCAGTCACCTGCCCCGTTTGTGCCGGTGATAGCAGGCCTGCTTCTCACAACGGGCCTCACTGCGGCGGGCAGACGCTACCGGAAAAATAATCCGGATTTATCCGAATAAACCACGCATTTTCCTTTTTTCCTGCAGCTCTTTTCTGTGGTAAGGACAGAATAACGGGAGACTGCCGCTGGCGGAAGACTGCACGCTCTTCACGGGAGCTTAAAAAAGGAATCTCTGTTTTGTTTATTATTCGCGGCTGCGGACCAGCGATTCAAAGGCTGCCTGGTAGGCATTCGGGCTGGGTTTGATGATGGCCACCGGAATATCGACGATACGTTCCACAAGGGCGGTGAGAATCGGGGCACAGATGATGCCTATGGCCCCGTCTTTTTCTGCACGGACAGCAGTGATGACGACCTCTTCCATCGTATTTGCGCTGTAGCCGCGGATGCGGTAGGTCGTATCGTCTATAGTATATTTCACCGACTGGAGTTCATCCAGGAGAAACTTTGCAGCAATGATAGCAACGAAGTCCTTCTCTTTTGGGTCGAGGGCATTAGCAATTGCCTTCACCAGTGAGAAACGGGGGTCGCGGTCCCCGGAGGTGATCTTATAGAGAGTTGCAGGGGGGATATCCACCATCCCTGCCAGTTCCTTTATGCTTATGCCCCGGCGGTCAAGTTCTTCTTCCAGTGCGGTCCTGAAATCTGTCTCAAATACACGGGCTGCAAACATCAATTGTTCATTAGAACAGCATTGTCTTAAGGGTATCCGAAACCCCGGCTGAGGGTCTCCTGCTGTATCAGGGAGGGAATTTGTTTCGTTCTCTGTACCGACATCTGTATTCTGTTACGTGCAGAATGGGAAATGCACTTCTCTCATTCGTTCATTGGAGTATCTGCCGCATTATATCCGCCAGCGTATATCCATCAGAGAAATGCCGGAGAAAACAACAGGGTCAGCCCGGAGGTGTCCGGTTGACTTACGCCTTATATATTATGGGCAAGGCATAGTATCTTTCATGCAGGACCCGGAACCATTTCTTGTGGGCGGCGAGTGGCGCACCAGCCCGGCCGTCCTGGATGTCGCTGATCCCTATCTTGGCTGTACGGTGGGGTCAGTCTGTTTAGCAGGAAGAGAAGACTGCAATGATGCCCTTATTGCAGCAGCAGCCGGTTTTACGCAGATGCGGGATCTTCCTGCATACCGGCGTTCAGAGTGTCTCATGGCGATGGCAGACTACCTGGATGAGCATGAGGACGAGGCGGCAGAGCTGATCACCTCTGAGGCAGGCAAACCCCGGCGGGCGGCAGAAGGGGAAGTGATGCGTTCGGCTGACACCCTCCGTGTTTCAGCAGAAGAGGCCCGCCGCATCGGGGGTGAGATTCTCCCCCTGGACTGGACCGAAGGGGGGGAGGGGCGGACCGGATATCTCTACCGGGTGCCGCTGGGCATCATCCTCGGAATTACCCCCTTCAACTTCCCGCTCAACCAGGCCTGTCATAAACTCGGGCCCGCTCTTGCCGCGGGTAATGCCTGTATCCTTAAACCGGCCTCAACAACGCCGCTTTCTACCCTCTTCCTCGGTGAAGCGGCCCTGGCCGCAGGCGTGCCCCCCGGGGCTCTCTCAGTCCTCCCCTGCCTGCCGGAGACCGCAGAGGCGATGGTCTGTGACCCGCGGGTGGCGATGGTCTCGTTTACCGGCAGCCCGGAGGTGGGCTGGCACCTGCAGGCCGTGGCACGGACACCGCGGGTCGCACTTGAGCTGGGCGGCAATGCGGCGGTCATCGTGCATGAGGACGCTGACCTCGCGTACGCGGCCAGCCGGATTGTCCGCGGTGCCTTCTCGTACAGCGGGCAGGCCTGTATCTCAGTCCAGCGTGTCCTTGTCCATCACGCGGTCTATGAGGAGATGCGTCTGTTAATCTGTGAACGTGCGGCAAGCCTCGTCACCGGTAACCCGTGCTCACCGGAGACCGATGTAGGCCCGATGATCAGTGAATTTGCAGCGATTGCAGCAGAGAAGAAGATTCAGGATGCGGTGGAGGCAGGGGCGATCTGCTGTACCGGTGGCATCCGTGAGGGCGCCATCCTCCATCCGACGGTGCTGGAAAACACCGATCCTGAGATGGGCGTGAACGCAACAGAACTCTTTGCCCCGGCCCTCACCCTCACCCCCTATCGAACGTGGACAGAAGCAGTCGCAATGGCAGCAGATACCCCGTACGGGCTGCAGGCCGGCATCTTCACCAATGACCTCATACGCATCCGGGAGGCGGCCCGCGGCATCCCGGTGGGGGGCCTCATCGTCAACGACATCCCGACATTCCGGATGGATCATATGCCCTATGGTGGCACAAAAGGCTCAGGAATTGGTCGGGAAGGGCCCCGTTCCGCCATCCGGGAGATGACCGAGGAACGCCTCATTGTCATCAACGGGAAGACCGGGTGCTGAAAACCTTCTTCTTCCTTCTTCCCGTTTTCTTCTGCAGAGCTTTTTTCCCTTCGGCACCGCTATACTATCATTATATGCTCAGCAGGTACAGGGGATGCATGCTGGGTGCTGCCATCGGTGATGCACTTGGGATGCCGCAGGAGACGCTGCCTCCCTCCCTCTCGCGTCTGGAGGGGAGTTATGGAAAACCGCTGCGCCGCCACCCAAATGAGGGCCTTCGACCGGGCCAGTTCACGGATGATACGCAGATGATGCTTTGTGCAGCTGAACTGTTGGCTGAAGGGGCGTTTACCCCGAAAGAATATGGCAACAGGCTGGCTGCCATACATGCAAGGAAAAAGCTGCGGTTCCCTGATGGCACGGTTTCAACAGCCTGTGCCCGTATCGCCGCCGGCCAGCAGGACACCGGGCGTGCCTCAACCACCAGCGGGTGCCTGCCCCTTGCGGTGCCGTTTGCCCTCGGCTACCGGGATGGTGACAGGATGCGTGAGCAGCTGCAGGCCGCCTGTGAGGTAACCCATACCCATCCTGCCGCCTATGGTGCTGCCATCTCCTATGCGCTCTTTCTGCGTGCAGTGCTGCATCGGCATCCCGATCCCTTCCGCGTGGCAGAGGAGATTGCACGGGAGTATGACGTTCAGCTTGCCGGGAGTATCAGAAATGCCCTTGCACTGGAAAAGGAGGGCCTCTCACTGGAGACCGCACTGATTTCCGTGGGCAACGATGTCGCGGTCTATCACACGTATCCCTTATCCCTCTTCCTGATGGCCCGTCTCGGTCAGGATGAAGCGTTTTTGTCGGTTGCCACCCATGTCGGCGGTAACACTGATACCATCGGGTTTATCTGCGGATCATGGCTCGGTGCGGCAGAGGGAACCGCCGCGTTTGGCAGTGAACTAATGATGAACCTGGAAGATCGGGCACGGATTGAGGAGACTGCAGAACTGCTCTTTGACGTGGTTTCAGGAAAGAATTAATTCCTGTATACAACGATATATTTTTATGGAAATTGCGATCATTGGAGCCTCCGGTTTTACCGGTGGAGAGCTCATCCGCCTCCTTGCCGGTCACTCCGAAGGGGATGTAGTCTGTGCAACCTCCCGAAAGCTTGCGGGAACAGCGGTCGCTCAGACCCATCCGCACCTCAGGGGATTTACTGATCTGGAATATACGAACCCTGATGTGGGTGATATCGATGTCGATGTCGCCTTCCTCGCTGTGCCGCACACGGCGGCAATGCAGTATGCAGGAAGCCTGATGGAACAGGGCATCCGGACCATTGACCTTTCGGCCGACTACCGCCTCCCGCAGGATACCTATGAGAAGGTATACGGTGTTGAGCACACGGATTACCATACCGTGCCCTATGGTCTCCCGGAGCTGCACCGAAACGAGATCCCCGGGGCCCTCCTTGTGGCAAACCCGGGTTGTTTCCCTACCGGTGCGACACTTGCCGCAGCCCCGCTTGCGAAACGGGCACACACCATCATCTATGACTCCAAGACCGGTGCCTCCGGTGCCGGTGTCTCACCTTCGGTCACCAATATGTATACCAGTGTTGGCGACAACCTCTTCGCGTATAAGATGACAGCTCACCGGCATGTGGCAGAGATGCGGCAGGAGATGGCCTTTTTGGGCTCCTCTGCCTCTGTGCACTTCACGCCGCATCTTCTGCCGGTGAACCGCGGTATCCTCACGACCGCTCACATCCTCCTTGATGAACCAGTCACTCAGGAGGAAGTGGATGCCCTCTATGAGGAGTGGTATGGTCGTGAGTACTTTGTGCGCCTCCAGGCGCCGTCCCTTTCCGGTGTCCGGGGCAGCAACTTCTGCGATGTGGCATTTGAAGTTGAAGAAGGCGGCAAACGGGTGGTTGCCGTCTCTGCAATTGACAATCTGGTAAAGGGTGCCTCCGGGCAGGCAATTCAGAATATGAATCTTATGTGCGGGTGCGCTGAACCCGACGGCCTGATGGTCGTCCCTCTGCGGCCCTGATAAAAACAGCGGTGAACAAACGATGAAAGTACGAGATGTAATGACTCCCCGGCCGATATCGGTCAGCAGAGACACCCCGGTAAGCAAAGTCTCCCTCCTGATGAAGAAGAACCGTATCGGGGGGATACCGGTCACTGAAAGCGGAAAAGCGGTTGGTATTGTGACAGAAACAGATATCCTCTCCCTCCTCACGATGCCGGAAATAAATGACGATCTCTGGCTGCCGTCACCCTTTGAGATTATTGAGATTCCCATTCGTGAGCTGATGAACTGGGAGAAGACGAAAGAGGCACTCTCTGACGTCGGCGACATGCCAATCTCAGAGGTGATGTCAGATGACCTTATCTGTACATCACCGGATGTGGATATTGAGGAAGCAGCCAGTATCATGATGAAAGAAGGGATCGCCCGCCTGCTGGTCGTTGAAGACGAAATTCTGGTGGGTATCGTAACCCGTGCAGATCTGGTCCGCGGACTTGGTGCCCGCTACGGAGAACCGGAGGAGTAATGCAGAGTATCTGCCTCGTTGAAGGTGTCAGGGCGGCCGGTGTGCGTGAGGGCAAGTACGGGGTGGCGCTCATTGCTGCATCCGGCACTGCCGCGGCCGTCTTCACCAAAAATCTGGTTTCAGCAGAGCCGGTCCACCTGATGCGTGAACGCATGACGGCAGGCACGCTGGACGGCATCGTCGTCAATGCGGGAAATGCCAATGTCTTTACGGGGACTCAGGGATACACCGATGCCTGCCGGATGGCTGAAGATGCGGCGATCGTGCTCGGGACCGTTCCGGAACGGATCGGAGTCGCATCAACGGGTGTCATCGGGCGGTATATGAAGATGGATATCTTGACCCGTCAGATCAGAGAAGCAGGTGGCATGCTCCGCAGCGACGCCACAGCAGAGACAGATGCCGCCCGGGCCATCATGACGACCGATCTCGTCGAGAAGCATGCGGCAGCGGTCCGTGATGGCTTTGTGGTGGCAGGCATCACCAAAGGAAGTGGCATGATCGCCCCGAATATGGGGACGATGCTTGCCTTCGTCTATACCGATGCCACGATAGCGGCACCGGCGCTGCAGGAGGCTCTGCAGACGGCGGTCACACGGAGTTTTAACCGGGTGGTCGTTGACGGCGACACCTCAACCAATGACTGTGTCTTCTGTACGGCCACCGGCCGACGGGAGACGCCGGATATGGCTGTCTTTCAGGAAGCACTGGAGGAGGTCTGCATCTCTCTTGCCCGCCAGATAGCAGCAGACGGCGAAGGTGCGACCAAACTGATTGAGGTCAGAGTGACCGGGACACAAACAGAAGAAGATGCAGCAGCAGTGGCCCGGACGATCGTGGGTTCTCCCCTGGTGAAGACCGCAGTCTACGGGAATGATCCGAACTGGGGTCGTATCATTGCTGCTGCCGGTCGTGCCGGAGTAGACTTTGACCCCGTTACCGCGACCATTGCAGTGACAGACGGCACCAGGCGGGTGATCCTTGCAGATAAGGGCAGGATATGTGCCGATAACGTGATGTACCCGGAAGAACTCGCAAAAGCGGCGTCCCTGATGGGTGGAGCAGAGGTTATTTTTGAAGTTTCACTCACTGCAGGCACTGCATCGGCTACCGCCTGGGGCTGTGACCTAACAGAACGGTACGTGGAGATCAACGGGAAGTATACAACATGAAACGTGAAGAAGTGCTGATGGAGGCGATGCCCTATATCCAGAAGTTCCATGGCAAAACGATTGTCATCAAACTCGGGGGACATGCAATGGTGGACCAGAAGATCCTTGATACGGTCATCCAGGACGTTGTCCTCCTGCGATATGTGGGAATAAATGTCGTCCTTGTCCATGGCGGGGGCCCGGAGATCACCGAGAAGATGGTGGCGATGGGCAAGAAACCGAAGTTTGTGGCCGGGCTGCGGATAACAGACACCGAGACGATGGAGATTGCCCAGATGGTCCTTGTGGGTAAGATTAATGATAATATCGTCTCTGACATCGCGAAGTTCGGTGCCCTCGGGGTGGGTATCTCCGGCAATGACGGCAACCTCCTTATTGCCCGCAAGGCAGGGACAAAGACCGTGATGGTGGATGAAACCTCACAGGAGATTGATCTCGGGCTGGTTGGTGATATCGAGGAGGTCAATTCCCGTATTCTTGAAGATCTGCTGGCAAACCACTACATCCCGGTGGTGGCCCCGGTTGCAATCGACCGGAAGGGGCATTCCCTCAATGTCAATGCCGACACTGCCGCAGGGGAGATTGCAGTCGCCCTGAATGCATATAAGCTCATAAACCTCTCAGACATAGACGGTGTGATGAATGCGAACCGAACCCGCACCTACCAGCGTCTCACAATACCAGAGGCTGAGTCGCTCATCACAGACGGAACCATCGTGGGAGGGATGATCCCGAAGCTGGAGTCCTGCCTGTATGCGCTGAACCACGGTGTCCTGTCAGCACATATCATTAACGGCAACCGTGAACATAATCTGCTCCTGGAACTCTTCACCGATAATGGCGTCGGGACGATGATTCACCTGCTCTGAAGGAAAAGGAGGCTCTTCGCTGAATAGTGTGGGTAAAATATCTCAGAAATTCTCCTTTGCACAGGTGGGAACACAATTGTAGCACAGGCAAAATCCCCGGAAATAGGTGGAACCGGAGGGATGCCCGCCCATCCCTCCGGGGAACCCATCACACTTTGGAGTGGGTCTGCAGGGAGGGGGCACCCCCTCTCTTGCTTATCGTCAGAACCAAAAGACGATAAAATTCCGAGGATATTGACAGGACTTTGGTTCATGTGGAATATGAATTCACTCATTTTAAGAACCCACATGGAACAGCGATGAAACGAAAATGATCGTTTTCGGCATCTTTTTAACTCAGTATCGCTGAAAATTTTCTATGAATATGGTGGGGAACAGCCAGGATTCTCATATGGCAATGAGATTTTTCGTTATTGCCAGCCTGACACTCCTCTCATTTACGGTGGTCACAGCAGGTCTCATGGCGGGTGTCACGATACTGCTGGCCCATCTCTTCTATATCCCAATAATCCTGGAGGCCTACTGGTTTCACCGGAAACTCCCTCTCTTCGCATCCGGTGTCGGCCTCATCTATCTTCTCCTTGTGGTAGGATTTGGCAACACCACTCTGGTTATTTTAACGGCTGGCGGGAGAGTGGTACTCTTTGTTGCAGTCAGTTACCTCGTCTCGTATCTCTCGTCCCAGCTGCACAATGAGGAACAGCGTTTCTCACGGCTGGTTGGCAGTGTGAGTGATCCCCTGCTCTGGATGACCGGGAAAGGCACGGTTGCGTATGTGAACGAGGCCTACTGCACCCTTGCAGGCATCACGCCTGCAGCCATCACCGGAACGTCATACATCCCTGCATTCTTTAGGGGTGGTGCGGGGGGAATGGAGGAATTTCTCTCTTCCCTCGGCCCGGAGAACCCTGCCGGGATGGTAGAGTCGGTGTTTGCCGGCGGTGACGGGCATGATCATGTGGTTCAGTGGAATGTGCATGCTCATTACAAAAGCGACGGCACCATCTCCGGGTCGATTACTATTGGTCGGGATATCACCGCACTCCGGGTTGCAGAAGCAGCGCTCACCAAAAATCTGGAGACCCTGAAGGCTGTCTTTTCCAATGCACGTGAGTGCCTGATAATAGGCATCTGTGATGATGACGGGATGCCGGGGCAGATAAGGGATGTGAACCGGTATGGATGCACGATATTCGGGTATTCCCTCGCAGAGATGCAGTCTCTCAGGGTGAAGAAGCTCTTTCCGGATTCCCTTTCCTATCTGTCCACCGCAATGGAGGCGGGACGGGCCGGCATCACCGACGGCCATATTGAGGTCAGGGCACGGGGGAAGGATGGCGTCCGGTTTCCGGTGGAAGTGGCTGTTTCTTCCTATGAGATGGGTGGCGAGACGATGTTTGTGCTCGCGATGCGTGACATCACTGCGTGGGTAACTGCCAAGATGACCCTCACAGAGAGTGAGCGGCGGTTCCATGACTTTGCTGATTTCCTCCCCCTTCCGGCCTTTGAAGTAGAGTATGACGGGGGTATTATCTTCCGAAATATGACTGCAGACACGCTCTTTGGCTATGGGGAAGCGGAATGGATGGAAGGGCTCACCATCTTCACTCTGATCCCCTCCGGTCAGCAGCCGGAACTGCGGGAGATGTTCCAGGTATGTCTGGTAAAGGATATCATCCTCAGTAATGAGTTTAGCGGGGTACGCCAGGACGGGACCCGGTTCCCTGCTATGATCTACTGCCGTCGGATGATGGAGAAGGGTATCGTCACCGGTCTGCGGGTGCTGGTGGCAGATCTTACCGTTCAGCGGGGAGTGGAACAGGCGCTGAACCGGTCAGATACGATGTACCGGACGGTATTTGAGAACACCGGGACCGGGATGTTCCTTTTGAACGCAGACGGCACCATCGTGAACATCAACCGTACCGGTGCTGACCTGGTGGGCTACCCCCTCGGCACGCTTCTCAGTGGGGAATCCACCTTTGCAGATTTGGTGGCCAGCGAAGATCGTATCGGATTCCGCGAGAATGCTGTTCAGATGTTTGCAGGAACGGTGCCTCCCCGCACGCTTCCATTGATTGGTCTGGTGGACGCCGAAGGAATGGTGCACGATACACGGATCACGCTTTCGTTTATTCCCGACAGTTACCTGCTCGCAGTCTCCATCACGGATGAAACCGGGAAAAACCAGTCTGAACGGCTGATAGCTGTTGCAAACGGAGTCATTCAGCTCATCATCTATGAGGATGACACAGAGATCCTGCTTTCTGCTGCCTGCACAGAGTTCAGCCGGCTTGACCGCTATTATGTCGTCTCCATTGCCCTCTGCAGGGACAGGCACCTCATCACCGCTGGTGTTTCATCAGAGGCATTCCGGGAGACGAATGAGATGTTTGTCAGTAAATCGTCTGCCACCTATGAGGCAATTTCATCGAAGATGGTAAGTTATTCTCCGTGGACCGTGGAGAATGCAGAAACAGGCACAACAGAAGAAATCGATGTATTCGTCCTTCCGATGATCGCAGGTAATCAGGTGGAGGGTGTGCTCTCGGTCTATATCCGGTCCTCTGCGACGGTCACAGAACAGGAACTGACTACCCTGCAGGCGCTTGCCAATGATATCGCCTACGGTATCTGGTCCCGGCGTCTTGAAGAGCAGAAGGTGGAGGCCATCTCGCAGGTCGAGCGGAACATGGAGGAACTCTCGATTCTCAACGACCACATCCGAAATCCCCTGCAGATTATCCTGGGTACGGCAGAAAACGGGGATGCAGCGTATTATAACACCATGTCATCGCAGGTACAGGAGATTGATGATATTGTCCGCCGTCTGGATCAGCGGTGCCTGGAATCAGAAAAGATACGGGATTTCCTGCGCAAAAATTACCAGTTTGAGATAAAGGACAAGTGAGCAGGAAAGAGGAACAGAGGGCCGGAGTTCAGGGGAGATTTCCTTCTCCGGAATATTCCCGTTGCCGTTCTTCGTTCATCGCAATAAGGATTTCAAAGATTTTTCTCACTTCCACCGGGTCAATAGTGCGGGTGACGGCATACTCGAAGGCCCGGTCCAGCACACGGGTGCGCTGGTCCGGATCTTTTATCGGGGCACTGTTGTGGTGTTTTTCGCCTGCCACCATTGCCGCGAGGCGCTGGCGTTCTGCAATGAGGTCAATTAACGCAAAGTCAATACGGCTGATCTCTTCACGGACGCTTTCAAGTGTCATGCTATCTTCTCTTTTTGCCCGGAACGTAAAAAAGGATCCCCTCTGTCCGGCAGCATGTGGCAGATAACGACGTATTGAATACTGAGAAGGGAACAATTATTAACCATTCATGATAACCGACAAAATTGACCGTGAGGAACGCAAGGATCTGGGCATTGCGTGCCTTGCACTTGCGCTTGCGTTTACCCTTGTATTTAGCCGCGGGGGCTGGAATACGTGGATTGATCTGGTATTCATATTTGTTGTATCAGTCATCACCGTCGGTGCGGCCTTTATTCTCCACGAGATGGCGCACAAATTCACGGCGATGAAGTTTGGGTATTTTGCAGCATTCCGCAAGGACAACGGGATGCTTCTCATGGGTGTGGCACTCGCGGCCCTTGTGGGTATTGTCTTTGCCGCACCGGGGGCAACTGTCATCTATGGACAGCCCGGCCGTGAGATGACGAAAAGAGAGAACGGTATCATCTCTGCAGCGGGGCCGGTGGCAAACCTTGTTCTTGGTGTCGCCTTCTTTGCGGTTCTCATCGCAGGATTTGCCGTCCAGTCAGTGCCGGTTGTTATCATCGGGACGATGGGCCTCTCAGTGAACGGGATGATTGGCTTCTTTAATCTGCTTCCCATCAGTGTGCTGGACGGAAAGAAAGTCCTCGCATGGAACCCGGTAATATTTGCCGTATTAATCGTTCTTTTGCTTGGGATGGTCCTCTTTGCGACAGACTACGGCGGTGTCATGGACACGGTCATCGCTGCGATATTCGGGTGGTAACCCCGTTTATCCTCCAAAAAATCTTTTTTCGTTTCGGCGTTTTCATTGGTATGCTGCCGTTTTTTCTGCCTGTACAGGATTCGGGGAAATCTCCCTCAGAAGATATGTGCATTCATGGATTTCCACGCAGAATCGAGGGGATAGGGAGGTCCTTATTCATGGACAAAGAGGGGAGAACCCTCCGTTTTGTCAGGTATATGGATGAACAGATTGAATATTGAATAACGTCTGCACTATCCTGTACGTTCAATACTTCTATGTGGTTTACCGAAAGAATCAATATGAGTATTACCGGATACCGGAATAACAGAGGTGTACTGAAGAGTGGATCGTTTACCCCCTGAATCTCTGCGTGAATGTGCAGGTTCAGGTATATGTCAGTCATTTTCAGATGAGGAGATCAAGCCCCTGCTCCGGTTTACCCTTGAAAGTGCCGTTGATGAAGTCTACTGGCTGGATAGTGCAGGTACTGTTCGGTTTGCAAACAAGACCGCCACCCGAAGCCTTGGATGGGCACACACCGATCTTATCGGAATGAATATCGCACGTTTCCAGAGAGAGATGCCCGGGGGGGATTCCCTGCCTCTCAACCGGAGTTTGGTTGATATGGAGGGCGAGGATGTCTTTGAGGCAGTGCACAAACGGCGGGACGGAAGTATGTATTCGGTATCGGTTCACCGGCGTGAATTTCCCGGAAAAGGAGACCTGAAATACCTCCTTTTCGCCCGTGATACGACCCACCGTCATGAGTACTCCCGGAGGCTGAAAGCGTCTGAGAATGAGAAGGTGATGATTCTCAATGCGATTCGTGAGAATCTTGTGATGTATGATCGTGACTTCCGGATTGTATGGTCAAATGATGATCCAAAGGAATGGGCAGGTCTCTCTCCTGATGAACAGTGCGGGCATGTGTGCCATGAACTCCTGTACGGGCGGACGACTCCCTGTGACGGGTGTGTTGTGCAGCGGGTGATGGAGGAAGGCGTCAGCAGTTCTCAGGAAAAACAGCTTCCCAGCGGCAAATTTATGGAGCTTTCAGCCTATCCGGTCTTTGGTGATTCAGGCGAGGTTATCGGTGCGGTGGAGTCATGTCTTGACATATCAAAACGTAAGAATGCCGAGAAACTCTATCGGGAACTCTTTTCAACGATGCAAAACGGGTTTATTATTCTTGAGTACCGTCCTGCAACAGAGACGGATGTAGAAGACCTTGTGTTCCTCGAGGTAAACCCTCTGTTTGAAATCATCAGTGGTCACAGTGCAGGAGAGCTTATTGGGAAGAGCTGGCGGAGCCTCTTTCCGGAAGGCAGGGAGGAGATCTTCAACCGGTTTGGAGCGGTTGCCCGGAGCGGTAAAGGGGCAGCCTTTGAGGACTATAATCCATTTTTCAAACGATATTTCCATATTAATGTGTATTCTCCACGAAACGGACAGGTCGCGGTACTCTATACCGACAATACGGAACTTGTCAATCTGAATGAACAGAAAAAACAGTCACTGATGCAGATTGAGCGGAATTTTGAACAGCTCGCCATCCTGAACGATGAGATCAGAAATCCCCTGCAGGTGATAATCGGCCTTTCTCACCTCTCGCCCACAGATGAGAGTGAAAAGATTTTGGAGCAGGTGTTTGCCATCGATAAACTGGTGAATGAACTGGACCAGCGGTGGCTTGAATCTGAGAAGATCAGGGATTTTCTGCGGAAACACTATGCGTATTCCTGAATACGGTCTGTCGCATGCAGAAGGGAACAGGGCCCACGGCCTGTGGCATCCCCATCCATAATTATAAATTCCCTCGTTTTAATTATTCAGAGTGGAGATTCCGATGAAGGTTGTAGCATTTAACGGAAGCCCGAGAAAGGACGGCAATACCATCCGCCTGCTGCGGATGGTCTGCGAGACCCTCGAAGAGGAGGGTATTGAGACCGAGATTGTGCAGGTGGGAGGAAAGAGTGTGCACGGCTGCACGGCCTGCATGAAGTGTGCGGAGAATCAGGACCACAAATGTGTGCTGACCGGCGACCCGATGAATGAATGGATGGGGAAGATGTTTGCAGCAGACGGCATCATCATCGGCAGCCCGACCTATTTTGCCGACCTCACGCCGGAAGCGAAGGCACTCATCGACCGGGCAGGTTTTGTTGCCCTTGCAAACGGAAGCCTCCTCAACCGGAAGGCAGGTGCGGCGGTGGTGGCGGTCCGCCGGGCGGGTGCTATCCATGTATATGACTCCATCAATCATCTCTTCGGCATCTCAGGGATGGTGACGGTTGGTTCCTCCTACTGGAATATGGGCATCGGCCTCACTCCCGGTGAGGTGCATGGTGACCTGGAGGGCCGAAAGACGATGGAGGATCTCGGGAAGAATATGGCGTGGGTGCTGAAGAAACTCGGTGCGTAGACGGGTTTTTCTTTTCCCGATATTTTTCAATATTTTGTGTATCGTTCTCTCAATTTTTTTGTATTTTTGGTTAAATCTGCTATTTTTCATCAATTCAATACTGTTTTTTGATTTTTCTGCATACTGTCGATGGTTCCGTTCTTTTTTTCTTCCCGCCCTTCTGTTTTCATACTATTGTTATCATTATTCCGCGCCGTTTTTTCGGTTCAATTTAAATGAGACCTGTTTATTTGGTCGTATAAAATTCAGAATTAGAAATACAGTGAAATTCTGTAGAACAAGCATTTTGATTATGGATTTCAGCTATACTCTGACGACAATTCATCTCGGATATTAAAAATAAAGTTGTCAAGAACTGTGTGATATCTTCGTAGACAATCATGATTAATAGCGCCAATATTATCATTAAATTCCGTAATTCCTTAATATTCTTGACAATTGCAAATTAGTGATACTGCTCTTGAATAAATGATCGATTCTTGTGAATAAGTAATTCAGTTAATGGGGTTGGTATAAATATCCGCAAATTTGCGCGTTTAAATTAATTACAGAATGTTTATATATTATTTTGCAATACTTCTGACATATATACTAATATTTGTGGGGTGTTATTTTGGAGTCTATCAATAATGATGATGTTTTGAGTAAATATGAAGATCATGTTCTCATTTATAATGGAGGTCAAAGAGCTGTATATCGTATCACTCATCAAGAATTTGGAAAGGTTGCATTAAAAATTGGTACCTATAAATCAGAAAGTGACAAGGGAGGTTGGGATTTAGAAAGGATTGAGAGAGAAATTGATTATCTAAAAGAAATTGACTCTGAATATTATCCAAAAAATTATGGTTTTGAAAAAATATCTGGAAATCGATATGTTATTTTTGAGGAATATATCGACTCAGTTCCACTGAATAATTGCATGGAGAGATTTCAATCTCCTTTAGAAATAATGTATTTAATACAACATCTTGTTTTAGGGCTAAATGTTATTTGGAAAAAGGATATTGTTCATAGAGATCTTAAACCCCCTAATATCTTAATCACTAAAGAAAATTTACCAAAAATAATTGATTTAGGTATTGCAAGAGATCTAAAAGAAAGTTCTCTTACACGAATAGGTTTCGGAGGGCCATGCTCTGAGCATTATGCTGCGCCTGAATTACTTCACTATAGCAAAAAGAAGATTGACAGAAGAACTGATCAATATAATCTCGGTATTATTCTTTCACAACTCTTAATGAAAGGAACACATCCTTTTGAACCATCAGTTGTTGGTGGCACTTCAATACGAGAAAATATAATTAATGATAATTGGAACCGTGAATTTTTTAAAAATTCCATTTATGAGCCAATTAAGCCAATAGCTTCAAAATTGCTCGGCCATAATCCACACCAACGATATAGGACGCCTGAAATGCTACTTAATGATATTGAATATTGTATTGGGGGATATTCATGAGCTTTGAAATATATCACCAGCTTGGGTTTCGCGATACTTGGAATATTGATAGCATTCAGAGGCATGGCAGTGGGGATGGTGTAATAATCTCTCCAAAGAATAGGAAAAAAGAAAAAGTAGTCAGTTTGGGTAGTAAGATAAAGCAAAATGCAATTTTTGATCCTCAGTTTTGTAATCCAAGTGAAAGCATTAAACAAATGTCAACATATGATTATTATCCTAGTCAGATAATGCCGAATGGTTTTGATATATCCACATTTTCTGACTATTGCTCAATTTGTGCTGCTAAATGCGTTGAATTTCAAAAAAATAATGATTTTCGATATTTTATAGTGCCGACCTGTTTCCATGAAAGCATACCTGATGTAGATGAGTTGACAGATCTTTTGTATGAACAATATATTAGTCCATTTCTTTGTTCAATTGCGAATACTGGATCGAGCAAAGGGATCATTGTCCAGCTGATATTAAACAAGCATATGATTAAAAATGAGGATTATGCAGCGAATTTGCTTGATTGGATCACTGGAATTGACAATATCAATGGTGTGTATCTAATTACTGAGTTATCGCCAAGAGATAAACAAATTAAGGATCCAGATTTTTTGTATTCGTTGTTAAAATTTATCGACGCATTAAACCAAAATGAATTAGATATTATTCTCGGATATTTGAATACAGAGGCATTACTCTTGTCAATTGCGAATCCATCAATTGTCACAATCGGGTCATATGAAAATTTGCGTATATTTAATCCGCTTAATTTTTCAGATAAGGAAAATTCTCAAATGAGATTACCTGCACCCAGAATATTCATTCCCGAACTTCTTGATTGGATTGATTTCTATTATATAGAATTACTAATCAAAAAAATACCCGGATTTAAAAAGTTACTTGGTGAAAATGAATATACAGATCAAATGCTTAATCCAAATTATAATATGGTTTCAGGAAAAGCTGAACCATATAAACATTATTTTATTGAAAGTTCAAAGCAATTAAGGGGAATTGCCCAGTTTAAAGATGCAGAAAGATATGATAAACTAATTGATATTATTCAATCTGCCAATAATAAATATTCAGAAATAAGTGAGAAAGGATTTGAAATTGGTGATTATGGTTCACATCTACCAGCATGGTTAACTGCGGCAAATATGTTCGCATCTGAAAAAGGTTGGAGGTAGCAATATGGCATTTAATTCAGAAAGGGAAATGGTTGAAACAATAAAAAATAGCAACTACTTAAAAGATTTTTCAAACTCTGGACCTTGTTTGATAAAGGAAGAAGTAACTGGATTTTTTGGAGTACCAGATCTAATTGTTATTAGAAAAACACCAAAAAAACATATCACCTATGCGTATGAAGCGAAATTAACAAATTGGAAACGAGCTCTTTATCAGGCATTTCGATATAAAGCATTTGTTAATCGCTCTTATGTGATTATGGATCATGATCGTGTGAAGGCAGCAGTTTCTCATTCCGAACGCTTTGAAAGAGCAAATATTGGGTTAATTAGCATCGACAATTCGGGAAAAGTTTATCACCATTATCGCCCACGGAACGAGGCGCCTTATTCATCTCAATTAGAATCGAAATTCAATAATATTATTTCTTCATGTGAATTAGATGCATAATATATTTTAATAAATATGTAGAATGTTCCATTTTAAAATAACATCTCACGATTTTTTCCACATCAATCACTTCACCATTGGCACACCTATTTTTCCCATCAATTTCACACATAATCCATTGACATTCCCCCGTTTGCCCTCGAACACTAGATCTGAAAATACGAATTCTCAGCTCCTTGTATGTTCTTGGCTGCTGACTCTGAGGAGTGGCCAGCAGTTGAGATATTTGCGATGGAAGAAGGATCGCTCGATGCCTTCTGTTCGATGCAGTTTGGGTATACTGAGTCGTATGAAACCTAGGATGAAAGATAAATCCATGAATGGAGTCAAGGAACGAGTCATCGGTCCAGTAACCGACCAGGGACTCAAAAAAAGGCACTGTCTGCTTTGTGTTGGAAGAGAACCATCCCGGAAGGCAGAATATAGTGCAATATCTGTATAACTCAGTCATACAGTCCCATACTCACCGTTGACCTGAGGTAGCAGACTGGCCTGCCCAATCATGCAGTAGGGAAGTCGTCAAAAACCAATCAATTCAATTATTCGTTTCTCATATAATAATAATAATCTAAGAAAAAAGGTGTCGTTTGAGTGGGTAAATATGTAAACTCTGATTTTCAGAAAATTCTGGTCATCGGAGTTGTTGTTGGAATTATATCCGGTTTTGGTGCCTATCTTTTCTATAGTGGCCTGAAATATGGAAGCCTCTTTGTAATGAAATATCTCTGGGGATATGATTACGCTGTGGAGGGGGCATCCATTATAGATATTGCGTCCTGGGCCCCGCCTGAGGTCGGGTTTCTGTTCCTTCCGATCATCTGCGTTGGTGCACTGATTTCAGGGTACCTTGTCTATACGTTTGCGCCTGAAGCAGAGGGCCACGGGACGGATGCCGCGATTTCCGCATTTCACGGCACCGGCGAGATTCGGCGGCGGGTACCTCTGGTGAAGG
>Ga0208905_1000480_pt1 | contig 20049 bp, 32 predicted proteins | sample AntAceMetag02UKS_FD_184776 | JGI IMG/M metagenome (GOLD analysis project Ga0208905, IMG submission 184776) | Saline lake microbial communities from Ace Lake, Antarctica - Antarctic Ace Lake Metagenome 02UKS (SPAdes) (version 2) | ecosystem: Environmental > Aquatic > Non-marine Saline and... | reverse complement strand
CAGCGATGGTGACAGTAGCGCCTGAGCCTTGGCTGATAATGACGCTCTCGCCAGAGTTGTTGACGATGAAGTACTGCTTGCTCTGGTCATTCGGAGAAACAGTGACCGTGTTCGTCCCACTGGGAGAACCGCCAAGCACCAGCACTTTGTACTGGCCTTCGGAAAGTGCGCCGTCAGCAGTAGACAGCGTGTGCGTCGTACCAGAAAGCGTGATTGCACCGACACCGCTTGTTAAGCGATCGACGATCTCCAAGTTTGTATTCGTAGTATCACCCCATGTACCCGACTGCTCGCCGTTGGTAATGAGTTCGATACCGGTATTGATGGTGTATGTACTGGCCATAGTTTACCTCTGAGCCTCCGTCACGGGTTAATTTCAGTATAACTTGTTGTCGTGCTTGGCACAACAGGTGTCCAATCTGTGTCAGGTGAAGGCACAACGCGGCCCCACACCAACACGCCCCAAGGGGAGATCAGACCATCTGCGGTGACGCCCGTGACATCAACGTCTATACCGGTTCCTGTGGTGACAGTAACAGAACCAACAGTCGATGTCAGCTCAAAACCTGTTACTGGGATGCGCTGGTTGTTTTTGATGGTGACTTCGCCAACCGCGCCCGTTCCTACGAGCGGTAATGAGATCGGCGTGCCCCAAGCTCCGGCGCCCCACGTGTTGCGGCCCCAGCCCTCAAACGTAACCAGAGCATCTTGCCGTATAGAAGAAACCAGACCGTCGGCAGCTACGCCTACAGGGCTGACCACGGCAATACCGGTGGCTGTAACGGAGCCAACACCACCTGTAGCAGAAAGTCCGGTTGTAGCAGGTGCAGTCGACCCAGTAGCAACTGCGGCGCCAACTGCGCTGGTTGCGGCGACCCCAGTAGGTTCGACGTTTACACCCGAACCCTCGCCGATCGTGACGCCTTCAATTCCGCTGGTTGCCTCCACCCCTGTAACAACGGCAGCGACAAGTGCACGGAACGTGACCTCACCGACATCAGACGTGGCGGCCAGACCCGACACAACAGCATCTGCACCTGCGGCCACCGTAACGGCACCGACAGCACTCGTTGCCTCCACCCCGGTTGTTGGGACTTCAGTCGTACCTGACGTGGTGACGACACCAACAGAGGCTGTAGCTTCCTGCCCAGCGATGACAGGTTCGACGTTAATCACGACGCTCACAGAACCTACAGAGCCCGTGACCCCAAGGTTCCCAGACACAACAGAAGAGTCGCCAGTAACAGTTACGCTACCGACGGCACTTGTTGCACCTAGCCCAGATATCACAACGGGGGCCGCTTGACCCCACGGCCCCTCAGACCAAGATTCTCGGCTCCATCCTGTGATATTCGCCATAACCAGTCACTCCTCCGTTAGGCAGAGTGGCTTAGGCAATCCGGATGATGGCCGTTGAACTATCGGCAGTAGGAAAAACAATCTGAAAATCGCCTGCGGTCGACGTCTTGTCAGCACCAAAATCTAGAACAACAACACTTGGATCGCCTGCCGCAGTGTCATTATAGATCAATGCGCCACGTGCAGTGATAGTGGCTGACGTGAATGTCAGGTCATCAAAGTCTGTGAAGGCTGTCGTCCCAGATGTTGTTGGTGTGACATTTGTCAACGTGCCGCCGCCGGCTGCGTAGGAACCAGAGTTACCAACTTCGTTCGTCGCGGTGTAAGCCGTTGTGGCTGCCGTAAACGCAGCACTGTTGGTGTACAGCGCCAGCTTGAATGAATTGCCAGTGCCTGTCGTAAAGTTATGCACACCCTGCAGGATCTCCTGCTTGAATGATGTACAAAGAAAATTCCCAGTGAACGCCATGTCACAGTTTCCTTATCAGTTGTGCGAGGTCGGGATGACCCGCGTCATTGAGTGCATTATACACAGTTGTGCGGTCGCTGCGAACCGCTTGTTTCAAATAGTGCTCGACCACCTTTTCGATGTGCTTTTGAAAAGCAACCGCTTGATCCCGGATAGCGGGAGGTGCAGTGTCAGCCACTGAAACAACTTTCTGCGCGCACTGTGCAGCAAGCTCCTCGGGAGTGAACCCCCTGTTATTGGTTGCGCGAACACCAACGAGAGGAGCGTCTTGCTTTACACTAAGGTCTAAACTGAACATCAGGTCTTGGGCCTCACGACTTGACCAGTGCGATACTGGTCTGTGGTTTCCTTGGCTTCGCCCAGAAGTTTAATTCCAACGATGGATTCCTGCAGGCGCTTTTCGTAAAGCGACAGGACATCAGGCTCGCCCTTCATGAAAATGTACGCTTCCAAAAGGGATCCGTAAAGCATGGCCATTTCAGCGTTTGTGCTGAGCCAGGTCGTTCCATCGTCCGAAAGCTCAGTGATGCTCTGAGGCCGATACAGATAGTGGAGTTCCATGGTGAACTCCTGATCAGGCGTCGGACCCAAGAGAAAGTAGTCGACGTCGAACTGAGCGTAGTACTTCGGCGTGCCTGTAGTGGTGGTGTCGGGATTGTACTGTTGTACAAAAGACACGTCCTTGAAGTCCAAGAAACTACGGTCGCCGTTGCTGCCGCGGTAGCTCAAAGAGTACGGTGCCAAGAAGTCGGACGGAACAGCCAAATATGGGTTCCCGTTGTCAGAAAACGCAGTAGCATTTTTACGGAACAAGCTGAGTTGCACCTGCTTGAGAATGCGCTCTTCAGCCTGGCGGATAAACAAAGGGATGTTGTTGACGAAAGTGGTCTCGTCATATTCAGAGTAATCCTGAATCGCCTGCTTGAGTTGGCCGTATGTAAAGCTCATGTTGTCACCACCGTAACCTGTCCCGCCTTACCTATCATACGAACGCTCACAAGGCTAGGTGCCTCTACTGTCGGCACATCCACGTAGACCTGAAGCGCCTCGGGCTGATCAGGGCGGGGATTGCGTAAGGCCTGCGGATCCGGGCCTGCCTTTGGAGGGTAGAGCTGCGGGTGCTTCGCCTCATACTCGTCGGACCCGACAAGCGCACCCGTCCACTCCTTGCGCATATCGCGCAGGCGGTAACGAAAACCAGACCGGTCAGAGATCCCATACGCGTTTTTGTCGGAAGCAAAAGCCATAGCTCAGACCCTCATCGAGCGAGCACTTGGAACAAGCCTCAACCCTACACGAGTCTCGTCCTCGTTAGCAGCGCGCTGAAACTCTTCCTCGTAGATTGACTTCATCATCTGCACGCGTTCTGGAGCCCGCTTAACAGAGAGGTAGTAGGCCAAGCCCGCAACCATGCAGGGGTAAAACCGAAACGGGATCCCCGTGGTGTCGGTCAGGTTGTCGACGTCCTCGATACGCTGCACATAGTAATACACCAGCTGGTCTGTGCTGTTCTCTGGCGTCTGCCAGAGATTGATCACAGGTGCGATCTGACGGTCGTAATAGAACTGAGACGGGCGGCCCTGGTCTGTTTTGTTCGGGAAGTCCAGGTAGTCGCTACGGCTGATCCGAGCCATCTCATAGTCCGTGCCGTCGCGACGCAACACCATGTCCAGTATGTCGACGACATCTTCTGCAAGAGTGTATTGCGCCGTGCCTTGCGTCACAGTGGTTGTGCCAGTCGACACCGTCCACATATTCAGGCCCCGATTGGCCCACTCCGCAAACATGATGTTCATCGAGCGACGAGCCGTCTTGGCGTCGTAGCCCGTACGCATCTCAAGACCGATACGCTCATAGGCCTCTTCAATCGCTTCTGCGACGTCGAGGTTGAAGTCTCGTGAGCCCGATGTTGTCATTTCTTTTTCGCCGTTTTGGCCGACTGCTTGAACGCCTTGTTAGTTGGCGCCCCTTTAGAGCCGGGCTTCCTCATCTTCTCGCCAGAGCCTGCGGCTATCCGCTTCTTCTTAGCTTGAATGTTGGCATACAGACCAGGCTTCTTAGCCATTACTTCTTACCCATAGCCATTTGCTTACGGGGGCTGCACATCGACTGATCGACCGTGCCGCCTTTTTTATATCCCGCTTTGACAGAGCCACCTTTCATGTAGCCCTTTTTCATTGCGCCTTTAGTCTTTGAACACTTCTTCATCGGAGGCTCCATCACTTGTTTTGCCATGTTGGTGCGGTTCATATTACTGTCCCACGTTGTCTTTGAACGACATCCACACTGCACCTGCTATGAATAATAGCAGACCACCAGTGGCCAGTCGAACAGTTGTTTGCCAAACAGCCTTGCGCGTATCACGCCATGCGGACAACAGGCTTCGCAACTCATCCAGATCCTTGGGAGCACTCTCGTCGTGCAAGCCAAGCTCTTCAAGCGCGGCCCTCGCTCCTCGCTTCGCGGACCGGTCGAGCATTGCTTCTAGCTCTTCTGGCGTAATCGTCACGTTGCCCATTCTGCTCACCACTTGCTGCAAGACCAATACTTGGCCTTCAGTTTATCTAGGGTTCCCTTGTCACAGCCGTGCCGTGCTCGGAACGATTTGCGCCTCTCTGGATTGGATTTCTTGATCGTCATGTTGGCATCGCCGAAACGAACGATCTTTTCCTTGCCTTTGTCACAAGCCTTCACAACAAACTTCTTGCCACCAGACGTCTGCCGGCGAGGTTTGTTGCACTTCATCTTATCCTTGTCGACTTTGGCCATTGAGATATCCAAGCAGAAAAGCTCGGCCCCCCATAGGAGCCGAGCTTGTTTTACGAGTAGTACACGTTGATCGAAACCAAGTTCTCTGCTCGGAGATAGATACCCTTACGCGCTAACAGACCTTCGTCAGGGAAGTTGAACCCGTTGAAGTAAATGTCGTTAGCGTTGGTATGGTAGCTAGACAACCACCTTGCAGTTTGCCCGTTTGTTGTAGAGTGGACATAGTAGCAGTCGTTGTCACCCGTGATCGTACCTGTGTTGATGTCCGTCAAGGTGAAGGTATCGGCGTCAACACGAGTGATCTCGTAGTTGCCTGGAGTAGCGATGACGCCGTTACTGTCTTCCAGGAACGTGATTCCAATCAAATCACCCGTCACAAGGCCGTGGCCTACATCCGTCACAGTGACTGTTGTAGCTGCACGAACATACTCTCCGGCTACTGGGAGCACGTCTGTGTCCCAGATATCCAAAGTGCCTTCAGACGATGATCCAACAACGTCGAGCGCACGCACTCTAGCGCGTCCTTTGTAGATGTAACCGGAGCCGTGAAGGTGTCCGGATTTTACGTCTGATCCAGCCATGCTGTATCTCCTTAACCTGCGGAGACAGAAAGCGTTCCGCCATCATTCCAGAGAGCACCAGCAACGCTAGGGTCCGATGTCGGGACAACGAAGACGTTGTCTGTAGCTGTTGCGGTAAGAGTGCCTGTGGCTGTTACTGTTGTGGCTGTAACTGCGCCTGTGACGTCGCCAGTCACATCACCTGTGATGTCGCCTACGAAGCCGTTGGCCGAGTTTACTGGTCCAGAAAATGAAGTCGTACCCATTGGAATCTCCTGTCGGGGTAAGTGTCAGCCGCACAATGCAGCTGTCAGGGATGTCCCCACACTACAAGAAATGGCCTCGAAAGAAAAGGGTTTAAACATACTCGAACCTCCAACCCTTATACGGCCCACGGCTCAACGCCTTGCCTGACCTAACAGAGCGCTGAACCGTCGGAAGAAAGATGCCGAGCTCCTCCTTAATCGCCGTGGTCCTAGAATACACCGTCTCTGTCCCGTCTGGAGCAATCGCTTTGACAGACTGACCCATCTTGGCCTTCGACTCCTCGCTGTGGGACTTACCAAGCCAGTTCTGATTACCTGTCACCCGTTCCGCAATCGCCTGACGCTCTTCTGCCGAGCGCACATGCCCAAGAGCATTGGTGTTCCCCTTGAGCCCCTCAGACATCTTCTGGCGCGTCTCCTCCGTCGGGATGAACCGGCCGCCGCGGCCCTCGGCTAACGCAGCGTGGACCTTGGTCCTGATCTTCTCCTTGGTCTCATCGCTGTGCTTTCTGCCCGTGCGTGGGTCCGAGGTTTTCCACTGCTCAATAGTTGCTTCGCGTATCACCTGCTTTTGTTGTTCAGAAAGACGTCTCCCATAGTTTGGGGACTCCTCCCCTGTTCTGCCACGCATGGGGCTGTCGAACCAACGTGAGAGGTTGCAGCATAAGGGATCCTCGAACAACTCGTTTATCAGAGCCTCCTCAGCTATCCCCATCGCTACGGTGCAGTCAAATTCCGCTAGTTTAACAAACGCAAAAGCGCTCTCTCCGTGCTTACTCCATGAGGATTGAAGCTTGGGGTTGGGATGGGTTCGCTTTCTCAGTTTCGTGCGATGCGTTCTCCAGCGCTCATACAAATTGCCGCTACTACCTATGTAGAACTTTCCACTTATCGTGTTTCTTATCTCGTACACAGCAATGACATTGTTTGATTTTGACACAGGAAAATCCTTTTCGGTATAAGTCTCATTAACCGTACTGTATCTTGTGTTATACTTGTAGTCAAACAAAAGAAAAGCCCCGCCGAAGCGGGGCTTAAAAAGACCTAAGTCCTTGTTTTTATTAGGCTGCGCCGGGTGAGCCGAACACGGCGCGAGGGTCACTGAACCCGAAGCTGTAACGCTCCCTCGCTTTGAACCTCATGTTACCTGTGTCGAAGTCGGCTTCCATGCCGGTCGACAGAGGTGTGCGCTCGAAGTGTACGAAGCCACGAGGTGCGTCAGTCTTGATGAAGAACGCATCTGGATCTGTGAGGAAGTCGTTGACAGCGTAGCCGTCAGGAAGCATCCCCATTGATTTAAGCGCGTTCACATCGTTGTCGGCTGTGCCGACGCGGAGGTTCGATACCATCAGACGCTCTGCGATAAACTGCAGTTGGCGAGGGATGACAAGCTTCAGGCCGCGAAGAGCGATCTTCATGCCGCGCTCATCAACAAAACCAGCAATGTTGATCAAAGCATCTTCGAGAGATGTTTCGTTCAGGTCAGCTGCAGTTGATGGAGTGTTGGCAAAATCACCACCGTTAGCAAGTGGGTGGTTAGTCGCACAAAGCGCCTTACCGTCGCCACCAGCTGAAGCACCACCTGTAAAGGCGTTGTTCAGAACAGCGGCGGCTTTCACCTGCTTGGAGTGAGCCATTGAGCGTGCAAGGGCACGTGTATAGCGTGAGCCAAGACGGTCGTAAAGATTGTCTTCGATAGCTTCCTCGGTCAACGAGAACGCCAGAGCGACAGTCTCGTGGTTATACCGAGCAGTGTAAGCCTCACCAGCTTCGTCGAAGTTGATGCCTGAACCCTCAGATTTAGTCGGTGCTGCGCCGAAACCGGTCAGCATGACTTCCTCTTCGAATGCACGATCAGAAGACTCAGTGGTGAAGATTTCGGAGTGCTGGTTTTCGTAACGACCATACTCCATGCCAAAGAGGGCGTTAAGACCCGGCTCCAGCTCTTTCGCGAGTTGTGCGCGTGAAATAGCCATGTTTCAGCCCTCCTTAAACGCCAGTAGTCGACGGAGTACCAGCTGCAATACCACCGTTGGCGGAATTGAAGTGGTTATTCAGTCGAACCATTACAGGGATACCAGCAGCGGTGAAGTCTTGGTTATCGGGATCGTTTTGGAAACCCATAATCCGCAACTGCAGAGCAGCTGTAGCAGCGATTGTGCTAACACCCAATGAACCAGCAGACAGACCAGTTGAACTTGAACCAGTTGTTGCTGCGGCGAAGTTCGCATTGATGAACACGTGACCGCGAGCCGTGGCTTCGTTGGTCAGTGAGGCATCTGATGCAATCACAAACGTCTGCATTGGGTCGTCATAGACGAACGCCTTTACAGGATGGTCTGTATCTGCACCTGAACCAGGCCAGTAGTTAGAGAAGATCTTTTCACCAGTGGTTGAGGAAACGTATTCACAGCCCCAGAACACACCCAGCAGACCTACCGTGCCACCCGCATCTGCACCAACGATGTCAATGACACCTGTGGAGAGAGGGATAACAGGGGAACCCTGATAGATAGCGTTCGTGTTGCCTGCAGCAATACGATACTCAGTTGCACCAGTGCTGTTGGCGTTCTGACCCACTTTTCCAATGGGACGAAGACCGAATGCGCCATTTGTATTGGCCATTTGACAGCTCCTTTAGCTTTCAGTTAATCGGTAGACCCACGTCCACCGAAGGATACACGACTTTGCCGATTGTTTTGAATCGGCATCGAAGGATGTGACTCCTTCATTAAGTCCTGATCGACAGCCTGCATCTGTTCGCGGGTCCGGTTCCCGTAATACGCGGATCGTTCTTGCGCAGTCTCGACAGGGATGCGACACAACATCAGACCACCTTGACCAATAACGCCTGCGTAACTCCCAGAGTCAATCACAGGGGCGTGGTATGTTGGATGCTCATCAGCACGGACAGGTTCCCATCCTTCCCGAAGTTTGGATGTGACGTTCATCACGTCCTCCTCGCCTCGCATAGCTGTTCGAATCCAACGGTGCACATAGCCTTCAGGGGCGTCAGGTGCTTGTAGGTGACTGGGCGGTGCCCATGGTTTACGACGCGCGGTTGTTTCACGCGATTCGGTTGCTCGTGGAGCTCGTTTGTTATCAGTCATCAGATCAATCCTTCACGTACTTTGCGTATTCCTCAAGAGGGACGTTCAGCTTTTTCGCAATAGCGATCTGCGACGGTGAGAGCTTCACGGTCCTGCGCCCTGATTTTGTGCTGCGGGATGCTGAAGAGCCAGCAGGTGCGACCTGACTATTCCCCGATCTCTTCTCCACCTTGAGCTTGTTCGGAAACTCCGAACGCATACGGCGGTCGATTTCACTATAATACTCATCGCTCTGTGGGTCAAACCCTTCTTCCTCGACGAGTCTACGGTGAACACCGAAGGCGGCATAGGTCATGACCTCGTCTTGACCAAACCACGTGTTCTTCTCCGCCCAACCCTGTGCCTTTTGATCGACCGCGGGAGCAGCTTGTTGCTGCTGGGGCTGAGGAACATACTGCTGTTGGGTCTGCTGTTGCGCTGGAGCCTGCAAGCGCTGATCAGCGCGCTGCTTGGCTATTTCATAACGATCTTTGTCAGAAGTCGCTCGTGCCAGAGCCTCCTGAGCTTCGATCATCTTGTCCGTATCGCCAGCGTCATAAGCGTCCTTGTAGTTACGGCGAGCCGACGTAACTTGTGCCTCGATCCGGGCTCCGTACTCATTCAGGTAGCCGCTATCCAGCTGCTTCAAGCGACCTTCGAGCTGTTGCTTTTCCTGCAACAACTGCTGAGCAACACGAACAGCCTCTTGGCGATCGCGCTCTTCCTTACGGTATTTCTCCGTCAGGCGAGAGATGCGCTTCTGGACACCTTTGCTGTAGGTTTCAAGCTCGTCGGAGTTGTCCCCCTCAGAGGCCTTCACCTCATCTGTTGTGGGTTCATCCTCGCCGGACTCCTCCACTTCCTCCTCGATGATGATCTCTTGATCGTCATCCTCGATAGCCTTCTTGGCCTCTTCAGACATACGTCTTCTCCTCAGACAGTTTTGATATCGGTTGGCTCAAGAACTGTGGCAATCACCTCATCATCGTTGATGATGCGGATCTCTCCACCTTCGATCTTAAACCGAGAGCCGGAATACCGGCCGATGCAGACCCAATCGCCCTTCTTGCACCACGGCTCTGAATCAGGACCAAACTTGTCAGCGTCTTTGTAGGCCAGAGGCCCGACACTTAACACGTAAGCAACAACCGTCGCTACGCTTTCTCGGTCCCGCACCTCATCAGGGATATACAAACCGCCTTTGGTTTTTGCATCCGTTTGATAAGGCATAACCAAAACCCGCCAACCAGTTGGTTGCGGGAGACGGTCGAGCAGTGGTTTTTCTACGAGAGATGGGTCTAGTACGCGCTCACTTGGATTGACGTACGATGTGTCGAGAGAAGGTACCGCGCTGTCCCCTTCAGGGGCGGCAGCCTGAGCTGCTTTGTCAGCGTTGATTTTCTGCGCAACATGGTCAGGAAGATAAAGTTTCTTCGTCATAATCTGCGTTTTTCTCCAGCAGGGCCTTTATTTCAGCCGACGCGTAGGAAAGGCCCCGTAGCTCACCCACCAGCTTTTTGTATTCTTCCCAATTGGGAAGACCGTCCGTGGCGAGGAGGTCTTTTATGTACTCCTCCCGCTCACGCAACAACTTATACACACGTGACGCAAAGTCCACAACATCCATTATAGGTACTCTCCATAATCATCTTCCAAGTCAGAGGTGATTGGACCACCCTCTACCCACTTGTCACATGTATGGTCAGCAGCGCAAACGAATTTTAGCATTTGGCAGTAACCGACATCACCAGACTCGTCACCGATGCACTCAAGGACATCATCGGTCTGGTTGTATGCACCACAGTTTCCGCAGACGTCAGACAGGCGAGACGTCCCACCATCGGCTGGATCGCGGTAGTCCGCAGTCTCAACAGCCGACTCTTTGTTCTTCTCATTGACAGCCTCGTCACGAGTGGCAACAGGGCACTTCTTCCCGTCATCGTCATCCATGAACTGATCAACCGGGGTCATCTCCCCAAACGTAATAGTAATTGAAGGCATCAGAACACTCCTCTGAATGTTTGTGGACGAGCAATTGGGCTGAACGATTTTACAACGCCGCCCTTTGCCATCTTCTTCTCAGCTGTACTCAGCGCAATCGCCACAGCTTGTTTCTGCGGGTAGCCCTCGTCCCGAAGCTTCGAGATGTTAGAAGACACCGTCTTCTCGGACTTTCCCTTCTTCAGAGGCATCAGTTGCCTCCTTGGTTGCGCTGTGCAGCCATCGCCATCTGTGCGGCGATACGCTCACGGTTCACCTCATTGCGCTCGTCAGCCACATCTTCCTGCAGCTCTAAGCGAGCAGCCTCGGAGGCAGCTTTCTGCGACAGCTTGGCCTGATCGATCTCAAGTTTAGCCTGGTCAATTTGACCGTCCTGCATGATCTCCTGCTGTTTGAGCTGGAGCTCACTGTTGCGAATCTGCACCAGTGGGTCAGCCATTGGGTCAGGGGCGGGAGGCATAATCTCAGGAAGCATCTTCTCAATGATCTGTTGCTGCAGAAGAGCAGCGTAGTCCGCCGAGTGCTTTGGATCCTGCAAGGCAGCCTGTGTTTGAGCGATCTGCTGCTGCGCTTGCTCTGGTGGGATGGCGCCAGTCTGTACAGCAATCTGTACTTGTTGGATCAGCTGCTGAGACTGTTCAACCATCTGCTGTCGAGCCAACAGGGCGATATGCTCCATGATGTGTGACAGGAGCCCCGTCACAGCGTGAGGCACGGCCTGAACCAACGGCAGCTTGAAGAACGACACGTGCGCTTGGATGTGTGCTTCGTGGTTCTGGTCAGGGAAGGCCTGCATGGGTGTCCCCACAATCGCGCGACCGTTCTCCATTGCTGGGTCCATAGGCTGCGGCTGCGGTGGTGGTGGCAGAACCTCATCGATGTTCTGCACTTCGAGCGCCTGATACATCCGGCGATACGCTGCGTGCAGGTTGTGCATCTGCGGATTGGTCTGCGCCAGCTTCAGTTGCTCTTGAGCCAAGGCTACGCGCTGCGCCATCGAGAAGATGTTCGGGTCGCTGACCGGGATAATGTCCACACGACCGTCGAAATCCTGTTCCTTCAGCTGTTGGCCGTCACCCTCAAGCTGGTATGGGTAAGAAGCTGGTAGGTTTTCTGACACAATGCGAGCAAGGATCTTGAACTCCTGCTTCTGCCCGTGGTGCAGCCGCTTGTGAATCGCTGACAAAACTTTCATGCCGCGCTCGAGCAGGGCCACGGTTGTTCCGACAGGTTGTTCTTGGCCCATGTTCTGGGCCTGCTGATCTGCGACCGATACAAAACGACGGCCGCCGTCGACCAACGCACCGAGGAGCTGCGCAAGAGTTGCGGAAGGCTCTTTGTAGGGGAGCGGAATGATGGCGTCACGGATGTTGCCACCCGGTGCATCAATGTCGCGGAACTCGCCAGGCTGCAAAGGTTCGTCGCTGTTGGCTACACGCATACCGCGGGCTTTGAAACCTGCAGGCAAGTTGGACAGAGTACCAGCGTCAATTAACTGACGCAGAATGCTTGTCGCTGCGCGGCCCAAGCCGCCGATCATATGGGTCAGGCCGAAGCCGTAGAACCCAAGACCAGGGAGAAACTTGTATGGGACAAAATACGGGATAGACTCCCGTGTCGGATCCGTCTCAACGTAGTTGCGGCGAATAGAAAGAACCGTATTGCTGTTGCGGTCGATCGAGACGATGTACGGAAGCTTGATGCCTGTCGGCTCTCCATCCATTCCGATGTCCTCAAAACCCTCAAGGTCCAGCTCAACGTGCATCTCAAGGATAGTGCGTACGTCATCCGTGTAGGATGAACGAGACGTTCCCTGCAGCTCGTCGACCTTGCTGCGGACTTCGTCCTCTTCGTCGTCACCGCTATCCGTGAGTTCGACGTCTTGATAGAAACCAGCAACCTGCATCTTACGGACTTCGTTGTCAGACATCTTCAAGACATGAGTGATACGAGGTGCGCTGCGCAGATCCGTCGCTGAGTAAGGAACAACAACATCCTGAGCTGGGACAAAACGCGCCACCGGGCGCTGCTTGGCCTGATCAAAGTATAGCTTCTTGAAGGTCATCCCCGCAAGTGGGAGATAGAACAGCATTTGGTCTGTATCTGGGTCGTATTCTTCCATGCGGTCAAGGATCAGATAGTTCAGGTAGTCCTTGACCCGTGTTGCTTGGGCCTCGGTCTCTGCATTCTGGAGGCCAAGCACTCTCGTCTTTACAGGTCCGCCGGCTGGGAGAAGTTCCTTATAGGCCTGGGCCTGAAACTGCGTGACGCTCTCGGCTACAAGAGGGTGTGTGACGTTGGACGCACCTTCGAACGGGCTACTGCGCTCCTCGGTCTTCACGCCCAACAGCTCCAAACCCTTGACGTACGTTTCCTCCCAGTCTTCTCTCGAGGCCAAGTCGTCCTCAAAAGCGCCAACCAAGTCGGAGGCAATGTCTCCAAGGGTGTCATCCTCGAGGAACTCCGCAAGGTTTGCGTCGAATGGGATCAATTCCTCAGCAGACATCTCCTCCATGCCGATCAGCGCCTCAATCAGCGCGCCGTCTGGCGTCTCTGTCACCTGAGCTCCGCCCTCAAAGTCCTGTGGGACGTTGAGCGGGATCTCAACGCCGAACTCGTCTGGCATCCCAGCAGGGTTTACGGTGTTGTCCACCATGTTTCCAAAGGACTGTGGAGGTAGGGCCATCAGTAGTACTCCCGTTTGCGAGGCACCTGATCTCTGAAATCTAGGTTCTCTTCATCATGTATCATCACGAACCCACCTTGGCGGAACCGTATCAAAGCTAACGTCATGGAGTCGCAAAAATCGTCATGATCGCCATTCGGAAAGGAAGAAACTTCCTCGATCACTTCTTCTGCGAAGCGCTTGTCTTGTGGGGCCCATACCAAACCCGCCTCAAACAGCGGGGATACCATGTGCATTCTTGTGGTCTTATCTACACCACCGCCGCCTGCGCGTCTACCGGGGGAGAACCCGAGTGCAGGAATACCGCGCGATCGCATCTCGTCAATCAACGGGCGGCCCGTGGCCTTGGCCTCGACAATCACCATGTCCGGCTCCCAATACTGGTGCTCTTCAAACGCGACCTCCTTGAGCTCCGGAAAGCTCCAGCGGCCGCGCTGACCATCCAGTAGGATCAGGTGGTCCTTGCCGTCGTCGTCATGCTCAAACACACCCCACGTTGTGATTGCAGAATAGTCTGCAGTCTCCTTCTTCGAGAAGGCCGTATCGTAGGCTTGGATAATGTACTTGAGCTTGGGTATGTCTTCCTTGTCCCAGACACGCCACCACTCCTTGCGGACGATAGCGCCACCAGCTGCAGTAGGTTGCTGCTGCCACTGGGCCGACCACTTTTGCGCAGGAAGTGAGGCTTTGATCGAGAGCAGGGCATCTTTGTCCCAGAACTCAGGCCAGAGCGGACTACCAGAAGGTAGTAACGCGGGGAACTCGACCACTTCCCACTGGTCTGCCATGGGGTCAGCGGACTGGTTGGCAATGAGGCGTCCTGTCAGATCCTTCTTGCCCCATCGTGTCATAACCACAATAATGGCGCCGCCGGGCTGCAGACGCTGCCGAGGGCCAGAAGTGTACCATTCGTAGGCGTGGTCGAACGCCGTCTCGCTTAGGGCGTCTTGTTCCGAGTGCGGGTCGTCGATAATAAACAGGTCAGCGCCGCGGCCAGTGACGGCAGCCCCAACACCAGCAGCAAAGTACTCGCCGCCTTTGTCAGTGCCCCATTTACCCGCGCCCTTGTTGTCCTCCTTGAGGTTAGTGCCGGGGAAGATCTCTTTGTAGGCTGGGTCATCAATCAAATCCCTCACCTTGCGGCCGAACCGCACGGCGAGCTCCGTGTTGTGGGTGGCCTGAATAATCTTGAGCTTGGAGTTGCGGCCGAGAAACCATGCAGGCATCAGGAATGATGCAAATTCCGACTTCGAATGACGAGGTGGCATGTTGATAATCAAGCGTTTGATCTTACCCTGAGCCACCTGCTCGAGCTTCTCAGCGATAATCCGGTGGTGAGCACCCTCAATAAAGTTCTCATACACGTGATGAGCAAACGTCATAAAGCTGTCGGTCGCCTTCTCACGTATATCAAGCTTGGACTTGGCCTGCGTGAGAGCAAAAATCTCTTTCAGGACGTCATCTGGTAAGGCGTCGAGGTTAGCCATTCAATCGCACCCTGTAGTTGCCGCCGACATGATCAAAACCAACGCGCTCTAGCAGTTGGCCCGTACGATCCTTTGAGACATTGGTCGTAATGCCCATGTAAAGCTCCGTGGCGCCGTTTTCTTTCGCCCAGCTCTGGAACATCTTGAGCATCTTGATCGCGGTCCGTGGACCGCGGTGCTCGGGCAAAACAAACCATGCGAAGTCGCTCGCAACAGATCCCCGGCTGAACACATAGTCCGTAATGCTGCCGCACAACATACCCACGGGCTCACCTTCGTCAGTGGATGCCAGTACCCCAAAGCCACGAGGGTTTTCGATAACCAGTCGCACTAAAGAGTTAGCTATCTGCTCGATGTCGAACGGCACAGTCTGGAAGTCAGACTCCTGCTGCATACGCATAGCAAGACCAATGATGTCACGTATCTTCTCGATGGAGAAAGGCTCGTAGCGCATTATACCAAACTGGCAATTCCCAAGCGTTTCAAAGCGCGATCCCCACTACCAGCACGTCCTGGCGTGATCCTCGCTCCTAGATCCCTGTCTTTGGAACTGCCTGCCCCTTTACCTAGCTGTGATGCGTCCAAGTATGCCATGGAGTCCGACAGCTCGTCAAGGAAAGACTTGTTGGCTGCTTGTTTATTCGGTGTAGAAAGAATAAGCTCTTCAGCTGCGTTACGAGCCTCAGGAGTTTTATACTCATCTCCGAACATGTCGTAAGACTTGTTGTTCAGTTCTTCTGCCGCGCCGGGAGTTCCATCGGAAAGCCCGTCCCTCGGACCTATGCCAGCGGCTTTTGCACCCATCCAAGGCGACCACCCTCCTCTATTCGCCTCATCCAGAGCAAAGTCAATCTGTTTGAAAACAGTCGTTGGATCGCTAGGGTCCAGACCAGTGCGCTCTTTGAACACGTTGCCAAGACCGCCATCCACATAAAGCTGGAACGGCCCGTAAGAACGCTCCCGCTTACCATCCTTTACGAAATTGCTTTGCCAGCCCTCTTCAGGGTTGGCGTTAAGCCCCTCGGCCTCAGCAACGCGAACAGCAATGTCGGGGTCCATGCCCCGAGAAATCGCCGCTTGACGAATGTACGCGACTAAAGAATCACGATCCATATCAGTAGCTCCCTGAGAAACCGTTGCCAGTCATCTGGCTAGACTTACAGCCGCGGACTTCGCCGCCGCCGCGGAACTTCTGCGTCTTGCCGCCGTAGCTGTCCATGAGACGATCATAATCCTCGGGGCTGTAGTTATCCTTTGGATCAATGCCTCTATTTCCTTGGCTGCCGGGAGCGTTGCCAATCATTTTAGGGCGCATTTTAGGGCGAAGAGATTTCTTAACACCTTCAGGGCGCTTCTTCGGGCGGAGCGACTTCTTTGGAGCAAGCTCCATAGTGTGCGCACCAGAAGTGCTTTTATCAAAGGGCATGCGATCTGCGGTTTTCTTTTTCATCTCTGTCTCCGAGAGCCAAGGTTCACGGCACTCTAGCAGCTCTTGATGAAATCCTCAATCGTCTTGCGTTGATTCTCTTCTGTGAACTCAGGGTGACGGATCGTCGTGTACTTCTGCACGACCGCGTTCGCCGGCCGCATTAACAAAAGCCCGTGCGCCAAGCTGAGAAAACAATACCAGTCCACCGATATAGGCGGAGTGCAAAAGTTGTACACAGGCGTGACGGCTCCTTGCGAGCGCAGCTTGGCACCACTAGAGGTCTTGACCTGCACCGTGGTAAGCCTGTTCCCAACCCGACACCACAAGTCCGCATCCTGCCGATCGACATGGTGAACCTCGACACCGTGCGTCTCCAAAATGTAAGCCGCCAAGAACTCCCCTTGGCGACCAATTTTGTGATTGTTACTCCCTGAGCGAGGCACAGTGTAGCTCCCCGCTACAGAAGCAGGTCTCGGTACACGTCAACCGCTTCTCGCTCCTCGGCCAATGCCGCCGCGTCGCGCTTGCGCTCCGAAATCAAACCACGAAGCGCCTTGACGTTGTAACCCTTGGCCTTAGCCACAGTGTAAACATCCTTGCGCTCTTGGTTCATGTCAGAAATCTGCGCTTCAGCCGACTCGATGTCCGCTACAAACGCCCTGATCTCCTCAGCCGCCGTCTCCGCAGCCTTCTGATTGTGCTTAAAGAAATCTTCGTCATGCTTCAAAGGTACTACAGTCATCGTTCTCTCCTGTGTTTTCAACGGTCTACCACTTACCCTGCGTGCGTCCAAGAAAAAAGAACACCGCAGCCAGACCAACAAACGTCACCGAGCAAATAACCAAAGTCCCACCCCAGAAAATCACCGCCTCTTTGAACTCCGCCTGACGGTAAGCCGTGCGCTTCCGCTCAGCCCGAACGCGCCGCAACGTGTCCTTGTATTCCTCCAAACCCTTCGGACCATACTGATACTGGATGATCGTCTCGATCTCCTTGCGCATGGCCTGCATCTTCTTCTGGGCCGCAAACGCATCCACGGCCGCCTGCTCCGCAGAACCCGTCAACAACGCCAGCAAACCAGGTTTCTTCGCCTTCTCCGCCGCGTAATTCACGTCGCTCACCGCACCAGCAAACTTGCTCAGCGCGCTCGTCGCATCACGACCAGCCGCCAACAAGCTCTTCGCCTGGCCAACAGCCGTCGAAGCAACAGCCAATGCCGTAATCGGGTCAATCATGCTTCTCGAAACTCCAGTGGGCAATCCTCAGAGCCCGAAATAGCATAAACAAAAAGCTCACGCCCAGTACCACAGCGATAGTAACACACCTTTTCACTGTCCGCAAAAAGCCCCGTCCAACCAAGCGCGACCAAAATACACAGCATCAAACCATCCGTAACCATAAAGCCAAAGGCACCCAAGCAAGGCCCAAGGTCCGTGGACCACGCTGCGTAGCCCCCAGGTCAAACAATCCGTTGATATCGTCGCGTGTAAGCATAGTTCCCGGTCCCCGCTTCTCGGTCCTCGGAGCATACACCAAACCCAAACGAAAATACATACGCGATAAATTCTGCGCGGTCCTTGGACCTTGGTTGCCTGAGAAGGTGGGGGGGGCTGTTTACTTGTGGTCTACTTGTACCCAAATGGATTTAGGTCCAGCATTTTTTGAGCTTCTAATAATTAAAGGCGCGGCGCCTCGGGCGGGGGGCCCAAAAAGGGGGGGAGGGGGGTCGCGGCTGGCGCTGATCGTTCGGATCGTTTGGCAGCAGTTACCCCCGCGCGGCGTGGTGCGCGGACCGACCGACCGCGCCCCGCGCAAAGTGACGTAGCGTCACTTGGACATCGATCACTTGTTTACCGCTTGCATTCCGCTTGGGGTGCGGCTATACATTTATGTATAGGGTGGCGGTAGTCGCGGCCCTCTTAACAAAGGAAAACAAAATGTCCAACGTAACCACACTCCGCCGCGCAAGCACCACATTCCAGAACGCGATTGCGCAACCAACCGTCGCCGATGACATCCGCGACCAGCTCAAGATACTTGATGAGCTCAAGCGCGAGCTCGGCAAGCGCCAGGAGGCATTGCGCGAGGCAGCGATGACCTTGGGCCTTGCGCGCCATGATGTGAGCCAGCGCGAGACAGCGCCGAGCAAGGCGGCCTATATCAAGCTGCACGGCTTGGAAGCATGGGAAGCGAACAAGTCTATCGGCAGCGTTCGCCGCTTCACTTGGATATAAGCACTTGTGGCCCTGTTGTTCACCTGATACAATGTGGCCACGTCAACCCGACGTTTTAACCAAAGAGGAAAGAACCATGACCGAGACCAAAACATATCTGATCACGTGGCAGCCAGAGGAAGCGGAGAGCGGATACTATTTCCTGAGTCTGGTGCAGCACACCAATGCGTCACTGCCCGAGCTCATGGCGCTGGCGTTCAAGTCCGAGGATCTGGACCCGAGCCAAACCTATGAGCTGTGCAGCATAATCGAAACCAGTGATCACCGGGTGATCTACTAAGCACCACGACCCCCGAACCGCTGCGCTATGTGAGGGCTACGCGCTTCGGGGGTCTCAGCGACCAAGGCGGAGCTGATCACATAAAAGAAAAGAGGCGGCGCGCAGGGCGCAGGGCCGCAGGACATAAAAGAGAGAGGCCAGCGCGCAGGGCGCAGGGCCGCAGGGCGCAGAGCCGCAGGGCGCAGAGCCGCAGGGAGCAGACACATAACACCACGGCCAGCGCGCAGGGCCGCAGAACCGCAGGGCAGATCGCCTTGCGGTTTTTGCTTGTGCTCCGCTTGTTGCTGGCGTATGATGTGGGCAGGGCAATCACGCCCTTTTAACGAAAGGCTTTCGACCATGAAAAGCGGAATCATTTACAACGGGCCAAGCCAGATCGACGGCAAGCCCATTGTGGTTATCGCCACATATTCCAACCGCAACCGCAAGACGGGCGCTGTTGTGCAAACATATATCTTGCGCAGCGATATTAACCCGCTGGAAGCCAGCAAGAACGGGGAAGACTATAGCATCTGCGGATCCTGCCCCATGCGCGGCGAGGTAACAAAGGATCCAAAGCGCAAGATCGCCAAGGGCCGCCGCTGCTATGTTAATCTCGGGCAGGGCGTGCTCATCGTTTTTAAAGCATTCCTGCGCGGCGTATACCAGAGCGCAGACAATACCGCCGATCGCAAGGCCCTAGGGCGCGGGCGCATTGTGCGTGTCGGGACATACGGGGATCCAGCCGCGTGTCCAGATCACATCTGGGACGAGCTTATCGCCGAATCCGAAACGTGGGTGGCTCACACGCATCAAAAGCCATGGCGTCCCGACATCGCCATGCAATCCGCCGACAGTCACGACGAAGCCCGCGCCCATTGGGCCGCTGGCCGCAGAACTTTCCGCGTAATCACTGGCCTGGACCAGATCGACAAGCGCAACGAAGCCCTATGCCCTGCCTCAAAAGAGGCAGGCGCACGCGTCCAATGCGCCGCGTGCAAGCTTTGCCAAGGCAGCAAGGCAGCAAAATCAATCTCAATTATCGAACACTAGGAGCACGGACCAATGATCACGTATCACGTAGAATACACTGAGAGCGGCACCCGCCAAATCATGCGCAAAGGGCCATATAGCACCAAAGAAGAAGCCGCGAGCGCCCCTTACGGAAGCGCCTACGGACCGATCGACGGCAGCATTCGCCTGTATTACAGAGAGGAAGAGCCGCAGGACTGAGGACCACGGATCTGCCACAAAACCGCACCACCAAGGCGCGCAGGGCTCCAAGCTCCGCGCGCCTCCGCCATAGATCCGTGGACCGTGGACCGTGGACCGTGGACCGTGGACCGTGGACCGTGGACCGTAGGGCCGCAGAACACGGCGCGCAGGGCCGCAGAACACGGCGCGCAGGGCCGCAGACCTCACACCTTGCGCATCAATCCCG
>Ga0208905_1000476_pt1 | contig 20131 bp, 14 predicted proteins | sample AntAceMetag02UKS_FD_184776 | JGI IMG/M metagenome (GOLD analysis project Ga0208905, IMG submission 184776) | Saline lake microbial communities from Ace Lake, Antarctica - Antarctic Ace Lake Metagenome 02UKS (SPAdes) (version 2) | ecosystem: Environmental > Aquatic > Non-marine Saline and... | reverse complement strand
AGCAGGAATATCCTTGAGCCCCGGGATACCACTGTCGCCTCCGGAGGTTCTTTGCTTGCTAAGACCTGATATCACGATGGTTTCTCCATCCCTGACTATCAGTGTCGTATCGGTCTGTTTCTTGATGATATACGGATTCCCCGCGACGTTGCGCGATGTATCGACCTCATCTTTCTTGATCAGTATCTTCATCTTCAGGTTTTCACCGTCAATTACATGCGGCGTGATTTCCAGGCGCAGGACCGCATCCTCCCAGCTGACCTCCGGCTCACCGTCCGTATAGGAGACAAAGGGCACCCTCTCGCCATTCTCGGTAAATGCCATCTGATTGTCCAGCGTCGTTATAGAAGGGGTGGATAGTATATTCAGCTTGCCGTCTGACTGCAGGGCACTCAATTGAAGCTCAAGAATGCTCCCCCCGAGCGTTCCAAACATGAGCCCCAGCGAGGCCACTCCCCCGGCTGTATCTATGGCGCTGCCGATCACGGGGAAATTGATACCCATCCCGTGGCCACTGACACCGGTATCACCGTATGTCGCCGTGTATCCGCCATCTTGCGGATTTACCCCTACTGTACCTGCACTTCCACCGGGGGTAATAAATAAATCGCTGCTCTTGCTGCCGGCGGTGAGGGTCTTTCCGTACATCCCTCCCCACTGTATCCCAAGTTCCCGGGCGGTCTCTTTGGTCGTTTCAACAATATTCGCCTCAATCCGGATCTGGGGAGTAGGCTTGTCGATCTTGGCGACCATGGGGATAATCCTCTCAAAATCACTCCTGGTCGCCTGCATAACCAGTGAATTCGTGTGTTCGTCCACCTGTATCGACCCATATGGGGTCCCTTCGCTGCCCTTGGTCAGGAAATTCTCGAGGTTCCCCCTGAGCTTGTCGGGGTCCGCGTAATTAACGGGGACAATCATCGTCAACAACGGAGACATCCTGCCCTTTATGATCTGTTGTTCTCTTCGCTCTCTTCCAATCTTTTCGAGCGCCAGATCGTTTTGTAGATCTGCCGCTGTCGTTATCCGTATAATATTACCATCCCATACATATGTGAGCATTTTGGACCGCATAATACTGAGAAATGCCTCGTCCCACCGAACCCTTCTGAAATCCACATTGATTTTACCCTGTATATCCGACTTGATCAAGATGTTCTGCCCGGCCGCTTTGGCGAGCGTGCGAAGGGCGACACCGACTTCGGTATCGCGCATGACAAGGGTGACCCTCATGGTGGGGAGGACCTTTTGCTCTATCGTGGCATCTGTCGCGCCCGGCTCATCCGGTATCTTCAGTGAGCGAACCCTGGCAACCGGTGATGTGCCCACGGATTCCTTCGCCTTGAGATTCCATTTCTCAAAGAATGGATCCTTTTTTACCTCTTTCGTGCCGGCGCAACCGAAGACGAGGACACCGGCCATGATCACCAGGGCCGCCTGTGCCAGTCTTTTCCTTCTGATTACCTTCAACACGCTCTATCCTCCATGAAAGACTACTCCTCCAATAAGGGAACTGTGATGTCTTTTCCCGTTCCTTTGTCCTCAATCACGACTGCGGAAGGCCCTATACGTTTCACAAGATATCCCCCCATCTCCAGCTCATCCCCGGTTTCATAGCTCACACCAGCTATAACGGCTATTCTCTTCGTACCGATCTCCAGATATCCGGTATATTCTACAGAGCCCAGATTAGAGGTGCTCACCACGGGTGTTTTGTCTACGTAGAAGGGGCCTTCCCCCCAGTCGGCCTCAGCCCCGTCAACAATAGCAGCATAGACCGGATAGCCCCCCCCTCCCTCCAGAACCTTTGACGCCTCTGCGATAAGAGTGTCTATCTGTGCCACAGCTTCTCCGGCTATCGCATCCGCCGGTTTCGATGATGCGGCAACGAATAAGTCATACACACACCATAGAACGGCAACCAGCATAACAGCCACCACTACGAACTCCCGTGTTGACACCTTGACTTTTTTCATGATCCCCGTCTGCTTAACCAACCGTCGCCGGGCACACCGCCTGTTATGTATTACCCGATTGCCAGCCGCACCGTAAGGTAGATTTCTTCGCGCCCGTTCTCCTGCTTAATCTCTATCGCTTCCACCCGCTTGAGGGAAGGGACCCCCCCCACTCCTACCAGAAATTTTCTGAAGTCGAGGAACCTTCCCCTCAAATGAAGCGCGACCATCATATCGTCAGATTCCTCTGTCAAGGTCAGCACATCCGGCCGGACGGAGATAACGTGCAGGCCGCTCTCGTCAGCTATTTCCTTAAACAACTGAGAGGGAATATCTATATCCCTCCTGGAGAGTGCCTTCGTATCGGGTACCGGCAATTTTTCCAGAAATTTGTTCTCCCCCCTTTTTACCATCTCTTCATAGAGGGATCGCAGGACCTTTTGTTTTTCTATGAGAGCCTTCACCTGTACCGTCTTCGCTTCGATGGCACCCAGGGACCGCTGATACGGATACAGGGCGACAAAGTAGAAGATGACAAGGATCACGACACACAGCACAAGATACATCACGCTCCGGCCGGGAATCTTGCTCATATACATCGAAATATTTTTCATCTTATACCCTAGAAAAAATTAACAGTTATGCTAAAAAGGAGCGCTTCACCTGCGTGAAAGGCCGCTCTGGTATTGTTATCAATCACAACCTTTCTAACCATCCGCGACTGCTTGAGATCAAAAACATATCTCGCCAGGACAGATTCAAAGGAGCCGGGGTCGCCCGTAACAACTCCACTGATAGTAGCAACGCCGTTGGCAGCTTTGTTGGCATCTTCTCCTTCTCCCCCTAGCATCGCCTTAATGGTCAAGAGGTGCACGTCTTGGGGGATCAGTTTCGATAATTCCCCTATAACCGCCATGCCAAAATACCTTTTTTTGAAACTTTGCATGACAAGGCGGTTTTTGTTGATCTCAGAAACCATCGCACGGGCGGGTTCCTCTACCGTCTGCGTGCCCTTTCTCAACTGCTGATCAAGCTTTGCCAGTGCGGCCTCTTCCCGGTCAACGACAGTCCCCATCCAGAAAAAAAGTCCCACAAAAAGCAACATAGCCACCGCAAAGACGGAAATGATCACACGATTGACCCGGCGGATACTCGCGAGCTTTTCCTTGTCACTATAGGTAAATATGAGATTAGGAGTACGAAGCAGGCTTGACAGCGCCAGGCTCAGGGCAGGCGTAAGGGAAGCCCTCTGGGATGTGGATGTGTGTGCCGTGATACGGCTGGAATAGGGGGTTTCCGGGGCAAGAGGATCCAGCACGTCGCTCTCGACCCTGAGCTGCCCGCCGATGTAATCAACGACAGGTCGGCAAACTCCCGTATCGGAAAAAACATATATGAAATTTATACCTTCATTACCCAGAATAACGGTGTAGTGTTCAAGGGTTCTTTCCACCTGTCGCACAAGCCGCTCAAGGGCAGGATTAATCATTCCGAATATCTCTTCCTTGCCAAGACCAAAACGATCGGCTTCCCCGTAGGGCGATGGGGAATCGAACCCCAGGCTGAACACCAGATCTTTCGCATCTTCTATGCTCATGGGGTTAAAAGCCTGTTCAAGGTCAGCCTCGGCACCGAGCACCCCCCCCCTCCTCTCATTCAGAGCGGAAGACGTGACGTGCTCTTCCAGAAGTGCCTCCGCCATGCTGTTGGTCCCCGCCCGTATGTCGCGCGTCATCACGAGATTCCCTGCGGAGAAAACATCGATGCGCGACGAATCATCTCCAATGTAGAGCATAGCCGTCCGATCGGGGAGGGGCATCCAGTCGGCCCTGAACAAATTCTGCAGGGCAAGGGGGGCAGCGGTAAGACCGGTCAAAGGAAAACCGATGTCGTTAAAGAGAGTTTCCACCTCCTCCACCTCACGTTTCGAAACGACACATATCACCACCGACAGCTTTGTAACATCCTCCTCAACCACCTCACCCTGAACCTCAAATTCAAGAATTGATTCCTTTTCATCAAAGGCTGTATTTTTCTTCGCGGTCCAGTAAACGACGTTTTCAAGCTGCTTTTTCCCCACTTTAGGTATGTTGACACTCTCCACATCCACCTTATCCGACCGGACCAGGCTCCACACACTAAAGTTCCTACCAGAACCGCAGAGCTTTTCAAGTTCCGCGCTCAAAAAATGGGCAAATCCGGGGTTGCCTCGTGACATCCCAGGCTCAATAAAAACCTTTCTGCAGTCAAGCAACTCCCACCGGCCAATCGAAGGCTGTTTTACCTTGACCAGCCTCAGTTCATCGGGTCCGATATCCACACCCACGGATATGGACCTCCTCGCAAGCAATCCCCGTGTGCCCTCCTTCTTGACCTTTCCGGATGGAGAAGCACTGAAAGCGTTAGATATTTCACCCGGCGTTTCATCATTCCGGATTAGTCTAAGCAGCCTTTCAGTTGAAGAAATATCTTTTGGAGAAGGCAACACCAAAACCTCCATTTATCGTTTATCTAACAAAAATCAACGTAATTACAAACCAATGCCTCACCCCTGAAAACAGTTCGTCAGAAAATGGTCAACTGCTTATCTTTCTTGAGAGACACCTGTTTACGGCGATAATTCTCAAGGATCTTCTTGGCCTCTCCCATGTAGTCCTGGGGAAAGTGTTTAAAGATGCGCAAACCGGACTGAATCTCCGGAGGCTCCGGGATAAGGCCCTTTTCTATATAGCTTCGTATCGTTTTCGCGGAGACACCAAGAACTTTCGCCGCATCGGCAGTTGTGTAATACGCTTTTCCCTCTATGATAACCATAAAATTCTCCCGGAATTTCTGAAACTTTCTTACCATCCACCCATATTGATAGGTTCGCCCATACCGATCGGTACAGTAGGTGTGTACATACCCTACCTTCCGCACCCATGTCAAGTATTTTCTATCCCTCTCCTGCTGTGGAGGCAATCTACGTTCCCAATGTAAATTCAAAGAAGTATAAATAAAAATATCTTTTGTAAAAATATAGTTTCTGCTATCATTCTCAAAATTCGGCATAAAATATTGACACAACAGTTGCTCTCATAATAGGGATGCCTGTATTTGGTATATGTTCCACAATTCACAGGGGGTGGTGGATTTCTTATGTCTTCATCTTTCATGTATGGACAATTGATACTATTCAATCCGATGGGAAGCATTGAGGGGCCTTCAGGCATATTGGCCTCACGGGAGCTGAACATCGGATGTGTTTAGATACTGTGTGGCTTTTACAGTCGCAACAAATACATATAGAGGAGGGAAACTATGGTTGGTATCACGTCGTACGGCGCTTATATCCCCTGGTACCGGATGAATCGCACGGTCATATTTGAGCAACTGGGGTGGTTCAACCCGGCAAATGCTTCCGTGGCACGGGGAGAAAAAGCAGTGGCAAATTATGATGAGGACAGCATAACGATGGCCGTCGCGGCGGCTCTGGACTGTCTGGGGGAAAAATTCCGGGGATCTGTCGATGGCCTGTATCTGGGATCCACGTCTCTCCCCTTCGCCCAGAGACAGAACGCAGCAGTTGTCTCCACCGGCCTCGACCTTCCATCCGGAGTGAGAACAGCCGACTTTGGAGGTTCCACAAAGGCCGGCACCAGTGCCCTCCTCTGTGCTCTCGATGCGGCAGAGGGAGGAAGCACACTGGTCTGCGCGAGCGAGAACAGGCTCGCGAAACCGGGGAGTTCCCAGGAGCACACCTATGGTGACGGCGCCGCGGCCTTTCTGACGGGATATGAGGATGTCCTGGCACAGTTCAAGGGTTCCTTCTCCGTCTCCTCCGATTTTATCGATTTCCGGCGTACCCAGGAAGAGAAATTCTGCCACGGGTGGGAAGAACGGTGGATACGCGACGCGGGGTATTCACGGATCATCCCCGAGGCGGTCTCGGGGCTGCTGGACAGATACAACCTGAAGATCACCGACTTCGCAAAGATTATTCTGGCCTGCCCCGTCGCGGGCGCCATGAAGGGCCTGATCAAGACCATCGGCGCCGCTCCGGAGCAGATGCAGGACACCATGATCGCACAGGTCGGAGATACCGGAGCTGCCCTGCCCCTCATGATGCTGGCGGCGGCGCTTGAAGACGCGAAGGCAGGGGACAAAATCCTTGTTGTCAGCTACGGAAGTGGCAGCGACGCCCTCTGGTTTGAAGTAACAAACGAAATAGCAAAGGCCCAAAAGAGCGGTAGAAAAGGAATCAGCGGGCATCTAGCCGAAAGGAATGACCTGTCCGTGTATGCAAAATACCTGGTCTTCAGAAATCTTATCCCCTTGGAGGTGGGAATCAGGGGGGAAGAGATATCGCCGACGGCGATGAGCGCCCTCGGCAGGGACGGCAACGCCATCTCCGCCCTCGTGGGCTCACGGTGCAAGGCCTGCGGAACCCCGCAGTATCCGAAGCAGCGTATCTGCGTGAACCCGGACTGCGGCGCCGTGGACGATATGGAAGACTACCGCTTCTCCGACAAGGTGGGAACCCTCGTCTCCTACACCGGAGACAACCTCGCCTTCAGCTGGGATCCTCCGCAGATCTACGGTCTGGTCGATTTTGAGAATGGGGGGAGGATACTGCTCGATCTCACCGACTGCTCGCTTGATTCCGTCAAGGTGAAGATGCCGGTTACCATGAGCTTCCGAAGAAAATACGCAGACCCCCAGAGGGGCTACTACGGCTATTTTTGGAAGGCGGTGCCTGTCAAATAGAACCCGTAATCCATCAATCTGTGAAAAAGGAGATATCAGATGGCAAAAGGAATAAAAAATGAGGTGGCCATAATAGGTGTGGGATGCACCACATTCGGTGAGTTGTGGGACAAAGACGCATCCGATCTGATGGTTGACGCGTTTCAGGAGGCCCTGCTCGATGCAGGTATAGAAAAAAAAGATATAGATGCCGCGTGGTTCGGAACCTGTTTTGATGAGGTCAACGTGGGCAAGAGTGCCCTGTCGCTGACAAAGACTCTGAAGCTGCCCTTTATCCCGGCGACCAGGGTGGAAAATTTCTGCGCCAGCGGGACGGAGTCCTTTCGCGGCGCCTGCTACGCGGTCGCTTCGGGGGCCTGCGACATCGCCCTGGCAATGGGGGTCGAAAAACTGAAGGACACCGGGTACGGCGGCCTTCCCGACTTCGGCAACCTGCTGGGATCACAGAACAGGGCCATCTTTGCCAATCTCACCGCCCCTGGTGGTTTCGCCATGCTGGCAACGGCATACTTTGACAAATATGGCCTCTCACCCGAGGAGGGGAAGCGGGCGCTGGCACACATATCGTCAAAGAGTCACCACAACGGCACACTGAGTCCCAAGGCGCACCTGAAAAGCGAGGTGTCCATCGAAAAGATCATGAACGCTCCGATCATAGCCTGGCCCCTGGGGCTCTTCGACTGCTGCGGCGTGAGCGATGGGGCCGCGTGTGCCATCGTCTGCCGCACCGATAAGGCCAAGGACTTCAGGAAAGACCCCATCTACGTCAAGGGCCTGCAGATAGCCGTCACCTCGGGGGAGGAGATGGCCTACCAGAAGTGGGACGGCACCCACGTCATGCCTACCTACCGGGCCGGATGCGCCGCCTTCAAGGAGGCCGGCATAGCAAATCCCCGCGAAGAGATCAGTATGATGGAGGTCCACGACTGTTTTTCCATCACGGAGCTTTCCACATACGAAGATCTCCAGATATCCCCGAGGGGAAAGGCCGTTCATGACATCGAGGCGGGTTTCTTCGACCTTGACGGTCAGATACCGTGCCAGACCGACGGAGGACTGAAATGCTTCGGCCACCCGATAGGGGCATCAGGACTCAGAATGATCTATGAGGAATACAAGCAGCTCCAGGGGAAGGCCGGGGAGAGGCAACTTGAAAATCCCCGGATAGGACTGACCCACAACCTGGGGGGATTCCCCTGCATGAGCGTCGTCAGCGTGGCGCTGTTCGGAAACACATTATAACAGTCTGGCGGAAGGTTTCTTGCCGGTCAGATCTCGGATCGCACCCTGTTGTGACCCCATGACCACGGTACGGTAAGGGGCCTCTCTACGGCTGTCAATCATAGAAAAGGAGGAGAAGGAGATGGAGATAAAAAAGGTATGTGTTTTAGGGGCAGGGCTCATGGGGAGCGGCATAGCTCAGATATGCGCGCAGGCAGGCTATGAGGTCGCGCTGAGGGACATAGAGCAACGCTTCATCGACGGGGGCATGGATAGCATAAAAAAAATTCTCGCCCGCGGCGTATCGAAGGGGAAGATGAAACCGGAAGAGATGGAGGCCATCCTCGGAAGGGTCAGACCCACACTGGATCTGAAAGAGGCAGCCGGTGATGCGGACGTCGTCGTTGAGGTGATCGTCGAGGTCATGGATATCAAGAAAAAGGTGTACGCCGAGTTGGAAGAGGTTGTGCCGGAGAGGTGTCTCTTTTTCACAAACACATCAGGCCTGAGCATCACGGAAATGGCGGCCATTACGAAGAGACCGGACAAATTCATAGGCACCCATTTTTTCAATCCCGTTCCGGTCATGCGTCTCCTGGAGATCATAAAGGGGCATGAAACATCCGAGGAGACCCTTGAAGCGGCAAAGGAGTGGGGGGGGAAGATCGGCAAGGAGATCATCGTCGTCAATGAAGCGCCGGCCTTTGCCGTAAACCGCATCCTGTGCAGCATGATCAACGAGGCGTTCTTCACCCTGGGTGAAGGGGTCGCAAGTGCGGAAGACATAGACACCGGGATGGTGCTGGGGTGCAACCACCCCATCGGCCCCCTGGCGCTTGCCGATCTTGTCGGTCTGGAAACCCTCCTTCACGTAATAGAAGGGCTCCATGAGGAGCTGGGTGACAAGTACCGGCCTGCCCCCCTCCTCAAAAAGCTGGTGAGGGCAAAGAGATACGGCAGAAAGACAGGCAAAGGCGTGTACGATTACAGCACGGAACGGGGATAAGCTGTCCAGTCGGGCAGTGGGGAAAATTGTTTAAAGTGATTTTTTAAAATCATACTAAAGTCGTATTTACAAACCGTGCGCATACCACGATACTGCAGACGTGCTTGGGATTTCTGCGCCATACGTACCGGTATGCGACAGGCACAAGGAGGGGAACATGGACTTTGAACTGCCCGAAGAGATGAAGATGCTGCAGGATATGGCCTATAAGTTCGCCCAGGCGGAGATAGCCCCCGTCTCGGAGGAGTGCGACAGGGAAGAAAAATATACCCCCGAGTTGCGGAAGAAGGCCGCGCAGAATGGTCTCGTCTGCGCGTGGGTGCCGGAAGAATACGGCGGAGCAGGCGTGGGCATACTGGGCAATGCCCTGGTAATGGAGCAGTTTTCCAGGATCGATACAGGGATAGGCCTCAATATCGTCGCGGCCGGGTTCGGCTGCGAAGCAGTCTACGCGTTTGGAACAGAAGAGCAGAAAAAGCGATACCTGGCTCCCGTGTGCAGCGGAGAACAGGTGAGCGCCGGCGCATTCACGGAACCAAATGCCGGGACGGACGTAGGCGGATATGGGACAAGGGCAGTGAAAGACGGTAACGACTATATTATCAACGGAAGTAAGATGTTCATAACCAATGGGACCGTTTGCGACTGGATGGTATGCCAGTGCATCACCAATCCCGACGAAAAGACACACCACAAGTTCAGCCAGATACTGGTCCCCGCCGATGCCCCCGGTATCACACGGACCAAGATCCACGGCAAGATGGGCATCAGGGCCACCGATACGGCTGAGATCGCCCTCGAAGATGTGAGGGTTCCCCAAGAAAACCTGCTGGGCGGCGAGGGGAAAGGGTTCTATCAGCTGATGCACTTTTTCGACATAACGAGGATTATGGTGGCCGCCCAGGCGCTCGGCCTGTCTCAGGGATGCCTCGATGAATCTGTCAAATATGCACAGGAGAGAACCGCCTTCGGTAAACCGCTCGGGGCCTTTCAGATTACGATGCAGAAGCTGACCGAGATGGCGATCAGGACGGAGGCTCTGAGAAATCTCGTTTACAAGGCCGCGTGGTCGGTAGACGCGGGTAACCCAGATTTTCACCTGGGAGCAATGGCCAAATACTACGGAGGACAAACGGCCGTGTTCTGTGCCAATGCCGCCGTTGAAATCCACGGAGGGTATGGCTACATAGAAGAGTATCCGGTTCAGAGGTGGTACCGGGACGCCAAGATACTTGAGCTATATGAAGGCACAAAGGAGGCCGAGATCATGACCATAGGGAGGGTCCTGCAATCTCGATAGGAACTCGGCGGTTCCTGCACAACGTCGAAAGCACCGCTGATATCCGGTTAAAATAACCGATTATACATATCTCCACATGTGTTGCGTTGCATCGATAGCTCATGAAATTCGGAAGTTTTCGTAAAAAACATGAACCGATGCTCTCTCTGGGGAGAGGTCTCCTTAAAAAATGGCCCCTCGTTCATGTTCATTTTAGAAACGGATGTTTTACGTAAAGATATGAAAAATCAAGGGATTGTGTAAGGCGTACGCATGAATGTCTTACGGTAAGCGTGCAGGTTGATCGAAAATTACGAGAAAGGACCATTCCTGAACAGGAGTTGGCTGAAACGTAATAGAAAACAGTTGGTTGCTTGGCATACAACTTGCGATAGCCAAGATGAGAACAGCAACGTCACGGCCGGTACGCTACCCACCGGCACGATAAGGGGAGAAGTGGGGAGAACAAATGATCGATTCGGACAAAAAAGATCGTTGTTTTCAAGACTCTTCTGACACCGGAACCGCACGAGGAGACAGCGGGAAAGATGCCGGGATGGGGTCTGCCCACAGCACCCGGGAGGAGATGAAAAAAAGGTTTCTCCTGCCGCCACCCCTGTTCAAAAACCTCGATCTTACAAAGATATCCAAGTCCGCCCCAAGGATAGACAAGCGGAAACTGATCAATACCATAAATCACCTCAATTTCACCGATGGGTACCTCTGGGCCCATCTGAGAGACCCCCGGTATGAAGAGGACATCTTCTTACACGCCTATCCACAGCCATGCATGGGAGAAACGATAACCTGCCTGTGGTCTAAGGAAAACATGACGGGGTTTGAATACCACCGTTTCCTGAATCTGGTGCTTGATGACGGCATGTCGGTAACCGTGGTGCCGGCAAAATTGCTGAATATAAACAGAGAGCGTTTTACGATTCAGATGCCCGATGCGGGATACGTCCTTGGAAAACGAAAGGTCAGACGATTCGCATGTCAGGGGGTTACCGCCGAGCTCAGCCAAAGCGGGTTTCTGGCAAGAGGCGAACTGCTGGATTTCAGCCCCCTCTCTTTCCGCGTCAGGGTTACCCCCTCTCTTGACGGGTCCTTTCACTGGCTGAACCCGGATGAACCGATTACCCTCACCCTCTCCCAGGGGCAGAAGATCATTTTCTCAGACCCCTGCCGGTTCATTGACCAGACAAGCAGTATGTCTGTAAAGGAGATTGTGCTCGCTCCTCTCCTGAACCCGTTTCACCGCTTCAGGGGCAGAAAAATACGCAGCCCCCGCGTGCAACTGGCGCCGTCGTCCAGCATCAGCTTCGAACATCCCCTTTGGGGGGAAAGGGTGCAGCGCGACATACATGATATCTCCGTCACCGGGTTCTCGGTACGGGAACGGGACGATGAATGCGCCCTGGTTCCGGGCATGATCATCCCCAGGGTCAATATTAGCTGCTCAGGCGTTGCGGCAATGCCGTGCACCGCGCAGGTTATATACCGTCGAAAAGAAAAGAAGGGCATCTTCCGCTGCGGCATGGTCATCCTGGATATGGATGTCAACACGTATGGAAGACTGAGCAACATACTGGGCAATGTGGTAGATCCGAACATCCGCGTCTCCGAGGAAATAGATATGGACGCCCTGTGGAAGTTCTTCTTCGAAACCGGCTTTATATACCCCAAGAAGTACGATCTCATTGAATCCCACAGAAATGCCTTTAAGGAAACGTACCGCAAGCTCTATCAGGACAATCCGGAAATAGTCGAGCACATGGTCTATCAGAGAAACGGTCAAATATACGCCCATGTCTCCATGGTAAAGGCATATGAACGGTCCTGGATGGTGCATCATCTTGCCGCACGGTCGGATCCGGGGAACAACAGAAATACGGGGATCCCTCTGTTGAGACAGATCATAAACTACTTTGAGGGATTTTACCGGTTGCCAGCCTTTAACATGGACTACTGGATATGTTATTACCGTCCCCAGACCAGATTCATGGATATGTTCTTCGGCGACTTTGCACGGCATCTCAGAAATCCGCGGGCCTGCTCACTGGATACCTTTGCCTACAAGAACTATCCAACTGCATCTCCCCAGGGGTCTCTCCCAGACAGCTGGTTGTTGAAGAAATTCTCGGCCCCCGATCTGTTTGAGCTTGAGCGCTTCTACAGAAATCAAGCAAATGGACTGCTTCTGGATGCCCTGCGCCTCGGGCACGAGGACTCAGGCAGCAAATCATTAGAAGAATTATATCAACGTCACGGATTTACGAGAAAATGGAAGGTATATTCGCTCACGCATGCAGATGAACTGAAGGCCGTTCTGATCGTAAATCAGTCAGATCTCGGTCTGAATCTTTCCGAGCTACTCAACGGCATCAAGATCATAGTAACCGATCCGACGGGACTGCCCTGGGACATATTGTCCAGCGCGGTCGCCCGCCTGACGGGAATATATGAGGTTGAAAAAATCCCCCTTCTCGTATATCCTCATACCTATATGGAAGATAACGACATATCCTACGAAAAACAGTACATAATGTTTATCATGGATATGCAGCACGGAAAGGATTTTCTGGATTACCTGAAGGGGCAACTGAAGGCAAAGATCAGGTTCCTCATCAAATTTCTCATCAGAAAGTATCTGGTAAAATGAACGATACTCCGCTCTACAATATAAGAATCGCGAAGACTTATATAGAGTATATAAAAGAACATTATCCTGAAGTAGATATCGCCCCTATTTTGGAACATGCGGGGATTACCACCTATCAGTTGGAAGATACTGGATACTGGCTCACACAAGACCAGGTCGATCGCTTCTACGAAATCATCATTCGTAAGACAAAAAACTCCAACATTGCGCGAGAAGCAGGACGCTATTCGCTCCTCTCTAAGGCAGGGCTGCCCATACAACAATACGCCCTCGGCTTTATCACCCCTGCGACCGCCTATACGGTTATGGAGAAATTATATAACCAGGTAAGTCTCGCATGCACCCTCATCACAAGGCGCATTAGCAGTAACAGTGTCGAAGTAACCGTGACCCCCAAAGAGGGTGTCGCCGAGAAACCCCACCAGTGTGAAAACAGAACAGGAACATTTGAAGCCGTAGCCAAGCTATTCACAAACCAATTTCCCGAAATTGACCATTCCACCTGCATACACAAAGGGGATAGCGCCTGCACATATATCATCACCTGGAAACAGACCCCGTCACTTATATGGAAGCGCATCCGCAATTACTCGACCGTCCTCAGTATTATAGCGTGTCTCGGTCTCTTCTTCATATTGCCATCCCTCGACTGGGCACTTCTGGCGGGTTTATGCGCTCTGCTCACCACAGGTATTTACGCCTACTCGGAACACTTAGGGAAGAAAGAGGTCAGTTCAAAACTCAAAAGCGACGGTGAAGCGGCCAGCAACTTCCTGGAGCAGACCAACGCCCGGTACAACAATGCCCTCCTTGTCCAAGAGATAGGTCAGGGAACATCCAGCATGTTGAATATCGATCAACTCCTCGCCTACACTATGGAGGTGCTCCAGAAACGCCTCGACTTCGACCGGGGGACGATCATGCTCGCCGACGAGGGGAGGCTCCATCTCGTATATGCGGCGGGGTATGGGTACAGCCCTGAGCTGCAAGACTTCGTAAAAAAGGCAACGTTTCACTTGGATAAAGCAGGCTCTCTGGGACCACTTGTAGTGGCGTTCAAGGAACAGAGACCATTTCTCATAGACAACATCGACAAGATCGAAGGGGATGTTACACCGAATACACGGGAATTCATGAACCGGCTGGGGATCAAGTCGTTTATCTGCGTTCCGATAATATACGAGGGAAGTTCGGAGGGGGTGTTGGCCGTCGAGAATCTGCAATCAAAAACCCCCTTCAACCAGAGCGACATAAGCATGCTCATGGGAATAGCGCCGCAGATCGGCATAAGCATGAACAACGCCAAGGCATATCAGAAAATCAGGCAGAGCGAGGCGCGCTTCAAAGCGCTGGGGGAAAACGCGCCCGATATCATTTATACGCTGGATGCCGACGGGGCATTCAGCTATATCAATCCCGCATGGGAGAGCATACTGGGGTACGAAAAGGAAAAGGTCATTGGACGATATTTTATTGATTTCGTCAGGAGGGAGGATATAGGACGTTTTGAACGGTATCTGGACCAAGTAAAAAACAAGAAGGAAACTATCACAGGGTTTACGGGCGTGCTTCTCACCAGGGACGGAGGAGAGCGCCTCTTTAATATAAGCTGTTCTCCAAATCTTGGCCCGGCAGGCGAAGTGATCGGGGCGATAGGCACCATAAAGGATATCACCGAACTTGAAAGACATGTGGAGGTCCTGGAAGCGGCCCTGCAGAGCACCATCGATGCCATGGCGGTTATTGTGGAGTCAAAAGATCCGTACACGTCGGGGCATCAGAAGAGGGTAATGGATATAGCAGTAGCTATTGCCGAGGAGATGCGCCTCGACGAAGACAAAATAGGAGGTATCCGCATGGCCGCCATGATACATGATATTGGAAAGATAAACGTTCCGGCTGAGATCCTCAATAAGCCCGGAAAGCTGTCCGATATCGAATTCAAGATAATAAAGACCCATCCCGAGGCAGGCTACCATATCCTGAAGAACATCGAATTCATGTACCCGGTCGCTCAGATTGTGCGCCAGCACCACGAAAAAATGGACGGTTCCGGATATCCATGGGGGCTTTTCGGCGATGACATATTGATAGAGTCAAGGGTCATAACGGTTGCGGACGTGATAGAGGCCATGGCAACCGACAGGCCGTACCGGCCATCCCTGGGTATGGCAGAAACACTTAAAGAGATAGAACAGGGAGCCGGCACCCTCTACGATCAGGAGGTTGTGAGCGCCTGTCTTAAACTCTTTGAGGAAAAGGGTTTTCATCTCGAGCAGAGGTGACACCCCAAGGAGCTCCGTCCTACCCCTCCGCGGGCCTTCTCCCCTTACAGAGGATCAAGCTGGTATACGTAAAACGCCTGGGATCATGGAGAAACCTCTCGAATTCTTCAAAGAAGGCCTCATTGCCACCGGGATAGCCACTAAAAAGATCACCAAGTTTTGCGGCCGCCACCTCCGCCTTCTTGGTCCAGTTGAAAATGTCTTTATCATTGGTCTCTCCGTAGAAGAGGTGATGCGGCACAAGGTCCATCTGGATACCTTCCAATCCAAGGTCATAGAGGTACGAGTACAACTTACGCCCTGCATAGGTATCAAAGTTATATTCATCATCCAGCCTCATCATAAGCCTGTGCAGTAATTCCGCCATCTGCGGAGGCAACTCATAGTGGTTGAGACAATTATGATCAAGGTCCAGGAGGCAGAGATACCCCCCTGGATTGAGGAGACCTGCGAGATTTTTTACGATATCCCGGCTTTCAACACGGTTGTACTCTAATACAAAACGTGCCCATATGAGATCAAACCGGCCAAGGCCATTAAAATTGCCCCTCAAATCGTGGACATGAAAGTTGATATTGGAATCGCCTCCGTAGTGCTCCTTCGCGTATCGTATACGGTCTTCCGAGTAATCCACACCAACCGCTGCCCCACCCGGCTGAACCATATCATGCAGGATGGATGTCGTAATCCCCGGCCCGCACCCCGCGTCAAGCACGCGCATCCCCGGCTTGCTGCCACACCAGATAGCCTGTTTTCTGACGGCTTCGGGGTCTGTCTTAAAATCCAATCGTATATTCTCTTCCTTATGATCCATAAGGTACTTTACTTTATCTCCCACTATCTCCTCCGGCCATATCCTGTTCCTGAAGCGAATACACACCTGTATTTGATGCAAGATCCCCTTTGGCTGGGAGGAGTATAGGGACAACTTATCTTGTATGTCAAGCAGAAAATACCACAAGATGTTGTGGTTATGGACTACCAAAAAATGGTCTTTAGGGATTTTTACCGCTGTTCCACTTCAACTCCACCTTTCCGAGTACCCCCGTAAAGACAAGGGGTGACCCGCCTTGGGCTGCGGCACCACCCGCCCCTGACCGTGGCAATGTGGAAAATTTTGCGCTGTAGAATTTTCCATACGGCTTCACATAGGGAAAGAACTTCGTAACAAGGGGAGTGACCTCAATCTCCCGAATTTCAACAGGTTCGATCCTCTCCCCCCCCTTGCCAAGGGAAAACACCTTCCAGATGGAATCGGCCCTTGAAAAATCGTTGGATTCTCTATTCGGAACATATGCGTAAAAGAAAAACTCTATGAGATCGGACGACGCACCGGAGATAACATCTCTCCGCTCCTCTCTGGCCGCACCTGTCAGGAAATAGAGTCTGGCATACTCCGAGAGGTACGCATCCGTAAATTCCTGGCTCTTCCACGTCGCGACGACGCGGATACGCGTCTCAAATTCGGAATAGAGCGTCTTTTCCTGTGTATACCTGTTCAGTGTATCGAAATATTCCCTTGAAATGACATCGCCTCGGACAATTTCAATGTACTCCTGTACGTAACTGCATCCGAAAGATCCCGCCAGGAAAAACAGCACGGCAATCCATTTAAGCGCCTTCATCGTCTCCTCCAAACACCCTGTCAAATATAAAACCCACGTGGCCAAGAAAATTCTCCAGCCTGAATACGCCGTCAATATCTTTCCTGCTCAAGGACGACATAACCTGTTTGTCTTCGAGAAGCAGCTGTTTGAAGTCCATACCCTCACTCCACGATTTCATGGCATTCCTCTGAACGAGTGCATACGAATCTTCTCTCGACATACCCGCTTCAACACACTTGAGCAGGACCATCTGCGAAAAGACCAGCCCCCTGGTCATATTCAGATTGGCCAGCATACGCTCCGGATACACAAGGAGGTTCTTCACAACGCCGGTAAATCTGCTCAGCATGAAATCAAGGAGTATCGTGGCGTCGGGGGCGACAACCCGCTCGACAGAAGAATGGCTGATATCCCGTTCATGCCAGAGAGCCACATCCTCCATCGAGGCAAGGGCATAGGATCTCATGAGCCGCGCCAGACCGGTGAGGTTTTCCGAAAGGACGGGATTCCTCTTGTGGGGCATTGCCGACGATCCCTTCTGGCCGGGAGAAAAGAATTCCTCGGCCTCCCTGACCTCCGTCCTCTGAAGATGTCTGATCTCCGTGGAAAACTGCTCAATGGAAGAGGCCGTGATGGCAAGGGAGGTAAAATACTCGGCGTGCCTGTCCCGTTGGACGATCTGCGTGGAAATGGGGGCGGGTTTCAACCCCAGCCTTTCGCATACATATTCTTCGACCCCGGGATCGATAAATGAAAAGGTGCCCACGGCCCCCGCTATCTTTCCATAACTGATCGTTTCCCGGGCACTGACAAGCCGTGTCCGGTTCCGTTCCATCTCCTGATACCAGAGGGCCATCTTGAGACCGAATGTAATCGGCTCCGCGTGAATCCCGTGCGATCTCCCGATCATAATGGTATTCTTGTATTCAAACGCCTTGTCTTTCAGGATGGTCAGGAGGTCATCCAGATCCGCAATAAGGAGCTCCGACGCCTCCTTCAGGAGAACGGCAAGAGAGGTATCCAGGATATCGGAGGACGTGAGTCCCATATGTATATACCGTGAATCCTCCCCCACCCTTTCCGAAACCGAGGTAAGAAAGGCTATCACGTCATGTTTGACCGTTTTTTCAATCTCATCAATTCTCGGTATATCAAACCCGGCCTTCTCCTTGATGGTATCGAGCGATTCTATCGGGATCTTCCCTTGCGCGGCGAGGGCCTCACATGCGAGGATCTCTATGTCCAGCCATTTTTGGAACCGGTTTTCAGGGCTCCATATGTAGGTCATCTCGTCTCTTGAATACCGCGGAATCAACTTCGCTCCTCCTTGATCGATTATTATACAGAATCTCTTAGTACGAGGCATAGGAACTAGTCAAGTTTTTTAGACATTATGGGTCTGCCAAGAGTATACCTCATCGGAACCTTAATCAAACATATAAATGCTGGTCTTTCGTCGGCAGAGAAACCCTGTAGTGCAAATGGGCTCTTGCAGGACCAGGATATTATTATTCATAAGATACTGAGACTCTATGGGATGAACCTGCTTTTCAGTCCGGGGCGATTGTATTTTTTGTAGTGATCTGAGCTTAAAAAACTCTTTCGGTACGAAGCGTTGAACTTGTAGGAAATCAGCGTTGCAACCAGGCTTTTAGTGGTCAACAGGGTGTTGGCAGTCCTTCTGAAGGTTTCTGTACGACTGTAAAATATCTTTCTAAGATAGGTAAATCCCTCATACACTTCTTCAATCGACATTTGTTTTGGTTTGAAAACCAGTTTCGTCAGGCGATAATCATCCCAGGCTTCAGGAAAGTTCTGATTTAAAATTCTTCCCTCCTTTTGCAAGGTGTCCCAGAGCTGTGTGCCCGGCAGGGGCGTCGGTTTGCTGATTTGTAAAACATCTATTCCTGAAGATTTGATAAATTCCAACGTGGGGTGAAAAATGGTTCTGTCGTCGTCATCGCCGCCCACCATGAATGCACCAAAAAATGCGATGCCTTCTTTTCTTATATTGTTAATCAATTCCCGGTAACGATCATGACGAAGTTCCCTGAGATTTTGTTCTTTGCGATAGGATTTAAGTGTCTTTGGATTTATGGACTCTACTCCGATGAAAACAATCTTCAATCCAGCTTTGGCGGCCATGCGGATCAGTTCTTTATCTTCTCCAAAAAGAATGGAAGCCTGGGTAAAGAAATATTTTTTTATTCCCTCCTCCACAATTCTGGAAAAAAAGGCATAGGCCCAGTCCCGATCCTGCTGACCATACCCGACGATATTATCATCGGTAAGTACGACCATTTTCTGGGGTATTTTTTTAAGCTCTTCAATAACCGCATCCAAGGGCCGTCTACGAAATCGACGCCCGTTAAAAGCCGTGACCGAACAAAAACTGCAATTCATCGGGCAGCCGCGGGAAGTCAGGAGGCTTCCCCAGCGGTAGTGGTTTTTTTGGAGCAGATCTCTTCTGGGTTCAGGCAAATCATCAAGATCCGCCCAAGAGCCGTGATATCGCCTTTGCAGGTGGCCAGCTTCAAAATCTTCTAGAACTTGAGGCCATACACTCTCACCTTCTCCCACAACCACCGCATCACAAAATAACAAGGCCTCTTCCGGCATCATGGACACGTGAATTCCCCCCATTACAGTGGGTATTCCCCTTTTTTTGTAAATTTGAGCAATCTGGTAAGCCCTGTTCACGGAAGACGTAAAAGCTGTAATTCCCACGATATCAGCTTCGTGGAACTGAAAGGGCTCGACACTTTCATCAATGACCTTTATTTGGTAATGCTCTGGGGTGACTGCGGCCAGATAGGGTAGGTTCAAGGGCGGCCAAGCCGTCGCCTTAATATTACCCAGGCCTTTATGTTCATTGGACGGGTTGATCAAGAGTAAACGGAGCATGTTGTGTTTCCCCTCCTTTTTTAGATATGACAGAAAACAGGGCAACCTGACCGGGGAGTTTGTAGCATCTTTTTCATTCCACCAACAAGATAAAAATCATGAGGGGTCATCCCTCATTTAATTGCTCGTTGCGAGCGGCCTTTGTAATGTCCATTTTTTGATTCGTTTATTTACAGCTTGCAACTTTGGTGATGAGTCATATTTTTTAATAGAAGAAACTATCCCATTTTCAATGCACTTTCCAAACAATGCTAACCCATGCAAAAGATTTTTCTTGACGACATATAGTATAAGTAATATTATCCAACCACAATATGTTGTGTTCATATGACAGAGGGGGAACAATCCGTGCATAATAAGATCCGGAAGAGGGACGGCCGCCTGGACAGGTTTGACGCGACGAAGATCACTGCTGCGATTGCGAAGGCAGGGGCAGCAACCGGCGAGTTCGGCGAAGAGGTGGCAC